>Ga0209175_10000701_pt1 | contig 18386 bp, 11 predicted proteins | sample JI91814C2DNA_FD_187506 | JGI IMG/M metagenome (GOLD analysis project Ga0209175, IMG submission 187506) | Wastewater effluent complex algal communities from Wisconsin, to seasonally profile nutrient transformation and Carbon sequestration -... | ecosystem: Engineered > WWTP > Effluent > Algae...
ACTGTTGATGATCTTCGGATCACGTGACCCACACACCCCTGCTGATGGACTTCAGATCATTCACAAGCAGTTGCAGGAATCTGGTGTTGATTTCGTTTGGCACATCTACGACGCTGAGCACGCCTTCGGTCGCGATATCGGTCCGCGCTGGAATCCCCAGGCAACTGATGAAGCGATGGCGCAGACCGTCGCGTTCTTCCGACGAACACTCGGCGGCTAACAAACGCGAGTGAGTTCCAGTGCGTCTCGCAGCGGAGTGTTCGGAGGATTCCTCCACTACGCTTCACGCCAGAACCAACCGGCCAGTGGGTCGGCAGCCAAGCACTACGGAGGCCGGAATGCCGGTGTGGCAAGTGCTGCTGGTCGCTGCTGCGATCGCTCCGTTGTCGGCATGTGGTGCTGCGAGTCCGTCAGCTGACGCGACACCACAACGGGGCACCTCGGCATCAGTCGGACCGACAGCGGCACAGCAGCTGCCCGCGTCGGCGAGTGTGAAGATCGGCGACAAGGTCATCCAGCTTGAGGTCGCACGCACGCCCGTCCAACTCGAAACCGGCCTGATGTTCCGAACGAGCATGCCTGCCGACAAAGGCATGGTGTTCATGGTCGAACCACCTCGCCGACTCGGGTTCTGGATGAAGCACACGTTCGTTCCGCTCGACATAGTGTTCGTTCGCGACGGCATCGTTGAGTCAATCGCTGCCCAAGCGCCGCCTTGTATCTCAGACCCATGTCCGGTGTTCTCACCAGAAGGTGCGGTCGATCAGGTGATCGAGATTCAGTCGGGACTTTCAGCCAAGCTTGACCTGAAGCCTGGGGACCAACTACTGGTCAGTGTTTCGTAGCTAGGAGTACTGTCGGTCGTACTGTCCATTGAAGGAGAAGCTTTGAGTGCTGACGAGTCAACCAAAGTGCCCGTTGATCAAGGAATTGAAGCGATCGACGACGAGGCGCTCGATGCTGTCACCGGCGGCACTCTTGTGAAGCCGGTCAATACCACTATCACCTAAAGCAACGCGCTGGAAGGACGAACCAAACCTCTCGCAAGCGCTCGAAACCCTTAGAGGTATCCGCGTTTGCTGAGGTAACGGGATGCGAAGAACCCTTCGATCGCGGGCAGGTAGAAGGTGGCGACGCGCCAGATGATCGTTGCCCCAAGCGCAATTTCGGATGGCACTCCGAGTGGCACGAGGAATGCCGACATGACGGCCTCCGAGACTCCGATTCCGCCCGGCACCGGAATGATTCCTTGCAGCAGTGACGTCGCGACCACGACTGCGGTGCAAGAGATCAGGCTCAGGTGAACGCCCATCGACAACAGTGCGATCCACAGCGCCAGGCCCCAGATCAGCTGCACCACCAGTTGACTACCCAGCAGCCCGAATGCCAGCTTCGGCGAGCGGAAGACTTCAAGAAGTGCCTCCCACGCGTTCTTGATTTCGGGAACCACTCGGTCGTGAATCTTCTTTACGCGCAGAACAACCACGACTGTGGCTACTGCCAGCAACACGACCAGGATGATCAACAGCCACGAACCGGAGCTGCTACTTGAGCTTGACGTCGACGTGGACTGCGGCAGCGTGAGTGCACCGGTCAGGAATGCCACCACCAGAATCACCGCCTGAACGATGAACCCGGAGAACGAGTCCAGTGCACCTTTGGTGACCGACACTGCGGGAGCGATCCCGTACTTGTATAGGAACGCACTTTCCATCGCCACGCGCCCCGCCATGCCTGGCACGGCAAACGAGATGAACGCAACCGCGGGCTGAAGGATCGTCATCGGGCGCAGCGGAATTGGTCGCCCGACAGCGCACATCATCGATGTCCCCTGCGGAATGAATGCCAGCTGACCCATCAGCACGGAAAGCACAGCAAGCCACCAGATGGCGCTCTCCAACGATGCCCACATCGCGGCGTAGTCCACGCCGGTCAGCAGTGGAATCAGGGCACTCGCGAACATGAAGACGAGGACCAACGTCAGGATGCCCTTGCGACTGATTCGTCGAAGTTTCACTGGGTCCGGGGGCTCAACATCGGTGGCGGCCGAAACCTGCTCGCGCAGCGTCTTCAGCAGCTTTGATGAACCCTTGACGGAACGACGCTCGCGCTGAGTGAGCGCAGGAGGCTGCAAATACCCGAGGCACTCCGACAGCTTCTCTTTGCCAAGCCCCTCGACAGCCGCTTCGACTGCTCGCTCCGGCCCCAGCAGAGCCGCGGTCGCGAACAACAGGTGGACAACGTCAAGGCAGGCCTCAGATTGTTTGTAGACCACTGAGCCATTGCCGAACTCGCCGATCGTGAAGCCTTCGTCGGTCAGCCGGATCGTTCCCAGCGTCGGCGCTCCATGCGTTATTCCGGCCCCATGCATCGTCTTGATTTGCCGCCACAAATCGATCAACAGAGCTTGATCAATGTCTTCGGGCGACTCGAGCTCACTCAGCACGTTGCCGCCACGCGTTGTGACCAACACGGCGACCTCGTCGTTCGCACTCGCCGCTGCCAGCACGCTGGGCACGGCAACCCCGGCCTTCTCAGCCATCATCGTCACGACTGCTTCGTGCTCAACTGACTGGATACGCGAAGCCGTGAGCCGTTCCGAGGTTCCCCGGTACATGGCTGTTCGCCACAGCTTGGCCATGAGTTGCGAGTCTGTGGCGTCACGGCCATACGCCTTTACCTCGACCGGAACGCCGTCAGTGGTGGTTCCCACCAAACGTCGCACTCCCCAGGACTGATCGTGAGCGATACGCAAGTCAGGGACATCGATCCCGATTCCCGCAATCGCCTCTTTCACGGCTTCCGCGTCGGGATATCCGGCAGGTGACCCAAACAGCAGGAGGACACCACTGCCGAAGATCATCCCGATGCCCAGTGCAGTGACCGCACCAGACGGAACGCTGAGTGCAAGAGCAACGGCAGCGATGCTGATCAGGACAACAACCGTCCAGCCAATCCGCCGAATCGGGCGCGCGACGTAGGGCGTGGCTGCGACAAGAACGGCGGCGACCAATGCCACTCGCACAATCGGGAATTGAGGCCGGGCAGCACCTTGCAGGAACTCGTTGAAAAATGGTGGCCACAGCTCATCCGAGATGGCCACGATCACGATGGTGGTGATGGATGCTCCGATGCCAGCGATCGCGACATCGCGGACTGCCGACCAACGCCTGCGGTAAATGAAGGCAACAACAAGTACCAGGGCGAGGATCAGTCCGAGGGTGTAGCTCAGCGCCAGTAGCGCAACTGCCCACTCAGGCAACGCCTGCGCAAATTGCGACAACGTCTCCTGCAGCGGGTCCGACTTTCCGAACGCGTAGAAACCCCACAGGACGAAGATCAACCCGATACATACAGTGGTGACGTCTGCTGACCTGCGTGCGCGCGGTTCGTTGTCATCCGCAGTGAGATAGGCGCTGCGTTTGAGCGCGGCAACACCCGGAACGGCCATGGCACAAAGGTACGGGTTGAGGCAGTCGTGAGGCGTGTCCACCACTCACACTGTTGGACCTCACAAGATGACCTTGGCGCCGGAAATCGTTAGCCTGACGGGCACTCATTGTCGTCGTGTGGAGGTTGTTGTGGAAGTTGTTGTCGTCCCATCCAAGAATGACGGCAGCGAGCTGGCCGGCGGTGCGATCGCCGACCTCCTGAATCGCAAGCCGACTGCTGTTCTCGGCTTGGCCACAGGCAGCACGCCGCTTGGGGTCTACGACGACCTTGTCCGTCGTTATGAAGCTGGCGAAGTGTCATTCGCGCAGGCGAAGGGATTCGCCCTCGATGAATACGTCGGGCTTCCACCGAATCACCCCGAGTCGTACCGAGCCGTCATCAAACGTGAGATTGCCGAACGCGTGGACTTCGCCCCGGACTCCGTACACGGACCAGACGGCTGGGCGAGCGACATTCCAGCCGCCTGCGCCGCTTACGAAGAAGCCATTGTGGCGGCAGGCGGAATCGACCTGCAGATCCTTGGTGTTGGGACCGACGGACACATCGGGTTCAACGAGCCAATCTCGTCCTTGGCCTCGCTCACCAGAATCAAGACACTCACGGAACAGACCCGCGAGGACAACGCGCGATTCTTTGACGATGACCTAGCGCAGGTTCCCACTCACGTGCTGACCCAGGGCGTAGGAACGATCCTGCGTGCTGGTCACCTGGTCTTGCTGGCGTGGGGTGAGAACAAGGCGGAGGCCGTGCGCGACACGGTTGAAGGCCCGATCACATCGATGATTCCGTCAACCGCCCTGCAGCTTCATCCACACGCCACGGTTGTGGTCGACGAGGCCGCCGCATCAGCGTTGGCTAACCGCGATCACTACAAGTGGACGTACGCCAACAAACCCGCGTGGCAAGGCATCTAGTTCACCCTTCCCCAATCATGCGCATGAAGGCGCTACCTACCGATAACGTGCGTTTCGCACGGAGTCGGAACCTAGGGAGCGTGCGACATGGATCTTCAAGTTGGCAGACGAGACCTACTACGACTTGTCGCACTCGGTGGTGCCGTGGCAGGAACCGGCGCCTTGGCCGCTTGCGCCAAGGCGGATTCGAGTGGTGCTTCGGCCAGCGCAAGCGCGCTGCCCACATCGACGATTTCAACCTCTGAGGTTGCGCCGCTACAGCTCTTCGCGTCGTCGGACTTCAACGACGAAGCCCTCTTCGCCCTTGGCGGAGCAAGTTCGCAGGTCTCCGAAGTTGGCGAGATGATGCGGATCGCGCAAACCATTAATTCACGCACAGGCAATCCCGCAGAACCAGGCACCGACGCGTTCGATGCGTACTTCGACGTGTTTGGTGAATGGGGCAACAACCTGCAGTCTCTCGCCGATCAGGCTGGCGCAGCACACCCGATCACGCGCAGCAATCGGCTGATGCGAGCGGCCACCTATTCCACCCAGCAGTTGTTCTTCGTCCTGGGAACGAGCAATGGGAGTCGCGAAGAACAGGCATACCAAGTCACGCAAGATCGGTGGTCGAAGGCAATTGAGACATTCACCCCCGCAGTTCGGCGTGGACAAGTGGCATCACCCTGGGGGCCGCTGCCCGTCTACTTCTTTCCAGCCCGTGGGTCAGGAAAGAAGCCAACGGTCATCATCAGTTCTGGCAGCGATGGGCAGAACGTCGAGTCAATGCAGTTTGGTGTTACTCAAGGGCTGGAACGCGGTTACAACGTGGCGCTCTACGAAGGCCCCGGCCAGATGAGTCTGCTGTTCAAGCGCGGTATCCCCTTCACTCCCGAGTGGGACAAGGTCGTTGCGCCTGTCCTCAGCTGGGTTCGCAAACAGCCTGAGGTCGGGAAGGTCGCGCTGATCGGGGTGTCATTCGGTGGCATGTTGTGCGCAAGTGCGGCCGCGAAGGTGAAGGGTTTGAGCGCCGTGGTCCTTGAACCCGCGGCCTACAGCATGCCCAAGATGTGGACCGACTCCGAGACCGTTGAGGTTGTCAGCAAGACTCAAGGTGCACCGGCCCCCGAAAAACAGAAGGTACAAGCCGAGGTCAATGCTGGCTTCTTGAAGCGTTGGTCCGGTATGCCTCGAACTCAACAGTTCGTCCTGTACAAGCGCGGCGAGATCTTCAGTCGGCAAGTGCAGGAGGAGGCTAGGGCTGGGAAGCCGATCTCTGACTACTACGCGCTCGTCGAACAGATGTTGAAGTTCGACTTTGAGGCCGACTACAAGCAGATCAGTATCCCGACCATGCTCACGGCAAACCAGGGTGACGAATTCTTCGGCGACCAGCCCAAACAGGCTTTCGAATTCCTGACCAACGTTCCAGCCTCACGAAAGGTGCTACTCAATCTCACCGCGGCACAGGGCGCATCCCTGCATGACCAGCCGATCGGACCGTAGGTCGCCCAGGAGTACATCTTCGATTGGCTCGATGACCAACTGAGATGACCACTGTCGACGGAACACACATCCAAGGGCGGGGCAATTGGTTCGCGATTGCGAGCTACGCCGCGGTCGGCGCTGCGACGCAATTGTTGTGGTTGACGTACGCGCCAGTCACCACCCAAGCGGCCGCGTTCTATGGAGTCAGCGAGGGCTACATCGGGACTCTGTCGATCATCTTCCCGCTGATCTACGTCGTTCTGGCTTTGCCCTGCGGGTTGTTGCTGGACCGATGGTTCCGGCCCTTCCTGCTGCTCGGCGGCTTGTTGACCGCTGGCGGTGCCCTCCTGCGGATTATCGATACAGCGAGCATCGAATGGGCCACCATCGGGCAGGTCGTGATCGCTGTCGGCCAACCGCTGGTGCTGGGTGCGATCACCAAGGTCTGCGTCGACTACTTGCCGCATCGCAACCGAGCGACAGGTATTGCCGCCGGAACGGCCGGGTTGTTCGTAGGAATGCTGATCGCCTTCATCACAGGGGCACTACTCGAAGACGACATCTCGACGCTGCTCATCATCCAAGCCGTGTTTGCGGTCATCGTCTTCATCGCGATGGCCGCGGCACTGTCGAGGCCAGGACGATTCGCCGATGACGTTGACGTCGTCGAGGGCGTCAGCGTCGAATCCACTAAACGACACCCACTGCGCACGGTCTGGACCGACCCGATCATGCGGTTGTTGATCGGAGTCGTCGCTGTGGGATTCGGCGTCTTCGTCGCACTCACAACATGGCTTCAGGCATTGCTCGAACCAGCAGGCGTCAGTGCCGCGACCTCAGCGGTCATCTTGCTCGTCATGGTGGTCGCGGGCATCATCGGTGCAGCGCTGCTCCCGCCGATTGCAGCACGGCGTGGCAACCAACTCGCATTCATATTTGCGGCTCTGGCGGTGGCGATGCTGGGTTGCCTAGCCCTCGCCGCGTTGCCAGGCGAATGGACCGGTTATGTCGTGGCTGCCGCCCTCGGATTACTGCTGCTGTCGGTTCTGCCGATTGTCCTCGAAATGGTCGAAGAGCGTGCCGGTGCTGCAGTCAGCACTGCGACCTCGGCGGTCTGGCTGGCGGGCAACGGTGGTGGCGTCATCGTGTCGGGGGTCATCGGGCTATTCCTTGGTACACCTGCGTTTGCATTTGTCCTGATGGCGATCGTGCCGCTTGCTCTGGGACTCCCACTGTGGCTGGCTTTACGCAGGAGGGTCGCCATGGAGGCGGCGGCCAACGCTGCTACGGGCAGCAGCTAACACTTAGTAGTTGATCTGCACCGTGAAGGAAACGTAGTCCCAATCGGCGTCCCGAGACACGGTGATTGAGTGATCACCAGGGGTGTAGGTGTGGGTCTCGTATTCGGAGTAATTGAAGTTGTCGTCATCAAACTGCACCCCGGGCCACCACAAGTCATGATTGTTCGCCCAGAAATTGGTCGTGATGCCGTTCTCAAACTTCATGGAACCTTCAATGTCTGGCCCCAGGAACGAACTGCCGGACAAGTAGACGCGGTCGCCGGGGACAACAGCGGTGGTGCGGTCCTTATTGGCGTCGTAGACCTTGACCGTTTGGCCCGAGCGGTTGTACACGGCAAACCAGACCGACTTGGCGAAGATCTGTGGCCGGTCGCCCTTTGAGCTGCGAGTCGGCGGCGTCTTGCCGTCCTTGGCCCTTGGTGCAGCCTTCTCTGCCACGGATGCCGTCGATGCCTTCGCCGGCGCATGTTCGGCGGCCATCGCGGGCGCAGCAACGCCCATGAAGACCGCACCGGTGACTGCGGCGGCGGTGAGCAGTCCAAGGTGGCTAACGGTGCGAGTCATGGTGCTCTCCTCAAGTTGTGTGAAATCGCTACACCACATATACCCGGACACTGTCCTATTAAACCTGCTGCTCGAAGTTCGCCCGGCCGCCCGCTTTAGAACGCACCCACAATGTGTATCCCGGCGCCCATCCCGGGAACTCCGCTGGTGCGCACGATCTTGCCGGTGAGACGACAGCCGCTACTGGCCGAAAGTTGCGATCGGGCGTTGATCGGCCGTGTAGAACCTGAAGTATCCGTCCGCATCAGCCTTTAGGTAGGCGCTGCGTCCGCCGGACAGCAAGGTCGTTGTGAATACCGGTTTGTAGGTATCGCCAAAAGTCGGATACGCCTGCGACACCGCTAAGAGTCGGCCATCGGCCCCGATCACGACCTGCCGGACTTGGCCGTCGGCAGTCCACCCTTTTCCGGAAGCGAGCGTGCCACCGAATTTTTCTGTCACTGCGTCCCAAACGATGGAACCGTCTCGGTAGGCGACCAAATTTCCATCAGACTGCAATGAAAGTCGCGCCCGTCCATCTGCACCGACAAGGTCGGTACCTTTCGTAAGTGCCTGGCCGACTTTTAGGTCGCCGAGGTATGACTTTGCGATTTCGAGGATGCGCGCGCCGTCTGGGGCGGTAACGTCCAGACTTCCGTCGTCGCGGACGCTGAGAATAGAACCGGGAACACTGGCGCTCAGCGCGTTCGTGCTGAATACGGTCTTGCCTGATCCGTCATTAATGACGAAGTTGCCGTCGGTCTGCATCACCGCACGCGTACCACGGCTCGTTGGATTGAGATAAGTCTCCGAAGCCCAGACAGGGACTGCGTTCGCATATAGGACGAGGTTTCCGTCACCTTGCATCAACAACACAGTTTGGCCGTTGGTGCTAACGACAGCATCATCAACGTTCAACTGTTGACCCGGGCGCAGAGCTCCTTGGTAGGTAGCACCGTTAACAGGCGGCTGTTGCGCTGGCTTGGATCCAGCAGAGCGAACCGCCTCAGCGGTAGCGGGCTCAACCCGATTGCTAGACCACCGCAGCGCGACAATCGCAGCAAAGATGATGACCACCGAGAGAGCGAGAATCAACACCCGGGACTTCGTTAGTTGAGCCACGATCACTCCCTTCTGCCTCAGCCGCAGCATGAAGCTCAGCGGCAGAGCATCTCAAGTCGATTTGTAGTTTCGTGAGCTACCTAGCTTGTGCGACCGGCGGTGTTAGCGGAGTCTCCAGTCACCCATCCGGCCGAGCGGTCATCGGTTGCCGGGAGCGAGGCGCGCTATACCTCGTAGCCGATGCGCCACCAGTCGAATCCGGCCCGTTGCCGTTTGTCCTCGCTGCGGATGACGAGCCCGGCGGTCTGGGGTTCCAGGCGCAGGGTGTCGCCCCACCCGGCCGTGTTCGCCTGCTTGTTGATGTTCGAGATTGACTGATCACTGTTAACCTTGAACGTCAGCACCATGCCGTCGGTTCCCATCTCGATCCTGTTCGCGTCGATCCGCCAACGCTCGTTGTTGTCCGTGACGTAAGTGATGGCATCTTGGGTGACGACTAGCGACGATCGACCATCCGCTGCCGTCAGCACCTGTCCCGGGACTAGCCGTTGGCCGGCCTTGAGCGTGTCACCCATGTTCTGAATACCAACCGACGAGCTCGCTACCGACGAAACACCGGACCCCGGCGACTCAACTGGCGCCGCGAATGCTGCGTTCGGCGTTAGAACCGCAGCAGCGACCAGCGCCGTCAACCCCATCACAATTGCACGGCGAGCAATTCGCGGAGAGTTGTTCATCATGTGCCCCTTCGTCTCAGTGTGTGAGGGATTGATACCCATGACACTGACCCGAAAACAAGCACCGGCGGTGCAATCGATTGCACCGCGGCGGCATGACTCGTCATCAATGCACGAGAGTGACGCGGTCCGCAAGACAACAAGTTCCATTTACCGCGCAATTCGCACGGTGGGGGTCTAAGGGAGCATCCAGTTGACCGAGGTGAACATGCTCGTACCCGCCCGCCGCGAACTCAGAAGGCACCTGTGCGGAGGAGAAATCTAGTCGCCCGAAGATCCCCCCAAGAGAGTGCAGGTTGTCGGGTGAGTTGGGGCGCATGCGGTGTAGGTGTTGGTCGCGGCATTGTTCATTGCTGAGCATGAGCGTGGATCTTGTTCACCTGTGCAGCCGTCGCCCGCGTTGCCCTTCACTGGTTCATGTACTCCGGCGCAGAAACTGCCGCCTACTCTCAAAGACAGCACCAGGCACGACTCAGTGATTCGAGACGACCACTGCCGACGGGAACGTGATCAACGCAGCCAAGCGGACCACTCCTTCCGTGTGCGACAACAGCGGCGCGGCGAAGCGATGTAATAGCCGCGAAGCCAGCGCGGTCGTGGTGGGCAGCCGATGCAGAACCCTTCCACCATGTGTGACCCAGCGCCCATCCAGGGAACTCCGATAGTGCACACGGCCCCGCGGCGTGGTGGGATGGACTCTGCGAGTGGCCCGAGCGTCGGCACCGTGAAAAGAGACGAGAGCCATGAGCACCAACGACAACGACTTTGCGGCCCTTGGTATCGCGCCGGACCTAGCGACCTGCCTCGCGGACCTTGGGTACGAAGCGCCAACACCCATCCAGCAGCGCGCAATTCCGGCCATGATCGCCGGGTACGACTTGCTCTGCCAGGCCGCGACCGGCACGGGAAAAACGGCGGCATTTGCGCTGCCGATCCTTAATCGTCGAGCGGACAGTGAGGGTGGCATCAAAGGTGCCCTGCCAACTGCGCTCGTCCTCACCCCAACTCGTGAACTCTGCATGCAGGTTGCCGAAGCTGTGCATCGCTACGGTCGCCCGTACGGGGTCCGCACGTTGCCCGTCTTCGGCGGCCAGCCAATCGGACGCCAGGTTGCAGCTCTCAAACGTGGCGTCGACGTCGTTGTCGCCACCCCCGGTCGCGCCATGGATCTGATTGAGCGCAGGTACCTGCAGCTCAATGACATCGACACCGTCGTCCTTGACGAAGCCGACGAAATGCTCGACATGGGATTCGCCGAGGACATCGACACGATCCTCACCGCGGCGCCCAAGGATCGTCAAACGGTGATGTTCTCCGCCACCATGCCGAAGCGCATCATCAAGATCGCTGAACGCCACCTGCAAGATCCACAGCGGATTGAGATCCCCCGCGAAGTTGTGCCCGAGGGTGAACGTCCAACGATCGCACAGACCGCATACATCGTCGCGCGACCGTACAAGGCTGCGGCGCTCGGACGAATTCTCGACATCGAAACACCAACGGCGGCGCTGGTGTTCTGCCGCACTCGTGCAGACGTCGACAACCTCACTGAGACTCTTAATGCGCGTGGTTACCGTGCCGAGCCGTTGCACGGCGGGATGGACCAGGCTCAGCGCGATCGAGTCATGGGGCGCTTGCGCAGCGGTAACGCAGACCTCCTCGTTGCCACCGATGTTGCTGCCCGCGGACTAGATGTGGAACAACTGACTCACGTGTTCAACTACGACGTCCCCGCCGCACCGGAGTCATACGTCCACCGAATCGGGCGAGTCGGACGCGGTGGCCGTGAGGGTGTCGCGATCACGATCGCTGACCCGCGGGAAGGTCGACAACTCAATGCAATCGAACGCAGCACGAAACAGAAGATCCGCATCGCCACCCTGCCAAGTTCCGACGACCTGCGCTCACGGCGACTCGAACTCACTCGTGCCGCGCTTGAGCGCGTTTGCCGTGACGGCGACCTCGATCAGTACCGCGGGGTGTGGGGTTCACTGACTGAGGAGTTCGACTTTGATCGAGTGGCCTTGGCGGCCATCAAGATGGCCCACATCGCCACCGTCGGTGAAGCCGACGAAGAGGTAATCCCACAACCGGGGTTTGCCACAACCTCTGGCGGCAAGAAGTCACGCGACGGCAAACGTTCGCGTGACGACAGTGGCTCACGCGGGCGCGATCGCCGTGGGGATGACGATCGAAAGGGCCACAGCGGCAAGGACTCCGACCGTAAGGACTTCGGAGGCAAGAAGCATGCCGGAAAGAAGCATGCGGGCAAGACCAGCGTTGGCAAGAAGCGGATCTACATCGGGCTTGGCAAGGACGCCGGTGTCCGCCCACAAGATGTTGTCGGTGCCATCGCCAACGAGACTCGGCTGTCGGGCTCCGACGTCGGAGCGATCGATATCTCGTCACGATTCACGACCGTCGAGGTGCCAGCAGACTCAGCCAAGGAAGTCATTGCGGCACTGAGCAGCACTCGAATCCAGGGACGCAAGCCAAAGGCACGACTCGACCGCCACTAAGGCCTGACGTCACTGACATCAGCTACTGCTCAGCGGCCCGCGAGAGCCCGATCGATAGCGGCTGCCAACACCGGTTTGGGTTGGGCTCCGATGATGCGCTCCACCACGTCGCCGCGGTCAAGAATCACCAAGGTGGGAATGCTTCGGGCATCGAACTTCGCCGCCGCTCCCGGTGAATCATCAACGTTGACGGCAACCACTTTGAGCTGCCCGGCGTACTCCTGTGAAAGTTCTTCGAGGATCGGCGTCACCATCCGACACGGGCCACACCACGGCGCCCACAGGTCAAGGATCACCACCGGCGATGCATCGAGCGCACCGGCGATCGTCGAGTCATCTGCCGGGACCAACCACGGCAAGTCCGCCTGACACTTGGCGCACCGTGGCTTGCCCGTTGCCGAGACCGGCGTCCGGTTCTTGGTTCCGCACGATGGACACACTGCGATTCCGGTATCTGCCATGTCGCCAGTATGCGCCTATTCCGGGTCCGTGCAACCCGATGTTCGGGTAGCACCTTCGTGCGATTCACCCCTCACGTTTGACGCCGACCACGTCGCGGGATACCTCCATCCCACCCACAAGTGAAGTAGGAGGACAAGATGAATACCAAGTCAAAAAAGGGAATCGCTGGTGCCTGCCTGGCACTGGTTTTCGCATCAGGATCCGCGATTGCCGTCGCTGGGCAAAGCACCGCCGCAACCCCAGCCCAGAAGGTTGGCAACAGCAAGTCAGCACTGAAGATCGAACCTCCAGGGGTAGGCGAAATCTTCGGGGCGGGCAAGGCCCTCTACGACGCGATGGAGCTGTGCCAGTCCAACGAGACGCACGGCCTGCCCTGCACGCAGAGCAACGAAGAAACCGTCAATCAGATTCACACGATGCTCAAGGAATTCACTGCGAAATACGAGCACGATCAGGAAATGACTCGTGCCTCGCTGGACGAGATCATCAACAACCAGAAGGACGAGGCAGTCAAGGCAGAGTGGCGGGCGATGCGCGCCGACTTCGAGACCTCGCACGTGGGGCTCAAGCTGCTCGACTCCTACGGCGACTGCGCCCGGATTGTCACCGCGAACCACACCGGGACGTGCGAGAAGTTTGATGCGCTCGGCAACAAGGTCGAGGGTGGGCAACCCGCAACCTTTGAGAGTCTTGCTCACATTCGAGATGCCATCATCGCCAACGACAAGGGAAACTCCGATCACGTCGGCGGTTACAGCTTGTCGCCAGCAGACCTCGCGCAACGCGTGGGAGGTAAGTCCGCGAAGGACCCTTACTCCGGTGACGGCCTGCTCCACGCAATCCTCGACCGAGAACAGGCGAAGGAGATCGCGCGCCAGCAGGTCAAATCTGGAACCCGCCTCATGTACTTTCCCGCCGAATACGTCAACGCGGTCGGCGAGCAAGTGAACGCCCTCACCCAGCTGGAGGCCGGCTACTTCAACAGTCGAATCACTGCGGCACAGATGGAAGGCAACAAGGAGTGGGGCGACACCCTCGATCGGCTCGCACGCAGTGGCCGACCTGACTCCTCGCCCGTGCTCAGCCTTGCCGAACAACGCAAGACGTACGAGTTCCCGAATTGGTCACCCGACCATCGACTAGCAGACAACCAGGCCTATTTCATCGGCAAGACTCTGGGCACCGTCTTACTCACCAACGACGGGACGTCCGGCGGTTCCGCTCTGCCGACTGCCGCGAATCTGCCGACTGCCAAGCAACTTCAGAACTTCGGGGCAGACTTCGGTCCGACTTACACGAAGTATCAGAAGCTGTTCCCCAACCAGCTGCCCGCGATCGATGGACAGCGATTCGGTAACGCTGGGTCGCGTGACATGAATGCGGTCGCAAGGCTGTGGTCGGCTCCTCAAGCGACTTGGCAGAGCCAACTGCGGGAGTCCAACCGGTTCTCACTGGCGTGCTGGGAAGAGCACCACAACGGCTACAACGATCTGCAAGCGAACTGTTCCGACGATCACGCACCGATGGCCACTCACCTTGGTACAACCGCAACGGTCCACAACAAGGCGAGCGGAACCACCTCCGTGCAGATCCCCGAAGAGATGATCGAGCAGCGGACAGTGCCGTACACGATCTACCCGAAGCCAACCGACGTTCAGAAGGGTTGGGGAGACGGCGGATCCTCTGGTCAGACGAAGATCACCTGGCCAAAGTTGAATGGGCGAGACGTCGACATGCTCAGCCCACGCCCGGGCGCCGTTTCCGCAGATCCGACGTGGAAGGCGTACACCTACTACGACTACAACTGCACCAGCAACATGGGAGCGACGAGCTGCGGATGGTCGCACGGTAGCTCCCACGGAGTAGGAACGGTGGTCGACATGGATGCCTCAGCCGGCAACCTCGAGATGCTGCCGATCGAAAGTGCAGGCGCACTCCAGTAGGTCCCACCCCCAGGTTGCATTTCCCGTGTTCGCGGATCCAGCAGGATTCGCCGGACACGGGAAATGTGCTGTGGGCCCTCTACGGCAGCTGGCGGTCTACTTCGCCTTGGTCTTGATCTTGTTGGAAGCAGGGCTCGAACCCCAGATGTTCTCGACCGTTACCGAGCAGGTGTACTTCTTTCCGGACTTCAGCTTCTTGACGGTCAATGTTGCAGCCGTACCGGTCGCGGTCAACTTCGAGCTACCCGACTTGCAGGTTGCGGTTGCCCCAGTGATCGGTGAGCCGCCGAAGCTTTGTGCCACCCAGGTGACCTTGGCCTTCGAACCCTTGCGCACAACCTGCGTGAGCTTCGGTGCCACTGGAGCAGTCGCCTCCGGAATCTCCACCATCGCCTGACCACTCGCCGATGCGCTACCCGACTCATAGTCGGTCCGGTTCGTCGTGACGGTTACCGAGGTGCCTTGACCGGAACTCAGGCCGGTGACCGTGACAACACCACTGCCGTCGATGCTCGCCTGACCACTCGCCGCGGTAACTGCCCAGGTGTAGGCCGAGTTGTAGTTGGTGACCTGAGTCGTCACCCCACCACGGGTTCCCACCACCGGCGAGAACTGCGGAACCAGTGCTGCGCCCAACGGCTCGACCAGTGTTTGCTTGACACCTTGGGCGTAACCGGGACGATCACTCATGATCCGCAGCGTTGCCGACTGGCCAGGCTGCAGGCCGGTCACTCGGACCAACCCCTGGTCATTGATCGTCGCGGTTCCTGATGGCGTGACCGTTGCGCTCCAGGTGTAGCGCGACGTGTAGCCCGCGATTTCGACCGTGAACCCGCCGGCCAGCCGGGATGGGTTCTGGAGGGTGGCGACGAACGCTTCCTTCAGTGACCTCGAACTGGTGGTGGCCGTACCGTTGTCGTAGTTGTGGCGCGTGGTGTTCACCGTCGCGGAGACGTCGGTATCTGGAGCGACGCCCGTGACGACCAGTTTGTGCACTCCGCCGACAGACTTCACTTCAGCGCTACCTGGTGTCGAGGTTGCAGCCCAATCGAAGTCACCGTCGTAGTTGTCGATCGTGGCGGTGAAGCCGTCAGCGGTCGGGGTCTTGTCTATGAAGGTCGGGTCAAGTTGACCGCCGATATCGGCAGCTCCATCGCCCTCGACCGACGCATCGAGCCAGCCCACGCGGGTTGCGATCACCGTGACGTGAGATGCCTGAAGCGGATCGAGTCCAGTGACTCGCACGACCTTGGTTTCGCCGGATGCATCGACCGTGGCCGTTCCGACGCTTGCATGCGTTTGAGACCAGTCCCAGTCGGAGTCGTAGCCATTGATTGGAATCGTGAAACTACGGTTTCCAGGCACAGCGGTTCCGAGGGTGAACTCCTTGGGAGCCTCAAGCGCTGCGCCCGAGTACGGCGACTCACCATCGAAGTGACCAGTCTTGGTCGCCTTGACCGTGCCCGAAACCGTCTGCCCGTTCGTCAGGCCGGTGACCACGATTGCGCCCGTGTGCCCGGAGCCTTGAACAACAGCATGCCCGTTGTCATTGGTGACAGACCAGGTGTAGGTGTCGTCGAAGTTGTTGATCGGAATCCGGGTGGTTTCCTGGCCACGCACCTGGGCGTCAAGGCCCGGAGTGAGCGCCCGCATCAGCGACTTGCCGAGTTTGGTCGCCTCGCCTGGCAGGTAGCCATCTTGGGTCGCGGTGACGGTGAGAGTGGACTCTTCGCCGACCCCCAACCCGGTGACGACGAGCATCTGCTTGTTGTTCTCTTCAACCCGTTCCACACTTCCCGGTGGTGCCGTGTAGTTCCAAACGAACCCATCGAGGTAGTTCTTGAGCTCGACTTTGAAGCCACCATCAGTTGGCTCCGGGTCTCCGAGGTCTGGAACGCGAGGGCCGTTCAACGCCGACGACGTCTTCGTGTTCGAGGTCGACACATCGGGGAGGTTCTCGGCCCAGACGGTAACGATTGACTCCTCGCCGTTCGCCAAGCCAGTCACCGTCACTACATGGTGGACGACATCGTTAACGGTCTCGGTGGAGATCACCGGTGCGCCCTTCGTCGCCGATGCACGCCACGTGTAATCGTCGTCGTAGTTCAAGATCTCGAACTTGAAGCTCTGCGCAAGCCGAGTGGCGTCGCCGAAGCTTGGCGTCAACGATCCGAGGATCGAGCGACCGCTGATCTGTGCGCTGCCCGGCATCGAATCATTGCGAGTTGCCGTCACTGTCGCCGTGGAGCGTTCCCCGCCGGTGGCCAGGCCGGACACAACCACGTAGTGGTCGAGGCCCTCTGTGACGATGTCGACCGAGCCAGGCGAACCCTGGTTGATGGTCGCACCCCACTGATAGGTGCCGTAATCCTTGATCTTCGCCTTGAAACCGTCGGTCGTCCGAATCACAGCTTCAAACTCGGGCGTGTGGGCGGCGAGCAACGACGCTCCAGTGATGGTGGACGAGCCGGGGACGTAGCCGTCCTGTGTGGAACCAACGGTGACGGTGACCTGCACGTTGGGGGTCAGTCCGGTGACCTTCACGAAGTGATCTTGACCAACCTGCACGACCTCGACATGAGAATTCGTCGGAGCAGGGGTCGGATCCGTGATCGACACCGGATACGCGAACCCAGCATTCCAGTTCGTGATCTTCGACGTGAACCCGTCGGCAGTCCGCGTGACCGGATCAGTCAACGCCGGATCCACCTTCGCCTGCAACGACGTTCCAGTGATACTGGCCGAACCTGAGACGTAGCCGTCCTGCGTGGAACCAACAGTGACCGATACTTCCTGGTTTTCACCGAACCCGCGCACCACTAGGTAGTGGAAACCACCCTCGCCAACCTCAACCACAGCCTCAGCACCGTCCGGCACCGACAACGGCGACGTAATCGTCGTCGGATACGCGAACCCGGCATTCCAGTTCGTGATCTTCGACGTGAACCCATCGGCAGTCCGGGTCACCGGATCAGTCAACGCCGGATCCACCTTCGCCTGCAACGAGGTTCCGGTAATGCTGAACGAGCCAGGAGCGAACCCTTCCTTCGTCATCCCCACGGTCACCGACACAGGCTGGTTGGCGCCGAACCCACGCACCACCAAGTAATGGAAACCACCCTCGCCAACCTCAACCACAGCCTCAGCACCGTCCGGCACCGACAACGGCGACGTAATCGTCGTCGGGTAGGCGTAACCCTCCGTCCAGTTCGTGATCTTCGACGTGAACCCATCGGCAGTCCGCGTCACCGGATCAGTCAACGCCGGATCCACCTTCGCCTGCAACGACGTCCCAGTGATACTGGCCGAACCTGACACATAGCCAGCCTGCGTCGAACCAACAGTCACCGATACTTCCTGGTTCGGGGCGAACCCACGCACCACCAAGTAGTGGAAACCACCCTCGCCAACCTCAACCACAGCCTCAGCACCGTCCGGCACCGACAACGGCGACGTAATCGTCGTCGGATACGCGAACCCGGCATTCCAGTTCGTGATCTTCGACGTGAACCCGTCGGCAGTCCGCGTCACCGGATCAGTCAACGCCGGATCCACCTTCGCCTGCAACGACGTTCCAGTGATACTGGCCGAACCTGACACATAGCCAGCCTGCGTCGAACCAACAGTTACCGATACTTCCTGGTTCGGGGCGAACCCGCGCACCACCAAGTAGTGGAAACCACCCTCGCCAACCTCAACCGCGGCTTCGGCTCCTTGGGGAATCGACGACGGCAACGTAATTGCCGTTGGATATGCGAATCCGACATTCCAGTTCGTGATCTTCGACGTGAACCCATCGGCAGTCCGCGTCACCGGATCAGTCAACGCCGGATCCACCTTCGCCTGCAACGACGTTCCAGTGATGGTGGACGAGCCGGGGACGTAGCCGTCCTGTGTGGAACCAACGGTGACGGTGACCTGCACGTTGGGGGTCAGTCCGGTGACCTTCACGAAGTGATCTTGACCAACCTGCACGACCTCG
>Ga0209175_10000705_pt1 | contig 18349 bp, 16 predicted proteins | sample JI91814C2DNA_FD_187506 | JGI IMG/M metagenome (GOLD analysis project Ga0209175, IMG submission 187506) | Wastewater effluent complex algal communities from Wisconsin, to seasonally profile nutrient transformation and Carbon sequestration -... | ecosystem: Engineered > WWTP > Effluent > Algae...
GCTCCCGACACCACCACGAAATCCACCACAACAACCACGCCATCACCATCGGACCAAACGGCAAACCAACCATCACCCTGCACCGACAACGATTATGAAAAACACCCCACGACAGGGTGGATCACGTTCTCGCGGAACGAGCTTTGCTCTTCTCCGTGAGTGGGTGTTACTTGCTCGGTTTGTCCAGCTTTGAGCTGAGTCGCTTTTCTCGCGCTCGCATGAGCAGACCGGTTGCAGCGAGTGCCACACAGACCATGATGGTTGCTTCGACCCAGAAGAACACGAGGATGTCAATCCACGATCCGATCGGTGGGTCACCAGGCAGAAACCCGCGGATGGGCAGTAGCGCGAAGAGCATCGCGGTAATCCACGAAGCGACATTCAATTCCAGCCGCATTCGACCGCTTGCCGAACTCTGCACGACGAGTACCGCGATAATCGCCAACGCAACCATCAGGATCAACATCAAGGCCGCCACGACCTTTGTCGAACCGGAACGTGCAATCGACCCGACGGTGGTCGCCTCCGAGACACTCACCTGCGTCGTCGAGGCGTCTTTCAGGTTCCAACCCGGTACTTGGAAGAACATGGACGACTGTGTGGGAACCTCGACGCCACGTCCGAGCGCTGCGTTGGTGGCAGCCCTCGCAGTGAATCCGACCTCGTAGGTGTCGACTGGATACTGCTGGACAATCCCGGGTGTTGGCAACGTGACTGCGACGGGGCTCGGGATCTGTCCGACGGCATAGTCCAACGAGTTCTTGCTCAGGGCTGGGAACAGTTCGAGTCGCAGGGGAACTTTGCTCTTGCCCGACGAGTCAGTGAGATCTGGCGACAGAAACAGCAACACGTCGCCGCTGGCGGTTCGCGCCTCGGGATCAACCTTCGTCGGCGCGAACACGACAGCAACTCCCCCACTCGGCGGCGTTGGCGGCGCAAAGCTCTCGTTGAAACCCGTCCGATAGAAAGCAATCACAGCGAGATAGGCAGCGGCGAAAGCCAAGACCAAGACCACAGCCACAATCGTCCGAACGCTGCGATGACTCGAATCCTGCGTGGCGGCAACCCGATCGGTCGGTTCCTGGTCGGTCACGAAAACAGCTCCTGGGTCACCCTGATTTGTGCCGTGACCATACTGAAGCCACGGCACAAACTTCTACCGGTGCGAGGCGCCGGTGACCCACTTCGAGCAACTCCACTCGTTGGGACACCCGCAGGCGTGCGCCTCACGCAAGCAGGACCACACCCAGAATGACGAGGACCAGGACGACGAAAGCGATCGCAAACCCGAGTCCGATATTGGCGCCTCGACTCAGGGGCTTCTTGACATGGACGCCAGGTGGCGGCGACCCAACGAGTGGTTGTAGATAGTCATACCACTGGGTTGCGAGGCTCTTCGACTGAAACTCCCCGACGATGTTGCCCATCAATACACCCTCTGGCGCCAAAGAAACGCGATGCCGTTTGTCGCCCTCCCAAACCTCCAGGGTGCGATTCATTTCGGCGAGACCCACGCTGTGCAACTCTGCAATCGGCGCGTCGAAATAGACTTCGCCATCGTCCGCGACAAACGACAGGCGGTCCATGGGAGTACCCGAAGTTGCCCTCAGGAGACCCGGGCGTACGCCTAGCGCGGTCATGTTCGTGCGGTAGTTCCCTCTTGTCTCATATGCACCTGTGAGGCCGGTGCTCGCCGACTCTTGGCTCATACCTCAATTGTCCTCCTGCGGCACTAGCCCGCCGTACGCGACACCTACGCATCTTGCGGCGAGTGGGACCCGGACCGAGCGAACTGATGTGCGGCCTTTCGGAACCAGGTCACGAGGCAGATGACGCCGATGATGATCTGCGGGACGTACGACGATGCACGCCACACGAGGTCAGCTGCAGTGGCAGTTCCGCTACTCACTCCCATGGCCGTGAGCAGGCCGATAATGATCGCGTCCACCGTGCCTAAACCACCCGGAGTCAGGGGAATCATCATGCCGATCTGGGCTACCGCGAAGGCTCCGAAGGCGGCAAGGATCGGGGTCGATTCGGTGGGCCCCTCCACTCCACGCAACGCCGTGTAGAGGATCAGAAACTGTGTGAGCGCCACCGCAAGTTCGGCCACGGTGATGCTGCGCCACCGCTCGCGCACCAGATCTGCGACGCTGCTGCGGAAGCTGAGAATGGCCGGCACAAAGTCAGGCCGATTTCGCTTCTTGATCTTCTCCACGATGAACCCAACGGTCCTGTTGCCAAACCGGCCGATCGCAGCTGCGGTCTTCTCACTTCGGATGATCAGCCCGAAGACCACCACCATGACGACGAGGACGACTAGACCGATGACACCCGCCCAGATGTAGCCCCCTGATTCGACTCGTCCTGAGAAGAAGATCGCGATAACCCCAAGCACCGGCAATCCAAGACTGATGAAGACATTCCAGACGCCGACTGCGCCGATCGCTGCGGTCGCGACCACAGCTTTCACGCGGTAGGAAGCGAGCATCGCGTACTCCAGCGCCAGCCCAAATGCACTGCCCGCAGGTACACCATTGCCGATCGCGAACTCTGCCTGGTTCAGCTGGAATGAACGCCGATAGCTGAGTCCCGGCGTTGCCACCATGAATGGAAAGCCGTAAGCGATGTTGTAGACGATGACGGCGAGAACGATGCTCACGACCCCGCGAACAGTCATGCCCTGAATTGCGATCCAGGCGTCGTCGTATGAACCGATCCTCGGAATGACCTTCCAGAAGATCAACACGAGCGTGACGATTCCAACGATGGCCATCGCCACCGTCTTCTTCGTATCGAGTTTTGGAGGCTCGGTCGTCAAGGGCACCGCATTGGACTCAGGGTCCACGCCGGGATCGGTCACGCGCAACAGGATGCCGCAAAACCATGCGCATGACCTGTTACGCAGTCAACTGACCTGGCGGCACGTCCGACGCCTCTTGCGCTTCGACCTTCGGCCGTGACTCGGCAATCCAGCACTGCGTGTAGAACAGGCCGCGCACCACGATATTCACCCACGCGAGGATCGTCAGCACCACGACGACGCTGCCAGAGGTATCCGGGTCAACCAGCGCGGCGATATAGGAGTAGATCAGCACGAAGTTCGCTGCGACAACAAAGGCTGCGAAGACCGCCGACCCCACGGCGATCGTTTGGCTGCGATGTTCCCTGTCCGCCAGACGCAACGCGGCAAAGACGACACAGGCGATGAGCAGCCAGGTTGCGACGATCACCAAGCCCTTCGCCACATTCACCGCCTCTGGGCTCGACAGGCCGACGATCTCAGCGACGGCCGCCCTCCGGATTGCCGTCGAAAGCACCAGCAGCCACGAGAGCAGCACGACAGCGGCAATGAATACCCCAACAACCAGATTGCGCGGGTCGAAGGTCTTGATACGTCGCGCCCGATCGGCACGCAGGATGTTCTCGGTTCCCTGCCGCATAGCCTTCGCGGTGTACGTCGCTGAGAACAGCAGCGTCAGGACTCCAAGCACGTCCATCACCGCTCCACTGGAACGCGTGAAGGTCTGATTCACGATTGCGCCGAGGTCTTGGTCCGTAGGCAGCGAAAGGATCGGAATCACAATCTCGTTCGTTCCAGGCAAGACGCTGGTGACGAGCCCGAGTACGTACAGAAAGGCCAACATCAAAACGATCGAGAGAAACAGCGCGCGGTACGTCACGACTAGCGCCAGGTACAGCACCTGGTCCTGCCGGAAGCGCAGTTCAGCACGGACGAGGTGATCGACCCACGCGTGCTTCTTGCGGGCACCTTCGACTCGTTTGAGAATCGTGGCGCGAAGCCGCCGACGCAAACTCAACCGCTGCCCGGTCTGCGTCGCCTCAGTCATGCGTCAGTTCTACCGCAACAAGCGCCGCGGAGCCCGTCAACCGGTGCCCACACGCACGCAGCGACGCCGCCTCTTGCCTTGCCACGCTAACTGCTGGTCGGTCCCAGAACCTTATTCACGAGGATTCCCAACAGGACCGCGACCACGAGGTACGCGGCGACCGCGGCAAGCGTCGAAATGAACGCCAGCGGGATCGCAGCGAGGAATGCTACGACCGGGGTCAGCGAGCCAGTGATCATCCACTTTCGGAAACGACTCGTCATCGGTGCGGCAAACATCTCGTCGCGGTCAGCGACGATGAAGAGCACAACTTCCATCGAGCTCATCAGCGCGCCATAAATCGCGAAGATCACGATCGCGACTGGGTTCGACCAATATTCACCCAACATCCCGGCGGGAACCGGCAGCAACGCGACGAGGCCTAGGTAGAGCAGTAGAAAGGCGATGTACCTGGAACTCATGCGTGCCAGCGCCGTCGTGAAGCGGTGGTTAGCACGCCAGTAGACGGCGACCCAGGCAAACGCCACCACGAAGGCGCCAATCGCTGGTCCCTTCTCCGCGAATGCGGTCCACAGCGCATGCGTCGAGTCGGGTTCTTCGATCTCGGGCACGCCAATCTCGACTGCCATCAACGTGATCGCGATCGCAAACACCGCATCGGAGAAGAAGACAACCCGGTCGAAGCCCACGCCGTCGCCTTCACGCGGGTAGTACCTACGAGACCAGGGGTCAATTTGTGTGCTCGTCATCCCACGGACGGTAGCGCGCGAACATCAACACGAGGCCGGAACGACTCGCCTATGATCGGATCGTGAAGCGGACTGGTGCGGGCCTCATTGCGGCAGCAGTAGCAGTGACCGTGGGATGTTCGATACAGAGTCAAGGCTCCCCCGAATCCGAGTCCTCTTCGTCCCCCAGCGCAACTACAGCCACGAGCTCAGCCGTCAAGGCCCGGGCAATCCGGAACGGTCCTCGCAATGTCAACGCCGTCGCCATCACTCTCGATGCTGACTATTCCCCCTCCGCACAAGCGCACGTGGCGGCCGGGACCTACCCAAAACAGGTCAACCAGGACGCCATCGATGTCCTGACCGAAACCAAGACTCCCGCGACCGTGTTCGCCACCGGAATGTGGGCGACGACCTACCAGAAGGAACTGGCGAAGCTGGCCGCCAACCCGAACTTCGAGCTGGCTAACCACACGTGGAATCACGATGCCTGGACCAAGACCTGCTACGGACTTCCATACATCGGCTCTGATCAGGCAAAACACGAGAGTCTTCAACAAACCAACCGGGCGATCACGCAAGCAACCGGCAAGGCTGTCGCCTACGTGCGGATGCCTGGGCTATGTCAGAACCACTCCGACGTGAAGTTGATGGCAAGTGAGGGCTTGCAGTTGGTCAACACGGACGTGCCGACCACGGATGCGTTCGCAACAAACCCGAGCGCAGTGGCCAAGTCAATGCTGAAGCAGGTCAAGCCGGGATCGATCCTGCTTATGCACCTCAACGGCGCACCGAATGCACCGGTCACCGCGGCGATCCTCAAGGTGCTGATCCCAGGCCTCAAGGCAAAGGGCCTTACGCCGGTCACCCTCAGCACCCTGCTCAAGAAGTAGGACCGGGCGCTCGTCACCCCGAGACATGGCGCGACACGAAAGAGTGATTTCAAAATTTGTCTACGTCAACGTAGGTTACGGAGGCGTAAGTTATGTACAGTAGTCGCATGACAAGGATCGTGACCCTGGCCAAGCGGCTGACGACGCCACTGCTTCCCGATGACTACCTGACTCTTTTCAACCCGCTACTCACATTCGATTCTTACCGTGCCCGCGTCAGCCAGATCAACGAAGAACTTCCTGGCGTTCGCACGCTGCACCTGCGGACGGCCCGTAATCTTCCGGCCTTCAGGGCAGGCCAACATGTTCGTGTAGGAGTTGACCTCAAGGGCGTGCGCCACGTGCGCAGCTTCTCTATTACTTCCGCTGCGACCGGAATGGCCGCTCGGGAACTGACGATCACGGTCAAGGCGACTGGCCAGGGTGGGGTTTCTGACCACTTGGTGCACCGTGCAGTCACTGGGGACATCGTCTATCTCGAGCAGGCGAGCGGCGACTTTGTCCTTCCCGCCGAACTCCCCGACCGCATTGTCATGATCGCAGCCGGCAGCGGCGTCACTCCCCTGCTGTCGATGGTCAGGACACTCGCACTGGCCGAGCATGACACGAAGGTCACATTCGTCCTTGGGGCCCGGACGACCCAGGACATGATCCATCGTCACGAACTAGTTGCGCTGAGCGAAAACCAAGAATGGTTCGACCTCATCCTGTGGCCATCAGCTGCTCTTGGTCACTTCAACCGGGCAGCGTTGCTCCGAGAAATTCCCGACTGGCAGTCGGCTCAGACCTTTGTCTGCGGACCGGCCGGGCTTCTCACACACGCCGATTCGATTTGGCGTTCTCAGAACGCACTCGAGCGCCTGCACACCGAACAGTTCCAAACCCGGCTGGCAAAGATCGACGGGCGGGGTGGGACCGTGAGTTTTGCCAAATCAGGGCGATCACAAGCAGCAGATGCCAACACTTCACTTCTGCAGGCCGGCGAAGCCGCTGACGTGCTCATGCCCAACGGCTGCCGCGCCGGAATCTGCCACACCTGCGTCGTTCCGCTGAAAGCGGGCAAACTTCGCGACCTTCGATCCGGCGAATTGCACGGCGAGCCGGGCGACATGGTTCAGACTTGTATCAACGCCGCTGCCTGTGACGTCGAGCTCGACGTCTGACACCCGCATCATCCTCTCGACCGACACCGCCATGGGGGCATAGACATGACAGCATCAACTCAGGACTTCGACTATCACACACCACAAGTAGCAGCGCACCTGAAGCTTGTGACGGCCGACCTCAGCGATGCCGACGTTGAGGAAATTGGCCGTCGCTTTGATGCAATTCGAGAATCAATTCGAACTGACTTGGGCGAGGACGACGCCGCCTACATCCACCGAATCATCCGGGTTCACCGTGCACTCGAACTGTCGGCTCGCGCAACGCTGATGGCTTCGATCTTCCCGCCGGCCTGGATCGCTGGAACGGCGATGCTGTCTGTCGCCAAGATTCTGGAGAACATGGAACTCGGGCACAACATCATGCATGGCCAGTGGGACTGGATGCGAGATCCCGAGATCCACTCCACGACGTGGGAATGGGACAGCGCGATCAGTTCCGACGATTGGAAGAAGTCCCACAACGACATGCACCACATGTGGACCAACGTGATCGGCAAAGACAAAGACGTCGGATATGGCCGCCTGAGGGTCACCACGGACCAGGAGTGGAAGCCGGAGCATCTCGGCCAGGTCGGCCTCAACGTGCTCATCGCGCTCTTCTTCGAATACGGGATCGCGATGTACGACGCCACGATGGAGGCAGAGAAGATCGACGCACCAGGGCATCCCCGACTGCGAGCACTCAAGAAGGTCTGGACCAAGGTCAAGCCCCAAATGGTCAAGGACTACATCGCGTTCCCGCTACTGTCCGGCATCAGCGCGCCAACGACGCTCACCGCCAACTTCACGGCGAACATTCTGCGCAACGTATGGACGCACACGATCATCTTTTGTGGCCACTTCCCGGACAACGTTGAGTACTTCACCGAAGAGGAGATCGAGGGTGAAAGCCAAGGCGAGTGGTACCTGCGCCAACTGATGGGTTCGGCAAACATCGAAGGCAGCGAGCTCTTCCACATCATGAGCGGAAACCTCAGCCATCAGATCGAACACCACCTGTTTCCAGATCTGCCGAGCAATCGGTATGCCGAGATCGCGCCGCAGGTTCGCGCAATTTGTGAAGAGTACGGGCTGCCGTACACGAGCGGCCGACTATCCAAGCAGAGCTACGAGGTATGGCGGTCACTGGCGATGTTGTCGCTGCCGGATGAAATCCGGGCGAAGCTCTCAATGTCGGCATAGCCGCTTGGCGGTGGGCCACCTTCCATTGCGTACCCTGCAGCGGTGCCAGCCACAACGCCCGCGGTAGATGGAACCGAGACAGTTCGTCACATCCGTTCCTTCCACGCGCGACGCAGCCGGATTCGGCCCAGCGCTGCCGCTGCTCTGGATCGCCTGTGGCCCCTGTGGGGCATTGAGATTGATGCCGACTTCAACTTTGCAGAGACGTTTTCATCAACAGACTCGGTCGTCCTTGAGATCGGTTGCGGCATGGGCGATGCCACTGTGGCCATGGCGGCCGCGGACCCTTCGACGACGATCCTGGCCGTGGATGTCCATACCCCCGGTCTCGGGGTATTGCTGCGAGACAGCGATCGGCTCGGGCTACAGAATGTACGAGTGGCCGAATGCGATGCGGTCACCCTGCTGAGCGAGCACATCCCGCACGATGCCCTGAGCGGAATCCGCATCTACTTTCCGGACCCTTGGCCGAAACAACGTCAGCACAAGCGCCGACTCATCCAGCCCGAATTCGTCGCACTTGCCACTAGTCGCCTGCGGCCAGGCGGCATGTTCCACTGCGCCACCGACTGGCGCAACTACGCAGACCAGATGCTTGAGGTGCTCGATGCAGAGCCGCTGTTGCGGAACAATTTCGAAGGGTTCGCACCCCGCCCGACATGGCGGCCTGTCACAAGGTTCGAACGCAAGGGAATAGCTGTCGGCCACGAAATCAACGACCTCATCTTCACGAGGGTGTGAAGCGTTACGCCATCGCTAAGGTCGGCATCTTCTCTGCCCATGGGCGCGCTAGCTCCAATTGAGCGGCAAGGCGCAGCATTCGTTTCTCATCGCCAAACTTGCCCGCGATCTGCACGCCAATCGGGAGGCCCGCATCGTTCCACCACAGTGGGACGTTCATAGCGGGTTGCCCGGTCATGTTGAAGACCTGGGTGTTCGGTGTCTTCGATAGCGACTTCTCAGCAAGTTCGTGCAGGACGGTACGCAGAACCACCCCGATCGAAGCGCGACGTAGGGTCGACAGCGCTGCCCGCTGAATAGCGGTTGGCTGAAGTTCGCCTATCTCGACCGGCGGGAAAGCCAACGTTGACGATAGGTGCATATCGAGACCGTGCCCCTCGTACAACGCCGCGATGTTGCGTCCTAGCCGCTGACAGTTGTCGCGTGCTTCGGCAAGCTCGCGGGCCGAGAGTTCGTCGCCTACCTGACGCAGGAACCACGTCGGTAGTTCGAACATGTCCGGCCGCGGCGCCTTCCCAGTGAGGCGCTCCGTGCCGACGACATCCGCCGCGACGCTGGCAGCCACAATCGTCAGGTACGTCAGGGACAATTCTTCACTGTCTACGGGCAAGTCGACCTCAACAACTTCGTGGCCCAGCGACTGCAGCAGCAGGGCAGCGTCCTTCACGGCCGTGACGCAATCGGGTGCCGTTTCGTCGCCGAGCATGGCGGCCGTCGAGAAACCGATCCTTAGCCTGCCGGGCGATCGCAACGAATCGAGGAGAAACGACCGAGGTGCCGGGGGTTCGGCATAAGGAGCACCGAGGTCCGCACCATGCGTGACATCGAGCAACGCGGCGCTGTCACGAACGGTGCGACTCACGACGTGTGGGACGCACAGGCCACTCCAGCCCTCTCCGACGTAGGGACCCATTGGCTGGCGACCACGCGTGGGCTTCAATCCGAAGAGCCCACAAGCCGAGGCAGGAATTCGGATCGAGCCGCCCCCGTCTCCGGCATGCGCTGCTGGAACGATCCGTGCCGCCACAGCAGCTGCTGATCCGCCCGATGAACCACCTGAGGTGTACTTCAGGTCCCACGGGTTATGGCACGGACCACGCAACTCCGACTCGGTGACACCCGTAATCCCGAACTCGGGCGTATTGGTCTTGCCAATCACGAGCAGGCCTGCGTCTTTGTACCGAGCGAACAGCTCCGAATCGGTGCTTGGGCGCCAATCAACCAGCGACCGACTCGATGACGTATTCGGTTCGTCGGCCAAAACCCCGTCCATGTCCTTGACGAGGAACGGCACCCCAGCGAACGGTCCTTCGAGGTCTTGCCCGGCCTCGGCGCGTACGGCTTCATCTCGACGTACCACGATTGCGTTCAGCTCGGAATTGAGTGCATCGGCACGAGCAAGCGCCGCGTTCACGAGTTCGCTCGCGCTGACCTTCTTCTTCCGAACAAGCTCGGCCAGGCCCAATGCGTCGTACGAGATGTATTCACTCGGCTTCATATCGCCATCAGACCACATTGAGGGCGGCCAGCCAACCCACAGTCATTCGAGGTGCGCACCCTTGTGACGTTCTCTACGCTGGCATACACAACCCGCACTCCACCGACCGATAGAGGACTCCGCGATGCATTGGGACGGCCTGCAAACTCCAGCCTGGAATGGCGCAATCTCAAACGAGGCAGCCAAACGCGAGATCGCGGATCAACTGGCTTCGCGTGCGTCCAACGGGCAGGTAATAGGCATCGGCTCGGGCTCGACGAGTTTCCTGGCCCTCCTCGCACTCAGTGATCGAGTCAAAAAGGAAGGGCTCAACATCCTGTGCGTCCCAACCTCACTGGAAATCGAGTCCTACTGCACAGCACTGGGGTTGACGATCACAACTCTGGTGAATGCTCGTCCGGACTGGTGCTTCGACGGGGCAGACGAGGTAGATCCTGACAACAACTTGATCAAAGGTCGTGGCGGAGCGTTCGTTCGTGAGCAGTTGGTGTTCGCAGCTGCCCCGCAGCGCGTGATCCTCGTGGATGAATCGAAGTTCGTACCTCGACTCGGGACCAGCTTCGGTGTTCCACTGGCCGTTGTCCCTGAGGCTGCGAATCTCGTTCGCACGCGCCTTCAGAGCACCACTGGGCACGAGCCAGTCGTGCGACCCGCCAAGGGCAAAGATGGTGGGATCATCGACGAACAGGGCAGCCTCGTCATGGATCTACCGATCGATGGCTCGATACCACCCGCCGAACTCGAGAAGATCCTTCTGCTCACCCCAGGTATCAGCGCGACTGGGCTTTTCGTCGGCTACGACTTCGAAATCATCAAGTAGGCCCAACGGCCAAGAACAGCCCCAAGCAAGGGGCGCGCGGTCAGCCGAATTTCGTGTAGATCACGTTGTCGTGATCGTCGTGATCCTTGCGTGAGTTCTCACGCGACGTTCGCTGATCAGGTATCCGCGCCAGGACGCTCGCTTCAACTTCACTCGCCGGCAACGGCCGGAAGAAGAAGTAACCCTGGGCGAGATCAACGCCCATGTCCGAGAGGTTGGCGACTGCTGCCTCGTCCTCAACGCCTTCAGCCACGATCGGCATACCGATGGTGCGACAGACTCCAACGATCGATTCCAGCAGCCGAAGTGCATCGGAGTCCGCGCTGGAGGGCATCACGAACGACTTGTCGATCTTCACACGATCAACCGGCAACGTCGATAGTTGCGAGAGTGAGGACTCACCCGTGCCGAAGTCATCGAGGGCAACACAGATACCCATCGCACGAATCTCCTCAAGCGCTTCTCTGGCCTGCTCGGCGTCCGACACCACTGCGCTTTCCGTCACCTCAACACAAAGTGCCCGAGCAGGTAACTGGTTGTCGTCGAGTGCCCGCCGCACGACAGCGGCTAGACCACTTGACAATTGGCGGCGCGAGATATTCACGCTGACTTGTTTGATGTCAACACCGCTGTCCCACCACTTGCGCAGTTGCGAGCACGCCTCGCGAACTACCCATTCATCAATCTCCGCACTGATCCCCGAACCTTCAGCGATCGGAATGAAGACGTCTGGGAACATTCGTCCCAGCTTGGTGTCCTCCCAGCGCAGCAACGCTTCTGCGCCCACCACGTTGCCCGAGGGAAGGGACACGATGGGTTGGTAGTGCAGTTCGAAGGAACTGTCCTCCAGCGCCCTGCGCAACCCGTCTTGAATTCGGAGACGATGTGCCGTCTCCTCATGCATCGCCGGGTCGTAAGTCACGACTCGGCTACCGCCGGATGCCTTTGCCGAGTACATCGCCAAGTCGGCGTTGCGGAGTAACTCAACGGAATCCACCGCATCCACAGATCGAGCGATGCCGAAGCTTGCGGCCACGTTGACCGTGCTTCCTTGCACCATGAATGGCCGACGGATGGCGTCGAGAATCTCGTTGGCTGCGGCGACGGCATCCTGGGCGGAGTCCAAGATGAAGACGAACTCGTCACCACCAATTCGTGCAACCTGATCCTCATCCGTCACACTCAGTCGGATTCTGCGAGCGACTGCCACCAAGACGTCGTCACCAAAGGCGTGCCCGAACGTGTCATTGATCGTCTTAAAGCCATCAAGGTCCGCCAACACGAGTGTCACTGGAGCACGATTTGGGCCGTAGCACTGCTCAGCGAAGATCCGTCGCGCCAACGCAAGGTTGCCGAGCCCCGTCAGCGTGTCGTGATACGCCTCGTAACTGAGACGCTGCCGCAGCAGTTGTTGCTCATGAATATCGCGGGTATTGCAGACGATCCCATGGACAGCCCCATCCTCGATCAGGTTGTGAGCCACAGCGTCCACCCAGCGCCACATTGGAACGCGCGCCGATGCGTCGGATCCATGAACATCCGGCACAGGTCGCCCGACCCGAAGATCGAGTTGCGCCGTTGCGCTCGGGTCACGGCGAAGTTCCTCATGCGCCTTGGCCAACTTTGGAAGGTCGTCGGGGTGGACCACGAACGAGAGTGGTTTGCCCAGGAGTTCCGCTGGTTCCATATCGAGCATTCGAAAGACCGCGGGGCTGGCGTACTTCAGGCGTCCGTCTGGTTCGTGCAGGGTGATCAGGTCTGAGGATCCGACAACGAGGGACTCAAAGAGTTCGGAACTCTTGCGGAGGTCGTTGTTGAGACTCGCTAACTCGCGGTTTGATGTCAGTTGCTGCGCCAACAGCAGCATGATCAGCACAACGCCGGAGTCAAATCCCACAGCTGTCATTGAATAGCCGCGGGACACAGCGATCAGCGCAATCAGCAGCGCCACGCCCACCGTCACGAATGGCAGAAACGGTAGGCCGCGGGTCCAGTCGTTGATGGCTTGTGCCTCTGCATCAGCAGAGCTTTCAGCTGCGGTGCTGGTGCGCCCTCGCATCGCCGCTACCCCACCCAGCAAGAGCAGCACCAAGCCAAGCTCAGACATGACTGCCAGCCAACTGTCAGAACTGAACACGCCATTGGCCAGCAGAATGGACCTGGCAATCTCTGCGACCGCGACAGCCCCCAGGCCGGCCGCGACCAGGCCGAATTCGCGCCGCCTCAGCCCTGAGACCCGCAGCAGCATCGACGCAGCAATTCCAAAGACAAAGATGCTCGCGGCCGGATACGCGACGATTCTTAATTCCGAGATGGAGGGGGTACCGGACGCCTGGGTGCTTGGTATGAGGATCAAGGTGTACGCGACGATCCAAATCGCTGTTGCCGCGATAGCACCATCGAGCAGCGCTCGAAGTTTGGAACTCGACGCGTTGGGTGACATCGGGTAGTACAACAGCCCAATCACTATCAGCGGCAGCGAAGCGAAGTAGATGAGATCCGGGACGGAAGGCACTGGCGCGGCGGATCCTGAGCTCAGTTCGACGAAGTTGCTTGAACCTGTCCCTATGCCTGCCACAACAATTCCCGCGCCCAGCAGGATTCGGGATCGCTTCAGAGTGCCCTCCGCGCGATACCCCATGAATAGGAAGAACACCCCGGCAATGAGTGCAGTAATCGTGCGGACTCCTGACGAGATCAGATTCCCCGTCGACCCCGGCAAGGCAGGCAACAGCATCAACACGGAGAAGATCGCAATACCGACGAACGCCACCCCATAGGGCAGCTTCCGATCTTCTTCTACGCGCACGAGTAGTCATTCGGGACTTGAAAAGCTCCGATTGAGTGGTTGTCGAAAAATCACTCCGTGAGCGCAATCGAGAGTCCCCGAATCACCAATTGGCACCACGCTCTGTAGCAATTATGGAAGCGAACGCCCGCTTCATGGGAGCCTATGCCCGTGCCTGATTCCGGTAGTGAAGACCAACCAACGGATGCTGACGAGTCGACCCGTTCACTGCGTCGCTCTGCGAAACGCAAGGTGAGCAAGGCCGCGCGCAGTGGAACCACTGCCCGCGCAATCTCCAGCATGGAGGAGAAGCTCGCCGCTTACCGACGCGAACGCAAGATCGGAAAGGGCACTCTGCGTGATACCTACGTCGCTGCGTTCCGCGGTTACGTTTCAGAAGGAAAAGCCCACATTCGGATCCGGGTCACTGAGATGCCCTACGTACCTGAAGCCACGGAAATCGTGGCTGACCCGAAGGTGGTCCGCACGAACCTTCGTCGATTCGTAGCGCTGGCATTCCCCGGGGTTCGCTTGCGCGTGATCTTGGGCGACGCGCAAGTTGATGTCGAGACCGATCGCCACGGATACGCCACCGCACATGTTCCTGCCCCAGACCTATCCCCCGGATGGCATGAGTACCACGCTGTCACGATCCCCGACAATTCCGCTGAATCGCCGATCATCGCAACCGGAGAGGTCCTCCTTCCTGACCCGCGGGCTCCATTCGCTGTTGTTTCCGACATCGATGACACCGTCCTGCGCACCGGATTGACGGAGGGATTTGTCGCAGTGCGTCAAACGCTGCTGGGCAGCGCAAGCACGCGCCGCGAGATCCCCGGAATGCCTGCGCTCTACCAGGGCTTGGCGAGCGGAATTGGGAACAAGCCCGAACCTGCGTTCTATTACCTGTCGACGGGACCGTGGAACCTCTACGAAATGCTCACTGAGTTCCTGGACATCCGGGGATTCCCTCGGGGTGTCCTTCACCTCACGGACTGGGGTCCCCAAGAGCGATACGTGATGCGATCCGGCAAGGAACACAAGCGACTCTCCCTGGCGAGGATGTTTGCTGCCTACCCGAAGACCAAATTTGTGCTCATCGGCGATTCCGGACAAAACGATCCCTACGTCTATGTCGAGGCAGCGCGTGAACACCCTCGGCAGGTGCGCGCCATTGTGATCTTGGATGTTGGCGACCACATGGCCGAACGGGCCCAGGAACTTGTCCAGTGGCAAGCAGAACTTGACGAGGAAGGCATCCCCTTCTATTTCGTGGCGGACGCAAAGGAAGCTGCGTCGGTGATGGTTCACCACCGAATGGTGAAGAAGGACGTCGTCACCAACGTTGCCGAGCAAATCCTGGAGCGCGGCGACAGCTAGCCTCACGTCGATCAATCGCCGGCACCAAATCCGCGCGGTTGACGTCGAAGACGGCTGAAGACGTACTACCGTCTGACCCACCTGCCAGCCTTTCGATGTGGCTGACGACGCTAAGACGGAGACTCACGTGACCGAACGCACCTGCCTGGAGATCTGCGCGGGTGCGGGCGGGCAGGCGTTAGGACTTGAGGCAGCCGGCTTTTCCCATCAACTGGCTGTCGAAATTGAGCCAGATGCGTGCCAAACGCTGATCCGTAACCGCAACGAGTGGTCTGTCCGCGAGACCGATGTTCGTGAGGTCGATGGTCGACCTTTCCGCGGTGTTGACCTGCTGGCAGGTGGCGTGCCGTGCCCGCCGTTCTCGGTCGCAGGGCACCAACTCGGTTCCGACGACGAGCGCGACCTCTTCCCGGAAGCCCTTCGACTCGTGCGTGAAGCGAAGCCAGCTGCGGTCATGCTCGAAAACGTCCGAGGTCTCGCGGCTGATCGTTTCTCGAGTTACCGCCAAGCCATCGTCGGCGAACTCAGCGCGCAGGGATATGTCAGCGACTGGAGACTCCTGCAGGCGAGTAACTTCGGCGTCCCACAGCTTCGTCCCCGGTTCATCTTGATTGCATTGCGCCCACGGGCATTTCGCAGATTTGAATGGCCAGAACCGCAGCCCTCACCGGCCACCGTTGGTGAGACATTGAAGGACCTTATGGCCGATCAGGGCTGGCCTGGGGCCGATCAATGGGCGGTCAAAGCAGACAGAATCGCGCCAACTCTGGTGGGCGGTTCGCGCAAACACGGCGGCCCCGATCTCGGGCCAACTCGCGCCCGAAACGAGTGGCTCAAACTTGGTGTTGATGGTCGCGGAATCGCTGATGCCGCTCCATCGGCTGACGATCCTGACTCCTACACTCCCCGACTCACTTTGCGCATGGCGGCCCGACTCCAGGGATTCCCCGATGCCTGGGAATTCGCTGGTCGCAAGACCTCGACCTACCGCCAGATTGGCAACGCCTTCCCGCCCCCGGTCGCCAGAGCCGTGGGAGATGCATTGCTGGCCGCCCTGAACGGTCCAGCCCGGCCAGCACGGGGCACATCATCGAACCGCTAATCCTCGACCTAGATGTCACCGCAATCCCCACGGTCACTCAAATCGTCAACGACTTGGCTGTCCTTGACTCAATGCCTGCTCAGCAGCAGCTCCACGTCAGCACGACGAGCGACGAGGACTGCAGCGCCGTCGAAGTCGACCTCGTGGCTCGCGCGGGAGGCAGTGCCGCCCTGGGTCACGCGATCGGTCGGGCCATCCGCCGCAGCTACGACCAGGTCTACGACGGCAAACAGACGGGCAGATTCCACTGGGCCCAGCTGAGCAAGACAGAAAAGACCAATGCAGGGTCATTGGTGGAGATCTGGTTGGCTCGCGAGCTGGGACTCAGCGATGGCTCAGATCTTGATTTTCGAATTGCCGGACACGAGGTCGATTGCAAGTTCAGCCAACGTCTCGGCGGTTGGATGCTGCCGCCAGAGGCGCTCGGACACATCGCGATGCTCGTCACGGCAGATGACTACCTAGGAACGTGGAGCCTGGGGCTGCTGCGTATTACGCCCGATCGCGTTCATTCGTCAACAAATCGCGACGCGAAGGCGACATTGAACGCATCGGGCCGAGCGGACATTCGGTGGATCTTCAAAGATGCGCAACTGCCACCGAACGCCCTGCTGCGAATGTCCACTGCGGACGCAATTGCCGTGATGTCGAAGCACCGTCAGGGGCGATCAGTGAGCGGCCAAGAACGTCTCGACGAACTCTTCCGGCGAGCGCAGGGCCTGTGCATCAGCCGTACGGTTATCGCAACGGTCGCGCAACAGGAAGATCCGATGAAGCGGGTTCGGTCCAATGGCGGCAGCCGCTCACGACTTGCTGCGGAGGGCTACCTACTTCTTGGCCACTACCGGGCGCACCGAGCCGTAGCTCGTGCTTTGGGTGTCCCAGAGCCCAACTCAGGCGAAATTGTCAGCATCCGAGTCGCTCCAGCAGAATCGGATTCCCACGAGCCAACGGCCCGCATCAACGATACTTCGTGGCGCTTATGGCGCAGCGGAGACGACGTTGTCGCCGCTCCCCCGCTCGCTCACGCCGAGGGCGGGAACAACCCCGCCGACCTGTGACTGGTCAGCTAACACCGCCCACACCATAGGTACCTGCAGTGGCATGCGCGCCCACCCGATGATTGCTGCCTTCGAGCGGATTCCACGCTTTCGCGTCACCCTCGTCGCGTACTCAAGGTTGCCAGGCCACACCGCCACCAACAATGCCGCTGACGCCTTCGGGGCCCACGGCTGACGAGTCAACAGACCAACCGCACAGACAAGCTCCGCCGCGCCACTGGCATAGATCACGAGGTCACGTGACGGCAGGCGCGGGGGCATTAGCGAGTAGAAAACCCGAGGCCTCACGAGGTGGGCAACCCCACTAACTGCGAACAGACCAATCACGCCTGCCCTGACCGTGTGGCGCACTCGTTCAATTTTCACTCTCGCCACTATGCACTAACTTCTGACCGGCTCCAACGCTTGCGCATCGCGAGGACCCATCCCCAGCCAACTAAGCCGGCGGGTATCTCTATCAAGTAGGTGTAGAAATGCAGGATCAGCACTGCTGCAGCCGCAACTGCAGGGGGCGTTCCGAATAACACGAGCAAACCCGCTGTGCCTGCCTCCGAAATGCCAACTCCCGATGGCGTCACGACAACCGAGGTCAGTACGCGGGAAAGTGCGAACGCCGCAGTTGTTTCGGCAATCCCGATGGGGGCACCCAACGAATTCAACGCCCAAGCAAACAACGCAAGTTCGCTGGCGTAGTAAGCGACCATTCCAAACGCAATGCGGTACCAGCCAGTCCGCAAGATCCCCACTGCATCGAGCTGCATACGTTGCGCCGCGGCTTTGAATCGCGGCGCCGGTGGTGGTCGGCGAAGCAATCTGGCGAACCATCGCCACACGATGTCGGCCAGTGCACCGAGCCAGCCGGCGACCGTCGAACTCACCAACATGAGAAACACCAGGATGGCAACAAGAACCAGCACGAGCAACGTCGATTCGACAACCCCATTGGCGCCTTCGGGCAGTTGTGCGTCGCTCGTCATGAGAGCCAACAATCCGACCATCGGAAGGACTATTCGGATCAACAGGTTAGCCAGACCACTGACCAAGATCATCAGAGATGTGGCCACCCCACCGAATCCCCACGAGAATGTGAGCCCGTAGGTGTTGGCCACTCCGGCTGCTCCCCCAAAGGGCAAAAGATT
>Ga0209175_10000706_pt1 | contig 18314 bp, 17 predicted proteins | sample JI91814C2DNA_FD_187506 | JGI IMG/M metagenome (GOLD analysis project Ga0209175, IMG submission 187506) | Wastewater effluent complex algal communities from Wisconsin, to seasonally profile nutrient transformation and Carbon sequestration -... | ecosystem: Engineered > WWTP > Effluent > Algae...
CAACGAGGTCGTGGCCGGCCTGATGGCCTGGGCACAGCCCTCCCTGTTCACCGACCGCGCCCGCGCACGCACCGCCGTGGCGGCCCTGGTCCAGACCGCCGGCGAACTGGACCTGCCCACCCTGGCCCAGGCCCGCGCCCTGCCCATGGTGCCGGCGATGGAAAAGGGCGGCATCGCCCTGGCCGGCATCAAGCGCGTCACCCTGGCCTACGGCCTGGACCTCGACCGGGCGCTGGACGGCGTCAAGGCCGAACTGGTGTCGGCCCAGGGTGACACCGCCCGCGTAAAGGTCAGCTACCCGCTGCTGGATGAAACCGTCAGCTTCGAGATGGAAATGATCCGCCGCGGCGACGGCTGGTACAGCGCGCAGTCGGTGCGCGACGCCGAGGCCGAACTGGCCGACGCCGGCGAAACGGCCGCGCCGGCCCAGACCGGAGCCGCGGCCGACGCCGCCGGTTGAGCCCCGCCATGGACCAACCGCAAACCCCGGCGACCCCGCCGCAGCCGCCCCGACCGCGCGCGAAGCCGCCCCTGTGGGCGCGCTTCATGGAAAAACTGCTGCAGCCCTGGATCGAGATCAAGCGCGAACCGGTGGTGCCGCCTTTCAGCCTCGACCGCCCGGTCTGCTACGTCATCGAGAACTACGGGCTGTCCAACACCCTGATCCTGGACCGCGCCTGCCGCGAAGCCGGCCTGCCCTCGCCGCTGGCCGCCCTGCCGGGTGACCCGCTGGGCCGCAAGCGCAGCTACGTGGCGCTGTCGCGCCGGCGCGCGGGCCTGTTCGGCCGGCCCAAGAACCGCAGCCATTCCGACGCGCTGTCGCGCCTGCTGATGGCCCACCGCCTGTACCCCGACCAGGACGTGCAGCTGGTGCCGGTGTCGATTTTCGTCGGCCGCGCGCCGGCACGGCAGTCGGGCTGGTTCTCGGTGCTGTTCTCGGAAAACTGGGCCCTGGTGGGCCGCTTCCGCCGCCTGCTGGCCATCCTGCTCAACGGCCGCGACACGGTGGTGCAGTTCTCGCCCAGCGTGCGCGTCTGGGAAATCCTGGGCGAGGAAATGCCGCACGAGCGCCAGGTGCGCAAGGTCAGCCGCGTGCTGCGCGGGCACTTCCGCCGCATCCGCACCGCCGTCATCGGCCCCGACCTGTCCACGCGCCGCCTGCTGGTGGACCGGGTGCTGGACGCCGAACCCGTGCGCAAGGCGATCAACGACCAGGCGCGCAAGGACGGCACCGAATACCTGGAGGCCTGGAAGAAGGGCCACGCCTTCGCCTGGGAAATCGCCGCCGACTATTCCAACCCGGTGGTGCGTTCGGCCTCGTTCGCGCTCACCGGCTTCTGGAACCGCATCTACGACGGCGTCAACATCAACCACCTCGAAACGCTCAAGCAGGTCGCGCCCGGGCATGAAGTGGTCTACGTGCCCTGCCACCGCAGCCACATGGACTACCTGCTGCTGAGCTACCTGCTCTACAACCGCGGCATCGTGCCGCCGCACATCGTGGCCGGCGTGAACCTGAACATGCCGGTGATCGGGCCGATCCTGCGCCGCGGCGGCGCCTTCTTCATCCGCCGCTCGATCCGCGGCAACGCGCTGTACGCGGCGGTGCTGGGCGAATACGTGGCGCAGCTGGTGGGCGAGGGCTTCTCGCTGGAATACTTCATCGAGGGCGGCCGCTCGCGCACGGGCCGGCTGCTGGCGCCCAAGGGCGGCATGATCGTGATGACCATCAAGGCCTTCCTGCGCGCGCCGCGCCGGCCGGTGGTGTTCCAGCCGGTGTACATCGGCTACGAGAAACTCATCGAGGGCAAGAGCTACCTGGACGAACTCACCGGCCAGCCCAAGGAAAAGGAAACCATCTGGGCCCTGATCAAGGCCGGCGCCGGCATCCTGCGCCAGCACTACGGCAAGGTGGCGGTGAACTTCGGCGAACCCATTTTCCTGGACCGCGTGCTGGCCGAACACGCACCGGACTGGAAGCAGCGCAACGCCGACCCGGACGACAAGCCCACCTGGATCAACGGCGCGGTGGAAGACATCGCCCAGCGCATCCAGGTCAACATCAACCGCGCCGCCGACGTGAACCCGGTAAACCTGCTGGCGCTGGCCCTGCTGGCCACGCCCAAGCACGCCATGTCCGAGGCCGACCTGCTGGCCCAGCTCACGCTGAGCAAGAAGCTGCTGGCGGCGCTGCCCTATTCCGACCGCGTCACCGTGACCGAACTCGACCCCGCGGCCATCGTCGCCTACGGCGAGAAGATCGGCGTGCTCACCCGCACCGTGCACCCGCTGGGCGACGTGCTGAGCGTGGAGGGCGAAACGGCGGTGCTGCAGAGCTACTTCCGCAACAACGTGCTGCACCTGTTCGCCGCCGCCAGCTGGGTGGCGCTGTGCTTCCAGAACAACCGGCGCATGAGCCGCGCCGGCCTGCTGCGGCTGGGCCAGACCATCTATCCGTTCGTGCAGGAAGAGCTGTTCCTGCCGTGGGACGGCGAAGGCTTCGCCCGCCACCTGGACGCCACCATCGACCTGTTCGTGGCCGAAGGCCTGCTGTCGGTGGCCAGCGACGACGAGGGCGGCATCATCTCGCGCGGCCCGGGCCAGACCGACGAGGTGTTCCGCCTGCGCGCGATCTCGCACAGCCTGCAGCAGGCATTCGAGCGCTACTTCATCGCCATCACCACCCTGGTCAAGAACGGCCCGCGCACCCTCAGCGCCGGCGAACTCGAGTCGCTGTGCCAGCTCACCGCCCAGCGCCTGAGCCTGCTGTACGCCCCGGCCGCGCCGGAGTTCTTCGACAAGTCGCTGTTCCGCGGCTTCATCCAGAAGCTGCGCGAGATGAAGCTGGTGTGGGTGTGCCCGAACGGCAAGCTCGACTTCGACGAGCGGCTGATGGCCTGGGAAAAGGACGCCAAGGTGGTGCTGGGCCGCGACCTGCGCCACACCATCAGCAAGCTCTCGCCCGAGGCGGTGAGCAAGGTGGCCGGCACCGGGGTGACCAAGGCCGAGGCCTGAGCAAGCGCGGCCCGGCGTGGCCGCCGTGGCTCAGGCGTCGAGGTCGGGGATCAGGCGGCTTTCCAGCGCGGCAATCATGTCCTTGAGCCGCAGCTTGCGCTTCTTCAGGCGCTTGATGGCCATCTCGTCGGCCTGGATGGATTCGGCCAGGCGCTCGATGGCGGCGTCGAGGTCGCGGTGTTCGACCTTCAGGTCGACCAGCTGCGCGGTAATCCTGGCGAGATCTTCGTCGGCCATCACCCCTCCACCGTTTGCCCCAGCATACCCCGCCCACCCCGGTAGGAGGGCCTTCAGGCCCGACGCCCTTCGCCCAAAAAGCATCGGGCCTGAAGGCCCTCCTACAAAAGGCTAAAATGGCGGCATGACCTTTCTGCTGCAAGACCCCCTGCCGCGCAAACCCTCGCAGGAGCGCGAGCGCCACAAGCTGGCCAAGCGCCTGCGCCGCCAGGTGGGCCAGGCCATCGCCGACTTCGGCATGATCGAAGAAGGCGACAAGGTGATGGTGTGCCTGTCGGGCGGCAAGGACAGCTACACGATGCTGGACGTGCTGCTGCAGCTGCAGAAGAAAGCCCCGGTGCGCTTCGAGCTGGTGGCGGTGAACCTCGACCAGAAGCAGCCCGGCTTCCCGGAGCACGTGCTGCCCGACTACCTGCGCTCGCTGGGCGTGCCCTTCACCATCATCGAGCAGGACACCTATTCGGTGGTCAAGCGCGTGGTGCCCGAGGGCAAGACGATGTGCTCGCTGTGCTCGCGCCTGCGCCGCGGCGCGCTGTACCAGCACGCCAAGGACCACGGCTTCACCAAGATCGCCCTGGGCCACCACCGCGACGACGTACTGGCCACGTTCTTCATGAACCTGTTCTTCCACGCCAAGCTGGCCACCATGCCGCCCAAGCTGCTCAGCGACGACGGCGCCCACGTGGTGATCCGGCCGCTGGCCACGGTGCGCGAAGCCGACATCCGCGACTACGCCGACTGGAAGCAGTTCCCCATCATTCCCTGCACCCTGTGCGGCTCGCAGGAAAACCTGCAGCGCAAGCAGGTGGCGCGCATGATGGCGGCCTGGGACAAGGAGCACCCCGGCCGCACCGAAACCATCGCCAAGGCCCTGTCCGACGTGCGCCCCTCGCAGCTGGCCGATCCGTCGGCCTTCGATTTCGCCAACCTTGGCCGCGTCGCCACCACGCCCCTCCCCACCGCCCACGCCTGGCTAGCCAGCGACCCCGACGAAAAGGGGTCAGAGAATATATTCGTTTGAAACGATAATGTTCTCTGACCCCATTTTTCTTTTGAATTGGATGCTTGATGTTTTTTCGTAACCTGACGTTTTTCCGGTTTCCCGCTTCGCTTGCCAAGGCTTTTGCCGAGATTGATGCCCGCCTGGAGGAGTGCCGGCTCAAGCCGGTGGGTCCGTCCGAGCTGGTGACGCGCGGCTTCGTTTCGCCCTTCGGCCGCGACGAGCCCGCCATGAGCCACCGCGTCAACGACGCCCTCTGGATCACCCTGGGCGGCGAAGAGCGCCTGCTGCCCGCGGCCGTGATCAACGACGAGCTGGGCAAGCGCATCGAGGCCATGGAGGAAAAGGAAGGCCGCAAGCTGGGCGGCCGCGCCCGCAAGCGCCTCAAGGAAGACCTGGTGATGGAGCTGCTGCCGCGCGCCTTCGTGCGGCCCATGCGCACCAACGCCACGCTGGACCTGCAGCACGGCTTCATCGCGGTGGACGCCAGCTCGCGCAAGTCGGCCGAGAACCTGGTGTCCGAACTGCGCCACGCCATGGGCAGCTTCCCGGCCCTGCCCCTGAACGCCGAAGTGTCCGCGCGCGGCGTGCTGACCGGCTGGATCGCCGGCGAGCCGCTGCCGCCGGGCCTGTCGCTGGGCGACGAGTGCGAGCTCAAGGACCCCATCGACGGCGGCGCGGTGGTGAAGTGCCAGCGCCAGGAGCTGCTGTGCGACGAAATCAGGAAGCACCTGGAATCGGGCAAGCAGGTCAGCAAGCTGGCCCTGGTGCTCGACGACCACGTCAGCTTCGTGCTGGGCGAAGACCTGGTGGTGCGCAAGCTCAAGTTCCTCGACGGCGTGGTGGACCAGCTCGAAGGCACTGACCGCGACGGCATCCACGCCGAACTCGACGCCCGCTACGCCCTGATGGCCGGCGAACTCAAGCGCCTGTTCGCCGTGCTCGAGGGCGCGCTCAAGTTCAGCCCGGCCGAGGCCTGAACCATAGCGCCGGACAAGCCCGCGCCGCCCGACATCCGTCCGCTGGCGCTGGCCGACGGCCGCAGCGCCGACGTGCGCTGGGTGCGCGACGCGCGCGCGCGCCGGCTGCGGCTGATCGTTTCGGAAAAGGGCGCGCGGCTGACCCTGCCGCGCAGCGTGTCCGAGCGCGCGGCGCTGGCCTTCCTGCACGAGCACCGCAGCTGGCTGGCCGACCAGCTCAGCCGACGGCCCACGGCTTCGGCCGAGCCGCTGCGCCGCGGCGTCGAACCCTCGCTGCCGCTGCGCGGTACCGACGTGCCCCTGCACTGGCGCGAAGGCCGCTACGCGCGCGCCGAGCTGCGCGACGAAGGCGTGGTGCTGCAGCTGCCCGAGCGCGCCAGCGACGCCCAGCTCAAGTCCGCCCTGCGGGACTTCTACACCCAGCAGGCGCGCCAGGACCTGGGCACCTGGCTGCCGCGCTACCTGCCCGGGCTGCCCCGCGCGCCGCTGGCGTTCAAGCTGCGGCCGCTGTCGTCGCTGTGGGGTTCGCTGAGCCCCACCGACGCCCTGTCGCTGGACCTGTCGCTGGTGCTGGGCCGGCCGGGCGCGTTTGAATACGTGCTGGTGCACGAGCTGTGCCACCTGATCCACGCCAACCACTCGCCGCGCTTCTGGCGCGAGGTCGCGGCACGCTGGCCGCACTGGCGCGACGAGCGCAGCTACCTGCGTGGCGAGGGCCTGTCCTTGAAGGCCCAACTTGCCCGTTTGATTGCCTGAAGGGTCCGCCATCGGGACCCACCGTCCCGGAGAAGCGCCATGACCCGCCATTCCCCCCTGATCGCCGCCCTGGCACTGGCCCTGGTGCTGTCGGCCTGCGGCAAGGCCGAGGAAAAAGCCGCCGAAACCCTCGCCGAAAAAGCCCTGGAGGCCAACTCGGGCCAGGACGTGGACGTGGACATCAACGAGGACGGCCAGACCGTCACCATCCAGACCGAAGACGGCACCCTCACGCAAAGCAGCGGTGACAACGTCGAGCTGCCGGCCGACTTCCCGTCCGACGTCGCCCTGCCCGACGACTACAAGGTGATGTCGGTGATGACGATGGGCCCGGTCACGTCGGTGGTGCTGGAAGTGCCCGAGTCGCCGTCGGACCTGTTCACCGCCTTCAAGTCCGGCCAGGCCGACCAGGGCTGGAAGGAAACGATGGCCATGCAGGGCGGCGAAGGCTCGATGCTGGGCTTCGAGAAGGATGACCGCAGCCTGCTGGTGAACCTGGGCCGCAGCGAGGACGGCGGCACCATGGTGTCGCTGAGCCTGCAGTCCAAGCAGTAAGCCCCGCCCTTCCCCGGCGCAGGGCCGGCCGGGGCTAGGCCAGGAAATCGAGCAGCGGCCGGGCCACGCGCTCGGCCTGCTCCATGTGCAGGTGGTGGCCGCCGTCGAAGACCACCGCGCGCCCCTGGGCCAGGCAGGCCAGGCGCGCCTCGCGCACCGCCGCCGGGAAGTAGGGCGGCGACGGCTCCGCCGCAATCACCAGCACGGGCGCTTCGATGGCCCGCAGCAGCGACTGCACCGTTTCCTCGGCCATGCGCAGCGCGCTGGGCAGGGTGAGGCGCGGGTCGCTGCGCCAGGCCAGCCCGCCTTCCACCGGGCGCAGGTTGCGTTCGACGATCAGGCGCGCGGCCTCGGGCGTCATCTTGCTGGCCACCAGGCGTGCCGCCACGGCGGTGGCCACGTCGGGAATGACCCGCGTGGGCCGCGGTGCAATCGCCCGCCGCGCCGCCACCGCGTCGCGCAGGCGCTGGCCGGCCTGGGCCGGATCACCCGCGATCGGGCCCAGCGCCTCCACCAGGGCCAGCCGCCGCACGCGCGCCGGCGCCGCGGCCGCCACGGCCGACGCAATGGCGCCGCCCATCGAATGCCCCAGCAGGTCGGCCTGGGCCCAGCCCAGCGCATCCATCGCATCGAGCACGTCGTGCACCCAGTCGGCGAACGCGTAGTCGTAGCCCGGCGCCCGGTGCGCGGACGCGCCGTGGCCCGGCAGGTCCAGCGCCACCAGGTCGAACGCGGCCAGGTGCGGCGCCAGCGGCAGGAAGCTGGCGGCGTTGTCCAGCCAGCCGTGCAGGCACAGCAGCCGCGGCCCGCCCGGCGTGCCGCCGCGCAGCGCGGCCAGCTCGCCGCGCGGTGAATCCAGCACGATCTCGCGCAGGCCCGCAGGCATCAATGCGGCCAGCCCAGCAGATGGCGCCGGGTGACGCCGGCCAGCGCGGCCACGTGGCCCGGCTCGTCGTTGAGCGCGCTGATGTAGCGCAGTTCGCCGCCGCCGGCGTGGCGGAACACTTCGGCGTTCTCGCCGGCGATCTCCTCCAGCGTCTCCAGGCAATCGACCGCGAAGCCGGGGCAGACCACGTCGATCGTCTTCAGGCCCTGCTTGCCCAGCGCTTCCAGCGTCTTGTCGGTATACGGCTGCAGCCAGGCCTCCCGGCCGAAGCGCGACTGGTAGGTCAGCAGCCACTCGTCGGCCGTCAGGCCCAGGCGCGCGGCCAGGGCGGCGGCGCCGGCCTCGCACTGGCGCGGGTAGGGGTCGCCGGCGCGCTCGAAGCGCTGGGGCAGGCCGTGGAAGGAGAACATCAGCTTGTCGCCGCGGCCCTTGAGGTCCCAGTGGGCACGGATGCGTGCCTCCATCGCGTCCAGCCAGCCCGAGTCGTCGTGGTAGTCGGCGATGAAGCGCAGCTCGGGCACCCGGCGCCAGGTGGAGATTTCCCTGTTCACCGCGTCCAGCACCGTGGCGCTGGTGCTGGCCGAATACTGCGGGTACAGCGGCAGCACCAGCAGCCGGGTCATGCCCTCGGCCTCGAGCGTGCGCAGCACCGAGGCAATGGACGGGTTGCCGTAGCGCATCGCCATGCGCACCGGCACGTCCGGCAGCGCGTGCTGCAGGGCCTGGGCCAGGCGCTTGGTGAGCACCAGCAGCGGCGAGCCGTCGGCCATCCACACCGAGGCGTAGTTGCGGGCCACCCGGCGCGAGCGCAGCGGCAGGATGATGCCGTGCAGGATCGGGCACCACAGCCACCGCGTGAGTTCGACCACGCGGTAGTCGTGCAGGAACTCGCCCAGGTAGCGGCGCACGGCCGCCGGCGTGGCGGCGTCGGGGGTGCCCAGGTTCACCACCAGCACGGCGGTGCGGCCGGGGCCGGTGGCCTTGGGGGAATCGCGGAAGGTCTGGCCCATGCGGAACTGTCCTTGTTTGCTGCGCTCAAACTATCATCGCCCGGATGAAGGCACGGCTCACGCCCGGTTCATGGCGCGCGACCATACTCCCAGCAACGCTATGCCCCGGAGAACCCCCGATGAACCGCTATTTCACCCCGATCACCGCCGCCCTGGCCCTGCTGTTCGCTTTCGCCGGCCCGGCCCAGGCCGGCGTCAAGGAAGACACCAAGGCCAATGACGCCGCCCGCGTGCTGGCCGAGATCATGCGCATCCCGGAAACCTCGGTGCCCAGCAAGATGTTCTCCGAGGCCCACGCCATCGCCGTGTTCCCCGACGTGGTGAAGGCCGGCCTGGTCATCGGCGGCCGCCGCGGCAAGGGCCTGATCTCGGTGCGCAGCGCCGACGGCACCTGGTCCAATCCCAGCTTCGTCACCCTCACCGGCGGCAGCATCGGCTTCCAGGCCGGCGTGCAGTCGTCCGACGTCATCCTGGTGTTCCGCAGCCCGCGCGGCGTGGACAACATCGTCAACGGCAAGTTCACCCTCGGCGCCGACGCCAGCGTGGCGGCCGGCCCGGTGGGCCGCAGCGCCCAGGCCAGCACCGACGAACAGCTCAAGGCCGAGATCTACAGCTATTCCCGCGCCCGCGGCCTGTTCGCCGGCGTGGCCCTGGACGGCGCCGTGCTGAGCATCGACCACAAGGCCAACCAGCGCGCCTACGGCCAGAACACCACCCCGCGCGCCATCTTCGAGGGCCGTTCGCCCTCCCCCAGCGCGCCGCTGGTGGACTTCCGCGACCGCCTGGAAGAAAACACCGTCACCCAGTGACTCACGGCCGGCGCAGCCGCGGGCCGGCTGCGCTATCCTTCAGGCCTCGAAACCAAGCGGGTATACGCACATGGGCAGCTTCAGCATCTGGCACTGGCTTATCGTCCTGGTCGTGGTGGTGTTGGTGTTTGGCACCAAGAAACTGCGCGGCGTGGGCAAGGACCTGGGCGAAGGCATCCAGGGCTTCAAGGAAGGCCTGAAGGGCAAGGACGACGACAAGCCGTCCCAGCTGGGCAACGAGCGCCGCGAATCGCCGCAGGACGAAGCCAGCCGCCAGGACAGCCAGCGCAAGGATTCCTGAGCCCCGGGCCCGCCCCGGAGCAACGCGCGATGTTCGATATCGGCTTCAGCGAACTGCTGGTGATCGCGGTGGTGGCCCTGCTGGTGCTCGGCCCCGAGCGCCTGCCCAAGGCCGCCCGCTTCGCCGGGCTGTGGGTGCGCAAAGCGCGCGCGCAGTGGTATTCGGTGAAGTCCGAGTTCGAGCGCGAAATGGCCTCCGACGAACTCAAGCGCAGCGTGGGCAACCCGCTGGGCGACCTGCGCAGCGCGCTGGGCGACGCCCGCAAGGACCTCGACGACGCCGGCCGCCACGTGGGTGACGCCCTGCGCGACACCGAGGCGCTGGCCCGCGCCGACGCCGACGCGGCCACCGCCGTGCAGGACATCCCCGCCGCCCTCCCCGCCGAGGCGGCCCAAGCGCCCGCCGCCGACGGCGACGCCGCCGCGCCCACCCAGGCCGAGCTGGACAACTTCCAGTTCCACACCGACCCCGAGCCGACGCCTCCGGCGCCCGGCCGCAGCGAACCGCCGCCGCCATGACCGCGCGCAGCGGCCCGGCCGAGGAATCGCTGATGGGCCACCTGCTGAGATCGGGCTCGCGGCTGCTGCGCGGGGTGGTCGCGGTGCTGGCGGTGTTCCTGGGGCTGATGCCGTTCGCCAGCCAGCTCTACGAGCGCTTCTCGGCGCCCCTGCTTTCCAAGCTGCCCAGCGGCAGCCAGCTGCAGGCCATCGACGTGGCCGGTGGCTTCTTCATCCCGATCAAGCTGGCCTTCTTTGCGGCGCTGCTGGTGGCCATGCCCTACCTGATCTACCAGGCCTGGGCCTTCGTGGCGCCGGGCCTGTACCAGAGCGAGAAGAAGCTGGCGCGGCCCATCCTGCTGGCGGCGGTGGCGCTGTTCTACGTGGGCTGCGCCTTCGCCTGGTTCCTGGTGCTGCCGATGGTGTTCGGCTTCCTGGCCATGTTCACGCCCGACACGGTCACCATGATTCCCGACGTGGCGCGCTACCTCGACTTCGTGCTGGTGATCCTGCTGGCCTTCGGGCTGAGCTTCGAGCTGCCGGTGGCGGTGGTGATCCTGGTGGTGCTGGGCGTGGTGACGCCGGCGCAGCTGCGCGAAGCGCGCGGCTACGTGGTGGTGGGCGTGTTCATCCTGGCCGCCGTCATCACCCCGCCCGACGTGGTGTCGCAGCTGATGCTGGCCATCCCGCTGTGCCTGCTCTACGAAATCGGCATCGTCGCCGGCGCCGTGCTGCGGCCCAAGCCGGCCACCGCCTGAGCGCATGAACCCGCCCGCCGGCTTCTGGCGTCGCTACGCGGCCTACAGCCTGGACGCCGCCGCCATCGGCCTGCTGTGCCTGCCCCTGCTGTGGTCGCGGCTGGTCGCCGCGGGCGACCTGGTGATGGCTTCCAGCGATGAACTGCTCAACCGCCTCTGGCCGATGCTCGACAGCTATTCCTCGGGCGGGGACGTGGTGCTGTGGGACGTGCTGGACTTGGCGCGCGACCCCGCGCTGCACCAGCTGCTGCAGGCGCCCGCGGCCGGACTGGCCGTGCTGGCGCTGCAGGGCACGGGCGTGCTGGTGGCCGTGGCGGCGGCGTGGTTCATCGCCAGTGAGTCGTCGCGCTGGCAGGCCAGCCCCGGCAAGCGGCTGTGGGGCCTGCGGGTCACCGACGTGCACGGCGGGCGCTGCGGCCGCGGGCGCATTGCCCTGCGCTTCGTCGCCGGGGCGCCGTCGTGGCTGCTGCTCAACCTCGGCCACGCCATGGCCGGCGTGACGCCCGGCAAGCGCACCCTGCATGACTACATCGCCGGCACCCGCGTCGAACTCGCGCCGGGTGCGCCTGCGGACATGCCGCGCACCGCGCGCGGCTGGCTGCTGCTGCAGGCGTCGGCGTTCGCCGGCATGGTCGGCTTCGTGGTGATGCGCTACGTGCAGCTGCTGTGGGAAATAGCCGCCGGCGGCTACTGACTCAGGCGGCGATGGCGTCCATCGGGTCGGCGGCGGTGTCGCCGAACACCTCGCGCCAGGCGTGGTAGTAGAAGCCGTACAGCACGACCACCAGCACCAGGATGCTGGCCAGGTAGAGCGGCAGCAGCACCACGCCCGCCAGCACCGGGCTGACCATCGCCAGCACCACCGCCAGCAGCCCCAGCACCAGCACCAGCAGGAACACGGCCACGAAGCCGATCACCAGCATGGACAGGGTGAACGCCGTCAGCGGCACCACGTTGCGGAGCGTGCCGGTGATGCCCGACAGCAGCGCGTGCAGCGGACCCTGCCCCGACAGCGCCGCATGGGTGGTGGCCAGCAGCTGCACGTGCATGGCCGTGAACAGCGCCGCCATGGCGCCCACCATCCACAGGAACAGCCAAGGCAGGCTGGCCGGATCGAAGTCCAGCCCGCTCATGTCCGGCTGGCCGCCGGGCGGCGTGGCCATCGCGATGGTGAAGAACTCGACCATCGCTTCCTTCGCCGGCATCAGCGCGAACAGCAGGCCCATCAGCACCAGGTAGAACGCGAACAGCAGCAGCGACGTCAGCACCATCCGCAGCGCGAACGCGCCGTCGCGATAGCCGTTGAACACGTCCAGCGCCGCCGCCGGCTGGCCGCTCTCGCAGGCGTGCAGCAGGCGGATGGCGGCGCCCGTCAGCGGCGGCATCGCCAGCACGCTGGCCAGCATCACCAGGCCGTACAGCGACCACATCAGCGTCGGGCTGTCGGCCAGCAGAGCCTGCAGCACCATCTGCACCACGGTGGGCACCAGGCTCACCAGCACCACGATGGCGAAGCCACCGAACAGCGCGCGCGGGTTGCGGCGACCCACGTCTATGGCCTTCATCAGCCAGCGGAAGGGGGCGCCGATGCTTACGGTCCGTGCGGTCATGCCTTGCTCCGTGGGCGGGCGCGATGGTGCGCCACGTGGATGAATCGTTTCAGGACCCGGCGCGCGGCGGGCGCCGGCCGCACCTCGCGCAGCAGGCCGCGGTGGCAGGTGCCTTCCTTGGACAGCGCGTCGGAACGCGCCTGGATGTAGCCGCGCATCATGCCGGTGCTGAATTCGGGGTGGAACTGCACGCCCCACGTGGCCTCGCCCCAGCGGAAGGCCTGGCAGTCGTCGCGCTCCGAGCGCGCCAGCACCGTGGCCTGCGGCGGCGGCGCCAGCACGGTCTGCAGATGGGTGGTGTGGGCGGCGAAGCCGTCGCCCAGCCCGGCGAACAGCGGGTCGGCCGCGGCCTCCGACAGCGTGGCCACGGGCACGGTGCCCATCTCGCGGCCCCGCGGGTTGTAGTCCACGCGGCCGCCCAGCGCATGCGCCAGCAGCTGGTGGCCGTAGCAGATGCCGAACAGCGGGGTCCCCGCCTGCGCCGCGTCGCGCAGCCAGGCGGCGCTGCGCTCGCTCCAGTCGGCGCGCTCGGTCACCATCGCGCCCGAGCCGGTCACCAGCACGCCGGCGTGGTCGGCGGCGTCGGGCAGCGGCTCGCCCTCGGCCACGAAGCACGAGCGCACCTGGCGGCCGTGCAGGCCGGCCGCGACGCGTATCCAGTGGCCGAAGCCGCCGTGCCGGCGCAGGGCCGGGATCGGCGTGCCGGTTTCAAGGATGAGGAAGGGTTTCATGGGGCGCGCAGCGAGCCGTGATGCGGTTCACCGTTATACTAGCGCGCTTATGGCAGACGGCGAACCGGCGATGACCGCACCCACCTTCCAGGAACTCATCCTGCGGCTCAACCAGTACTGGGCCGACCAGGGCTGCGTCCTGATCCAGCCGCTCGACCTCGAGGTCGGCGCCGGCACCTTCCACCCCGCCACCTTCCTGCGCGCGCTGGGCCCCGAGCCCTGGCGCGCCGCCTACGTGCAGCCCTGCCGCCGCCCCACCGACGGCCGCTACGGCGATAACCCCAACCGCCTGCAGCGCTACTACCAGTACCAGGTGGTGCTCAAGCCCAACCCCGACGACATCCTCGACCTGTACATCGGCTCGCTGAAGGTGCTGGGCATCGACCCGCTGGTGCACGACCTGCGCTTCGTCGAGGACAACTGGGAATCGCCCACGCTCGGCGCCTGGGGCCTGGGCTGGGAAGTCTGGCTCAACGGCATGGAAGTCACCCAGTTCACCTACTTCCAGCAGGCCGGCGGCCTGGAGTGCAAGCCGGTCACCGGCGAAATCACCTACGGGCTGGAGCGTCTTTGCATGTACCTGCAGGACGTGGACAACGTCTTCGACCTGGTCTGGACCCGCGGCCCGCAGGGCGACGTCACCTACCGCGACGTCTACCACCAGAACGAAGTCGAACAGAGCACCTACAACTTCGAACACGCCGACGTGGCCGAGCTCTTCCACCGCTTCGACGCCTGCGAGGCCGAGGCGCTGAAGCTGGTGGAGCTGGGCCTGCCGCTGCCGGCCTACGAACAGGTGTGCAAGGCCAGCCACTCGTTCAACCTGCTCGACGCGCGCCGCGCCATTTCGGTCACCGAACGCCAGCGCTACATCCTGCGCGTGCGCACGCTGTCGCGCGCCTGCGCCGAAGCCTATTACGCCCAGCGCGAGAAGCTCGGCTTCCCGGGCCTGAAGTCAAAGGAGCCCGCGAATGGCTGACCACCTGCCCCTGCTGATCGAGATCGGCACCGAGGAACTGCCGCCCAAGGCCCTGCCCGAACTGGCGCAGGCCTTCTACGACGGCGTGCTCAAGGCCCTGGCCGCGCGCCGCATCGGCCTGCCGGAAATCCCGGGCGAACTGCCCGCGCGCCCGCTGTATTCGCCGCGCCGCCTGGCCGTGTTCCTGCCGGCCGTGGCCACCCAGCAGCCGCAGCAGCACAGCGAAGTGCTGGGCCCGTACACCAATGTCGGCCTGGACGCCTCGGGCAACCCCACGCCGGCGCTGCTGGGCTTCGCGCAGAAGAACGGCATCGAGTGGCAGAAGCTCGACCGCGTCACCGACGCCAAGGGCATGCGCTTCGTGGCCCGCAGCAACCGCCCGGGCGCGCGCACCGTGGACCTGCTGTCGGACATCGTGAACGAGGCCGTGAAGGGCCTGCCGATTCCCAAGCCCATGCGCTGGGGCAGCCGCGAAACCGGCTTCGTGCGGCCGATGCACTGGCTGGTCATCCTGTACGGCCGCGACGTGGCGCCGGGCGAAGTGCTGGGCTTCCGTGCCGACCGCATGAGCCGCGGCCACCGCTTCCACCACCCCAAGCCGGTGTGGCTCAACGATGCCGGTGAATACCTGCAGGCGCTGCGCGAGGCCTGCGTGCTGGCCGACCCGCGCGAGCGCCGCGACCGCGTGCGCGCCGAGATCACCGCCGCCGCGCGCGAAGCCGGCGGCACCGCCCGCATTCCCGATGAGCTGCTGGAGGAAGTGAACTGCCTGGTCGAATGGCCCAAGGCCGTCCTTTGCAGCTTCGAGCCCGGCTTCCTGCGCGTGCCGCAGGAAGCGCTGGTGTCCACGATGGAAACCAACCAGAAGTTCTTCCCGGTGCTGGCCGCCGACGGCAAGCTGAGCGAGAAGTTCATCGGCGTGGCCAACCTCGACAGCAAGGACCCGGCGCAGATCCGCCAGGGCTACGAACGCGTGATCCGGCCGCGCTTCGCCGACGCGCAGTTCTTCTACGACGAAGACCTCAAGCAGGGCCTGGCCTCGATGGCGCAGGGCCTGGCCAGCGTGACCTACCAGCAGAAGCTGGGCAGCTACGCCGACAAGACCACGCGCGTGGCCGCGCTGGCCGAACTGATCGCGCCGCAGGTGGGCGCCGACGCCGCCGACGCCCGGCGCGCCGCCGCGCTGGCCAAGGCCGACCTGCAGAGCCGCATGGTGGGCGAGTTCCCCGAGCTGCAGGGCATCGCCGGCCGCTACTACGCTGCCGCCGCGGGCGAGAAGGCCGAGGTGGCCCAGGCCATCGACGAGGCCTACCAGCCGCGCTTCGCCGGCGACGCCATCGCCCCGTCGACGCTGGGCCAGGTGCTGGCCATCGCCGAACGCCTGGACACGCTGGCCGGTGGCTTCGCCGCGGGCCTCAAGCCCACCGGCAACAAGGACCCGTTCGCCCTGCGCCGCAGCGCGCTGGGCCTGGCGCGCACCATCATCGAAGCGGGCTTCGACCTGGACCTGCCGGCCCTGGTGGAAGCGGCGCTGGACCGCGTGGCCATCAACATGGCGCTGGTGGCCAAGCGCAGCCGCGACGGCGCGGCGCCGGCCGCCGATGCCGCGGGCGCCGACCCGGCGCAGGCCAACGAACTCTACGACTTCATCCTCGACCGCCTGCGCGGCTACTACGCCGACCGCAACGTGCCCGGCACGCAGTTCGACGCCGTGGCCGACGGCCGCTGGCCGTCGCTGCTGGACTTCGACCGCCGCCTGAAGGCCATCGCCGACTTCGCGCGCCTGCGCGAGGCGTCGTCGCTGGCCGCCGCCAACAAGCGCATCCGCAACATCCTGCGCAAGGTCGAAACGCCCATCCCCGCGGCCGTGGACCCCGGCCAGCTGGCCGAGCTGGCCGAGAAGGCCCTGCACGAAGCGCTGGTGTCGGCCCTGTCCGACACCGACCCGCTGCTGGCCCAGCGCGACTACGTGGGCACGCTCAAGCGGCTGGCCTCGCTGCAGGCCCCGGTGGACACGTTCTTCGAACACACCATGGTGATGGCCGACGACGCCGCGCTGCGCGACAACCGCCTGGCGCTGCTCAAGCAGGTGGCCGACCGCTTCGCGGCGGTGGCCGCAGTGGAGCAGCTGTCGGCCTGAGGGCAGGCGGCCGGCGTCAGTACACGTCGCGCCGGTAGCGACCCGACGCCGCCAGCCGCTCCAGCGCGTCGGCGCCCACCGCCTCGGCCAGTACGGCGTGCACGCCCGGCGCCATGCCTGCCAGGCTGCCGCAAACCATCACGTCGGCGCCCTGCGCCAGCCATTCGCGCAGGCGCGCCGAATGCTGGCGCAGGCAATGCTGCACGTAGGCGCGCTCGGGCTGGTCGCGCGAGAAGGCCAGGTCCAGGTGCTCAAGCCAGCCGGCCGCGTGGGCCGCGCGCAGTTCGTCGCCGAAGTGGAAATCGTGCGCCGCGGTGCGCTCGCCGAACAGCAGCCAGTTGCGGCGATGCCCGGCCGCGATGCGCGCCCTGAGCACACTGCGCAGCCCGGCGATGCCGGTGCCGTTGCCCACCAGCACCAGCGGGCGGTCGTCGGCCGGCGGGCGGAAGCCGGGATTGCGCCGCACGCGCAGCGCGATGGCCGCGCCCGGCGCGGCGTCGCGCGTGAGCCAGGCGGACGCGGCGCCCAGCCGGCCGTCGGGCCAGGCCATGCGGCGCACCAGCAGTTCGATGTGGCCGTCGGCGGGCAGCGAGGCGATGGAGTACTCGCGGTGCGAATGCCCGGGCACGCCGATCTCGGCGATGTCGCCGGCCTGCCAGTCGGCGGCACCCGGCGGCGATGCCAGCGCGAGGCGATGGACTTCGCCACCGGGACTGCCCGGGTTGAGATGCTCGCGCGCCACCAGGGTCCAGTCGTCGTAGCGCGGCGCGATCCAGTCCGGCACATCGGCATGGCCGGTCAGCGCGCCCAGCTGCTGCTGCCAGTGGCGCAGCGCGCCAGAGTCGCCATCGTCCACTTCCACCCGGTCGAACAGCGGGGTGGCGCCGGCGTGGCGCAGCCAGCGATCGACATCGCGGCCAAAGCCGCAGAAGTGTTCGTAGCTGCGGTCGCCCAGCGCCAGCACGGCGTAGCGCAGGCCGGGCAGCGCGGCGGGCGCGGTCAGCACGCGCCGGGCGAACGCGCGCAGCGCATCCGGCGGCTCGCCTTCGCCAAAGGTGCTGGCCACCACCAGCAGGCGCGGGATGGCCGCCAGCGCGGGCGCATCCAGCGTGGCCAGCGGCAGCACGCGCACGCGCTGGCCGGCGGCCTGGAGACTGCCGGCGGTCTGCCACGCCAGGCCTTCGGCCGTGCCGGTCTGGCTGGCGTGGGCCACCACGATGTCATCGCCGCCAGCCTGCGTGGCGGCCGGTGCGTGCGCCGTTGCTGCACCCGGCGCGGGTGCACTGCCATGCGCGGCGGCGGCACGGCGCACCGCGCGCTTCTTCTTCCGGCGGTCGAGGTAGAGCATCCAGCCCGTGACGGCGAACAGTGGCATCGCCAGGCTGGCCAGCGCGAACAGCACCAGCCCCGGCAGCCCGAAGTAGCTGCCGCTGTGCAGCGGGAAGATGCTGGCCATGATCTTCTGGCCGGCGGGCTTGTCGTCGTAGCGCTCGTGCGCCGTCACGGCCAGCGTGGCGGCGTCGAGCACCAGGCGGTTGTTGGCGCGCTCGTGCGCAGGATCAGGATCCTGGTAGCCAAACTCCAGCGGCTGGCCGGCACTCGTCGGCAGGCGCAGCGTCAGCGTGGAGCGTGCAGGCACGGCGGCCTCGAAGGCGGCGAACGCCGCGGCGAGGTCCAGCGCGGGCGCCGGCGCCGGCGCGGTGTCGGAACCCGCAACACCCCGCGCTGAACCCTCGCCACGCATCGCAGGATCGCCGCGCGGCTTCGCCCCGCCGCCCGCCGACGGCCCGCCGCGCTGCGCCGGTACCGGCGTGCCGGTCATCGCGTACAGCCCGCTGCGGTACCACTCGTACGACCAGAACAGCCCCGTCAGCGCCATCACCAGGTACGCCACCACCACCCACGTGCCGACGATGGAATGCAGGTGCCACAGGAAGCTGCGGCCCTTCTGCGCCCACTCCAGCTTCAGCCACGCGCGCCAGTCGAGCCACTTGCGCGGCCAGCGCAGGTACAGGCCCGACAGGCAGAAGAACACCAGCGCCAGCGTCGA
>Ga0209175_10000707_pt1 | contig 18297 bp, 16 predicted proteins | sample JI91814C2DNA_FD_187506 | JGI IMG/M metagenome (GOLD analysis project Ga0209175, IMG submission 187506) | Wastewater effluent complex algal communities from Wisconsin, to seasonally profile nutrient transformation and Carbon sequestration -... | ecosystem: Engineered > WWTP > Effluent > Algae...
GAATGCCCTCCTTGCCAGGCCCAGCGCGTCCCCACTTGCAGTGCCAGAGCGGCTGAGAACGCTGCCAGCCCCGGCCCAGCTCGACCCGCGGGCTCTTGAGGAGCGTGTGCGGACAAAGAACCCGCAGCTCTTTGCCGAAGAGGCCCGGATCCGCTCGGCCGAGAAGAATCGCGAACTGACTTACAAAAACCGCTACCCCGACTTCACGCTGGGTGTCTCGCCGATCCAGTACCAGGGCTCCGTGAAGGAATGGGAGCTGATGGTCGAACTGAACCTGCCCCTGCAGCAGGGTTCCCGCCGGGCCCAGGAGCGCGAGTCGGAAGCCATGCTGTCGGCCGCGCAAGCCCGTCGCGACGCGACCGCCAATCAGGTCTTGGGCGAACTGGCTGAGAACCTGTCCGGCTTCGATGCTGCGCGGCGAACCGAAACCCTTGCCGCAACCAGCCTGTTGCCGCAGTCCGAACTGACTTTCAAGGCCGCGCTGGCCGGTTACGAAACCGGCAAGGTGGATTTTGCGACGCTGCTCGACGCCCAGCGGCAGATTCGCCAGGCCCGGCAGGGCCGCATCAAGGCCCAGGCGGAAGCCCAGCTACGTCTTGCAGAAATCGAACGAATCCTCGGAGAAGATCTATGAAAACAGGCGCAGGTATTGTGATCGGCCTCTCGGTCGCCCTGGCTGCCGGTGGTGGCTACTGGCTGGGCCAGCGGCCGGTGGCCGGCCACCCGGAGCCCTCTGTGGCTGTTGCGACGACATCTGTTGAAGGCATGAAAAAGGAGCGCAAGCTCCTCTACTACCGCAACCCGATGGGCTTGCCGGACACCTCGCCGATGCCCAAGAAGGATCCGATGGGGATGGACTACGTCCCGGTCTACGAAGGGGAGGCGGACGAGCCCCCGGCAGCCAACTCGATCAAGATCAGTACCGAGAAAGTGCAAAAGCTTGGCGTGCGTACCGAGGCAGCGGAACTGCGCGCCCTCGACAAGCAGGTGCGCGCTGCCGGCCGGATCGAGATCGATGAGCGGCGCAGCTTTGCCATTTCCCCGAAGTTCGAAGGCTACGTGGAGCGCCTGCACGTGAACGTCACCGGCCAGCCGGTCGCCAAGGGCCAGCCGCTCTTCGAGGTGTACAGCCCGGAACTGGTCTCCGCCCAGCGTGAATACACCATCGCCGCCCAGGGAGTCGACGCTTTGAAAGATGCCGGCAGCGAAGCCCGGAGTGGCATGCAGCAACTGGCCGAATCGAGCTTGCTACGCCTCAGGAACTGGGACATCTCCGAGGAGCAGATCCGTGCCTTGGCGAAATCCGGTGCATCCAAGCGCACGCTGACCTTCCGCTCCCCGGTTTCCGGCGTCGTCACCGAGAAGAAGGCTTTGCAAGGCATGCGCTTCATGCCGGGCGACACCTTGTATCAGGTGGCCGACCTGTCGTCGGTGTGGGTTGTCGCCGACGTGTTCGAACAGGACATCGCTCAGGTGCGTACGGGGGCCGTTGCAAAGGTGCGCATCAATGCCTACCCGGACAAGGTCTTCGAGGGCCGCGTGACCTATGTCTATCCGACCCTCAATGCGGAAACGCGAACGGTGCCGGTGCGGGTCGAACTGGCCAATCCGGGCCAGCTCCTGAAGCCCGCGATGTTCGCCCAGGTTGAGGTGCCAGTGGGGGGCAAGGGACAAGTGGTCACGGTGCCGGCCTCGGCCGTGATCGACAGTGGAACACGTCAGATCGTCCTCATTGCCCGAGGCGAAGGACGTTTCGAGCCCCGTGAGGTCAAGCTGGGTGCCCGAAGCGATACCCATCTGGAAGTGCTCAGTGGCGTGAAGGCTGGCGAAGAGGTGGTGGTCGCGGCGAACTTCCTCATCGATGCGGAAAGCAACCTGAAGGCAGCGGTCGGAGGCTTTGGACACTCCGGCCATGGCGCTGCACCGAAATCCGAAAAGGACGGCGACAAGGCGGCACTTGCACCCAAGACAGCGGGTCATCGTGCCGAAGGATCGGTCGATGAGGTGGACGCCAAAGCCGGTACGGTCAGCCTGAGTCACGGCCCGGTCGCCAGCCTGAAGTGGCCGGCGATGACCATGGAGTTCAAGGTGGCCAATCCATCGCTGCTGCAGACCTTGAAGCCGGGTGCCAAGGTCGATGTCGAGTTCGTCGAGCGTCAGCCCGGTGAATGGGTCATCACCTCGGCTGTGCCTGCCAGCAAGGCGGCAACGCCGGTGCCTGCAGCCAACCCTCACACAGGCCACTGACAGGACACATCATGCTTGCCAGGATCATCGACTGGTCGGGCCGGAACCGCTTCCTGGTTCTGCTCGCCACGCTTTTCATTCTCGCCGCCGGGGTGTTTGCGGTGCTGCGCACCCCCATCGACGCGCTGCCCGATCTGTCCGACGTGCAAGTCATCGTCTACACCGAATACCCCGGCCAGGCGCCGCAGGTGGTCGAGGACCAGGTCACCTATCCGCTCACCACGGCGATGCTGTCGGTGCCCAAGTCCAAGGTGGTGCGCGGCTTCTCGTTCTTCGGGGCGTCCTTCGTCTACATCATCTTCGAGGATGGCACTGACATCTACTGGGCGCGCTCGCGGGTGCTGGAATATCTCAATTTCGCTTCCGGCCGCATGCCCAAGGGGGTGACACCGCAGATCGGGCCGGACGCCACCGGCGTCGGCTGGGTGTATCAGTACGCGCTGCTGGCCAAGGACAAGACCCTCGCCGAACTGCGCACCATTCAGGACTGGTACGTGCGCTACCAGCTCGCCAAGGCCCACGGGGTGGCGGAAGTCGCTTCGATAGGCGGCTTCGTGCAGACCTACCAGGTCACTGTCGATCCGGTGAAGCTGCGCGCCTACGGCATTCCTCTGATGAAGATCGCTCAGGTGATTCGCGACTCCAATCGGGATGTGGGTGGCCGCGTGGTGGAAATGGCCGAGACCGAGTACATGGTGCGCGGCAAGGGCTACCTGCGCGGCAAGGACGATATCGAACTCCTGGTGGTCAAGGCCGACAAGGGCACGCCAGTGCTTATCCGCGACATCGCCCGGGTGGAACTGGCGCCGGACGAACGGCGCGGCCTGACCGAACTGAATGGTGAAGGGGAAGTCGTCGCGGGAATTGCCATGGCCCGCTATGGCCAGAATGCGCTGGAGGTCATCCACAACCTGAAGGACAAGATCGCCGAGATCGGTCCCGGCCTGCCGGAGGGCGTGACGGTACAGACAGTGTATGACCGCTCCGAGCTGATCCACCGGGCCATTGAAACCCTGAAGGGCACCCTCATCGAGGAGTCCATCATCGTTGCGCTGGTCTGCATCGTCTTCCTGATGCATGTGAGGAGCGCGCTGGTGGCGATCCTGATGCTGCCGGTGGGGGTGCTGATGGCCTTCATCGCCATGCGTCTGCTCGGCATGAACTCCAACCTGATGAGTCTGGGGGGCATCGCCATTGCCATCGGCGCGATGATCGATGCGGCCATCGTGATGATCGAGAATGCCCACAAGCACCTGGAGCGCCTGCCGGAAGGGCATTCGGCGGCGGAGCGCTTTGAGGCGATGCTGGCCGCCTGCAAGGAAGTGGGGCCGGCGCTGTTCTTCTCACTCCTGATCATCACTGTTTCCTTCCTGCCAGTCTTCAGCCTGGAAGGACAGGAAGGGCGGATGTTCTCGCCGCTGGCCTACACCAAGACCTTTTCGATGGCCGGCGCGGCGATTCTGTCGGTGACACTGGTGCCGGTACTGATGCTGCTGTTCATCCGCGGCAAGATCATGCCGGAGGCAAAGAACCCGGTGAACCGGGTTCTGATCTGGGTGTACCGGCCGATCATCGCCGCCGTGATGCGCTGGAAGAAGCTGACCATCGTCCTCGCGGTGATCGTCCTGGCTATATCGGTCTATCCCGCGTCCCGCCTTGGCTCCGAGTTTATGCCGACCCTCAACGAAGGTACTTTGCTCTATATGCCGGCGTCCCTGCCGGGCATGTCGATCACCAAGGCTGCCGAGCTGATGCAGACCCAGGACAAGATCATCAAGAGCTTTCCGGAAGTCGAATCAGTCTTTGGCAAGGCCGGCCGTGCCAATACCGCCACCGACCCGGCGCCGACCGAGATGTTCGAGACGGTCATCAACCTCAAGCCGCAAACCGAATGGCGTCCCGGCATGACGACCGACAAGTTGATCTCTGAAATGGATAAGGCGCTGCAGTTCCCGGGTGTGGCCAATGCCTGGACGATGCCGATCAAGGCCCGCACCGACATGCTGTCCACCGGCATCCGTACGCCGATCGGCATCAAGGTCTTCGGCAAGGATCTCGGTGAAATGGAGAAACTGGCTAAGGAGATCGAGGCGGTCGTCAAAACGGTGCCCGGCACCACCAGTGCCTTTGCCGAGCGCATCACCGGTGGCTTCTACCTCAACATCGAGCCCGACCGGGAACAGCTGGCCCGCTACGGTCTTTCCGTTGGCGAGTTGCAGGATGTGATCGGCAGCGCGTTGGGCGGTGAGATGGTGACCACCACTGTTGAGGGCCGTGAGCGCTTCGGGGTAACGGTACGCTATCCGCGTGAGCTGCGCTCCGACCCGCAGCAGATTGCCCGCGAGGTGTTGGTGCCGACCATGGGCGGAGCGATGGTGCCGCTCGGCCAGTTGGCGAAGGTCGTCGTCGCCAAGGGCACACCGGGCATCCGCACCGAAAATGCGCTGCTGTCGGCCTACATCTTCGTGGACATCCGCGACCGGGACATCGGTGGCTACGTGGCCGACGCGAAGAAGGCGGTGGCAGAGCAGATCAAGTTCCCGGCGGGCTACTACGTAACGTGGAGCGGCCAGTTCGAGTTCATGGAGCGGGCCATCGAGAAAATGAAGGTCGTCATCCCGATCACCCTTCTGACGATCTTCTTGCTCCTTTACCTGAACTTCCGGCGCCTCACCGAAACGCTGATCGTGATGCTGTCGGTGCCTTTCGCGCTGGTTGGTGGCGTGTGGCTGATGTGGCTGCTGGACTACAACCTGTCGGTGGCGGTGGCGGTGGGCTTCATCGCGCTGGCTGGCGTGGCGGCGGAAACCGGCGTGGTGATGCTGATCTACCTCGATCACGCCTGGGAAGCCGTGAAGGCGACGTGCCGCGAGAGTGGCCGCAGTCCGAACGTCAGTGACCTCTACGCAGCGGTGATGGAGGGCGCTGTCGAGCGCGTGCGCCCGAAGATGATGACCGTCGTCGCGATCATGGCCGGCCTTTTACCGATCATGTGGGGGACGGGCACCGGCTCCGAGGTGATGAGCCGCATTGCTGCGCCGATGGTTGGCGGGATGATTTCCTCGACGGTGCTGACTCTGGCGGTGATCCCGGCGATCTACGCACTGGTGAAACAGTGGCGGCTGGATCGGGGCCAGGAAAGTTAGTGTGAGACCAAAGAGGAGATCGGCGATGCCACCCCGTCCTGTATCAAGCAGCCGTGATCCGGTGTGTGGGATGGATGTGCTTGTCGCCGACTCCCGTTTCTCCACGGTCCATCACACACTCACTTTCCATTTTTGCTCGGCGCAGTGCCGGGATCGTTTCCTGGAGATTCCGGCGCTCTATACCGGCGCCCAGCGTACGGCCAATATCCTGCCTATACCGAAGCGGCGGAACTTGCGCATCGCTACGGGCAGTCCTGACGCGCTCGACGACGCCTGTCGGCGTATCCAGACCTTGATGGGCGTGACCTCCGTGTCAGCCAAAGGCAGACGACTTCGGGTGGACTACGATCTGCGGCAGGTCTCGCTTCACCAGATCGAGGCGGAAGCACAAGGCGCAGGCATCACCTTCAGCGGTGGCCTGCATGCACTGCAGCGTAGCCTGTGGCGATTCTTCGAGCACAACGAACTTGAAAACGCGGCCCACGCCGGCACCAGGGCGTGCTGTAGCCGTCCACCGACGCCGCACTGATTCGTGTTCTGCAACGCAGGAGGCCGTGATGATCGATTCTCGTGAGCCATCCCAAGCTGGAGCGGATGGTCATCCTCACCATTTTCGGCGTGGCAAGTGGGTGTGGTGGGTGTTTGCCGCGATCGCCCTGTTCTACCTGCTGACGGAACACCGCGCGCATCTGTTTGGTGTCTTGCCCTACCTTTTTCTGCTGGCCTGTCCCCTGATGCACCGTTTCATGCATGGCCATCACGGTGCTCACAAGTCGCATGGTCGCGATACCGGTGAAGGAGGAGACGGCCATGGACGCCAGTAACGGTGATTACGGGTTGTGGACGCTCGTCGCCATCAACTCGATCTTCTTCATCCTGTTTGCCGCCAGTTACTTCAAGCCGCAGAGCAAGCAGGACTGGCGAACGCTGGGCATGTTCTCGGCCTTTGTCGTCGCCCTGTTCACGGAGATGTACGGCTTTCCGCTGACCATCTACCTGCTCTCGGGCTGGCTGTCGGAGCACTTTCCGGGCATCAACTGGCTTTCCCACGATGCAGGACATCTGCCCGAAATGATTTTTGGCTGGAAGGCCAATCCCCATTTCGGCCCCTTCCACCTCCTGTCCAGCCTCGTCATCCTCGGCGGTTTCTGGCTCCTCGCCGATGCCTGGCCGGTGCTCTATGCCGCGCAGAAATCGCGGACGCTGGCGTCGACGGGTCCCTATGCCCGAATCCGTCATCCTCAGTACGCCGCCTTCATTCTCATCATGATCGGCTTCCTGCTGCAGTGGCCGACCCTGGTCACGCTCACGCTGTTTCCGATCCTGCTTGCAACCTACGTCCGCCTGGCGAGACGGGAAGAAAAACAGGCACTGGAGGCATTCGGCGAGGAATACCGCGACTACCTGCTCAGAACGCCCGGGTGGTGGCCAAAGTGGGGTAGCCACCAGACGAAACCTTGAAGGCTGGGTAACTATCAAGGTCGATATAAAAAAGGAGTTGCCATGACATCCCCAGCTTCCGGACACACGCACGACCCTGCCCATCATCACGTTCCGTCCTCTTCTGGGAAAGCGGCGCCAGAAAGTGCGACAGACCCGGTCTGCGGAATGACGGTGAAGCCGGAGTCGACATTCCAAAGTGAATGGGAAGGCGCGACGTACCGCTTCTGCAGCAACAAATGCAAGACCAGGTTTGATGCAGGTCCGCGTGCGTACTTGCAGCCTGCCAAGCCAGCCGTCACCGATTCCGGCACTGAATACACCTGTCCGATGCATCCGGAGATCCGGCAGATGGGTCCGGGAAACTGTCCGAAATGCGGAATGGCGCTCGAACCGGTTCTGCCTGATCTGGCGACCGAAGACGACAATAGCGAATACCGGGATTTCCGTCGGCGTTTCTGGTTCAGTTTGCCGCTTACCGTTGTGGTGGTGTTTCTGGCCATGGCAGGCCATCTGCTCGGCGGCTTGTCGCCGGCCCTTCGCAGTGGCGTGGAACTGGTCCTGAGCGTGCCCGTCGTCCTGTGGGCCGGCTGGCCCTTCTTTGTTCGGGGCGCGCAGTCGGTGGTTCAGCGCAGCCCGAACATGTGGACGCTGATCAGCCTCGGTACGGGCGCGGCTTTTCTGTACAGCATCGTCGCGACGCTGGCGCCCGGCTTGTTTCCCCTGTCGTTCATGTCCCATGGCCGGATCGGCGTCTACTTTGAAGCGGCGGCCGTCATCATTTCGTTGACGCTGCTCGGCCAGATGCTGGAGTTGCGCGCCCGTTCGCAGACCTCAGCGGCCATCAAGTCGCTACTAGGTCTGGCGCCGAAGACGGCACGGCGGATCCTGGCCGATGGCAGTGAAGAGGACGTTCCACTCAATAGCGTTCATGTCGGCGATCTCCTGAGGGTCCGGCCCGGTGAGAAAGTGCCGGTGGACGGTGTGGTAGTCGAAGGAAGCAGTGCGATCGATGAATCGATGCTGACGGGCGAACCCTTGCCGGTCAGCAAGCGGGCACTGGACAAGGTGATCGGCGCAACGATGAACACCTCGGGCAGCCTCGTCATCCGTTCGGAGAAGGTGGGCGCTCAAACCATGCTTGCGCAGATCGTGCAGATGGTCGCCCAGGCCCAGCGTTCCAGGGCACCGATGCAGCGTCTGGCCGACGTAGTTGCCGGGTATTTTGTCGCCGCGGTGGTCACCGTCGCCCTCACCAGCTTCTTTGCCTGGGGGCTGTTTGGAGGCGATCAGGGTTGGGTGTTCGGACTCATCAGCGCGGTCTCGGTGTTGATCATTGCCTGTCCCTGCGCCCTCGGGCTGGCAACCCCGATGTCGATCATGGTGGCGACCGGCAAGGCCGCCACGCAGGGCATCCTCTTTCGGGATGCGGCCGCAATCGAGGATCTGCGCCGAATCGACACGCTGATTGTGGACAAGACCGGAACCCTGACCGAAGGGCGTCCCGCGTTCGAGCGCGCCGTCGCCTTGCAAGGCAACAGCGAGGACGAGATCCTGCGGCTCGCCGCCAGTCTCGATCAGGGCAGTGAACATCCGCTGGCCGATGCCATCGTGCGTGCCGCCCGTGAGCGGGGGATGAGTCTCGACAAGGTCGAGCAGTTCGAGTCGGCGAGCGGCATCGGCGTTCACGGTGCGGTAGGAGGCCGGCGCCTGGCACTCGGTAACATGACGCTGATGGCGCAGGAGGGCATTGCGCTTGAATCCTCAACCGAACTTGCAGGGCGTGCCGAAGCGCTCCGCCAGAGCGGCGCCAGCGTGATCCATCTTGCCCGTGACGGGCAGCTTCTCGGCCTGCTGGCTGTTTCCGATCCGATCAAGGCGAGTACGCCGGAAGCCTTGGCGAGCCTGCGGGCGGCGGGGCTGCGCGTAGTGATGGCGACCGGCGATGGTTTGACCACCGCACGCGCTGTGGGGCAGCGGCTTGGTATCGATGAGGTCTACGGAGAGGTCAAGCCGGCCGACAAACTTGCTCTCGTGGAAAGATTCCAGCGCGAAGGACATGTCGTGGCGATGGCCGGCGACGGCATCAACGACGCGCCGGCCCTCGCCAAGGCGGATGTCGGCATCGCCATGGGTACCGGGACCGATGTGGCCATGAACAGTGCGCAGCTGACGCTCGTCAAAGGCGACCTGAGAGGCATTGCGCGTGCCCGTGCGCTGTCAGTCGCCACGGTCCGCAACATGCGGCAGAACCTGGCCTTCGCGTTTCTCTACAACGCCCTTGGTATCCCGATAGCAGCCGGCGCCCTCTATCCGGCGTATGGATTGGTTCTCTCGCCGATGATTGCCGCCCTGGCGATGAGTTTTTCATCGGCCAGTGTGGTCGGAAATGCACTGCGCCTCAGGAAGGCAGAAACAGACACACAGAGCTCCTGAGTTTTCAAGCTGAGCCTGCGCCGGCATGACCTTGCAGCCATTCGTGTGGTGAAGGACTACACACCACTCACTTGGTCGCGAATGTACCCGGTGCACCCTGCCATCCATCGTATCAAGGCGCTTTCGTCGGCAATGGGCGTGGAATGATGCGGGGCTTCACGCTCCCAGCCTGCGGCCATCGCAAAGTGAAATTTCTTGAGATCCAGACTGGGTTCTGAATTGGTCGGTTCCGGAGCCAACCAGGGGGCCAGCTTGGCTGCTGGTATCCAGGGGGCCTGATCACCGGGCTGATTCAGTGGAGCGGTATCGTCATCACCTTTGTCAATGTTCCAGTGGGGTTGAGCATGCAGACGTGCCGCCTCCCTTGGGTCCCACTCGGCTCTGAAACGTAACGCAGAAGCGTTCGGTGCTGGTCCGGTATAGAGCTTGAGACTGACATGGGTCAGGTAATGCATTCCTGCATCCCAACTGTAGTCAACTGCAACTTCCAGGAAGACGCCATCCTGTCCCTTGGGCTCTCTGATGACCAGCAATGGCATTCGGCCATCGTCATCACGGGTGATCAATGGCTTGCATGCAATCCGCAGGCTCGGTCCCCGTGGGGTTGAGACTGGATGCGCATAGGGGGTCTGGACCCCCAACTGATTGCCGACTGCAATGGCCATCTGGCGCCCAAGGGCTTCTATCTTTGCGACAGGAAAACCCGGCAACGCGTTTGCTGATGCAAGCTTTTGTCTGTCACGGCGTCGGCTCATTTTGTTGTCGTAGCGGAGATGGAAAACAAATCCTCGGTCAGTCGATCTCGAAGCTCCTTGCTGTAGGACTCCCCGCGACTGATGGCCACCCCGATCAGCGCGAGTGCATCGATTTGCTCACTTAGGGCTTCATTTTTGAGGTCGACGAATGGCATTTTGCTCATATAGCGCGCAGAAAGATTGAATTGACCGCCTGCCAGATTGTTCGATATCGCGGCGATCAGTCGCGCTACGGTTGCCGAACTGAGTACCGCAACAGCCGCCAACCCCGTTTTTTCGTTGATAACGGTGCTACCGCTGGGAGTCCAGGCATAGCCTTGGACAACCACATATTCACCCGTGGCATCCCAGGCGAACGATCCCGCATTTCCAAAGTAGGTCGACACGATCTTGGGCATGAATCGCTCATGCACGGCTCGCTTACGCGTCAAGTGCCACCAGGAGGCCTCATCGATACCGGTACGGCGTCGGAGTGCCGACTTGTTGGGCTCCAGATACTCACGCACATAATGGGGAAGCAGCTCGAACAGTTTCTCTTCCGAATCCAGTACGGGGATGGACGCTCCGTAAGGATAGAAAACCCAGTGCCCATCATGAATACGACCATCGCGAATGGACGCGTTAATGATGGCTTTTCGGAAGAATTTACGCTCTGTGCGTGGAAGCCGCTTGAACTCGTCATCGTCCAGCACAAAGGCTTCGTTCAGGCCGGTGATCGTCCCTTGGTTGATCGAATACTGAGAAGACAGCCGGGGTAAAGGCTTGTACTGACGAAGTAGTTTCGTAGACGCAAGCGGACGTGGAGCCCAGCCCGACGTCCCTTCGCAGACTTCGGAGTAAATGCTGTAATCCCCATGATCAATCTCGATCAGGCCATCACTGGGCGTCCAGTCCAGACTGCGCAAGGTCCGTAGGGCGCGATCCGATGCGCCGCTGGTGTGGTCTGCCCAAACCATCAAGGTTGGACAGGGAGACTCACTGACTTCGGCCTGCCGACGCCCTACATAGAGGGAGGCATCAACGGTTGCCTGATCGAAAATCGATTGATTTCCCAGACGCACGACCACTTGCTTGAACGCCAGGGCGTCAAGGCGTTCTCGCAAAGGTTCGGCTGACTTTCCATCAAGCAGAGAGGCAGGCAAGACGGCTCCCATCATGCCCTGCGGGGCAAGACTCTCGACACCTTTGGTCAAGAATGCAAACGCCAGATCCGGCCGAGACTGGGCAAGTGTTCCCAAGGACTCGGTGAGCAACGCTCTGGCCGACACCGAAAGCGAACGCCATGATGCGTAAGGTGGGTTCATCAAGCAGATATCCACCTGCTGTGGCCAGTCGGTGCTGAGCGCGTCGCATTGTTCAATCTCTACCGTCACGCGCCCCTCCCAGCCTCGGGTTTCATGAGCGAGCGCAAAGCGCGCCATCAGGATAGCGGGCAGAGAAACATCAAACCCGACGATTCGTAGTGCGCCGCGATAGTTGTGCAGTGACAACTGCCGGATGCTTTCACGCAGAAACTCACCACTGCCACATGCAGGGTCGATTAGCGTGAGTTGCGGCCGAGCTAGCAACTCCGGTGTCAGGCACTGCTCTACCAACGTGCGCACCAGAGGTGTCGGTGTGAAATAGGCCCCGCTGGAACGCGAGGTCGATCCCAGCGAAATCAGTTCGCCCTCATCCAGCAAGCTCATCTGGGGGGAGAGCATGACCAGATTGTGCGCTTCCTGAAAGATGCGCCCCATGGCGTGGCGCAACACCAGTGGCAGGCGGGGCCGCTTGTCCGTTCCTTTGGGGGACAGCAGATCGGCCATGATGCGCTCACGCGTGGAGCTTCCGACACGAGACCAAGAGGCTTCGCAGCGCGCTTGATCAGCCCAATGCATGGTGTGCACGGTCTCATCAGAGGCTTGCTGCAATGCAAAGAGAAAAGCCTCCAAGCCAGCAGAGCCATCCGGCAGCGTTGATCGAATGCGGTTGTAAATGCCCAGGGCGTGCGCAACCACCGACAGCTCTCGCGGCGCTCGCGCTGTTTCCAGGTAGTGTTGAAAAGCTTTGAGGTTGTTCACCACATCGGCGACGGAAGATCGGATGGGTTCCGACTGGTCCCAACGCAGAACTTCGACACCCGAGGTGTCCACGCGAACGTAGTGATCCACGTCGGCAGACCAAGCCACCTCACGCTGTTCGCCGCGTGCGGTCTCCTCGCCTCTGATGTCCAGGCAGAAATTGCCCTTGGCACCATTAAGCATGACGAAACGTTGCTCTGTCGCATCCTCGCGCAGGGGTACGGGGAGGTATCCCAGCGTTCGACGCCAATCACTGACTTGTAGTAACTCCATCATGGTTTATGCCTGTTTTTGTTTTGGTGGAGATCCAATTGCAGTGGGACCCAAGGCGAGCGACATTTGTGCCGCCTCGTCATCTCCGAGCGAATCTAAAATTCGGGCGCGTAATTCCCGTGCCAAGTCAGGCAAGGACAACTCGATCCGAACGCCTCCAGCCGATTTTTCAGATGAGTTGCCTGGGACGATAGCCATGCACGCCACATCAACGTATACGGTGTGATCAGCCCCACTCAGCAGCAGCACGGACGATTTGCAGGCCTCAAAAAGCGCCACTGCAATCGGCTCCAGCTTGCTGACATCCACCCCTAACTGTTCGACCAAGCGCTTGGTCACGAGCAGGACCAGCACCTCGGAAAAGGTGTAGCAAGGTCCATAGCCACGCCGTCCGGCCAATGCCGAATAGGTGCGCTTCCAGTAACGTAAGGTCTGTTCATTCACTTTCAAAACAGTCCGGACTTGGTGTGGGGATAGCTTCATGGTCAGATTAAACTGTTGTTGACAACAGTTTAATCTGACCATGAAGGAAGTACAAGGCATAAGGCACCGCATTTGATGGACTTTTGACCTTGTAGGCGCCTGGCTCAAGGTCACGCTTGGCAACAGGAGGCTCACCGCTTACTAGGTTTGCCGTTGCGGGAATCCGGAGGGCCAATCACACCTTCCTGACATTCCAGGAACAGGGATGTAATGGCTGCGTCACCCCATTGTCAGCCGCCGGATCGCACACTGATCCTGTGGACTCACAAGGAGGTGACACCATGAAACGCAGTCTAGGTACGACACTCGCCGGTGCGGCGCTGATCCTTGCGTTAGGCGCCTGCTCATCGACTCCCCCCGTTGCAGAGATGCCCGAGTTCATCTCCAGCGCGTCGACGGCAGCGGACCATCAGCGCATTGCGGACTACTTCGCGAAAAAAGCGGCTGGTTATGAGGCCGAAGCCAAGCAACACGAAAAAATGGTTACCGCGTACTCGGGGCGTCCGAAAGGCGATGTCGGGATGTGGGCATCGCACTGTGGCGCTTTGAAAGCGAAGCTCAAGGAAGCTGCCCAGGAGGCCCGGGCACTGGAAAAGGGGCATCGCGACCTGGCGGAGAGCCTTGGTAAATAAGTCATTGGCGAGCCGACGCGAATCTCGGCCGGTTCGGCTCAAACAGGGGGACATCATGCAAGAAGCGAACGAAGACCTGAGAGCGCGTCTTCAAGCCAATCTCGACGTAGCGGCCGGACTATGCCGCCTGGGCTTTACCTACGGCGAGCAGGTGACGACATTGACCACCGAGACGATGCACAAGTGGGTGCATCAGGCTGACCAAGACCCCAAAGTGCTGTTGCAGGGAGACGTTGCGGGTTTCACCGCGGCAAGCGGCCGGATTGCGGTGGACCACTGGTCGGCACTGCTTTCGTGCACGCTGGAATTTCAGAAGGCGTTCCTGGCGGCGCTCCCGAAGCGCTAGCTGTGCGTAGCGGCCAAGAGAAACCTGACAGGAATGTAATCACCGGGTCATGTCCCTGACGGTTCCAGAAGCACAAACTGGCCTTGTCGGACCCGCCCACCGGCATCTCGAACTGTCTGAATACCTTTTTTGGAGAAGCTGTAATGAAACTCAATTCTTTTCTCTCGACCGCGCTGATTGCCACCGTTGCGGCGCTGTCTTTTGGCGCTCAGGCAGCGGATGCCGACAAGGCACCTGCCGAGCAAACCGAGAAGACCACGCCGAAGAAGGTGAAGCCCCATTCCCACATGACGGAAAAGACCGGTATCCCGGCGGCGGCCCCTGAGGCTACGGGGGAAAAGGCGGCACCGGCCAAGGATGCAAAGCGTCACAACCACCAGCGGGACATGAAGTAAACGCAGTCATTCAGAGGCCCCGTGAAGGGGCCTCGGTGTTTTGAACATGAAAACCCCAACCCACGATGAACACGGGAGCCGTTGTTCTTGCCGCATCCTGGCTGAGACCGTCGGCTGCAAGCCCGAGGCCATCGCCTTTTCCTTTTGCCAGGCGGTGCTGATGAAGCGCTGGGTCGTGGAGTGCAACCACGGCTGTATGGACAAGGCACCCGCGTCAAAGCTCAGTAGCAAATGGCACGAGACCGGACCGATCGATCCGGTGAAGGCCATCCTGATCATGAACGAACAGGAGTAAGTTGCCATGCCACCCGTCACCGGAATTGGAAGTCCTGGGCCGGTTCAGCCGAGCTCGGATGCTGGACACAGTGCTCACACCAGTTCGGGGAGTGGCACTACTTCTTTTGCCGCCGCTCTTTCACAGGTCATGGGCAGAACGCCCGGCACGGTCTTGTCTGGGACGCCCAGTCCGGCATCCAGTGCCGATGGAGCACAGAATTCGGCACACCGCGATGCATGGCCCTCGCTGGGAGATGGCTTTCAACGCCGTCACATCCCGCTGGTGGGGTCGGGGCACCCAAGTCATGATTTTCAGCAACTCGCCTTGGGGTTGAGGGCTTATCGACAGCAAATCATCGCGTCAAATATTGCCAACGCCGATACCCCCGGCTACAAGGCCGTTGACATCGATTTCCAAGAAGCACTACGTAACGCCCAGGCGGCGGCGAATGTGCCTCCTGTATCCCTGACCACGACCTCGGGGGGGCACTTGTCAGGACAAAGCACCGGCACCCAGCCTCCCATCCCACTGAAATACCATGTCCCCAGCCAAGGCAGTATCGATGGGAACACGGTCGAAATGGATGTCGAGCGGGCCAAGTTCGCGGAGAACACGGTGATGCACCAGTTTGCAATGGACCGGGTGAGTGGGCACTTCAAACACGAAATCGAAATGCTCCAGAGCCTGAAGTGAAAAGCTGACATGAGCCGCCCGTTGCCAGAAACCCCTGGCCAGTTGCACGGGATGCTGACCATCAGGCTTGGGTTGGCTGCGACCGTGGTTGCGCTGATTGCCGGTGGTGTTGCTTATTTCGTTGAAACCTACCGGGCGGAACAGGCTGCACTGGAGCAGGCCACCCGCAGCGCCCGCCATTTCGCCACGCCTGCGATGCAGATGATTGTTAGCGCCGGCCGGCCTGACGGTCATGACGAACTGGAGCGCTTGCTGGACAAAAGTCGTTTTGTCGGGCTGCAGGTCTTTGATGGTGATGGCGATCAGGTTTACGAGAACTGGGGGAGTAGCGCCGTTTCGCTGATAGACGTGCTCCGTGCCCAAGCCTTGAAGCGTCCCGAGCGACATCAGATCCACCGTACCTGGATCGAAGTGGGTTCCGAGCATCTGATCCACGTCGTTGTCCCGATCTCCGGTAGCGATGGCCGTCTTGTTGGGTATGTGAGGACCGTCAGCCGGCTCGATGCGGAAACTGTCCAAGCTCAGCGGGATCAGGTTCGCACGGGGGCGCTTACCGCTGTCGGCGCCGTGGTGGCGACAGCGTTTGTCCTGTATCCCCTGATGCTGGCCATGCTGCGACGCTCAACGGACTTGTCTCGTTCCTTGCTGGACTCGAACCTGTCGCTGATCCGCTCCCTGGGGAACGCCGTGGCCAAGAAGGATTCCGGTACCGATGCCCACAACTATCGGGTCACGCTCTACGCGATCGGTTTGGCTGAAGCACTGGGGGTATCGGCGGAGGACATCTCGCATCTGGTTGCCGGTGCCTTTCTGCACGACGTGGGCAAGATCGGGATTCCCGACAGTATCCTCCTGAAGGGGGGCTCTCTGACGCCCGCCGAACTCCAGGTCATGCAGACGCATCCGGTCCTCGGTACTGAGATCGTCACCGGAAACCCCTGGTTGCAGGAGGCTGCCGTGATCATCCGGCACCACCACGAACGTCTGGACGGAAAAGGTTACCCCGATGGTTTGCGCGGTGAGGAAATTCCCCTGATCGCCCGGATCTTCGCCGTCGTGGACGTGTTCGATGCGCTCACTTCCGAGCGCTCCTACAAGTCGCCGATGGGGCTCGACGAGGCCATGCAGATCATCCTGCACGAATCCGGAAGTCACTTTGATCCGCGCATCGCGACCGCTTTCATGGATATCGCCCCTGCGTTGTACGTCACGATCACGCAGGCAGAGACGAACGAATTACGACAACGTCTGCATGAGGCGCTGTTGCGCTACTTCAAGCTGGGCGTCTTGCCGCCGGTTGTGTAGTTCACGCCAAGCGCAGGACGTGTTCGGTTGGTGCGAGTCCCGTCGAGCCTTCGGTTGGTGATACCCTGATCGATTACCTGTTTTGCCTTCCATCTTCATGCCTGAAACCACCCGTCTCTTGATTGATCGCTGGAAGCAAGACCCGAATGGAACGTACCAGTCCTGGTTCTTGTGGCCCGAACGACTGAAGAACTTCCGCTCGATCCGACGTGGAATCGGCCAGGTCATCAAGGAGATCGACGAAGGCTCGTTCGGCAACGTCTATCGAGGATCATCCCTCCAAACGGTCGTGGCCTCGATTGCCGAGCAGCGTCAGATCTTCAAGGGGGCCGATCATGCGTTCCTGTGGAAGCCCAAACTGCGGATTCCGGACATCTACGAAGACCGGGACAATCAACGCGCCTTTGGACGGCTGCTGCATGCGTGCCACTGCTGCACCAAGGAGGCCGACGTGCTCCAGGCGATCCGCACGCTCGAAGCCAAGAGCATCAAAGGCCTCGGCCCCGCCGCGGCCAACCTGCTTTACTTCATTCACCCGACGATCGTCGTCCCGTTCAATACCGCCATCGTCAAAGGCTACAACGCGTTGACCGGCGCTGCCGTCAAGCTTGGGCGTTGGGATCATTACCTTGCGATGCGGCAGGGACTCATCGAGTTCAATCAGCGCCACCGGGATCTTCTGTCCAATGATCTGGGCGCGGTTGCCGGGCTCATGTTCGATCTGGGCATGGAGCGCTATCCCTTGCCGCCCGCCGAGGGAGATGCCAAGGCAACCGATGCCTGGGCCAAGGATCTGGCCGCAGTCCGGGAGGAAACCGCCGCCTTTGCCAAGCAACTCGACAAGAATCGGGTTTCCGACGAGGGGCATACCGAAGTGCAAGGGTGGCTGAGAGACCTGGGGCTGGCCCTGGGGTTCTCGGTGTGGATTGCCAGCAACGACCAGAGTCGGCCCTATAACGGAGGGCGCCTCGCCGATGGGTGCCTCACGGTCTTGCCCCTGGCCTTGCAAAATGAAGGAGCTGACGCGGTGCGGCTCATCGATGTGATCTGGCTGGAACGAGAATCCGGCACAGTGGTGGCGGCATTCGAGGTCGAACATACGACCTCGATCTACTCCGGCATCGTTCGGCTGCTGGATCTGGCTTTGTCCGGTGGCGCGGCCCAGCGCCATCATCTATTCCTCGTCGCTCCGGATGAACGAGAGGCCGATGTCCGGCAGCAGGTGCTGAGGCCGGCCTTCTCACAGGTTAGGGAGCTCAACATCCGCTACCTACCGTACGGAGAGCTACGCCAACACCGGGAAGCCATCGCCCGGTTCGGAGTTGGCATCAAGCCTGTGGAAGCCATCGCCAGAATGTTCTGATGTGCATTTTGAGACTAGTCGCCATCGACAATGAATCTCGTGAGCCCCCAAGCTGCCTCAGGGTGCATTGAGGGCTCTCATGCCATTCAGGCGGCAACGGAAGAACTAGCTCCCATCGCCATGTCGTAGTAGCGAGTCAAGCCGCATGACCTCATCGCCATGCATGATGATCTTCCGGCCATCCTTGGTTTCCATGACGGTTTCTTGCTTCATGCGAGTCGCACGGCCGTACTTGTCTTCCATGGCCATTTTCCCGTCCTTGAAGATATAAACCGTCGAGCCATCTTTCAGCTCGATGACCTCTTTCGCTGCCGCCCGCGCCTCATCAGAAGCGAATGCACCCGTTGTACCTATGACGCTCAGCGCGGCCACGACCAACATTTTCTTTAGCATTTCTCTCTCCTTTGGTTGTGTGCAGGTGATCCTGCACTTCTATGATGGAC
>Ga0209175_10000710_pt1 | contig 18279 bp, 25 predicted proteins | sample JI91814C2DNA_FD_187506 | JGI IMG/M metagenome (GOLD analysis project Ga0209175, IMG submission 187506) | Wastewater effluent complex algal communities from Wisconsin, to seasonally profile nutrient transformation and Carbon sequestration -... | ecosystem: Engineered > WWTP > Effluent > Algae...
TTTAGTCGCATTATTGCTGGCATTTTTATCAATTGCCTGCCTCATTGGTAATCCGGCCTTCTCAGTCAAAAAAACATCAAATAGTATTGTCCTGACACCGGGCTACCAGAAAGAAATATTGGACAGCTTATTAACCGCTGATTCAAAAAGCCAGGTATACAAGCTACAAGGCGTAACAACAATTAATAACGCAGTAGAAATAAATAGCTATCGCGACTTAGGTGTTCTTGAAGGAAATCTTTCATTCTTAGGTGAAGGGATGCCGCGGTACATGCTTGAGTATATTGATACATCATCGCTTCAATATTTCCCTGCACCAAATCCAGAAGGATTTATCGCGATCAACTTGAACAAAATATATACGGCCAACCAACAGGGAGAACTTAACGGAATTCTTTCGTTGAGTGGTCACCCGACCGTAAGGCTAATAGGTCCCGGAGGTGCTGAAGACTCGGTTCGTGTAAGCGCTGAGCATCCACACTCATTTTCATTAACCTTCACACCTAAAGCATCCGGTCTTTACTTGTACACACTCACCGCATCTGACAGTTCGGGGAAAATACGTTTTACAGAACAAATACCTGTACAGGTGAAAAAACAGAAATCGTTGGCTGTACTGTTTTTGAGTGACTATCCTACAGCAGAAGTGAGGTTCTTGAAAAATTTTCTTGAAGGACAGAATCACAAGCTTACACTGCACTACAAAATTTCAAAAGATAAATATCGTACGGAGTTTATTAACACTCCTAAAAAAAGCATAGGAAGGCTGAATAGGGATTTATTGAAACATTTTGATCTTGTCTTGACCGATGCCTCATATTTATCCTCGTTATCGGTCTCAGAAATTCAAACATTAAAAGAAGCGACACAAGGCGGGCTTGGAATACTCACCCTGATCCATACTTCTACCCCACCCAAGCAGGTTAATGACATTCTTAACGTCAAGTTCACTAAAATAAAAAGCGATTCAGCGCAATTGCTGGTTAACGATAAGCGCCTGAAAATCCCTGCTGCTCCATTGAATATTTCTTCGGATCAAAAACTTTTTAGTGTCTTGCGTGAGCCTTCTGGCCGAATGGTGTCAGGATATCATCACAGTGGTTTAGGTAAATCCGGATTTCAGCTTCTCACCAATACGTTCAGTGTTGAGCTGACAGGTGAAAAGGAAGCGTATGCCGAACTATGGACGCCCGTGCTAGAGGCTATTGCCCGAAAAGAAAGCGTTACGTACGATCTGCGTTTTACAACACCTTTCCCATATTACCGGGATGAGCCCATAGAGTTTAAAATTATTGCAGCGGCTGAAAAGCCAACGGTAAAAATGGGCGCATTGGAAATTACCCTTGTGGAAGATCCGTTGATAAGAAACATATGGTTCGGAAAGATATGGGCCGGAGAGCCGGGATGGAATACGTTGAATATTGATCAGGATTCCAGTCAGCACAACTTTTTTGTTTCACAAAACGAAGGCTGGAGAAGCTTACAGCTTTTCAACCAGCAAAAAAGCATGGAAAAATTGACTTCACCGAAAGAGCATATAGTTGAACAGGTCCACTTTCAACCTGTTCCGCGGATTGTTTTCTTCCTAATGTTTTTATTATCGGCAGGGTTTTTATGGCTTTCACCCAAACTCTGATGTGGCACGTGAACTGCCGCTGGGTAAAAATTTCCACACATCTTCTACCCTAAGTTGATTGCTGGTCTAATTGCTGAATGGCATGAATATTAATGATGTTCTGCAAAAAGAGTATGAAAACCACAGAGCACCCTGAAAACACAGCACAGACACAGTTAGACAATCGGCTGGCGAAGTCAAAGCCGCTAAAATTAGGATGGTCTGCTGAAGAAACCGAAGAGATCACTCAGGCGCTTAATAATCTTTTAGCAAACTACAGCATTCACTATCAGAAGTTGCGGAACTATCACTGGAATGTAAAGGGGCCGGACTTTTTTGATCTGCACGAGCAATTTGAGCAGCAGTACAATGAAGCGCTTACCAATATTGATGACATCGCTGAGCGCATCCGCATATTTGGAAAAACTCCCATGAGCACACTGAAAGAATATCTTGATACTTCCGAGATTAAGGAAACTGGTTCGCAGCTAACGTCTGATATAATGGTTCGCGAGCTGCTCAGTGACTATCGAATCCTGTTGCAATACATGTTCACCGTGGTTGAGACAGCGGGCCGGCATAGGGATTCCGGAACTGAAGAAATGGTGAAAGTCTTTATTAATCACATTGAGAAACGTCATTGGATGCTCTCATCTTTTATGTCTAAATAAACTTTAAATGATACAACCAATTAATATGAAAAAACTGATTATTCTTGCTTCGTTATTATGCATTGCCAATCTTTCCTTTGCGCAGTATGCGCTATCTAAAGGTCAAGCCCAGTTAAATGCTGGTCTCGGGCTTTCATCCTGGGGAGTACCGATTTACGTTGGTTTTGATGTTGGTGTTCACCCCGATATTTCCGTAGGTGGCGAATTATCGTTTCGTTCGTACAACGATAATTGGAAGGGCAATAACTACGATCACAACATTATTGGATTTTCTGCCAATGGTAATTATCACTTTAATACAATCCTGGATATTCCAAGAGAATGGGATTTTTATGCAGGGTTGAACTTAGGTTTCTATGTCTGGAACACAGACAATGATGATTATAAGGGTGATGGTAGCTCAGGGGTTGGACTTGGTGCACAGGTTGGTGGTCGTTATTACTTTAACGAACGTTTCGGAATTAATCTGGAAGTAGGTGGTGCCAATGCCTTTTCGGGCGGTAAGTTTGGAATTACATTGAAGCTTTAATAATCTTACGATACTAAAGAAGGCGGATTTATTAAATTCGCCTTTCTTTATTTTAATCGATTCCATATGCCCCACATCGCAATTATTTCTGCCAGTGTTCGTGTTGGCCGTGTAAGTCACAGGGTCGCCTTGTATTTCAAAAACTACATCAGCGAGAATAACCTGGCGACTGTTGAGATTCTTGATTTGAAAGAATTCAATTTTCCTGTGTTTGACGAACGGTTGAACCATCAAAAAAACCCGATACCGGCTGCAGTTGATTTTTCAGAAAAAATCAAAAAGGCGGATGGCGTAATCATTGTAACACCTGAATACAATGGTGGATACCCTGGCAGTCTGAAAAATGCAATTGATTTGTTGTACCCGGAGTGGCATAGAAAACCAATTGCCATTTCTACCGTGTCGGATGGCGTTTTTGGCGGAACGCAGGTGATCACCTCGCTGGCATTTTCGCTGTTTAAGATCAAAGCCTGGTTGGTACCAGCCATGTGCCCAATGCCAAAAGCAAAGGAATTATTCGATGAGCAGGGCAATCCTGCCGATAAGCAAACGCTGGAAAAGCGAGTTGTACCGTTTATTAAAGAGCTGCTTTGGTGTGTGGAAGCCAGGCAGAAGATGGAAAAACATGATGGATAATTTTTTGCAGAGACTCAAGCTTCTGTTCAGTCGGGTTTATCACTACTTCAAACCCTTTACATTTAAAAAATTTCTTGTTCTTACTTCTGCACTGGCCGTCAGCGGATTCTTATTCATCTTTTTACTTTTTTTATTGGTTTGGTCGGGGGCATTGGGATCCTTGCCCACTAAAGAAGAATTAGTTTCAATTGAAAACCCTGCCGCTTCTGAGGTCTATAGTGCTGACAGTGTTTTATTGGGACGATATTTCATTCAGGAAAGATCAAACATAACGTATAATCAAATACCAAAACACGTTTCAGATGCCGTAATCGCTACAGAAGATGTACGCTTTTACGCGCACAATGGAATAGATACCCGCAGCTTAGGCCGTGTTCTTGTCAAAAGTCTTTTACTTCAGAATGAATCCTCCGGAGGTGGAAGTACAATCACGCAGCAGCTTGCTAAAAACCTCTACCCCAGAAAGAACTACTGGTTCTTTTCCCTTTTTATTAACAAGATGCGGGAAATGCTCATTGCCTCAAGGATCGAAAAGGCGTATGAAAAGCCGGCTATTCTAACATTGTATCTAAACACCATTCCCTTTGGCGATAATACCTATGGGATGGAAGCTGCAGCACAACGATTCTTCTCCGTTCATACTGCGGATTTAAGCATCGAGCAAGGTGCAGTACTGATTGGTATGCTCAAGGCAACACATTCTTATAATCCACGCATCAATCCTGCTCAAGCGCTTGGCCGGAGAAATATTGTACTGGGGCAAATGGAAAAATATGGAATGCTTACAACTGAAAAAACAGACTCATTAAAAGCGCTGCCACTGGTATTAAACTATAATAAGATCACGCATCATTCAGGACTGGCTTCGTATTTTCGGGAATACCTTCGTCCGGAGTTGTTGGAGTGGTGCAAAAAGTATAATTCAGAAAATGATGCCCAGCTGAATTTGTATACCGATGGATTAAAAATTTATACTACACTTGACTCCCGCCTGCAGCGCTATGCAGAACAGGCCATGGCACGTCAAATGAAAGAAACTCAGGCGCGGTTTGATGAGCACTGGAAAACGCGTGATCCGTGGCAGCATTATCCGCAACTGATTGATGAAGCGATTAAGAAATCGGATCGGTACAAAAATCTCAAAAAGCAAGGTTTACCGGATGATGAAATAAAAGCAGCGATGAATATGCCACGGCCGATGACCGTTTTTTCCTGGGATGGTGAAAAGGAACTTACGATGAGCTCGGTTGATTCAATCAAATATTTTTTAAAGTTTCTGAATGCCGGATTTCTGGCCATGGATCCGGGAAATGGTGAAATAAAGGCTTGGGTGGGCGGAATTGATCATCATTACTTTCAGTACGATCATGTACGGGAAAGCACCAAGCGGCAGGTTGGATCAACGTTTAAACCTATTGTATACGCAGCTGCATTAGAACAAGGTGTGCGTCCATGCGAATTTATCTCAGCAGCCAAAACAACCTATACCAACATGGAAGATTGGGCTCCTGAAAACACGGAAGACAATTATGGATTAAAATATTCCATGCCTGGAGCGTTAACGTATTCAGTCAATACCGTTTCGGTACAAATACTTGAAAAAGCCGGCATCACGAACACCATCAGCCTTGCACACCGCATGGGTATTAAAAGCGAAATTAAACCTGTTCCTTCCATCGCCTTAGGAACTGCAGATATTTCTATAACGGAAATGGTTACTGCCTATGCCTGCCTGGCCAATAAAGGAAAAGTATCCGAACCGGTTTATCTGACGGCAATCGCAACTCATAAAAATGAAATACTGGAGCGCTTCACTCCTGCTAAGCAACAGCTGGCGTTATCGGCAGAAAGCGCACAAATGATTGTATCCATGTTGAAGCGCGTAGTGAACGAAGGTACTGCTGCGGGCTTGCGTTCACGTTTTGGAGTACAAAACGATGTTGCGGGTAAAACAGGTACAACACAATCTAACACCGATGGCTGGTTTATGGCTATAACACCAAAACTTGTCATTGGTACCTGGGTCGGAGCTGATGATCCGAGGATTCGCTTCAGGTCAACAGCGTTGGGTCAGGGTGCGCGAACCGCATTACCAATTACCGGAGATTTTCTAAGAGCGGCCGGTCAGGATGCTTCGCTAAATGATGTTACACAAGCCAGATTTGCAGCGTTGCCCCGGTCGCTTGGAAGAAAACTTGATTGCGAACTGTCCAAAGAGGACGGAAATATCATTACCCGGATTTTTGGTAAGCGTGATAAGGACAAGGAGAAGAAAAAAGAATTCGGCAAAAAAGAGAAGAAGGGATTCTTTAGACGCTTGTTCGATAAATAAAAAAAGGCGCCTCAAGCGCCTTTTTTTTGATTTTCAGTAACTATTACTTCTTCCGGCTAACGAGCAATATAACCACACCTGCAGCCAGAATGATTCCTCCTGTTATCGGTGACCAGTAAATAGGAGTTTTTTCCTCCCTGCTGATTTCCAGCGCGCCTATATCAACAACTTCTTTTTTCGTAATAACATTAAAGCCGGTGAATATGGTCATGATAGCACCGACAACAATCAAAATAATTCCAAAAGTTTTCATATGTAAGGGTTTTTAAGAAGAGCCTTGCAATTCAATTGCCAATTTTCTTACGTATGTCGCAATGACAATTTTTACCGTTAGTCTTTCAAGTATCTGTGTAGAAGCCTCTACATAAACTCTCCGGGATTACCCTTTTTACCTGATAATCATTGAATAAAACTTGAAATCAGCTGTAGGCTGACTGGTATGCTTTTCGTTCAAAATGTCTATAACCAACTTAAAATCAGTGTTATGGATGATAACAAGAAAATAGTCATGGTCCTGAACGACCTTATTAAAATTAATATCGACAGAATTACCGGCTATGAAAAGGCCATTAATGATCTCGATGAATCAGAGGTTATGCTCAAAACATTGTTTAATCAGGTCTCTGAAGACAGTCACGACATTAAAAGTCAGCTTTCTGAAAAAGTGGTTGCGTTAGGTGGTGAACCTGCCGATCACAGAACAGTGCCGGGAGCAATTTATCAGTCCTGGATGGATGTAAAAGCAACTTTCTCAGGTCACGATACCGGCTCAACGCTGGAAGCTTGTGAGTTTGGTGAAGATGCAGCACAACGTGCCTATAAAGCGGCTCAAAAAGCTGCTGAAGATTTCCCGGCCGATGTTAAGCACATGATTAACAGTCAGCAAAATTTGCTAAAAATGTCGCACGGTCTGATCAAGACACAGCGCGATCAGCATAAGGAAATGGCCAACTAAGGTCGTTTATAAATATACGATCAACCAACTACGCAAAGCCGGTGTGGGACCGGCTTTGCCCATTTTGGGGAGCCTGTGGAGAAAAATCTACACGGATGATCTTACGTTACGGATTCTATGCAATTACCAAGCTCTTATTAGCCTTGTAACGGGCAGTTTAATGCCGAAAGACCATTGGCATAAAAATCGAAACAGTTCGGGAAAATACAACTAACACATATGAAAACACTTAAAGCAGGAATCCTCACCCTAGGCATAGCAGCCCTACTCGTTAGCTGCGATTCTAAAGAAAAAGAAGCACTTCAGTACAAAATAGATTCATTGAATACCGAATTACAGGCTAGCCAGCAGGAAGCTGGTCAGTTAAAAGAAGTAAATGTATTGATTGACTCTATCGATGCAAGTCGCAAAGTATTGCGTGCTAATGTTGTAGAAGGTACTTCTTATGCAAACTATTCTGAGCGTTTGAATGATATCAACCAGTACATCAAAGAATCACAGGTGAAAATTGCCGAGTTGGAGAAGAAATCCAAAAATGCAGCAGGAATGTCTTCCGCTCTTAAGAGATTGAAGGCTGATTTAGAGTTGCGTCAATCGGAAATCTCAGCGTTGCAACTGGAAGTTTCTAAAATGCGTAGCGAGAACGAAACAATGATGCGCGCTATTTCTCAGAAAGATTCTACCCTTTTATCTCAGGAAGAAGTGATCAAGGTTCGCGAAACCGATATCGCTTCCCTGGAAAGTCTGATGAAGGACACAAACGAGCAAAACAAAATTACGACAGCAAATCTTTACTACGAGCAAGCTAAGGCGCTGGAGAAGGTTGCTGACCGTACAAACTTTGCTCCCCGTAAGAAAAAAGAAGCACTACGTGAAGCACTCGAACTATACAAGATCTCTCTGTCGCTGGGTAAAACAGAAGCTCAGAAAAAGATAGATGCGATTGAAAAAGACTTAAGTTAGGTAGGTTAGGTTTAGGTTATGTGAAGGCCCGGGTATCGAAGGATGCCTGGGCTTTTCGCTTAATACGAGGAGACTAATTTTACTGAAAAAGAAACTCAATCAGCGACCAACCTGTATAATTGCTTTGTGTGTTAAGAAATGACTTTCCAGCGGCCACTGGCTTTTGAATATGTAAGGCCGTTGCTCATTGCAAACAGCTCGGTTCCATCTTCTGCTGTATGCGTTCCGGTTTCATATACCCAAATACCATTGTTCTCGCGTGTAAGAAAATTAATCAGAGCATGCTGGGTTGGAGCGATATCTTCCAGCCATTGATCATCACCTTCTTTTATAAATGCCCTACTCATACTATTGTAAACTGGACTATGATGAATTTCGTTCCATCCAAAAAAAAACGTTTGCAGGAAGTTCGTATTTTTCATGATTGTTGCGGATTATTACAGAATGAAACAGGCGGAATTGATAAACCAGGTAATTAAAAATATCGGAACCCGAGGTTTTGGTGATGTAATGGAAGCGCTTGCCTGGAGCCAGGATAACTTTCAAAACGGATTTGATCTGGCAAACAACATGCAGAACATGGACCTGATCAAGCTGATATACTCCAACTTTAATCAGAATAAAATAGTGATTGAGTTTACATTGCTTGGAAAAGCTAAATATGAATCCCTGACATAAGTATGGAGTTTGAACCTGAAATAGCCTTTCGCCTTTTTCTTTCGTTCCTGATTGGAACGGTTCTCGGGCTTGAACGTGAATACCGCAGCAAAGCTGCCGGCTTGCGTACGATGATCGTTATCTGTCTCGGCTCAACAATCTTCACAGAGATTTCGCTGAGCATTGGCGGAGCCTCCCCTGACAGAATAGCCTCCACCATCATTACCGGCATCGGATTCTTAGGGGCAGGGGTGATCTTTAAGGACGGTCTCACGATCAGTGGTATTACAACCGCAACAACCATTTGGATTTCTGCAGCGTTAGGGATGGCTGTCGGTGCGGGTGAATATTTTATAGCTGTAGTGAGCTCTATTGCAGTCTTAATCGTACTTACTGTTTTTGAAAAATTGAAAATGTGGATTAGCGAATTCCACCAGGTCCGGATTTATAAAATTACCCTAAAAAACGAAGCTTCATTTCAACATTCGATAGAATTAGAAACGAGTAAGTTAAAGTTAAGCTTTCGTCTGGAACGTGACATAAAAAACGAAACGAATCAGCTTCTACTCTGCGAAATTGCCGGCCGCAGAGAACGCCTGGATAAAATGAATGAGTTTTTAAAACATGATGCCCGCGTGAAGGCGTATGATTATTGAAGCTGTCCAGCTGAGTAACTTTTTCCACACGTTTATTTTTTAGGATGTCGGCAATTGCCTGACAGTCCATTCCACTCCCGAAATTCAAACGGCCGTTGATTAAACTATTGTGGCACAGATTTGTTATCAGGATTGTCAACAACCACGATGTATGGAGTACGCATATTATAAAGGCAGTCGGTACCGGGCAAAATCCCTAGAGATTGGAGGGAACATCCTCTATTCTCTTTACAACAACGAAGAAACCCTGGTGCATTTTGTACCCGCGCAACAACTGGACAAAAAATCGCTAGTGGATGTATTCATCGAAACCTATCTGAAGTTTTCAGAACGTCATTAAAATAATTTATCCTTCTGCAGAACAACCGCAGGATTTGTACGGGTTACGGTGAGCAGGCAATAAGCCAAACGTGTGTGTAGCAGCCCGTGGAGGCTCGAAGACTCTCTTACTCCACTCCATGCAACTCCAACGGCCAACTTGAGTAAAAATATCCTCACAAATCTTTCAAATAATGACAAATGGGGCTGCTATCAGGTGGCACACGTTTGGAAAGAGCTAGTGAACTGATATCACAGATATTGTCATGGCCCGTTCGAAAAATAAATTCCTCCTGAAAAAACCAGTTAAAATCCTGCTGATAGTCCTCGCTGTACTGATTGTTATCCGTATCATCCTGCCCTACGTTGCGCTGCACTACGCCAATAAATCACTGGCCAACATGAAAGGCTATTATGGGCACATTGAAGACATTGACCTGGCGCTGATCCGGGGAGCCTATAAAATCGATAGTATTTATTTGAACAAAGTTGATACAATCACTAACAAACAAACTCATTTCTTTTCGGCCGAACTGATTGACTTATCTATCGAATGGAAAGCCTTATTCCATGGCTCGGTGGTTGGCGAGCTTGTCTTTGAAAAACCAATGCTTAAATTTTCAAAAGACAACGTTGAACCCAAGGATCTGAGGAATGACAGTACCGATTTTAAAAAGCTATTGGATGATTTCATGCCCCTATCGATAAATCGATTTCAGATTAATCAGGGTAGAATTCAGTACCTCGATCAGTTTGCATCACCCCAGGTCGATATTAACATGACTGACGTTAACGTGCTGGCCTTAAATCTTAAAAACAGTTACGACTCAACAACCCTGCTCCCCGCTACCGTGCTTGCTGATGCAGATATTTACGAAGGAACCCTGGATTTTAATCTTCGGTTAAACCCGCTTACCGACAAGCCAACATTCGACATGAATGCCGAGCTTAAGGGAACAAACCTGGTGCTCCTGAACGATTTCTTTAAAGCGTATGCCAACCTGGATGTGAACAAGGGAACATTTGGGATGTACACCGAAGTAGCCGCCAAGGATGGAGCCTTTACCGGTTACGTTAAGCCGATTGTGAAAGGATTGGATGTTTATGGTCCGGAAGATAAAGACGACAACATTTTCAGAAAGTTCTGGGAAGCCCTGGCGGGCGGTGCGAGTGAGGTACTGGAAAATCAAGCGAAGGATCAATTTGCTACCAAGATTCCTTTTGAAGGAAAGCTGGACGATCCCAAAGCCAACATCTGGATCACCATAGCCAACGTAATTCAAAATGCGTTCTTCAATGCCATGCAACCATCTATCGACAATGAGATCAACATCGGTTCAGTAGATAGAGATAAAAAGGAGAAGAAAACCCTCCTCCAGAAAGTTTTTGGCAAGAAAGACGAAAAGGAAAAGGACGCAAGGCAGGATGAAAAAGATGAGAAGAAGAAAGCCCGCGAAGACAAACGAGAGAAGGAGAAAAATTCCCCGAAGTAGTCCTTAACCCATAAACTGCTTAATTAACATCTATGATTACACGACCCGTAGCGCGATGGATTGTTTTCGGCATTTGCCTGACGATCATGATCGCATCCTTCTTCATGACTTCAGTAGTTAGCAAGCCAGTAGTCAATGATCCGGTAGTGAGCCAGGATGAATCGGTTACGAAATCAGCCGCACTCAATCCTTAACATCAGATTAGTCCATTCGCATTAGCAATGAAGAGTCGCGACCTTACATATCCTGCGACCAAACGCTAAATGCTTCGACAGATTACAAAACCAAACTGCAAACACGAATGTTTCTTGAATATGTCTATAGCGCTGACCCTATTCATTATTAAATACCAATTTCATGGACGCTACAAGACAAAAGCTGGTCGATAGCCGAATAAAGGCCTACCTCACTAAAAAAGTAAAGGAAACTTTCCCGGATGATTTTTATTTGATTGAAAATCGTATTGCAGAATTAGTGCAACGTTATTCATTAAAGGAACTTATTCTGATTACCCGCCTCGAAATCGACCGGATTAAGCGGGAAGACATTCGGCCAGGATTTTAATTCTTGCTTTTTAGCGTATCCTCCCAATTTTTGCACGTCCGGCACGATTTAGGAAGGGTTTTTGTTGTAGTCCGGAAAACGGGTTAAAACATAATGCGAAAAATTCTATTTTTTGGTGACAGTCTTACCGCAGGATATGGCCTGACATCCCCTGACAACGAATCGTTTCCTGCGCTCATACAACAGAAAATCGATGTTGAAAAATTACCTTATCGCACCATCAATGCAGGTGTAAGTGGAGACACAAGTTCAGGAGGCCTCGCTCGCCTCGAACGGTGGCTGGTTAACCCGATCGACATTTTCGTATTAGAACTTGGTTTGAATGATTTCCTGCGGGGTCTGCCGGCATCCGCTACGTACCACAACCTCGATAAAATTCTGGCAAAAGTTTCGAAGAAGTATCCGGAGTGTAAGCTTGCCATCATGGGTATGGAGATACCCGAATTTATTGCAGCCTCCCGGATTGATGAATTCAGAGGAATCTTCCGGAAGCTGGCTGAAACTTATAACGCAAGCCTGGTACCGTTCTTTTTGGATGGTGTGGCGGGAAGGAGCCACCTCAATATGAAAGACGGCATTCATCCTTCGAGCAAAGGATATGTGGTTATAGCCGACAACGTGTGGCCAAAAATAAAATCGCTGTTGGCAGGGCAAGTAGCTGAAGCCTGACGAACCAGCAAATAAAAAGAGGCAAGAACCCTTGCCTCCTTCTAAAAATCATCTTAGAATAACTTCTCTTTTGGAGGCGTTACCTGGGCAAGACGCAGGTACACGGTTGCCTGACCTCTGTGGTGTGTCTGATGCTCAAACAACTTGGTAAGCGCGATACCCTTTGTCATTTCGAATTGATTGAAAAGTTTCGTGGTCTCGCCTAACTGCGCTGCTGTCATCTTCTTAACGCTGGCGATTACAAAGTCATACCCGGCAAGAACAACTTTTGTGACGTTAGCCTTCGACTTATCCATTATCTTTTCTGACTCACCAAATCCGACCGGGCTTTTTTCGCCTGAGACGATTGCTGCAAAGCCGTAGTTCGCATCCGTAATGTGAAGCATTTGTTCTGCAAAGGAACGCATCTCAGGTGTGGGCTTCAGAGCATACCCCGACTCAGGCATGGCATCGAGGTATTCTTGAGTGTAGATCTTCGCCCGCTCCCATTCTTTCACTATCTCATCGATAGATTGTGCGGTTGAAATCGAAACGAAAACCAGGAGAATTAAAAGTGTCAGCAGGCTTGTGGGGATTTTCATAAATAGTATGTTTAGTGTATTGGTCTTACCCGGAAAAACTGTTGTCAAAGAACGTTAACTTTTCTCATTCAATGACTGAGTAAATCCGACAATCTTCGGGTTGATTGCGACAATTTCCGGCCCCTGAGCGAAGTCGAAGGGTGCCGGGATCCCCAAGTATAACAAGCATAAGTGATATCCGCTTCCTCTTATGAAAGAGCAAGCTAGCGCTAGGTTCGGTTTCGGCAGGCTATTTCGTGTGATAAATCCTTTTATCTTTATTATTTCAGAAGATAAATTATTCAGTTAACGGATGAAAAAACAATTTGCCCTAACGCTGCTTTTATGCTCGCTTTTACTCACGCAGTGCATCTCGGATTGCGGCCGAACAGATTTCGGAAATGTTTTATTACTTGTTTTCGATAGCGAAGGGGAAGAATTAGCTGGCCTTGATATAGCCGTCTATCCCATCAAGTATGCAACTTTTGATATCAATGATGAGGTAACGACTCTGGAGGAAGCGAGCGACTATTATGGAGCGGAGATTACTCAAACGGACGAAGCCGGGCGGGTGGAACTTGAGGTAGGCTATACAGATGGTGCAACTTCGTGTGACGGCAAGCGGAAAACATATGACAATAGCTTCGAAAGTGTGATAATATTTTACGAATGTGCAGCTGGTGCGTTGCGATACCAGGAATTTACGGCAGCCAATGGCTTACAGTTTATCAACTCAACAAACCAGATAGACGCTGTAGTGATTGAGTCAGACTGTCTCTAAGTAAATTGTTTTCTTCCGGCCAACAAACCGGATAACCGACCCGGTGCCACTGTGAAACGGCCCTTCATTCAACTCGATTACTTTTTCCTCCAGCTCAAGCACTTCATAGTCCGGGAAGTTAGACAGTAATTCTTCCTTAGAAAACAGCATCCCGATTTCCCTGGGGCCGCCCACGGTTTCATTGTTCGCGTTGTACTGTAGATGATTTTTGCTGAAAGCTTCGAAAATCAGCACACCACCGGTGCGAACGTATTCGCTCAACGCCTTGTGCATGCGCGACTTGATCTCCGTTGGAAAGTGTGCATAGATCAGTGCCATTGCATCGAACTGGCCCGAAGTATAGTTCAGCGTATGTAACTCACCAACCTGGTAGTCGAGCGTTACGTTATTTTTTTCAGCCAGCGTAAGCGCTTTGATCTTTCCCTGTGCGCTGATATCAAATGCGGAAACCTGCCAGCCCAGCCGGGCGGCATAGACTCCGTTACGTCCTTCTCCTTCTGCCGGCAATAAGATTTTTCCCACGGGCAGCTTGTCTATTTGTTCGCGAAAGTATTCGTTCGGCAATTCTCCGTAAACAAACTCAGCGTTGCTGAATCGTTCGTTCCATCGGTTGGTCCAGACGTCACTCATACATTAAAGTAAAGTATTAATCTACTAAGATTACCTTCAGCTGAACCCTTGTTAATTAACAGCATCAAAACATTTGGATGAGTGGCATATCAAAATATCTCCGTGCCCGACATAAAAATTTTCCTCCCCAACACTTGAGAAACTATAATACATTCTAATCACCGTGTTGTTTGGAAATTTATCAGCATCCGAAATATCAAATGTTATTTGCTGATCGTTTCCCACGTTACTGTCGGAATACAGTACCTTCATTTTTTCATTTACTATAACATATTCAAAAAGACAAGGTCCGCCCGTAACTCCGGCCCAAAACGTGAATGAATAATTAGCGGGGTTTGGATAGCCGCCATAAATAGAAATATCTGCAGTGTTGGTTCCGGTTATATCACGATCCGGAGTGGCTTCCAGCAGTTTCAGAATACGCTTACTCAACGACCCGTCATCTTCCCAATCGTTAATGTCCCGGTTCCCAAAAGTTCCTAAATCCAGGTTATCCGGAGTTCTTATATGGATACCCTCAAACCTTGTTCCTTCATCATCCGTACAACGCATGGCAAGTAAACATGCGACTAAGCTGAGTTGTATAAAGATTTTCTTCATGGTTGATTTGCTTAGATAAATATAGAGAGTTTTGGGATTAAGAGACTCAAATGATCTCACAGCCTTTCCAATTCCCTTCGTTTGACGATAAAGACAGGGGAAAAGCGATCGGCTAATCGTGAACAGTAAACGTCCGGTACGGCTCAACCTCCTGTTTAAACACTTCAAACGCTGGCAACTCCTTGTTCGCGTATGCATCTACAACCTCTGGCAAAAATTTCAGTCGGAAAGCGGCCGCTTTACAAAACGCTAGTTCAGCCGGATGAATAATTCCATCAACTTTCGTGAGTTGAAGCGCCCAATACAGCGCTTGTTCTTTATCGACTATGGTGTGGATATCTTTTAAACTATCCTTTGGCACAGCTTCATTCAGTTCCCGATGATCGACTCCACGCGCTGCCAGCAAATCTTTGATAAAGGCTTTTTCGGTCACATCGAAATGGCCATCGGCATTTGCTAATCGAACAAGCAGATTAATTTTTTTCTCTAAAATCGGATCCATAGGGCGGTGTTCCATTGGGCTAAGACCGCTTTCTCAAGGTAGGGCTTTTTAGCATTATTATTAAAACAAGGCTGGCCGAAAGCAGGCTTAAGCTTGCAAGAGTGAGGGAAGCCACAACATGGATTTTCTGCTTTTAGCTATGCTATTTTAACTTGTACTGTAAGCTGCCCCAACTTCCGCCATTGTACACGTGTGTGTATCCGAGTGATTTCAAGCTGCTTTTCGCAGAAGCGCTACGCATACCCGATGCACAACAGGTAATAATGGGTGTGGTTTTATCCTTCAACTGAGACAAGTTGTTGTTCAATCGGTCTACCGGAATATTTATTGATCCCTTGATATGCCCGCCTGCATATTCACCTTTGGTGCGGACATCTAAAATGACAGCACCCTGCTTTACAAGTTCTGCGTAGTCTACTTTAGGGCCCAGCCCAAGCAAATTCTTTATTGTTTGTATCATACGTATCCTTACACTGTTTTTTGAAATTGACTATTGCTTACGTCCAACCAGGAACCTCCGTTTACGGACTCAATTCCCTGTCGAACGAGGTAACGATATGCCTGCTCACTTCGATTACCCGATGCACAACACAAGACCAGCGGTGATGGAAGGTTTTTTAATTCCGCTATTCTTGCAGGAATCTCCTGCAACGGGATGTTGATTGACCCTGCAACATGACAATCTTCAAATTCCTCCACAGTTCGTACATCTACAACTGTTCCTTGCTTTTCCAAGCTATTATTTACACTGTTCATAATCCTGTTTTATTACCTATTCATTTTTCCGATCATACAACTGGCGTAGCTTCTGACTTGCAAAAGCAATCCATTTTTTTCTGTAGCCTCGGGATATCCGAGTGAATGAAGTTTACGGACGATTACGTCACGGTCAACATCTTCATACGACACCGTTACCATGTCCTTCTCCACCTCTACGGTTGCATTTTTCACACCGCTGATTTGAAGCAATTCCTTTTTAATGGTTGTAGCACAACCACTGCATTTCACATTTGCTACGATGATGTTTTCTGTTTTCATTTTTCTTTTTGGAAAATGCTCAACAATAATCCTCCCATGAGCGCGCCATACACGGTGCTGTTCAAGGGGCGGGAAGTAATGGAGCATGAGCCACTTGAGCATCCTACAAAGTAGTAGTATACGTATCCCCCTACGGCCCCAATAACGATACCCAGAATGGTGAGCTTATGTTTTACTATAAAATTCATCTTAAAATTTCTTTACGTCTTCACTTAAATCAAAAATAGGTACAGCTCCATTCAGCTTGGATTTTAGCAAGCTACTTCCGGCTGCGCTTCGGTAACCTCCGGCACAATGCACTACAATGGGCTTGTTAATCGGTATCTCATGGGTACGCTCGCGCAACTCATGTAAAGGTATGTGAATGGCGTTTGTGAAAATCTTCTTTGCTTTTACTTCCGAATCATTTCGGATATCCACTATCGTAAACGACTCTTCATGGCCCTTCAGTGCAGCACTGTCGAACGGGGTACTGTCCGCAATTCCAAAACTGGATACAAATGCCATTTTGATTTGGTTCTCGTAACCGATTTTTGCTGTGCGCTCAATGAGTTGATTTAGTATGGTTTCATTTTCAGCAATCAGGTAAAAGGGTTCACCGGGGTTAACAATACTTCCCAGCCATGTTTCAAATTTAATGTCGTTCATCAAATTGATTGCATTTTTTAGATGCGCCTTTTTGAATTGATCCTGCGGCCGTGTGTCAATCAAGATTACGTTCGGATCAAGAGAATCCGCACAACCCGTGCAAGTAATGGGCGCTCGTTTGGCAACGGCAGCAATGCTTTCTGCAACGTGGTGCGCGCCTCTTTTATTCACGGCCACATCAAATGGAAAATATTTTGGTATGAAAGGCTGGTCGGCCAGCAATTCTTTTACAAAATTCTCTTCAGTCATCGGCTGCAAACTCCAGTTGCTGATCCTTTCTGCGCCAAGGGTGCTGCTATTTTGCTCACTCAGCCCTTTTCCACACAGGCTCCCCGCACCGTGTGCAGGATACACGGTTACGTGATCGGGCAATATCATCAATTTATTGCGCAAGGAATGATGCATCTGTTTGGCCAACTCAGTTCGAGCGACCGTAATGGCACCCGCTTTTTCTCTTAAGTCAGGTCTGCCGCAATCGCCAATAAATAACGTGTCTCCTGTAAACACGGCCTGTTCTTTTCCTTGTTCATCCAATACAACAATACTAATACTGTCGGGAGAGTGGCCAGGTGTGTTCAATGATTTTAGCGATATGTTACCCAACACAATGGCATCGCCTTCATCAAAAGACTGATGTGCGTATTCGGCACCGAGCAACTTGCTTACATAAATGGTAGCGCCTGTGGTTGAAGAAATTTCCAAATGGCTGCTCACAAAATCGGCATGCGGATGTGTTTCAATCACTGCCTTGATTTTAGCTTGCTGTTGGCGCGCATAATCGTAATACGGTTGTGGATCCCGCGCGGGGTCAATCAACGCCATCTCACCGTTGCTGACAATGGCATACGAGAAGTGCGCCAGATTCTTATCCTCAAATTGGTTTATTTTCATGGATGTCGTCCTTCAAGTTGTTGATGCAAAGGTACTGGGTTGCATTGCGGTGTACAGCTACTTTTGTTACACTAGAATTATATTATCTGCCTTACAGCGATCATGCCAACCCGGCACGACCACACACGCGATGTTACTTTTCCTTTTTTCGGGTAGAAATTCCAAAGGGTGCATACAACGGACAGTAACTCATAAAGCTTGTGAGAATAAAAACTCCGGCAAGGACTAAGAGAACAATTGCGACTGTTCCTGAAATCAGATTTCCGAAATACAAACCGGCAATAACGATGGCAACAAGTATTCTAACTACTTTGTCTACCGTACCCATATTCTTTTTCATTGTTGTATAGTTTAATAGTTAAACATGGACAAAGATGTAACAACGTTTCAAGGAAAAGAGTGATCTTGGTCAACACTGGAAATGACTAAAGTCACTTCTTTTTCTGCATCCATTGTTTTCTGTACAAATATCAAACGCTGTGGGTGGGCGGACAGCTACTTTTGTTACACAAGCGTAATTTTATTTCGGCCTAATTGCACCAGGCCCGCTGCCTCCATTTGTTTCAGGAGT
>Ga0209175_10000731_pt1 | contig 17995 bp, 17 predicted proteins | sample JI91814C2DNA_FD_187506 | JGI IMG/M metagenome (GOLD analysis project Ga0209175, IMG submission 187506) | Wastewater effluent complex algal communities from Wisconsin, to seasonally profile nutrient transformation and Carbon sequestration -... | ecosystem: Engineered > WWTP > Effluent > Algae...
AACATGCGGAAGCCATTGGTTATACACTTTTATACGCTGCTGCGATTCTGCTTGTACCATCCAGGCCCAGTCGCGGTTCAGGTCAAAGAAATAATGATTTGCTCTTCCGCCCGGCCAGGGTTCGCGATGCTCTTTGCCATCGCTATCCGGGTTGGGCGGAAAGTTTCCGTACTGATTATAAAAGTTAGCGTACCGGTCGCGCCCGTCAGGATTTATACAAGGATCCAAAATAACAACCGTGTTCTTCAACATTTGCTGTGAGCGTGCATTGGTTGGATCAACGAGCTCGTATAGGGTTTGCATGGAGGCTTCAATGGAGCTGGCTTCATTACCATGAACGTTGTAGCTCAACCACACCAGCGCAACTTTTGTTGTTGGTGTTCCGCTCTCCATGCCTGCTCTTCTTAAATTATCCAGCCGGATCTGGTCCAGATTCTTACTGTTTTCAGGTGAGGCCACAGCCGCATAGATCAACGGGCGGTGTTCGTAGGTTTCACCATACATGAATAAAGAAACATTCGGCATAATGCTCGCCACATGTTGGTAATATTCAACCACCCGATGATGCCGCGTAAAGCGTTCACCCAACTCATATCCTAAAAATTCTTTAGGACTTAAAAGCTTTTGCTGAGCACTGGCCGCAACAGAAATAAAAAGAAGAACGGTAAGAAGTTTAATTTTATGCATGGGGTAATGTATTAAAACGAAAGATAAGTTAGTACACGCACAAATTATACAAGAACCAGATAAGGGGCAAAAAAGACTGGAAAATAAAAAAGCCGGTTGCTAACCGGCTTGTATTGTTATTGCTTCCTGGCCCGAGCGCCCCCGCCTTCCTGAGGGGTAAACTCTCCTTTGTAGTTAAGCTTAAACATGTTACCCTCTGTAGTGGTAATTGTTAGCCTTACATCAAAAATCATATCTTCATCATCTATCAGCTTGATGTATAACTCACCGTCAGCAACATTTCCAAATTCGTCCTCATCTACACCGAATCCCTCGATAATCTCAACCCACGTATCTTCCTGATGTTGTTCATAGGATACATACCAGGACCAATCAAAATCATCATCTACTTCAGTTAAATCAACTTTCTCTCCATCCCATTCAGCGGAAAGTTGAACAATAATATAATCCGCATCATCACCAGAAGAGAATACTAAATCATAGTTTCCGTCCTCTAAGTTTCCCGGGCTAAAAGTTGCCTCGGTTATTTTTAATTCTTCACCATCATAAGAATATGCCTTTGATAGGGTTTTCTTTTTATCATCGTCATCGCCACACGCAGATAAAAACGCTGCACACATTGCAGCCATACATAAAAATTTGATCTTCATTATTAAGTTGGTTGGTGGGTTAAAGTGAACGTATACGTAACCCCGAAGCTAACGTTTCAATTTTGAAAATTAAATTATTTTGAAAATGAATGCATTTTCAGGAGTTTTTTGATCTGGGGCAGGTGGTGATTAATGTGTTCGTACATAAATTTCATGGCTTGTTCAGCGTTCAGCATCCCGGCTATTGGATGCTTAAAAATAAGCCTCCGCGCATGGTGTTTACTTATGCCTTCCAAAAATTCCTTCAGATCACTTCTTGACTTATTCCAGTGGCTTGTAATTTCTTCAACGGAAAGTGCTTCAGGTGTATTCTCTACAATAACCCGCGGTGCTTTGTACCGGAACGGAAAACGTTGTGAGATTTTCAGAATACCCGACACGAGTACCTGTTTAAGTCCTGAGTTTTTGAGTGTTTCAATCCCCAGGGATTTTTTATTCATGTATCCGATAGAAAGCCTTTCAGAAGTAAACAGGTGTGTTACAATTTGTGCAACCGACCATTTACCGGATGGTGAATTTCTGTAAACATCTTCCGGCAGATTTTTAATCACGCTGAGGATCTGTTCACGCTGACGTTCAAGCTTGTCGTAGGTTTTTTGAAAGTTCGGATCCAATTGAAGAAGTTTAATAAAGAAATTTAATCCTTCCCGGGATAACTTCCACACGAGCCGGAAGAAATCCAAGCAATTCACCGTCAGCCTCAATCCGGCAAGGCAATTCGGATGCCAGTTCCAGGGTTTGAGCCGTTTTATATTCAATTTTAGGATGAATGACGTTCCGGCCATTTTTTAATGTGCTGGTGTACCGGATAAAGTCAACTACAGAAACTGCTCCGCACACGAAAGCTGAAAAAATTCCGTCATCAAGCCTTGCATTCGGAGCAATGCACAACCCGCTTCCAAAAAATTTTCCATTTCCGATGGCGAGTGTACGCAGTCTATTACTCCATTGCCAGGCAGAAGTTTTAATGGTTACTGGCATACACCGATACGAGAAGAACGTTGACAGGATGGCTACATAGTACGCAATAGCCGAACCAAGTCGTTTTTTACCTGAGCTCAACCTGTTTAAAACTTCTGGTCCCATGCCGGCAGAAGCCACATTAATAAAGTATGTATGATGCTCCCTGCCTTCTTTTTGAAAAGTTGTTGAGCCAACATCTATCAGGGCCGGCATCAAGTACATAAGGCGTTTCTTTAAATCCTCTACGTCTAACGTGATATTAACGCTACGGGCAAAATCATTTCCGCTGCCAACCGGCAAAATGGTAAGCATTGGCAACTGTTCAGCCGGAGCATTTGAATGAAGCATGCCATTAACAACCTGATGGATCGTGCCATCGCCACCGGCTGCAATAATAAGATCATAGTTTTCGGAGACTGCCTTTACAGACAAGTCAAAGGCATCGGTGTGCGTACGGGTTTCGAAAACATCGGCTGTCGCGTGTTCGCTGATAACCGGAAGCAAACGCGAATAAAAAAAATTCTTTCTTCCGGAAAGGCCGTTGAGAATGATCGCGACCTTCACGTTAAACGCTATTTACAGCTCTTCTTGATTGCAGCCTTAGCCTCTGGTGAGCCAAGCTCTTCTGCCGTTTTGAAATCCAGGCACGCATCGTAATTGTTGTTCATCGCGAGCTTAACAAGTCCGCGCTGATAAAACGTGTCTGCATCGGTTGGATAGAGCTCAATGGAAGAGCTTAAATCTTCCAGTGCGCCCGTATAGTCTTCCTTCTCTTTACGACTTAGCGCGCGGTCATCATAATAGGCAGGGTTTGAAGGATCCAGGTCAATCGCTTTTGTATGATCTGCGATGGCACCATCGTGATCATCCAGATAATATTTCACAATGCCCCGCAAATGAAATAGATCAGGGTTGTCCGTGCTCAGCTCAACAGCTTTGTTATAATCTTCCAGTGCTCCTTTAAAATCATCCTTGGCAACTTTTGCTAATGCTCGGTTCTCAAACTGCAACGGATCTTTTGAATCTAACCGAATGGCTTCTGTGTAGTCGGCAATGGCTTTATCATAATTTTCAACGCTGTAATAGGCAACACCGCGGTAGTTGAATAATGTTGCATCTGCTTTATCCAGCTCTATTGCTTTTGTATAATCGTCAATGGCACTGATATACTCACCCAGATCGGCTTTGGTAGATCCGCGGTTAAAATATTTGTCCGCATCGGCTGGGCCGAGTTCCAGTGCTTTCGAAAAATCGAAATATGCACCTTCAATATCTTCAACATCATACTTGGCAAATCCGCGGTTCGTATAATATTCGCTGTTCTTTGCATTGAACTTAACTGCCCTATCGAAATCAAGAATAGCATCTTCATTGTCGCCCAGTGCAGCTTTCGCAATGCCGCGACTGTTCCAGGCTTCCGACAGGGTTGAATCTATTTCAAGCGCATACGTATAATCACCGATGGCTCCGTAAAAATCTTCAAGACCCAATCGTGCCTGACCGCTTAAAACGAAGGCCTGCTTGTTTTTGGGATTTGCTGTCAGGATTTTTGAAAGATCAGCTTTGGCTCCGGCAAAATCCTTTTTTTCAATTTTCTTTTTTGCCGCATCCAGTGGATCCTGTGCATATGCTGCAGAGCCAATCCATATAAGTAAGAGTGTAAGCAATATATTCCTGTTCATGAACCTGATTTCAATAAGCTAAAGTATGGAAAAAAATGTTAGGCCAGCCAGATTTACAGCTCTCGCCCAATCCTGTAACGTTTCCTCCACTGGTAACAATCTTATCTGCGATGGGAATTTTTTAACAATTATTGTGTTGTTAGTCCGTATTTTGTCACAAATCTCTTCAGCATGATCCGTAAAGCCCTCCTGCCCCTTATCCTAATTTTTGTTATTACGCTGCCCGTCCGTGCGCAGGAAAAGGCGCTCGACATGAAAATGGATTTTGAACGCTACGATCCGCCATCCACGTTGGTGGTGCCGGAGCACAAGCTTACGAAAGCCAAATTCCCATTCATCGATATCCACAATCATTACTTCGACATGCACACCGCGGATCTTAGCCAGCGCGTAAAATTTATGGATGAGCTTAACATGGGTGTGATGATCAACTTGAGCGGGCGTGGCTTCAGAAGCGCAGGTGATCACCTTGAAAAATCTTTTGAAAATATTAAAACCCATTTCCCAACACGCTTTATTCTCTTCACCAATGTTGATTTTTCGGACATCGATAACCCAGAGTGGCAGGCACGCATGACGAAGCAGTTGGAAGATGATGTTAAGCGAGGCGCTAAAGGATTAAAAATTTATAAAAGCCTGGGTCTTCATAATAAAGATAAAAGCGGTAAACGAATTTCCATTGATGATCCGCGCATTGATCCCATTTGGGCAAAGTGTGGTGAGCTAGGTATTCCGGTGCTCATTCACTCCGCTGATCCCAAGCCTTTCTGGGATCCGATTGATAGCCTGAATGAACGGTGGCTTGAACTGAAACTTCATCCTGGAAGACGTTATGACAGTTCATTCCCAACCTTCGAGCAGGTGATTGCCGAGCAGCACAACGTTTTCAAAAAACATCCTAAAACCAAATTTATTAATGCCCACCTGGGCTGGTATGCAAATGATCTGAAAAAATTAGGCGGTTTGCTGGATCAGTATCCAAACATGTACACGGAGATTGGTGCTGTGATTGCAGAGCTTGGAAGACAGCCGCGTGCGGGAAAAGAGTTTTTGATTAAATATCAGGATCGGGTCCTCTTTGGAAAAGATTCATGGGTGCCGGAAGAATATTCAACATATTTCAGAGTGCTTGAGACGGAAGATGAGTATTTTCCATACCACAAACGGTATCACGCATTCTGGAGAATGTATGGCCTGGGTCTCCCGGATAAGGTGCTAAAAAAGATTTACTACAAAAACGCCATGAAGCTTATTCCGGGTATTGATTCGAAAACGTTCCGAAAATAGTTTGTGATAATGCAGTGTTCTGTAGTCCGATAACAGAACCTTTTCATGAATTTTGTGTTGCTTGCGTTAAGGTTACTTAAAAACTCGAACGTGAACGCTGAAACTGTTAATGCCCTGATCCGAAACCGAAGATCAATATTTCCAAAAGATTACACCGGTGAAAAAGTAGATGACGCAATCATTCACCAAATGCTCGAAAATGCCAACTGGGCACCGACTCATAAATTTACAGAGCCCTGGAGGTTTATTGTGTATACCGGTGAAGGACTAAAAAAGTTGGGCGCGCTGCAATCCGCTCTTTACAAAAAGAAATCTGACGCGGAAGGCACATTCGATGAAACGAAATTTAACAATCTATTAAACAAGCCGCTCGAGTCATCACACATTATTCTCGTGTACATGAAACGGGATGAGAAAAAAGGCGTTCCGGAAATAGAAGAGTTAGGCTCAACCTTTATTGCTGTGCAGAACATGCATTTAACAGCTTCAGCGAATGGTGTTGGCGCATACCTGAGCACGGGCGGCCCTACATTTTATAAAGATGCAAATGAAGCTTTCGGCCTCGCGCCTGAAGATAAGATCATTGGATTCTTCCATGTAGGGATGCCGAAACATACCAATCAGGTAAGCAGGCGGAATGCGATCGACACAAAAGTGCAGTGGGTTAATACTTGACCTTTTGTATGAAAAAGCCTGCTGTCATTCCCTTTCGATTTGTTTTGGATGAGCTTGATTCATTGAATCCACGCACCAATCCTATGTTTGGATGTTTTGGCGTTTATGTGGGGGAGAAAATTGTACTAGCGTTACGGAGTAAAGATTCTCATACCGATGATAACGGTGTTTGGATCGCCACGAAACCTGAGCATCACGCGGAGTTGAAAAAAATCCTGCCTTCTATGCGCTCAATTTATGTATTAGGTGGCGGCAGTGAAACCAACTGGCAAATTATTCCTGAGCAAGCTGATGACTTTGAAGAATCGGTTATGAAGATTTGCGCGCTGATTAAAAAAGGCGATCTGCGAATCGGCAGCATTCCAAAAAAGAAAAAGAAGCCTTCGACAGGCCTGCCTGCCGGCAAGGCAGGCTCAGGCCGACATTCTTAGTCGACCTGGTTAAAAAGGACATCAATCTGCGTGTAGTACAGCGTTGTTTCACCTTCGAATCCCGACTCCGTTCCTACAATCAGCCACAGTTCACCCCGATCATCCGTTGTTGCATACACACTATTACCGGAATTATTATTTCGAAAAATGAGCGCATACTTCTGAGGCGTAGTAGCGGCCACGCCAACATGCCCGATAACAATCATATTCTCCCCGCCCTCTGACTGATTTCCTTTATTGATGTTGAGTCGGTAGATATCAGCGTCATCAAGTTCTTTTTTTGGTTCATGCGTAGTGGCACCAACCTTAACATACACGCTTTCTCCGGGTCCTCCTCCAATTCCAACTGCTCCCACCGGTGCATTAGAGGCCAGCCGCACATTAAACAAGATCTCATACGTTGTATTCTTGCGCAGGCCCGAAACTTTTCTTTTTATAAACATGAACAGATCATCGCTGCCATTAATGCCCGAAATGCGGATTGCTTTTTTAGTAGAATCTGCGTTGAGATTATACGGGAGTGTATCCAATCCAACCTGAAGGTGATATCCGGAAGAGTCTACAGGGTAATCGGCAAAGTCTCCCTTCCAGCCTGAGGCTGAATCGGCAAAAAAGAAAGAAGCAGAGTATAACCGGATCTCTTGCTCGGGTAAGCAGGAGACCACCGCTAATGCAAAAAGAACAACTAAAAAACCTTTCAATACACGCATACGAAAACAAGAACTCAACATCTGATTGTTAGACACGCTCATACTTTAAACGGTTGCAAAGCGAGTGCCATGTTATTTTTTACCCATCGCAAGAATAAGTTCCTTTTTTGACATCCAGATATTCCAGGTGCCTTTAATCTCAATTGAACTATCGGCCCGTGTAAGAACAATAGGATTCGTGTACAACAAAGAGTCTTCCCCGATTTTTTGAACATTATCCTGTAAGGGTGTGCCCGCTAACAGACTGTTGAGGTATGCTTCGATGAGCTGCTGTTCAATCTCGAGCCCATGCGCTTTGCCCGGGGCAAGCCAATGAATTTTTACAATTTCCTCCACGGAAACTTTGGTGGTATCTGGATTGTTTTCGTTAAGTCGACTCATAACACTTCGGCCCTTGGCAAAAGCAGCTTCCATAATTTCGGCCTCGGTTACTTTTACAATCGCTTGCTGCTCGCTTGCCTCACGCATCTGCTTACGCTGCTCATCGGAAAGCGACCCTCCGCAGGACGTCAGAATCATTACCAGTAAAATAGTACCTGATCTTTTCATACCGTAAAACTAACGGTCTGATGCGGAGGGAAAAAATCCTGTGAATCCCTAAATCCACTAATCCTGATTAACTTTGCCCCCGATTTCGTGAATATGATCCAGAAACTTGAAGAATTGAAGCTCCGATTTGAGGAGGTGGGCCAGCTGATTGTACAGCCTGATATCATTCAGGACATGAAAAAGTACATGCAACTGAACAAGGAGTATAAAGACCTTGAGAAAATTGTTACGAAATTCAATCAATACAGTGACGCATTAAATCATCAGCAACAGGCTAAAGAAGTGCTGGAAAAGGAGAAGGATCCTGAACTGCGCGAACTTGCCAAAGAAGAGCTCGATGAGTTGGCTGGTAAAATCGAAGGGCTTGATAGTGTGTTGAAAGAAATGCTCATCCCGAAAGACCCTAACGATGATAAGAACATCATTCTTGAAATCCGGGGCGGAACGGGCGGAGACGAAGCTGCCCTTTTTGCAGGCGATCTCTTCAGAATGTATCAGCGTTTTTGTGAAAAGCGGGGATTAAAACTAACGGTACTTGACTCGACCGAGGGAACCGCAGGCGGCTATAAGGAAGTTGTGAGCAGCGTAATAGGTGAGGGTGCATACGCACTTTTCAAATTTGAATCTGGTGTTCACCGTGTGCAGCGTGTACCCGATACCGAAACGATGGGCCGTGTTCATACTTCTGCAGCTTCCGTAGCGGTGCTGCCTGAAGTAGAAGATGTTAATATTGAAATCAATCCGGCCGACATTGAAGTGCAAACTTCACGTTCAGGCGGTGCGGGCGGACAAAATGTAAACAAGGTTGAGACGAAGGTGCAGATGACCCACAAACCAACCGGGATTGTAATCACGTGCCAGGTTGAACGGTCCCAGCACGGCAACCGTGAACGTGCGATGAAAATGCTGATTGCAAAATTGTATGAGCTGGAAACTGAAAAACAGAATTCCGAGATCAGTTCAGCCCGTAAGTCGATGGTAAAAACCGGTGACCGCTCTGAAAAAATCCGCACCTATAATTATCCGCAAAGCCGCGTAACCGATCACCGTATCGGGTACACCCAGCACAATTTGCCAGCCGTAATGAATGGCGACATTGATGGCTTCATTGAACAGCTGCGCATCGCAGATAATATGGAGAAAATGGCAGAAAGCTCGGCATCGTAAACTTTCGATTCGATCAATAATTTATCTGTACCTTCACTTTAGAATTAATTGTAAAAATTATGAGCAAAGGATTAATCACCACCTTAGTTATCATTGGAATAATCATCGTTTTTGTTGGCGGATTTTTCATGTGGGGAACAGGCGTTTACGACAGTGCGGTTGCTTCTCAGGAAGAAGTTAATAAAACATTTGCCGATGTGCAGGCAGCATATCAGCGGAGGGCTGATCTTGTTCCTAACCTGGTAGCGACTGTAAAAGGTGCTGCCGAAAATGAAAAAAGTATTTTAGTACAGGTAACACAGGCCCGTGCAGGAATTGTGAATGCTAAAACACCAGAAGATCTAGAATTAGCAGGTCGTCAAATCAACACCGCCATTAATCTTGCATTTGAAGCATATCCGCAAATCCGGTCAACGGAAAATTTCCAGGATTTGCAATCACAGCTTGAAGGGACAGAGAACAGGATTAACGTTGCACGCACCCGATACAATGAATCTGTTGCTGCGTACAATACCTATGTTCGTGGCTATTTTAAAAAGATGGCATTGAACATGTTCGGTAGCGGTGAAGATTTCTCCGTGCGCAAAGGATTTGAGGCCGCTGCGGGTTCTGATAAAGCCCCGGAAGTGAAATTCTAGAAACACGTTAGCGTCAATAAAAAAAGCCTCCCGAAAATCAGGAGGCTTTTTTATTCTATTTGTTTACAAATATCATAACGTCCGTTTCACTTCTTTTGTCGTGTACGCTTCAATCACATCGCCAACATTAATGTCGTCAAAGTTCTTGATGCTGATACCGCAATCGAAACCTGAACGTACTTCCGCTACATCATCTTTAAAGCGTTTCAGCGCGCCCATTTCTCCGGAGTAAATTACAATACCATCGCGGATCAAACGGATCGGGTTAGAACGCTTGAGGAAACCATCGGTGACCATACAGCCTGCTACCGTTCCCACTTTCGTGATCTTGAATACTTCACGTACTTCTGCATTACCCACAATCACTTCCTGCGTTTCAGGCGCAAGCATACCCTCCATCGCGGCTTTCACCTCGTTGATGGCATCATAAATGATTGAATATAAACGGATTTCAATTTCTTCGTTCTCCGCTATTTTTCTGGCCGCATTTGAAGGCCGAACCTGGAAACCAACAATGATCGCATCCGATGCAGATGCAAGCAACACATCCGATTCAGAGATCTGACCTACACCACGGTGAATGATCGCAACCTGAACCTCACCCGTTGAAAGTTTCAACAATGAATCTGACAACGCTTCAACCGAACCGTCCACGTCACCTTTCACAATAACGTTCAATTGCTTAAAGTTACCGATGGCAAGACGTCTTCCGATTTCATCCAGTGTAATGTGCTTCTTCGTGCGAATGCTTTGCTCGCGCAGAATTTGTCCGCGCTTGGACGCAAGTTCACGAGCTTCGCGATCCGATTCCATTACTGCAATCTTCTCACCCGCTTGTGGCGCTCCGTCAAGTCCCAACATTTGAACCGGTGTTGACGGCCCGGCTTCGTTTACACGTTTACCGGTGTCATCAAACATCGCTTTCACACGACCATAATGTGCCCCTGCCAGAATAATATCTCCGATGCGAAGCGTTCCGGTTTGCACCATTAACGTTGCTACATATCCACGACCTTTATCCAGGGACGCTTCAATCACCGAGCCGATGGCTGGCTTATTTGCATTCGCCCGCAGGTTCAGAATTTCGGCTTCCAGCAAAACTTTCTCTAACAAGTCTTCAATACCTTGACCTGTCTTTGCAGAAATTTCCTGAGCCTGGTATTTACCACCCCACTCTTCAACAAGAATATTATTTTTAGAAAGTGACTCTCTCACTTTGTCCGGATTTGCTCCCGGCTTATCAATTTTATTAATCGCAATAACAATCGGTACTCCCGCTACTTGGGCGTGATTGATTGCTTCCTTCGTTTGCGGCATAACATCGTCATCGGCAGCTACCACGATAATCGCGATATCCGTCAACTTCGCACCCCGTGCACGCATCGCAGTAAACGCTTCGTGACCCGGTGTATCGAGGAATGCTATCTTATTACCTTTCTTAGTAGTTACATCGTACGCTCCAATGTGCTGGGTGATACCACCCGCTTCTGAGGCCGTAACTTTTGTTGTACGGATATAATCCAGCAAGGAAGTTTTACCATGATCTACGTGCCCCATGATCGTAACAATCGGAGCGCGTGGTGTTAAGGTGTCCTCTGCATCGTCTGCGACAATTACTTCATCTTCTTCGGTAGAAATAAACTGCACTTCGTATCCAAATTCATCGGCAATTACCGTAATCGCTTCTGCATCCAAACGCTGGTTAATCGATACGAACATTCCCAGGCTTAAGCACGTTGAAATCACTTCGTTTACCGAAACGTTCATTAATGAAGCCAGGTCATTTGCTGAAATGAATTCAGTAAGCTTCAGTGTTTTTGAATCTGCTGCCTCCTGAAGCATTCGCTCATCATCCGCATCGGATACGGCCTGACGTTTTTCTCTCCTGTATTTTGAACCGGAACCTTTCTTGCCACCACCGCTTAGTTTAGCAAGTGTAGCCCGAATCTGTTCTTGAATTTCTTTCTCTGTCGGCTCGGCCTTTTGTGTACGCGGAGGTAAAGGCCCCTTGCGGTTTCCTCCGCCTTGTCCTTGTCTCACATTCGTATTCTGACCTGCCGTAGGCGTTGGCATTCGCTTCCGCGGACGTTTCTGTCCATCGGTTCTTCCCTTTTGATCGGAGCTTCCGGCAGGCTGCTCCTTCTTCTTTTCAGGAAGTTCAATCTTACCAAGAATGTTTAACCCTTTCAGGTTATCCGCCCTTGCCTTGATGAGTTCTTGCTCAGGCTGTTTCTCTTCAACTTTCGGTTCCTCAACGACCGGCTTTTTAGCGACCGGCTTTTCTTCTTCCTTAGGTTCTTCCTTTTTCTTCTTAGCCGGCTCCTTCTTCTTCTCTAAGTCGATTTTGCCAACCACCTTAATACCATCCAGCACCGGGCGTTCACGTTCAACCTTTTCAGGTTTTACCTCAGGCTCTTTTTCTTTTTCCTTTTCTTTCTTCGGTTGCTCTTTTGCAACCAGATTTTTAATGAGCAGGCCAGCTTCTTCTTCAGCTTGCTTCTTTGCTTCCTTTTCAGCTTCTGCCGCAGGATTTTCTACGTGCTTCGTACCGATCGTCAAACCGGAAGCCTCCAGTTTTTCCGTAGCAGATGACGCATATTCCTTTGAAAGTAATGCGAACTGCTCAGGCGTAAGCTTAGCGTTGGGGTTGTTTTCAACCTCATGACCTTTTTTGGATAAAAACTCCAGGATGGTGTCCTTACCAACGTTGAGTTTCCGTGCCGCCTGACTTAACCTGATTTCTGCCATTTGCTTTCAAATATCGCCCTTTTTAAGGACTTATTAAGTTATAAATTCATTACCCTTCCTGTTCAAATTCCTTCTTGAGAATGTTATGAACAGTTTCAACGGTTTCTTCTTCAAGATCCGTACGTCTTACCAGCTCTTCTTTATTCAATGCCAATACGCTCTTTGCTGTATCCAATCCGATGCGCTTAAGTTCATCGATAACCCAGCTTTCAATTTCATCTGAAAACTCGTCCAGATCAACGTCCTCTTCCTGCGCTCCGTCAATTTCGCGGAACACATCGATCTCATGATCGACTAACCGGCTTGCAAGCTTAATGTTCAATCCGCCTTTACCGATGGCCAATGAAACCTGGTCAGGTTTCAGGTAAACCATGATGCGGGCATTCTCCTTATCAACTTTAATGCTTGAAATCTTTGCAGGACTTAACGCGCGCTGCACAAAGAGATCAAGGTTTTCTGTATAGTTAATTACATCAATATTCTCGTTCTGCAACTCACGCACGATTGCATGAATACGAGATCCTTTCATCCCCACGCAAGCGCCTACCGGATCAATACGATCATCGTATGATTCAACAGCCACTTTCGCACGCTCTCCTGGTTCACGAACCGCTTTCTTAATGGTGATCAATCCATCATACACTTCCGGAACTTCCTGCTCGAACAACCGCTCAATAAATACAGGTGATGTTCTGGAAAGGATAATTTTTGGATTTCCGTTCACCATCTCTACTTTATGTACGATGGCACGAACGTTCTCGCCTTTGCGGTAACGATCTTTCGGAATCTGCTCACCGCGCGGAATTGAAATTTCATTTCCTTCCGCATCGATCAACAACACTTCTTTGCCGAGGATCTGGTATATCTCAGCTGTGATGATCTCTCCTACCAGGTCTTTATATTTTTGATAGATAATATCTTTCTCCAGGTCTTTAACTTTCTGCATCAGCGTCTGGCGTGCAGTGGTCACTGCTCTCCGGCCAAAATCTTCCAGATAAACCTGTTCAGCAACTTCTTCGCCTACTTCAAAATCAGGTTCTATCTTTTTTGCCTCTGTAAGTGCAATCTTGTCGTGCTCCCAGATGTCTTCCGAGTCATCATCTACAATCTCTCGGAAACGCCAGATTTCAAGATCACCCTTGTCTGCGTTCACGATGATGTCGAAATTATCATCTGTCTCATACTTTTTACGGATCATGTTCCGGAATACATCTTCCAGGATTCTGATCATCGTAGGGCGATCGATATTTTTCTGCTTCGCAAAGTCTGCAAACGACTCGATGAGTGTACTAGCGTCCATCACTGTTATTATTTAAATGATACCAACACAATTGTTTTATCTATTTTATCAAAAGGTATTTCTACCATTTTTTCTACTTGTTTTTTTCCGGAACCTTCAGTTTGCATGAGCTGAATACTGTTGTCAGTTACCGCGGTAAGCTTGCCTTCCTCCATTTTATCCGCCAATCTTACCCGAACATTACGCCCGATGTTTTTCACATATTGACGTTTGCTTTTCAGTGGCTGATCCAACCCCGGGGTTGAAACCTCTAGGTTGAATGCGCCCGGAATCAAATTCGTTTCATCCAGCGCTTTTGAAAGGTCACGACTCATTTCAGCGCAATCATCAATGCCAATGCCCTTATCACCATCCATCGTCACCAGCACTTTTCCCGGATTTCCTTTGAACGTGGCAATCACATCAACGATAAAGTGACTTTCGTCCTTTAGTTGCGCCTCCGCCATTTTCCTGATTTCTGATACTAAATCCTGCGAATCCATCAATCCTAATCCAAAAAGTATCTATAAACAAAGAGGGGACTTGTGTCCCCTCTACTGGTTAAACTCGTATAAGTGGCACAAAAGTAAGGCAATTTTGCGTTATCACAAAATATTGCCGTTTATTTGAGCAAAAACAGGGTTTATGCGTCTCACCTTACTCTCTATCGTTCTTGTTGCCCTTGTTAGCTGTACTGGGGATGGTAAAAAAACCAGTCAACCACAAGTTCCTGCAAAGGTTGTAAACGTGCCTGTCTTTAATGCTGACTCTGCATATTACTTCATAAAAAAACAGGTCGATTTCGGGCCGCGCATTCCAAACTCCGCAGCGCATAAAAAAGCTGGAGATTATTTTATTGCTCAATTCAAAACATATGGAGCAACTGTAAAAGTTCAGGAGTTCACCGCTACTACGTTCGACAATACAAAAGTTAATCTGCGAAATATCATTGCATCTTTTAATCTGGAAAAAAAGAAAAGAATCTTATTGGCTGCACACTGGGATACGCGCCCGTTTGCCGATAAGGATAAAGAAAAACCAAACGCAACGTTTGATGGTGCTAACGATGGCGGAAGTGGTGTTGGCGTATTGCTTGAAATTGCACGCATTCTGCAGAAGCAACCAACGGATGTGGGTATTGATATAATTTTATTTGATGGCGAAGACTGGGGCGAGCGGACCGAAACTCAGGGGCCGTCACTCCCTTCTACTCTGGATTTTTGGTGGTGCCTCGGCTCACAGCGTTGGGCTAAGAACAAACATGTGGGCGGCTATTCTGCTTACTATGGAATTGTGCTTGACATGGTTGGCGGAAAAAATGCGCGCTTCGGCTTTGAGGGTTACTCACTTGAGTATGCTCCCAGTGTTGTAGACAAGGTTTGGAAAACGGCTGCGAGACTTGGGTACACAAATATCTTTGTTAATGAAAAGGATGGCTTTGTTATTGACGACCATGTGGCGGTAAACATCCATGCTAAAATCCCGATGATTGACATTATTAGTATGGGTGATACCCATCATACCCGGAAAGACAACATGGACAACATCAGCAAGGAAACATTAAATGCTGTCGGTCAAACCGTCTTACAAACGATTTACTACGAATAGTATTCCGGAAGATTTTTTAAGTATTGCCCGTACCCGCTTTTCTCAAGCGCCTTGGCGAGAATCAGTAATTGCTTTTGATCGATAAAGCCCATGCGGTAGGCAATCTCTTCAATACAGCCAATTTTCAATCCCTGGCGCTGCTCAATTACATGAACAAAGTTTGCAGCTTGCATCAACGAATCAAATGTGCCGGTATCCAACCAGGCGGTACCGCGATCCATGGTCGCTACCTTAAGCTTTCCTTTTTTCAGGTACGCATTATTAACATCGGTGATCTCGAGTTCTCCGCGCGGACTCGGTTTCAACGCTTTCGAGATACCAACCACTTCGTTATTATAAAAGTATAATCCTGGTACTGCGTAGTTTGACTTCGGTTGCTTTGGCTTTTCTTCAATAGAAATTGCTTTCATGTTGCTGTCGAACTCGACAACTCCATAGCGTTCCGGATCATTTACATGGTACGCGAATACGATCCCGCCTTCCGGATCTACCGAGGATTGCAATACTTTTCTTAACCCCGATCCGTAAAAAATGTTGTCGCCCAGAATTAGTGCAACACTGTCGTTGCCAATAAATTTTTCACCAATAATAAAAGCTTGGGCGAGACCTTCAGGCTTTGGTTGCTCAGCATAGGAAAATTCGCAACCAATCTGTTTTCCATCACCTAGCAGTTTTTTAAAATGCGGAATATCGTGCGGAGTAGAAATGATCAATATCTCCCGGATGCCGGCCATCATCAATACCGATAGTGGGTAATAAATCATCGGTTTATCATACACGGGCATGAGTTGCTTGCTCACGGCCAGCGTTAATGGATGTAAGCGGGTGCCAGAACCGCCTGCTAAAATTATTCCCCTCATCGGTTAGCGTACATGTTGGTGTAATATTGCAAATATGCCCCGGAAGTTACGTTTTTAAGCCAAGTTTCATTGTTTAAGTACCAATCCACGGTTTTTTCAATACCCTCCTCAAACGGAGTTTCGGGTCTCCAGCCTGTTTCGCTGATGGTTTTTCCAGGGTCAATCGCATAGCGCAAATCATGCCCCGGGCGGTCCTTTACGTAGGTGATTAATTTGGAAGAAGTGCCCTCCTCGCGGCCAAGTTTTTTGTCAACAATGCGGCACAACAATTTCACCACATCAATGTTCTTCCATTCGTTGTTTCCGCCAATGTTATAGATTTCACCCGACTTCCCTTTATGAAAGATCGCATCAATTGCACTTGCGTGGTCTTCAACATATAGCCAGTCGCGAACATTCTCACCTTTACCGTAAACCGGAAGCGGCTTGTTATTCACAATGTTGTTAATGACTAAAGGAATCAGCTTTTCCGGAAAATGATACGGACCATAGTTGTTCGAACACCGACTGATCATAGCTGGCAGTCCATACGTATTATTAAAGGCCAGCACAAAATGATCGCTGCTTGCTTTCGATGCTGAGTACGGTGACCTCGGATCTAATGAAGTTGTTTCAGTAAAATATCCATTGGCAATGGATCCGTATACTTCATCCGTTGAAATGTGATAGAACATCTTTCCATCATAATTATCATGCCATGCAGTTTGTGCTGCTTTCAAAACACGGATGGTACCAATGATGTTCGTGACGGCAAACTCATCGGGGTTATGAATGGACCGATCGACATGCGATTCCGCTGCTAGGTGAATGATACTATCGATGTTAAATTTTTTTATGGTACTGAGTATAAGTTCAACGTCCAGAATATCACCCTTTATAAAATGATAGTTGGATTTGCTCTCTACATCCCGAAGGTTCTCCAGGTTTCCCGCGTACGTAAGCTTATCGTAATTAACGATCGTGTATTCCGGATACCGGTTCACAAACTGACGAACCACCTGTGAGCCAATGAAGCCTGCTCCCCCCGTAATAAGAATTCTTTTTCCCATTTATTTTTTTATCGTTTTGCGGCCAATGCTATAGTACGTGAACTCAAGTTCATGCATCGCGTTCAACCCATACAGGTTTCGGCCATCAAAAATCAGCTTATCAGCCATCAGTTTTTGCATCCGTTCGAAATCAGGATTACGGTATTCCGGCCATTCGGTCGCAATCAATAATGCATCAGCTTGGTTTAAAACATCGTACTGATTTTCGAAATAATTGATTTTGTTGCTGTATAGTTTTTTAACGTTATCAAGCGCCTCCGGATCGTGTACGTGTACTACGGCACCCGCCTTTAACAATTCATCAATGTTATACAGTGAAGACGATTCACGGATATCATCGGTATGAGGTTTAAACGACAACCCCCATACAGCAATTGTTTTACCTTTCAATGATCCGAAGTGTTTTTTCATGTCCGCGATAAGCCTGATCTTCTGCTTACCGTTTACATTCATCACAGCATTTAAAATCTCAAAGTCATACTGCACATCATGCGCTGATTTTGCCAATGCCTGAACATCCTTCGGGAAGCAGCTCCCGCCAAAACCTATTCCGGAAAACAAAAATCGTTTACCAATGCGGCTGTCAGAACCCATACCCTTGCGGATAAGATCAACATCTGCGCCCATCTTTTCGCAGAGGTTAGCAATCTCATTCATGAAGGTGATCTTCGTAGCGAGGAATGCATTCGCGGCATACTTGGTAAGCTCAGACGAACGCTCATCCATAAAAATCAACGGATTGCCCTGCCGTGTAAAAGGCGCATACAAATTCTCCATGAGCTTAGCCGCGCGCGCAGACTGCGTCCCGATAATTACGCGTTCAGGCTTTAAGAAATCTTCAACCGCTAATCCTTCTCTTAAAAATTCAGGATTCGATACAACATCAAACTCAACCGTTGTGCCGTTAGATATCTTTTTTCGAACAAGCTCAGCGGTGCCCACCGGCACTGTGCTTTTGTTGACGATAACAGTATATTCTTTCAGCAGCGGCCCGATCTGTTCCGCCACGCCC
>Ga0209175_10000732_pt1 | contig 17981 bp, 16 predicted proteins | sample JI91814C2DNA_FD_187506 | JGI IMG/M metagenome (GOLD analysis project Ga0209175, IMG submission 187506) | Wastewater effluent complex algal communities from Wisconsin, to seasonally profile nutrient transformation and Carbon sequestration -... | ecosystem: Engineered > WWTP > Effluent > Algae...
GCATAGCGGATTACCTGCATGCTTCCGGGTCTAGTGATAAAACGACGGCTGAGTGCTACATCATGGGTGAGCATATGCTCGATGCCACCATAAGTATCTTCAATATTTTCCCTGACAACGGTAATATCAATGGGGATACCGGCCTTGCTGAAAACGGTATCAACACCATGCAGGCTCTGGAAAACCCGTTTATTGGCAAATGTGTTCCAGGTTTTGCGGGCGGTTACATTGATACTTTTTACGCCTTTACCCTTAGGTGTTTCCATGGGGCCTTTGAAAAGCAGGCCCAGGCTCTCAATCGACTGCCTGGCCTCGGGGGTCATTCCGTTGTTGAAACCTTTGTCGAATACCCACTTACCCATCTCAACAAATTCATATTCAAGGGGTACCTGGTTGGCGTTGAATATGCGTAAAACGGCATCCATGATCTCCGGACCAATCCCATCTCCTTTGGCTACAGCTATTTTCATACAGATTTTTTTGCTTTTGTTGCCGCAAATTTACGATGTCCGGGCTCTTGAATGTTAAATTCCCCCCGGGGTTTTGATTCCATTCATTTTTCGCTACTTTTACTACATGACCAGCATGATTTCAAAAGGGATGAAAGTAAGTGTGGAAACATTTTACCAGCCTGACTACAGTAACCCTCAACAGTCTGAGTTCATGTTTGCCTACCGCATCACATTGGAAAACCACAACGCCTTTCCTGTAAAGCTTCATCGTCGCCATTGGTTTATTTTCGACAGCAATGGCAGTGAAAGAGAAGTGGAGGGAGAAGGGGTGGTAGGTGTGCAGCCCGTTTTACAACCCGGCGAAAATTATCAGTATGTGAGCGGTTGTAATCTGCGTTCAGAAATGGGCAGGATGAATGGTCATTATGAAATGGAAGACCTGCAAAGCAAGAAATTTTTTAACGTCATGATACCGGCTTTTGAAATGATGGCGCCGATGAAATGTAACTGATCAGGCGGGTATTTTCCGTGCCCTTTCCCTCATTAATGCAATGGCTTCTTCTTCGGAACTGAACATTTTACCATCAATATTCACAAGATTTGCGGCCAGCTTATCATACCTTTTGGTCAACAGCCAGGTAAAAATGTGGAGGTAATGTATTCCGTCAAATACAATAGCCCGGTTGGCGGCTAATTCATCTTTTCTTTTCAGAAATTCTTCCGGCATTTCGGTGTAATGCATTCCGGGGCGGAGGTGGTGAATAATATGATAGCCATCATTCCAGCAGGTTGAATTGTACACTGTATTAATGCAGTTGATGGAGCTGGTGTACAGATTACCCGGATCAGCCGCATCCACAAATGAATGCTGCGTCCAGTTGCCCAGCATCATTACCAGTCTGGCGAATAACAAAGGAACAATAAAGACGAGCAGTGTGGCTTTCAGGTTTACAAAACACATCCCGATACAAAAAGCCATATAAATGTATTCGCCGGCTGTGAGTCGCTGACCCAGTTTTTTTCTTTTACGGTTGAAGAGGTATAGAATGGTATTGAAGACCCCCACAAAGAGGAATTTGAAGAAATAAGCCAGGAATCCCCGCAGACTGTCACGCTGATAATGCATGGTGCTGCTGGTATCATCAGGCAGGTTGTTTTCAATATGGTGCATACCCATGTGGTGACTGAAATATCCTTCCGGGGCATGCCCGAAAAGCGGACAAAGGATCCAGGTGATATAGGCATGGAAAGGACGCTGGTAAGGTGCTTTCAGGATTTTCCGGTGACAAAGGCAGTGGAACATCAATCCAAATCTCCCCTTGAAATAAAACTGGGAAACATAGAAATAGGGAATCGCCAGGGCCCACCAGTACCAACCCTGCAACAGCGGGGTAAAGAAGATAATAGCTGCCGGAAGCACGAGAATATGTATCGAAGTAATCAGGTAGATAAAGGGCAGATCTCTTTTATCATTCATCAAACGGAGCCAGAACCTGTCATAAAAAGAATAACGGGTGCGGGGTACGTAAACGGGATCAGTAATGTTGCTGCTGAGTGACTTCATGATTCGGGTAAAAGTAGGCAATTATCAAGTTGTACCGAATGACTGTTTAATTTTTATTACCTAAGAAATCGCAACCCTTTTATTTGGGTTTATACTTGGCTTCCTCAATGATTTTCCGGGCCGGAGTCTTCATGATTTCGTCCGGTTTCAGGGAGGAATTTTTTGAAAGATACTTTTTCAGGATCTGCCAGCCCAGCCATTGACCGATATTACCCGGAGAATCCTCCTGTGGCATACCCTGTGTAAAAGGACCTTCCCCAATATAGGTTTGAATCACGGCCGGATTCAGGGAGTTCAAGTCTTCATTCCGCACAATCTCCGCCCAGATCAGCCCTTCATTTTTGCGGCACCAGTCCAGCTGACGTTTTGTATACCCGGTTTTAACCGAATCCGGGGCATTGGGCAGAAATTGATCCAGCAACCACCATTGTTTACCTTTCTCTACCATTTGTTCGATCAGTGGTTTGCCTTTTGACTGATCAGGGAATAATTCCAGTACCACTGCTTTCATACAATTGGCTGCCATATATTCTTTAGAAAAGCGGCGGGAAATATAGAGGGGGAACATATCAATCATTTCCGGTAACTGGTACACGGAGAAATCACTTCCGGCATATTGCTGTAAACCGATAGCCAGTCCGTTTCCGGTAGAGGCCACACCGGGCGCATCAAAGGGACCCAGGAAGAAAATGGCCCTGCCGGTTTTGTAAGTGGGGAAATAATACTTGACATACTGAAACCCTTTTTCCAGTTCTTTCCGGAACCAATCCAGGTCATTGTATGTTTTTTTTACAGAATCGTAAATAGGAGCATAGCCACGAAAGAAATTTGCTGTCACCAGCAGGGTCATGGTATCGGTAGGGGAGCCGCTCACCCCCAGGATCTGTTTCATAAAATCATCATAGAATCCGGGATGTTCCTGTTTTAAGCGGACCAGACCGGCTTCCAGACGGGTGGTGTCCATCACAAAAAAACTGCGGTCAAACCTTTCGATCGGAATATCCACTTTGATACCGGATACATCCGGCAGCTTCTTTTTATTGCCACAAGAGATCAGGAAAAGAATGGCGAGGAGTGCGGGGGTGATTTTTTTCATGGATTTCCTAACGAAAGGGTTTTGAATTTGTTGTGAACCCGAAGTTACAGCAGTTCAGTTTAATGTAAATTTGTACAATGAGGATCGCCATCGCGCAGCAAAACTATCATGTCGGGAATTTTCAGGACAATACCCGGAAGATCATCGAAGGCATTGAATGGGCGAAGTCCCAAAAAGCCGACCTGGTCTTATTTTCCGAACTCAGTATCTGTGGTTATCCCCCCCGGGATTTTCTGGAATTCGATGATTTCATCCGGCAGTGTTATTCAGCTATCGAAACCATTAAAGCACATGCCGATACGATTGCTGTGCTGGTGGGTGCCCCGGACCGCAACCCGGTGAGAGAGGGAAAGGATTTATTCAATGCTGCTTTTTTTCTTTATGAAAAAGAAGTGAAAGCGGTGGTGCATAAAACCTGTCTGCCCACATATGATGTATTTGATGAGTACCGTTATTTCGAGCCGGCTTATCATTGGAATGTGATTCCTTTCAAAGGAAAAAAACTGGCTGTTACGATTTGTGAGGATATCTGGAACCTGGGAGATAATCCCCTGTACCGGAACTGTCCGATGGATGAACTGATGAAACAGGAACCGGACCTGATGCTGAATTTATCGGCTTCTCCGTTTGATTATACACATGTGGAGGACCGGAAGGCCATTGTGAAACTGAATACCAGTAAGTATCAGCTGCCCATGATTTACTGTAATGCAGTGGGGAGCCAGACCGAGATTGTTTTTGATGGCGGTTCGCTGGTATTTGATAAGGATGCCAACCTGGTAAAACAATTACCGCTATTTGAAGAGGCATATAATGTGTTTGACCTGAAGGATGATGGCCATTTTGTACAACCAGTGCAGGTGCCATCAGCAGCATTGCCTTCGGCAGAATTCAATCCTGCGCAACTGGATCCTGCACTTTGCACTGCTGAAATATACCAGGCCATCTTACATGGTATCCGAGATTATTTCAGGAAAATGGGTTTCAGCAAAGCCATCCTGGGCAGCAGCGGGGGTATTGACAGCGCCGTGACCCTGGCCATTGCTTGTGATGCATTGGGAAAAGAAAATGTAAGGGCCATCCTGATGCCCTCCCCTTATTCAACCGGACATTCGGTATCAGATGCCGAGCAACTGAGCAGGAACCTGGGGAATCCCTATGATATCGTACCGATCAAAAATATTTACGAGAGCTTCCTGTCGGAACTCCAACCCATTTTCGGGGATTTGCCTTTCAGTCTGGCCGAAGAAAATATCCAGGCCCGTACCCGCGGCAATCTGCTCATGGCCATTGCCAATAAATTCGGTTATATCCTGTTGAATACTTCTAACAAAAGTGAACTGGCCACCGGTTATGGAACGCTCTATGGTGATATGGCCGGCGGATTAGGAGTATTGGGAGATTGTTACAAAATGCAGGTGTATGCACTGGCCCGTTATATCAACAGGGAAAAAGAAATCATTCCTCAAAATATACTGGTGAAAGCGCCTTCTGCTGAACTCCGGCCTGGACAAAAAGATGCAGATTCCTTACCGGATTATGCCATATTGGATCCGCTCCTCTATCAATATATCGAAAGAAGACAGGGCCCGAAGGAGATCAAGGCAATGGGATTTGACCCGGCCCTTGTAGACCGGGTTTTGCGGATGGTCAATGTGAATGAATACAAACGCAACCAGTTTTGTCCGATCATCCGGGTATCTCCCAAGGCCTTCGGTGTAGGACGCCGGGTGCCAATCGTAGGGAAATATTTATCCTGATCAATGCTCGAATTCCATCACAATCTGCCGGCTGGGTCCAAAAGGTGGCGTATAAGCCATGGAAATGATCAGTTGGGTGCTGGTCAGTCTATCGAGGGTCATATCGTTAGCGCCATAAGTCACCAGGGGACTGGAAACGGATAAAATCGTTTCACTATTCTTCCATAGCCAGGTGAAGGCCGCTACATCGGGATCAGCAGGATTACATTTAAGGGCAGCTTCTGTCATGCTTCCATTTCCGTTGTTGGCATAAAGCGTGATATTATCTTTCTGGCAATCTTGCAAACTGGGCATGGCATCAGTTCCATTAATGGTGGCCGCTTTTAATTTCCAGGTACCTGTAGCAAGAAGGGTAGTTTTGGAATTTCCATTGGGCTGCTCGTCCTCTTTATTACAGGCGAGCAATCCGGCAGCCAGAAAGCCGGTCAGCAGGCTGAATAAAATCAGATTTTTTTTCATTTTCACGGTTTTTAGGTGAGATACTTCGTATTTCCTGCGTTCAGGGCAGGGTAATTGTTCCAAAATAGTGCCAGATTAGCCGCCACTCATCATTGCGGCAGGCAATTTGCATAGTTCCAATTCGTATTTTGCAGAAAGCCACAAAATTCGTCTAAAAAATTCAATCACAAAATGTTAAAGACCGCTGAGGACATCCGCCAGTTGAATGAAAAGATCGCCCGGGCCGGGCAATTTGCCGACAAACTCAAAGAAGAAACCCACCATGTCATTATCGGACAGAATCATATGCTGGACCGATTGCTTACGGGTTTGCTCAGTAACGGGCACGTTTTGCTGGAAGGGGTACCGGGCCTGGCCAAGACCCTTACGATTAAATCGCTGGCAACAGCAATACATGCGCATTTCAGCAGGATCCAGTTTACACCTGATTTGCTGCCGGCGGATGTGATTGGTACCATGATCTATAACCAACAGAAAAATGAATTTGTGGTGAGGAAGGGGCCCATTTTCGCCAATTTTATCCTGGCTGATGAAATCAACCGGGCACCGGCCAAAGTGCAAAGTGCTTTGCTGGAAGCCATGCAGGAAAGACAGGTTACCATTGGTGATCAGACCTACAAACTGGAAGAACCTTTTTTGGTACTGGCTACCCAGAATCCGCTGGAACAGGAGGGTACTTATCCTTTACCGGAGGCACAGGTGGATCGGTTTATCATGAAAGTTATTGTGGATTATCCTGCCATGCATGAGGAACAGTTAATCCTTCGTCAGGGCGTGCAGGGAGAATATCCTGCCGTTAAGCAAGTGGTGTCCATGCAGGAAGTGATCCAGGCCAGGGACCTGACCCGGCAGATTTATATGGATGAAAAGATTGAGCAGTATATCCTTGATATCGTATTTGCCACCCGTCGTCCCGGTGAATTCAAACTGGAAAAACTCAAACCACTGATTTCTTATGGTGCTTCACCCAGGGGTAGTATCAACCTGGGGATTGCAGCCAAGGCCCAGGCCTTCCTGAATAAAAGAGGATTTGTGATTCCTGAGGATGTCAGAAATATTTGTAAAGATGTATTGAGGCACCGGATCGGACTGACATATGAAGCTGAAGCGGAGAATATAAAGGCAGAGGATGTGATTGAGGAAATATTGAAACAGGTGAATGTGCCGTGATTAATTGAAAGTTGAGAGTTGAAAATTGAAAGTTGAGATCCCGAAAGCTGTCGGGAGAAAATTGAAAGTTGCTGACCACCACAGAAATATTAAAAAAAGTAAGGGAGCTGGAGATCAAAAGCAAGAAGATTACCAGTGATCTGTTTACCGGTGAATACCATAGTGCATTCAAGGGAAAGGGTATGTCGTTTAAGGAAGTGAGAGAATATGCCGCCGGAGATGATATCCGGTTTATAGACTGGAATGTATCGGCCCGTTTTGGTCATCCCTTCAGTAAATTATTTGAAGAAGAAAGAGAGCTGACCGTGATGCTGCTGGTGGATATCAGTCGCAGTACTTTGTTTGGCACCACCCATGCCCGTAAAAGGGATATTGTAACGGAGATTGGTGCGGTACTCAGTTTTGCTGCTGTGAATAACGGTGATAAAATCGGTGTAATATTTTACAGTGATATAGTGGAGAAATATATCCCGCCTAAAAAGGGGAAGCAACATGCTTTATACATTGTAAGGGAATTGCTGACCATGGAACCCAAAGGGAAGGGCACGGCCATGCAACCGGCCCTGCGGTATTTCAATAATTCAACCCGGCAAAAAAGTATTGCGTTTGTCCTGAGCGATTTGGTGGATGCGGGTTATGGAGATGCCCTTCGCATTGCTTCAAGAAAACATGATATCATTGGCATCAAGTTATACGATCAGATGGACCAGGTATTGCCTAATGCTGGCTTGTTGCAGGTACAGGATGCGGAGTCCGGAAAAACGCAATGGGTGGATAGCGGCAATGCATTTGTACGGCACCAGTATGAGCAGGAATTTTTCCGGGTCACAGAATATGCTGTGAGCCATTTTAAAAAAGCGGGTTGCGATTTGCTGCATGTCCGCACCGGCGATGATTATGTAAAAGTGCTGCAACGTTTTTTCTTAAGCAGGAACCGATAGATTATGAAAACCGGGAAAGGAATTGTATTGTTTGTTTGTCTGCTTGCTGCCCCTTTTTTATTCGGGCAAACAAAACCCGTTGCTGAGGTTTCAGTAGAGAAAAACCGGGTACTGCTGGGAGAACCTTTCCGGCTCCGGATACAAGTGCAAATTCCTGAAGGGGCTACAGGACAGATTCCATTCATTGACAGCATTCCCCATTTTGAATTTACACAGCCGCCGGTTATAGATTCGTCGGACGAGAAAGGCGCGAAAAATATTAAAGCGGTTTATTATCTCAGCAGTTTTGATTCTGGGCATTGGGTGATTCCTTCTTTCCGGATTTCCCGGGATGTAAAAACCGATACGATCGGGGTGGATGTGGTGTTTTCCGAATTTGACCGGGAGCAACCCTATCACGATATCAAGGATATCATTGAGGTAAAGCCAGTGACAAAAAAGAACTGGTGGTGGCTGGCCGGAGGCGGGCTATTTGTATTGTTGCTGATCATTTACCTTCTGACGAGGAAAAAGAAAAAAGGGTCAGGAATTAACAAGCCTGTTGAGCTGACTGATCCATTCCGGGAAGCGATCAGTTCCCTGGAAAAACTAAAGCAATCAGGAAGCGGAGGTAAAGAATTTTACACAAAGCTCACGGGTATCTTCCGGCTCTATCTGTTGAGAAGAAAAGGCATTTTGTCATTACAGGAAACCACTGGCGACCTGATCCCTTTATTGAAAAATATTGGCTTGTCTGACAATGAATTATCGGGGCTCCGGCAAACTTTATTGCTCAGTGATTTTGTGAAGTTTGCGAAATACCAGCCCGCTGCAACAGATGATCAGGCCTGTCATGATGAAATCAGTAAAGCGATTCAAATCATAGAGCGGACACATCAACAAGAATCGGTGCAAAAAGAAGGAACGGGAGGGCAATCATGATTTATGAGTACCTGAAAGATATTGACTTCGCCTATCCGGCCGCATTTGCTTTGTTTGCATTGCTGCCCCTGTTGATTTGGTGGTACCTGAAAAAAAATGATCGCCGGGAACCCGTTATTACCGTTACGACCATCCATGCTTTTCGTGTTTCTTCCTGGAAAAATAAATTAAAGGGCCTGCCGGTTTTTTTCAGACTGCTTTCCATGAGTGCCCTGATCCTGGTGCTGGCGCGTCCGCAGAAAAAAAATGAAGAACAAAAAACCGAAGGAGAAGGCATTGATATTGTCTTATGTATGGATGTAAGCGGAAGCATGGGTTCCAGGGATATTGCACCATCGAGAATGGAAGCGGCCAAGGAAGTGGCAGAAGAATTTGTAAGGGGTCGTCCGGTTGACCGGATCGGGCTGGTGATTTTTTCAGGGGAGAGTTTTACGCAATGTCCCATTACTACGGACCGCAATGCGCTGATTGCACAAATTCAGAATCTGGAAAGCAGGAAACACCTTGCGGATGGTACGGTGATTGGGGAGGGTTTGGCAACGGCAGCAGACCGGCTGACCAAAAGTCCGGGTAAAAGCAAGGTGATCATTCTCATCACAGATGGAAAGGAGGATCCGCCGGAGACAAGGTTAATTGACCCATTGACTGCTTTGGAAATTGCAAAAGCAAAAGGGGTTAAAGTATATACCATCGGGATGGGGGCACAGGCTTCTACGATTGTGGAAAGAACGGGTAGCCAGGTAAAACCACAAAGTCCGGCGATTGATTTTATTGATGTGGCACTCTTGCAGAAAATAGCAACAGAAACAGGCGGGCAATATTACCGGGCCCGTGACCGGGATGGATTAAAAGAAGTATACCGGCAGATTGACCAGTTGGAAAAATCAAAAGTGGAGACTACCAATTTTCAAAAAGTGGAGGAACGTTTCCTTCCATTTATACTGGCAGCGGTCATCTTTCTGGCCATCGAGCTCCTGCTGCGATTTACCCTGTTCAGAAAATTTCCCTAACTGAAACTCTCTTGTAAAAATCAGATCAGTCCTTCCACATTCCCTGTAAATTGCAGTCGATGAAAGCAATTGTATACAAGTCAACCGGCAGTTGGTATGTGCTTCGGGATGAAGCCGGCAAAATATGGAATGGCCGCACCAAGGGGGTAATGAAAATGGATGATATCACCAGTACCAACCCTGTGGCGGTGGGCGATTGGGTGGAGGCGGAGCCGGAAAATGAGCAGGAAAATGTGGCCATTATCGGAACGATTCTGGATCGTCATAATTATATCAACCGGCAGAGTCCGCGGCACAAACACCAGCATCATATTGTAGCGGCGAACCTGGACCAGACGATGTTAGTCGCAACGCTAAAGGAACCCCGGACTTCCCAGGGATTTATTGATCGTTTTCTGGTGGCAGCGGAGATGTATCATGTTCCGGCCATCATTGTTTTCAATAAAAGTGATCTGTACCGGGATAAAGAGCTGGTTAAATTCCAGCAATGGAAAGAGATGTATGAAGCTGTTGGGTATCCCGTTATGCTGGTAAGTGCTGAAAAGAATGAAGGCATAGATGAGTTACAGCATTTATTGTTAGGGAAAACAACCCTGGTGAGTGGCCATAGTGGTGTGGGAAAATCATCTTTGCTGAACCGGATCATTCCGGAGATGAGTTTAAAAACCGGAGAGATCAGTGGATGGAGCGGGAAGGGACAGCATACCACCACCTTTGCTGAAATGTTTGATCTGCCCGGAGGCGGACGTATTATTGATACACCGGGGATGAGGGAATTCGGACTGGTAGATATTGAAAAGCAGGAGCTCTCTCATTATTTCCCGGAGATGCGGGAGCGGTTAAATGATTGTCAGTTTAATAATTGTCTGCATTACAATGAACCGGGATGTGCCATCAAACAGGCGGTGGTGGATCAGGTGATCCATGAGGACCGGTATATCAGTTACCTGGGAATTTTGGATTCGATAGAGGAGAAGTCGTATTGATAGTCACGAGTTATGAAATCACTCCTGTAGATACCATGAGTGAGATAATCCTTTTATTTCAGGCAATATTCCTCAACCCGGTATTAAATAATTTCCCTTCCAGCGCATTGGCCAGTTCCACCACGGCTTTGTTGTCCTTGCTTTGGGCGTCTTTGGTGCGGGTTGGGAAAATGGAAATACCGTTATAAATGCTGTAATGCAGGGTCAGGGGATGTCCTTTGAACCGGAATTCCCAGTCGATGGCATCAAAATCATCTTCCTTATTGGAAAAGCGGATATGCAGATCCTGGCTCAGGATATCAGCGACCTGGTAAAATTGTTTGAGACCGCCATCATCGGCAATGACGAATTCGGTACATCCAAGGGTGGAACGGAGGGTAAGACTCATGGCTAAGGTGTTTTTAGGTTTCAAATGACGGATCATCAAATACTTCGTACATCTGCTAGACACAGAAATACGCTCATCCGCTGCATACCTGAAAACTTAACTTCTGAACTTTTTGGCCTTTTTAGCCGCCTTAGTGCCATCCGGGTCGCCGCTAATAATTTTTTCGGCGCCAACATTTTTTCCATTCGTGGGGCATCCTGTTTTCTTTTTGAAGAGATTGCTGAACATGCCGCATGATGAGAGTAGCATCACCACAGCCAGTGCAACAGTCAGAAAACGGAGGTTCTTCATAGTATGTAGCTTGTATTGTACTAACGAATATATGGCAATTTAATTGTACCGGGAATAGTAGAAATACAGTCGGTAGTCTTTAGTCGATAGTTATTAGTCTTACACCTGAATGCTATGATTTCTAAATGCTTACACAATGTTTTCTTATTGTTGATATCCCCGCAAATGGCATAGAAAAGGCCTGACTTCGAGACTCCCGACACAAAAAATACCGACTATCGACTATCGACTCCCGACTCAGGACTCTCCCTAAACCAATCCGCATACCGCACATAATTATTTGCGATCCGGTTGATTTCTCCGGCAATTTTCTCGGGTGAGATTTCTTTGACCTTTTTGGCTGGCACACCGGCATAGATGCTGCCGGGTTCGCAGATGGTATTTTCCAGTACCACGGCACCGGCGGCAATGATGGTATTGCTTTGCACCAGGGCATTGTCCATCACGATGGCGCCCATGCCGATCAGGACATTATCCTGCAGGGTACAGCCATGTACTATGGCATTATGACCGATGGATACATTATTTCCGATGGTTGTGCCGTATTTCTGGTATGTGCAGTGGATACAGGCACCATCCTGAACATTCACTTTATTCCCCATTTTGATAAAATTAACATCCCCTCTCACGACGGTATTGAACCAGAAACTGCAATCATCACCGGTTTCCACATTGCCTACGATAGTGGCATTGGGGGCAATAAAAGTATTGTTTCCAAAGCGGGGGAGTTTTCCTTCAACGGGGAGAATGACGGGCATTTGTTTTGGGTTTGATTTCAGGGCTGAAAGTTCGGTAAAGTTGGGCTTTTTGTTGCGTCTTTGCCGGGCCTTTGCGTTCTTTGCCTGAAATAAATGGATTGAACCAGCGCGAAATTTTTTTACGGCATGTGGCCCAGACCTCACCTGCTCCCCTGGCACTGGAGATTGTAAAAGCGGATTGCTGTACACTCTTTGATGCATCCGGCCGGGAGTATATGGATTTGATCGGGGGCATCAGTGTCGCCAACACAGGGCACCGGCACCCCAAAGTGATCAGTGCAATACAAACGCAACTGGATGCTTACCTGCATGTGATGGTGTATGGTGAATTTGTTGAAAGTCCGCAGGTACAATACGCGCAGTTACTGACTTCCCTTTTACCTCCTTCTCTGAATGCCGTTTATTTTACCAATTCCGGCGCCGAAGCTGTAGAAGGGGCTATGAAACTGGCCAAAAGAGTCACGGGGCGTACACAGATAATAGCATTTGATCAATCCTACCATGGCAGTACCCAGGGTGCTTTGAGTGTGATGGGTGATGAATACTGGCGGAATGCTTATCGTCCGCTATTGCCCGATGTACTGCACCTGACTTATAACAGCCAGGCAGTGCTTGATGAAATAACCAACCGGACGGCCTGTGTGATAGCTGAAACAGTACAGGCCGAAGCCGGTATCATGGCACCGGATCCGGCATGGATAAAAGCGCTTGAAAAAAAGTGCAGGGAAACAGGTACCCTGCTGATTCTGGATGAAATACAGGCCGGATTTGGAAGAACCGGTAAACTATGGGGCTTTGAGCATTTTAATATTGTTCCCGATATTCTGTTGCTGGGAAAAGCATTGGGAGGCGGGATGCCATTAGGCGCCTTTATCGCCGATAAACAAATCATGGATGCTTTTACAGATCATCCGGTATTGGGGCATATCACCACATTTGGTGGTCACCCGGTTTGTTGTGCAGCAGGGATGGCGGCTTTGAAGGCTCTGCTGGAAGAAGGATGGATCAGTGAGGTAAAAAATAAAGAAAAATTATTCTGTTCCAGGCTCCATCATCCGGCCATTAAAGCAGTGCGTTCATTTGGTTTATGGATGGCCGTTGAATTTGACTCCTTTGAAACATGTAAGCAGGTGATAGATCGATGTATTGCCGAAGGCTTGCTGACCGACTGGTTTTTATTTGCTCCAAATTGCCTGCGTATTTCACCGCCCTTAATTATATCTGCAGCCCAGGTGGAAAAAGCAGCCGGTATTATCATAGAGAGCATACCCTGAATATTAAATTCATTTTATGAAAAAATATTTTTTATCCGGATTCCTTTCCATCCTGTACCTGTGCAGTGCCGGGCAGGTTGTAAAAGATAATAAAGGCAACACCCTGTTATGGCGTATTTCCGGGAAGGGCCTTGCCAAACCTTCATATCTCTATGGTACCATGCACCTGATGGATAAAAAAGTATTCCAGCTGGGGGATTCGGTTTATAAAGCTATTGAGCAAACGGATGGCTTTGCCGCTGAACTGGATATGAATAAGGTGGGTAACCAGATGGTCAATCATTTTCTCAGTGAAAAGGAAGCCAGGAGAGCATCAGAGCCCGTTAAACTGAAAGATGCGGTTAGTGCTGAAACCTGGAATCACTATAAAGGAGAACTTGAAAAAAAATTTGGCAAAGCGGCGGATAAAATCACAGTGAATGATCTGGAGGATCTGGAAAATCAGTTGCAGTCGGATATGTTCAAAAAAGGAGATATGCCTACTTTTCTGGATGCCTGGTTATCCGGACAGGCCCGTAAGCAGGGAAAATGGGTAGGAGGGATAGAGGACCTGGAAGACCAACTGGAGCATATCGGGGCTGTGGAAGAAAAAATTCAACTGGCCATTTTTGATGATGAATATTTCCGCAAACAAATGGAGTGGCTGATCAGGGTTTATGCCGATCAGCGGCTGGATAGTATTGATGCCATGATGTACCGGGGCATGAACGGAGGCAAGGATTTTATCATGATTAAGCGGAACCTGAAAATGAGCCGGAGGATGGATAGCCTGGCTGCTGTCCGCAGTACTTTATTTGCAGTGGGGGCTGCCCACCTGCCCGGTGATTCAGGAGTGATTAGTTTATTACGAAGCCGGGGCTACACCGTTACACCTGTTTATTCTTCCAAAAAAATCAGTGCAGATAAATATGTCTCCAAAGGCCCCGGGGCAGAATGGGTCCCGGTGAAAGTAACCGATAGCATCTATGGGATCATGATGCCGGGAGAAGCGGAAAAGATCGGGATGTTTGAATCTATGGGTCTGGAGATGAAAATGTATTTTGATATTTCCTACATGCGGGTCTATTTCACCGCGAATATTCCATTGCCGGATAACAGAAGGGTGATTGGCTATGACAGTCTTTATGCTGGACTTCGTGCCAGGTATTCCAAAGGAAATAAAGTGTTGAAGGATCAGGCCATTAGCGTGAATGAAATTTCCGGAAGGGAATTTGTGATAGAGATGGAGGATGGGGTGATGAAGATGCAGGTGTTTATCCCTCAAATGGAAACAGTGATCATGAATGCTGTTTTTGCTTTTAATGAAAAAGGGGTAAAGGATCCGGAAACGGAAAAATTCTTTCAGTCCTTTTCTTATCATTCAAACAGGGTTAAAAAACCGGCGGCTGAAAAACAATGGGCAAAATTCAACTATCCGGCTTACTCCTTTTCGGTTGAAATGCCAATGAAACCAAAAGAAGTAAAGGATGTAGTATCGGATGAAGGCAAGATTAATTTTGGCTGGCAGTCGATGGATGTGGCGGAGCAGGTATTCTATGGGATGAATGTGTCGTCGATGAAAGAAGGGATGTTTGATTCCGCTATAGATGAAGAGTTGTTTGAGAACATGAAGGAACATATGCGGGGAAGTTTTGAGAATGCCATCATACTTGATTCCGGCATGATCAGCGTAAGTGGTTATCCCGGCTACCATTTTACCGTTACCGGTAAGTCAGAAGGTGAGGAAGTGGTCACCAGGATCCGCTATATTTCTAGGGGAGGATTAACCTACTATTATTTTGCGGTATACGCTAAAGGGTCTGCTTTTGAAAAAAATGCTGATCGCTATTTACAGTCTTTCAGCTTAGATCCCTATACACAACCTGCATGGGTCAGTAGGGAAGCGCCAGATAAAAGTTTTTCCACCAGTATGCCCTATCCGATACGGCGTATAGAAAGGGATCCGGAAGATAAAAGTCATCCCGGTGCCGAAAGATTTATCGTGTATGACAGTTCAGCCTATGTGACCAGTTATGTAGACCGGACCATCCTGCCGGAATGGTTATGGTTTAGTAGTGATACGGCTTTTCTTTCATCAAGAGCAGCTGATTACTATGGTGATTCGGATTCGCTGGCAGGTTATACGATGGACGCTAATGGGGAAGTGAAATCTGTCAGTTTTTCTGTGATTGAACCGGGCGATAACCTGGCCAAACAGGTTCGGCTGATCCTGCACGGTAACGAATTATATGAATTGTTTGGGCATTATGCCATCAGCGATCTGCCAGGCAATTACGATCGTTTTTTCCGTGACTTCCGGGTAAAAGGAATCAAAACGCAGGCAACTTCTCTGAAGGGAAGTGCGGATGCTTTATCCAATGCTTTGAAAAATGCAGATGAACATACAATGACCCAGGTGAAAACTTTTTGGAGTCATTTGCCATTCACGGCAGCAGATATTCCGGCACTGCGTTCAATGATGCTCAGGATCTATCCTGATTTTGATACCAGTTACAGTGATAATCTGAATGGGATGATTGCAAACCAGCTTCGTTATATTGATAGTAACTACAGTTCAGTGCCGTATTTCAGTGAACAGTTTGCCGGTATTGCTGAAAAAGATGAGTATGTGAAGCCCCTGATCATCGGGTATTTTTCAGCAGCGCAAACGAAGGAGTCTTTTGCAGCCATTCGTGAGAGTTTAAAGCAGTCTCCCATCCGGATCAAAGAGCAGTTGCCCTATTTCAATAACCGGCTATATGATTCGTTGGCATTAACAGCGATGCTGTATCCGGATTTCCTGGAACATGCCAGCTCCAGGGCTATCTGGCATCTCGTTAGTGGTACGGCCACGTCCCTGTTGGACAGCGGTCTGATTTCACCACAACTGATCCGGGAAAAAGGGAGTGCATTTTGTGCCGTTGCATCGAGACTGCTGGAAGAAGATGCTGAAAATATTGAAGACGGAAGTTACTATTATACTGATCTGATCAGATTGCTGGGTATAGTCAATACTGCGGAATCGAAAAGCCTGCTGACAAAATTTTCAAAAATGGAGAGTCGGCATATTCGTTTCAACACACTGCTGGCGATGCTGGCCTGTAATATGCCGGCAGACAGCAAAACGATCCTGACCCTTGCAACAACGGATGAGTACCGGCATGATTTGTATGATGAGCTGAAAAAAATAAATAAATTATCACTGTTCCCTAAATCTTATTTGTCGCAACAACAGCTGGCCCAAAGCCGTTTGTACGAGTATGCATCTGAAGAAGATCCGCCCCTAAGCATTGTTTCAGTTGGTTCAAAGACCATGTTGTACAAAGGAAAGCAACAGAAATTCTATCTGTTTAAAATCAGTTATGATGAAGGACCCGAAGCAGAGTATTACCTGGGTGTTGCCGGTCCTTACGATACCAATGCTGCTTCCATGTCCAGTTCCCATGATGTAACCGGAATGTATTGGGATGAAGAATTTGATGCAAAAAACAAAGACAAACAACTGGAGGCCTATCTGAAATCGCTGGAAATAGTGGAGGAGTAAGGGGGGCTTCCGTTATGGATTAATCGTTTTCACTGCGGGGTTCCAGCAGCTTTGTGGTTACTGTGGCGATCAAAATACCGGCGGTATAACAAAGCGGGATGAATAATTCGATGGTCGTACTGAAAAAATTAACCCCAAAAAAGAGACAGGAACCCAGCATGGCCAGGATGGCAGTGCCACTGATAATGGGTTTGATTCTTTTGATTTGTTTCAGGGTATGATGGGGGAGCCGGTGAAAAAGGAAATAGCATAACAGAAAGATCAGCCAGGAAAAAGCGCCTCCAAAAATGATGGCCAGCGCAAAGAGAGCGAGGATCATATCCGCATCTTCCCGGCTCAACGTAAAACGGGTAATGCATACAAAGGTCAGCAGGACTGCACTCCACAACACAGATCTTATCCAGAGCCGATAAGGATAATTTTTATGGAAAATTGTTTTCAATGGCCTGCCAGTAATGATTAGTTCATCGAATATTGCAGCATATAACGCGTATTAGCTCAGAGCCGGAATCTGAGGGAGAGCGCCGGAATATTTTTTACAGTGAATTGATGGGGATTGAATGTTGGCTGTAAATCTATACTGGCTGTGGCAAGTTTCGCCCTTTTCTTGTTTTTGCCTGATGCGATAAAGAATGGTATGCTGGTCAGGATGGCAGCTCCGCCACCAATTACTAAGGGCATGGCAGCATCAAATGATATATTACCGGTAGAAGCAATAATAAATGCAGTGGAACCGATTCCGAAAAGAATGCCCGCCACCATTTTCTGCTTTTTGCTTTTCATCAGGTATTCTTCTTTACTAAGCCGGGTTGCCGGATCTTGTTTTTCCTGGCCAAAACAGCAGGTCATGCAAGTACAGCAGACAAGGATGAGCAATAGTTTATTCATCAGTATGATTTTTGATCAGTACTTAAATCATTTTAAAAACAAAGGCAGCAATCAAGGCGCCGATCACAGGACCCACGACCGGGATCCAGCTATAGGACCAGTCGCTGTCACGTTTCCCCGGAATGGGTAAGAGGAAATGGGCGATACGCGGACCCAGGTCACGGGCCGGGTTGATGGCATATCCGGTGGGACCACCAATTGATAAACCAATTCCAAGTACGAGCAGACCTACGGGCAGGGCATCCAATGTGCCCAGTGTATTGGTTGGTTTTGACATGGCGAGGGCACCAAACATGAGCAGGAAACTGCCAATGATCTCAGTGATCAGGTTAGGCAGTACACTGCGAATGGAGGGGGCATTACAAAAAACAGCCAGCTTTAAATCTTTATCTGCTGTAGCAGCAAAATGCTGGAAATAAGCCAGCCAGGCAATAGTGGCACCTGCGATGGCTCCGGCAAATTGTGCCATTAAATAAACCGGAAGCATATCTGCATCAAAT
>Ga0209175_10000735_pt1 | contig 17932 bp, 16 predicted proteins | sample JI91814C2DNA_FD_187506 | JGI IMG/M metagenome (GOLD analysis project Ga0209175, IMG submission 187506) | Wastewater effluent complex algal communities from Wisconsin, to seasonally profile nutrient transformation and Carbon sequestration -... | ecosystem: Engineered > WWTP > Effluent > Algae...
AGTATTGTTTTATTTACTGGATTCCCATAATTATTAAAAAATATTGTTTTAATCTTTTTTAATAAAGATTAATCTAATCAAATTAAAATTCAAAATATAGTTTTTTTTATTTATAAACTAATGTTTAAATTCGTTTTAGTATTAGAGTGGTAAACTTGTTGTACCATTATTTAAGTTTGTGGTAAAACAAAAATTATCAACGTTTTTATCTTCCCCCTTCCGAGGTTGTACTTTTCGGCTTCGCCTTCAAAGAAAACCCCATGGAGGGTGAAAATGCCATCAATAACATAGTGAACCTTTACTCAAAATGAATTAAAATTACTGATATCTATCATGTTTTTACTTTGATTTATGGAGTAACTTTATATCAATAAATTACAAACTCATGAAAAAGTCAGTTCCGGTGTCATCAATTATGACAAAAAATGTAGTTAAATTAAACCTTTCTGATGATTTAACTAAAGCTGAATTGTTATTTAAAAAGCATCATATTAGGCACATTCCAGTAGTAAATGGAAATGTAATTATTGGAATGTTAAGTTATTCAGATTTACTTCGAATTTCCTTTGCAGATGCAATTGATGTTGATGAAGATGTAGTAGATACAACGGTTTATAACATGTTTACTGTTGGACAAGTAATGGCGAAAAAGCTAGTTTCTATTTCTCCTGATACCACAATTAAAGAAGCTGCAGAAATTTTAGCTTCAAAAGAGTTTCATGCATTGCCAGTCTGTGAAGGAGATTTACTGGTTGGTATAATAACCACAACCGATTTAATTAAGTATTTGATTGACCAGTATTAATAAACCTGACAGGTTTCAAAACATGTTAGGTTTAAAATATTACTTGGTAATTTTCTTTAAATCAGCAATAGTCGCTATCGGATTTTCTGCTCCAAATACAAAACTGCCTGCTACCAATACATCTGCACCAGCATCCGCTAATTGTTTTGCGTTTTTATTGGTTACACCACCATCAATTTCTATTAAAGTTTCTAAACCTTGCTCTGTAATCATTTTTTTAAGTTTTTTTACTTTTTGATAAGTAATTTCTTCAAATTTTTGACCTCCAAAACCAGGATTTATAGACATAATAAGTACCATGTAGCATTCTGGTAGAATATCTTCCAAAACAGAAACGGGTGTGGTTAAGTTTAAAACAACGCCAGCTTTACATCCAGCAGCCTTTATTTGTCTTAATGTTCTATGAAGATGAACCGTAGATTCATAATGTACTGTTATAATATCAGCGCCAATTTTTGCAAATTCTTCAATGTATCTCTCTGGTTTTTCTATCATTAAATGAACATCTAATGGTTTAGTGGCATGCTTTTTTATAGCTTGAATTACAGGCATTCCATATGATATATTAGGAACAAAATGACCGTCCATTACATCAATGTGAAACCAATCCGCTTCACTAGCATTAATCATCTCAATGTCGCGTTGTAGATTGGCAAAATCAGCAGCAAGTACTGAAGGAGCAATAAGTGTATTTTTCATAAAATCATTAAGTTTGTGTTGTTGTGTACAAAGATAAATAAAGTTGTGTTTTATAACAGAATTACTTTGTAAAAGTTGTAATTGTTTGAAAATGTGTTTATTTGTATTAAATTTTCTTTTAGAATTTTTTTTATATTTGGATTTATAGAAAATCATAAAATATTAAGTATTCAGAATTGGATAAAGATTTTATAGAAAAATTAAATTTATTTTTATTAAATAATAAACATAGCTACTTTACAAATCAATCAAAGGTTTGTTTGAGAGTTATAGAAAGAATATATAGAAGAGTAAATAACGGTTTTTATTTTGGAGATGTAAAAGTTGATTTAAATGAATCTTTAATTTTTGATGGTAATCATAGATATATTGCATATAGTTTGGCTAATATCGAATTTGGATTGTTTCCATCAGTTAAAATTTTTTGTGATAAATTTCCTTATAAGGAAATAAAAGACATAGTAGTTGATATAGAAAATGATTGGGATTTAAATAATCCAATAATAATAAGGTTTTGCGATGATAACTTTATTTGTAATGATATTGAGAAATACAAAAGAAAATAGAAATGAAACTTTTTTTAGACATTGACGGTGTTTTAGTCCATGCGAATCCAATGAGAAAAGTTGAGTTCGATGATGATGGATTTTATAAATTTAATAGTAAGGCTGTTGCTGTACTTAATGAACTTTCTGTGGATAATATTGAAATAATTTTGTCATCTTCTCACAGGCATAGGTATACGTTAGTTAAATGGAAAATAATTTTTAAAAGAAGAGGAGTTCATTTTAATAAGTTTTCTATAATAAAATCTGACCTTTCTTATAGAAATTCTAGAAGAAGTGAAATCGAAAATTGGATAAAGTTAAAAAAATATAAACCTTCAGAAGTATTAATCATTGATGATGATAAGTCTTTAAATGGATTAGAAGTTAATTTTAAGAACAGATTAATTTTAACAAATCCTTACTTTGTATTGAATGATAATTTGGAAATAAAAAAAGTTCTTCAAGAAAAGTTGTAAACGATTTTTTTAAAAACAAAACTCCGGTAATCAGCCGGAGTTTCAATCATCAATCAAAAAACGAACAGTCTTAGACTGTTGTTACTTTTAAGTATCAAGTTTAAGGTTTCAAGTTATTATGAGTAACGTGAAACTTTAAACCTGAAACAAATATATTATCCTAAATATGTTTTTAAAATTTTACTTCTAGAAGTATGTTTTAGTCTTCTAATTGCTTTTTCTTTAATCTGACGAACACGCTCACGAGTTAAATCGAAAGTTTCACCAATTTCTTCTAAAGTCATAGGGTGTTGATCGCCTAAACCAAAGTACAAACGCACTACATCAGCTTCTCTTGGCGTTAAAGTTTCTAATGCTCTTTCGATTTCAGTTTGTAAACTTTCGTGAATTAATTCTCTATCTGGATTTGGAGATTCACCCGAACGTAAAACATCGTATAAGTTAGAATCTTCTCCTTCAACAAGAGGCGCATCCATTGATAAGTGACGACCAGAGTTTTTCATGGACTCTTTTACATCGTTCACTGTCATATCTAATTCTTTAGCAATTTCTTCAGCAGAAGGCGGACGCTCATTCGATTGCTCTAACAAGGCAAACATTTTATTGATTTTATTAATAGAGCCAATTTTATTCAATGGCAAACGAACAATACGAGATTGTTCTGCCAAGGCTTGTAAAATCGATTGACGAATCCACCATACAGCGTATGAAATGAATTTGAATCCACGCGTTTCATCAAAACGTTGAGCCGCTTTTATTAATCCTAAATTTCCTTCGTTAATTAAATCAGGAAGTGTAAGTCCTTGATTTTGATATTGTTTTGCTACTGAAACTACGAAACGTAAATTAGCTTTTGTCAGTTTTTCTAAAGCACGTTGATCTCCAGCTTTAATTTTTTGTGCTAATTCTACTTCTTCGTCAGCAGTAATAAGGTCAACTTTTCCAATTTCTTGTAAATATTTGTCTAAAGAAGCAGTTTCACGATTGGTAACCTGCTTGGTAATTTTAAGTTGTCTCATATATTTTTTTCTCCTTACTCTTTAAAAGTTCTGTTTGTTATACGTAAGAGTTTACAAAAAAGTTACAAAAAGTTACAAAAATTATTCTATTTCTAAAACATTGTTCAATGATTTTGAAAATTCATTTTCATTTGCATTATTGTAAAACGGAACACCAGTAATTCTATATGTATCACTATCAATTTTTATAATTTTATTTTCATCTTTAATCTCTCTTAAAAAATGTTCTTTCCAAATATCGTTTGCAATGAAACCATTGCCTTTTGGTTCAATAAAAACTTGATAAGTTAATTGTTCTCCGCTTTTCTCTTTACAAAAAAGGATGAAATCTGGTTCAAAAGCTCTACCTTTTTTATCTATAATTTTTAACTCTCGTTCGTTTCTAATAAGATAAATGTTATCATATTTTTTATTTATACTTTCAAATCTTTTAGCAAACATTTTAACGAAATCTTTCTCTTCACTAGTTCCGTAGTTAGCGTTATAGACGTACCAAGGTTCATTTAAAATTAAACTTTCTTGACCATCTGAACGCTCATCATATTTTTTTACTTTAATCGGTTTATTTTTGAATACTTCGTGAATTCTTTTCTGTTTGTATTCAGAACCTTCAAATTGTACTAGATTCGATTTAATTTCAAATTCAATTTCAGAAAGCACCGATTTTACTGCCAAAAAGTAATCTTTATTATTAATTTCTGACAATCTTTTTTGTGTTCCAATAAAGTCTACAACTAAATTTCCAAGGTAACTTTCGTTTTCTATAAAATCGCTAGTTGCTGTTATATTAGGAAAGTGTTTTTGCAAATTATCAAAGTAGTAAAAAGGATTTTGAGCAATAGCATTTCTAATAATATGCTGTTGCATTTCTTTTAAAGGAATATCTTTTGCTCTAGGTGATTCCTCTATTTCATAATCCTCTTTGAACACTCCAATCATTTTACCTTTCCCAGAAGAAAGAATGTATTTAAAATTTCTTTTAGAAATACCTAAATCTGTTATAGACTTAACGTTTCCATAACTTTTTTCTTTACGATTATTATAAAAAACCGTTCCTGTTTTATAAAAATCTGTTTGTTTAAATTCATCTTTTAATTCTAAAGAAAGTTGAACATAATCATCTTCGTTATCAGTACTTCCGAAATGAACCAATGCACTTTTTAGTTCTGAAATATATTTACTTTCATCTTTAGTATGATAATATAGTTCCTCTAAAATTTTAAAATCATTATCTAAATCATGATCATATTTACGCTTAAATTTTTCTTGGTTTTCTTCTAAAATAAAAGGAAAATATCTTGCGCCACGACCAATCAATTGTGCTTCAGCAATTGTTGTGCTTCCAAAAGTTTTATTTGAACCACCCGAATTTTGACCTTCATACAAACGAACAATGTCAAATAAATTTAAAACATCCCAACCTTCATTCAATTTATGAACTGAGAAAATAGCTCTTATAGGATTATTTCCGTCTTCTAAAGTGTTTAATTTTATTTGATTAGCTTCAATTTCTTTATCATCATTTGTACTTAAACAGTTTTCTAACCTAAAATTAGATTTTAATCTTTGTACCAATTCGTTTTCAGATAAATTTATACTATCAAAAAAACTAAATGCTTTTTGAACAATATTAACTGTTGATGTTTCTCGAATTTCGTGAATATGTTTTTCTGATAAATTATCGATTAAGTTATGAAAGTTAATTTTGTTCTGTTCTGATTCTTTGATGGTTTTTTTAGCTTTAAAAAGAATAACTGGTTTCAAGTTAATATTCTGTTTAGTTGCTAATTCTTGTCTATATTGATTAAGAATCAACGCTTGAATAATGCGCTCTTTTTCATCATAGTTTGAACGAATCAAATTAATCTCTTTAGAATATTTGTCAATTCTAAACTGTGCTAAATCATATTTAAAAATAACTTTATCTTGATATTTTTTTATAATATCTTTACTTTCGTAATCTAAAGTTGCAGTAAATTCTAATAAAATGTTTTCAAAATTAGATTGATGAATAGACGTAATTAATTGTTCCCAACTTTGAAATAATTCTGTTTGATTTTTTGTGTTTGCATTGTAGTGATGTGCTTCGTCTCCCAATAAAACTATTTTTCTATTTTCAAAGTCTTCTAAACTTAAAGCATTTTCTTTTTCGGTTTGAACCAAATCCGAATGTAATTTTTGAACCGATGTAAAGTGAATATTGATATTTTTATCATCAGCTTCATCAAAGTTTTTAACTTCTTTTATTTCGACTCTTTCGCCGTTTATGATGATAGTTTTGTTAAACAAATATTTGCTTGCAGTTTGATTTAAAAAGTTCTCTTTAGTTTTATCAAGTATAGTATTAGAATGTACAAAAAACAAAAAATTGCGATATCCTTTTTCATATAAATACAACATCAAGCCTGCCATAATTAGCGTTTTTCCACTTCCTGTTGCCATATTGTAAAGCAAGTGAAAAGGCATTCTTGGTTTGCCCAAATAATCTTCATTATAAAAAAGAAGAAACCTTTGAAAAGCTTCTATTTGATATTCTCGTTGTCCAAAACCAGGTTTTAGATTATCCGAAATACAACTTGGAATTTTAATTTTTGAAACAGCTCTTTTGCCAAATTCTTCTATTAGCTTATCGTATAAAAATGCCATTTTTTAATGTTTTAATAACCCCAACAGAGTTTTAAACTCTGTTGGGGTTTACTTTGATGAACAATTATTTTATCTGATAAAAATCTTTGGTGATTTTTATTTCTTCTTCTGTTAAACTGCAATCTTTGTCGTTTAAACTTGATTGATTTACATACAACTGATTTTTATCTAAAATCGAAACCAAATGCAATTTTTGTTCTGCTAAAGTTAGTTTTTTGAAATCCTCAATATGTTCATCTTGTTTTTTTATATCCACATTATAATTTAGAAAAGAGTTTATTTTCATGTCTTCCCAAATTTTAAAAATAGCTTTCGTGTCTTTGACAGTCTGAATTTGGTCTATAAAATTTTGATTATGCTTTTTCAACTCTAAATAAACGAATTCTCCGCCACCATTCCAGTTTACAGATTTTGAAATGCCCGATGTATCACAATTAATAACATTTTGTAATCTAATAACACTGTCGTTTTCTCCATAATCTAATTGTTCTATTCCAATATATTGCCGATTCATTTTGTGCGCTACTGCTACTGTTGTTCCAGAACCCAAATGATAATCGAGCACGATGTCATTTTTATTTGTTGACATTTCAATTATTCTCCTTAACAGTTTTTCTGGTTTTTTACCCTTGTTTAAGGTAACATTTCCTTCCTTTGCAATTCCTTCCCATGCAATATCGTTCCATATATTAGACAATAATTCTGAAGGTTGTAACTCTCCGTCAATATCTCTAACTTTCTTATCATAAAAAAACATTTGTTGTCCATTTAAAACATATCTAGTTTCACCCTTTCCAGATTTTGCAATAAAAACAGTATTCGGATAATTTAGTGACTGATTTTTTATTTCAATGGTTTCTTTACCAGCATCGCTATTAATAACGGTAAAACGAAATACTTTTTCTTTATTTTTTAATGCCCAATTACTTTTCAAATCATACTCGATAGTTTTAGGTATTTTACCTCCAAATACTTTCTTTAAAGTTTCTATTTGTTCTTTTGCTTCTGAATTTATATCAGAAATTATCCATTTATCACATGAATCCTGTGGATTGGTAACTACATATTTGTAATTTAAATCATACTTCCCTTTAATATATGTGTTTCTTATAACATTCTTCATTTTAGCTTTCGAATAAATGTAGATATATTCAGATATCTCCATAAGACCTTCATTAACTATTTTGAATCCTGCTGAGGATTTTGTTTTAACTGTAATATGATTTATGAAATTTTGTGTTCCAAAAATATCATTTAAAATAATTTTTAGATACTCGTGTTCATTATCATCACATTGGATAAAAATAGCACCATCATCTCTCAATAGTTCTTTTGCAACTTTTAACCTATTTCGCATAAAAGTTAACCAAGTTGAATGATTGAAACTGTCATTATACTTGAAACCATCATTGCCTGTATTATATGGCGGGTCAATATAAATTAGTTTTACTTTCCCTTCGAATTCCTCTTTTAAAGTATGTAAAGCCAATAAATTATTGCCTTTAATAATCAAATTATCGGTTATGGTTCCTTCTGAATTTCTATTAAAAGCGTCCAATTTCATCTCTCCTTCAACCGAGTAACGTTTAGCATTTGTTAAAATTTTCGGCTCTAATAATTGGTTAATTTCGTCTTGTGCTAAAACCTCATTAAAGAAAATCTCTTTACGTTTATCTTCTTCTCGACTTTGTCCACCTTCTAAAATGCAATCTTTGTAAGGCCAAACCAATGCTACTTCATTCCGCTGGTTTAGAAATTTACTATCAATCGTAAGTCCAATTTTATTTCTGAAAGAAGTGTAACTGTCTTTTAAATAGTTTTTTTGTTCCAAAAACTGAATAAATAAACTTTGGTTAAAAACCAAAACATCTTTGACTGAAATAAAAAAATGTGGTTTTATTTCTTCATTTTCTAAAAGCAAACCAATTAATTCGGCATCATAGTTTTGTGCTTTGTTGATGATTACCCATTTTTTTAAATGACCCTCATCGTCAATAAAGTTGTTTTCTGTTTTTAAAAGATTTTCAAGTGCCGTGTAGAGTTTCATATTTTGTATAGCTACAAAATACAACGTGGGCTAAGTTCTCAAATGTTTGCTTTCTTAGGTTCCGCAAAGACCCTGCACTACAAACAAAGAGAACCGCCCACGTATAAAGTAGGCGTTTCAGCTTTGAAGTTCCCGTAGTGCATTTTAAATTTTGCGGATTTAAGAATACGGTGAAATCGTTAGCTTAACGCTATATTTTTATATTAATATTTATTTTATCTGTTCAATATTGTGTTTTATTACTTGTTACAAATATAGTTTTTTTTAGAATTTATAAACAAAAAAATCCCGATAACTTTAACACTATCGGGATTTAAAGTATTTAAAATTAAAAGATTATGCTTTTGGAGCGTCATCTTTTTTCTCTTCTCTTGGAGGTCTTGGCAATAATGCTTTTCTAGAAACTTTTTCTTTTCTAGTTTTAGGATCAACTCCTAAATATTTCACCATAAATACATCACCCATGTTTACCACATCAGTTACGTTTTCTGTTCTTTCCCAAGCTAATTCTGATACGTGTAATAAAACCTCATTTCCTGGCGCTTGTGTGTATTCTACAACTGCTCCAAAATCTAACATCTTAATTACTTTGACTTCATAAGCTTCTCCCATTGCAGGTTTGAAAATGATAGAATCGATTTTAGCTAAAACTGCTGCAATTCCGTCTGGATCTGTCCCAAGAATTTCAACAACTCCTTGTTCGTCAACTTCGTTAATTACAATCGTAGTTCCTGTAGCTTTTTGTAATTCTTGAATTACTTTTCCACCAGGGCCAATTAAGGCTCCAATGTAAGCACCAGGAATAGTTCTCATAATGATTTTTGGAGCATGAACTTTCACTTCGGCATTTGGTTGAGCCAATGTTTCGGTTAATTTTCCTAAGATATGTAAACGTCCATCACGCGCTTGAGCCAAAGCTTGCTCCATGATTTCATATTTTAATCCGTCAATTTTGATATCCATTTGACAAGCTGTAATTCCTTCAGAAGTTCCTGTTACTTTGAAATCCATATCTCCTAAATGATCTTCATCACCTAAAATATCAGATAAAACTGCAAAACGTTCTCCATCAGTAATTAATCCCATCGCAATTCCAGAAACCGGACGAATCATTTGAACTCCAGCATCCATCAATGCTAATGTACCAGCACAAACTGTTGCCATTGAAGAAGAACCGTTAGATTCTAATACTTCAGAAACCACACGAATTGTATAAGGACAATCTGCAGGAATCATGTTTTTTAAGGCACGTTGCGCTAAATTTCCATGACCAACTTCTCTTCTTGAAGTTCCTCGTAACGGACGAGCTTCTCCAGTTGAAAATGGTGGAAAATTATAGTGTAAATAGAATTTCTCTTCACCTTGCTCGCTAGGCGAATCAATTTGGTTGGCTTCTCTAGAAGTTCCTAAAGTTGCTGTAGCCAATGCTTGAGTTTCTCCACGAGTAAATAATGCCGAACCGTGAACAGATGGTAAATAATCTACTTCACACCAAATTGGGCGAATTTCTGTAGTTTTTCTTCCGTCAAGACGAGTTCCTAAATCTAAAGTTACATTACGAACTGCTTCTTTATTAACTTTGTAGAAGTATTTAGAAACTAAATCTCCGTTTTCTGCCAATTCTTCTTCAGTAAATAAAGCTTTTACTTCTTCTTTTACAGCATCAAATGCAGCTGAACGTTCATGTTTAGCTGAACCTTTGCTTGCAATTGCGTAAATTTTATCATAAGCTGCTTCTCTTACTTTAGCGTAAATATCGTCGTCAGATTTTTCTGTTTCGTATGTACGAACTTCTTTTTTTCCAAATGCTTGAGCCAATCTTTCTTGAGCGTCAATTTGTACTTTAATGTGTTCGTGAGCAAATTTAATTGCTTCTACCATTTCTTTTTCTGAAATTTCTTTCATTTCTCCTTCCACCATTGCGATAGAATCTCTAGAAGCTCCAATCATCATGTCGATATCAGACAATTCTAATTGTGCACGAGATGGATTGATGATGAATTTGCCATCAATTCTTCCCACTCTTGCTTCTGAAATTAAAGTTTCGAAAGGAATGTCAGATAATGCTAGTGCTGCTGAAGCGGCTAATCCTGCTAAAGCATCTGGCATAACTTCATCGTCATGAGACATTAACTGAATCATAACTTGAACTTCTGCATGATAATCTGATGGGAATAGTGGACGTAAAACTCGGTCAACTAATCTCATTGTTAATACTTCGCTATCACTTGGACGTGCTTCTCTTTTGAAGAAACCACCAGGAAAACGACCTGCTGCAGCAAATTTTTCACGATAATCTACTGTTAATGGTAAAAAATCGATTCCTGGACTTGCTTTTCTTGCGGAAACAACTGTACCTAAAATTACAGTTTTTCCAATTCTTACTACTACAGAGCCATCGGCTTGTTTTGCCAAACGTCCTGTCTCGATTGTGATGCTTCTGCCATCACCTAAATCGATACTTTCTACAAATAATTGTGGAATCATAAATTAATTCTCTAATTGATTAAACACGGGTTTTAGTGGTGTTGTTGTTGTCTGTGTAGTTTTTTGTACCCAATGAAAAACCAAACTTTTTCTCTCAATATAAAAAAACAAAAAGGGGCAAGAAGCCCCTTTAGTTGATTATTTTCTAATTCCTAATTCTTTAATAATCTCACGATATCTGTTGATATTTTTCTTTTTTAAGTAATCAAGAAGACTTCTTCTTTTACCTACTAAAAGTACTAATGAACGCTCAGTATTGTAATCGTGACGATTTTTTTTCAAGTGCTCCGTTAAGTGCGTAATTCTGAATGTAAATAAAGCGATTTGCCCTTCAGCAGATCCAGTGTTTTCAGCTTTTCCTCCGTATTTAGCGAAGATTTCGGCTTTTGTTTCTTTAGACAAGTACATGCTAATATTATTTTAAATGATTATTATGTATGAATTGTATGGTTGCAATTCGGATGCAAAGATAATAATAATTTAGAATTTAGAATTATGAATTTAGAATTATTTTTAAATAAAAAATTTAAGCTACAGTGTCTATCGATTTGAAGGCTTTTTTTAATAAAAATGGTGTTGCTAATGTAGTAATTAGTCCCATAATTACAAGCATTGAAAAGATTTCAGTATTGATAATTCCAGCTTTATAAGCAATATTTGCGATTACTAATTCCATAATACCTCGGGCGTTTAATCCCAAACCTAATGCAAGTGAAATTTTATGATCTAATCTTGCAAAACGACCACCAACATACCCGCCAATAATTTTTGAAAGGAATGAAACAGCAATTATGGAAAATAATAAAGGATAATTTTGAATCGATGAAAATTGAAATTCTAATCCAATTCCAGCAAAGAAAATAGGAGCTAAAAATCCCATTGCCATACTATTTGTGGTATTATGAAAAGTATTCAAATGTTTTTCACCTACCAATTCTTTAGAAATTAACATGGAAGCAAAAAAAGATCCAATAATAAAATGCAATCCTATACTTTCTGTGATGGTTGCAAAAATTAAAATAAAAACGAAGAAAACAGCAAATAATGATTCTTTCCCTTTTAACAAGTCAAGTATTTTGTTTAATTTGTTTTCAATGAAATTTTCTTCCTTTGACAATTTTTTTATGAGTTTATAAGTTGCAACCACTAAAATTAAAAAGCTAATTAGTTTAATGGTTGTAATTATTGTTGCTTTTGTTATGTTGGCAAATGTAGGTTCAACATCTTTAGTGTCTAATAAAATTCCCAGAATAGTTAATGCAATTACATCATCAAAAATGGCTACCGATATAATTTTTTGACCCACAGATGAATTTAGTTTTCCTAAATCCATTAAAATACGAATGCTAACTGGTAATGCAGTAATTGCTACACAAAGTCCAATAAAAATGGTTGACATAACATCTTGTTCAAAATATCTTCCCACAAAATAACCTGAAAGAATTGGAATAAAAAAGGCAAGTATTGAAATAACAATATTCCTTCCCTTCATGGATTTAATTATTTCATCCAAATGAATTTCTAAGCCAGCTATAATTACTAATAAAAAAACCCCTAGCTCAGATATTACCTTTAATTCTTCGGTTCTATGAATGAAATTTAACACAGTTGGACCTAATAAAACTCCAGCTAATATTTCTCCAATCATTGCTGGCTGTTTAAAACGCTCCATGATTTCACCAAAAAGTCTTGCCAATACTAATAATATAAGTAAGTTAGCAAAAAAAGGGAGTTCCAAACTGGATACGTTAAAATGCATATGTGTGTTATTTTAAATATAAACCTTACAAATATATTAAAAAAAAACTATGAGATTATGTTTTAAAATAATTTAGCGACTTCTTGATTTACAAATTCTAGAAAACGCTCATCTGCTTCTGTAAACGGATCTAATTTATGCGAATCAATATCAATTTGTCCAATATTAATTCCATTCACAAATAAAGGAACTACTATTTCAGATTTTACCGTAAAACTACAAGCAATATAGTTATCTTGGGCTGCAACATCAGGAACTACAAAGTTACTATTTGATAAAGCGACTTGTCCACAAATTCCTTTTCCAAATGGAATTACCGTATGGTCGGTTTCAGCTCCAACATAAGGGCCTAAATGCAATGTTTTTGATTCATGGTTTGCAAAATAATAACCCACCCAATTGTAATATTCAATAGAATCTGCTAATAACTGACAAATGGCTAAAAGTTTTTCATCTTTAGAAGTGTTTTCTTTGGCAACAATTGCAGTAATTAATGGTTTTAATTTTTCAAAAGACATTTTCTTTATTTTTTTACAAAAGTATTTATTACATTGAATAAAAAAATCTATATTTTTGTTAAAAATCTATATTTTGAAAAATATTATAATCCAATATAAACCCTTTTTTGTATTTCTTATTAAGTTTCTACTATTTTATGTAGTTTTTGCTTTTTTGTATAAAATATACTTGAATCAATTTGATAGAGAAACTTATGAAGTGGATTATTTTACAAAAATTGTAGCTAATCAAACAGTTGAAATATTAAATTTAATTGTTGGTGAAGCAAAAAATTTGCCTCATCAAACAGAATCTTCTATAAAAATATTTTTTAAAAATAAATATTTAGCACGTGTTGTTGAAGGATGTAATGCAATAAGTGTTATAATTTTATTTGCCGCATTTATTTTTGCCTTTTCAAATCGTTGGAAAAAAACAGGGTTATACATTCTAATTGGAATTCTTATAATTCATATTTTAAATATATTGCGAATTGCATTGTTAACTTACGCATTGTATTATTATCCAGCTTATGAAGAGCTATTGCATGGCACAATTTTTCCTTTATTTATTTATGGAGTTGTATTTTTGTTGTGGATTTTATGGGTAACTAAATTTTCGGGTTATGTTAAAAGAAATTCTTAACAAAAAAGTAAGTGTTCTCCTTTTATTATTATCTGTTTTAGGGTTAGTGCTAATTCGTGCTTTTGAAGACAGCCTCTTTTATGACCCTTTTTTGCATTTTTTTAAACAGAATTATCAAAATAAACCATTGCCTGTTTTTGATTCTATAAAATTAGCATTTGGACTTTTCTTTCGATATCTATTAAATATGTTTCTTTCATTGGTAATAATTTATCTCCTTTTTAAACAATTAAGACTACTAAAATTTTCAGCAATTTTATATCTAATTTTATTCATTATACTTATTGTTTTATTTTTCGGAGTGTTATTTTTATTTGAAAAACCCGATTATTTAATATTGTTTTATTTGAGACGTTTTTTAATCCAACCTTTGTTTTTAGTTCTTTTTATTCCTGCATTTTATTATCAGCAAATAGTTCGTTAATTTTTCATATCTTTATGTGATCATTTCTTGATTATGAAAGTCACAAAATATTCTGGTGAATTGGTTCATTACGATGAGCAAAAGTTGATTAATTCACTCCGAAAATCTGGAGCAGATAAAGCTGTGGCCGAAGCTATCGTAAAAAAAATAGAAAGCGAATTGTATGAAGGAATTGCTTCAAAAAAAATATACAAATTAGCGTTTCAATTACTGAAAAACATATCTAATGCTCACGCAGCTCGTTACAATCTTAGAACTGCGCTTATGGGACTTGGACCCGCTGGTTTTTTCTTTGAAAAATTTATTGCCAAACTATTTCAAGAACAAAAATTTCAAACCAAAACGAATATCTCTTTAAATGGAAAATGCATTTCACATGAAATTGATGTTGTGCTCAAAAAGGAAAAAACGATTTCTATGATTGAATGTAAATTTCATTCGGGTCAAGATGCAAAAACAGATGTAAAAGTTCCAATGTATATTTTGTCAAGATTTAACGATGTAAAAGACATAAAGCACCATTTGTTTATGCCAAATGAAACTATTTCAGATTGTATAATTGTTACAAATAATCGTTTTACAAGTGATGCAATTCAGTTTGGAGAATGTTCGGGGTTGAAAATGTGGAGTTGGGATTACCCTCTTAAAAAAGGAATTAAAGATATTATCGATTTATATTTGGTTTATCCAATTACTTGTTTAACTACATTAACTCAAATTGAAAAAGACAAATTATTGATTTTGGATTGTATAACCGTAAAAGATTTGGTTGCCAATTCGTTAATTTTAAATGAAATTGAACTAAGTCATAATCGAATAAAAAACGTTTTAAAAGAAGCAAATCAATTGTTAAGTTAAAAGTAAAAATCATGAAAATTCATTTTTTAGGCGGAGCAGGAACTGTAACGGGTTCTAAAACTTTAATTGAACATAACAATCTTCGAATTTTGGTTGATTGTGGTATGTTTCAAGGGATAAAATCATTGCGTGAATTAAATCGAGAACCGCTTTCCATATTACCTGAATCGATTGATTTTGTATTGCTTACACACGGACATTTAGACCATTGTGGTTGGTTGCCAAAATTGGTTAACGATGGTTTCAAAGGAAAAATTTTCTGTACACGACCAACAAAAGAAATTTCAAGATTGATTTTGTATGATAGTGCGAAAATTCAGGAAGAAGAAGCTAAAAAAGCCAATGTAGAACATTTTTCAAAACACAATCCTGCAGAACCTTTGTACACAGAATCTGATGTAGATGCAGTAATTCCAAAGTTTAGAGTAGTTGATAAAGATATAGAGGTAACATTAGATGATGATGTTTCATTCAAATTCTTCTATGCGAGTCATATTTTAGGTGCTTGTTCAATTGAATTAACTATCGGTGGGAAAGTTTTGGTTTTCTCGGGAGATATTGGTCAAGATGATGATGTGTTGATGTTTCCACCTCAAAAACCTCAAAAAGCGGATTTTATTTTTTTAGAAAGTACCTATGGAAATCGACTTCATCCACCTATTGATGCTTTATTAGAGTTAGAAATCATAATTAATAACACTTTTTATAAAGGCGGAACCGTTGTAATTCCTAGTTTTGCCGTAGAACGTGTGCAAACTATGATGTATTTAATTTGGCAATTGAAAAAACAAGAACGCATTCCAAACATGCCTTATATAATTGATACGCCAATGGGAATTAGTGTTTTAGATGTTTTTAAGGATAATCGGAACTGGCATAAACTTTCGATGGAAGATTGTATTGAAATGTGCAAAGTTTTTACTTTAATTTCTGATTTTCAAGATAGTATGAATACAGTATATGATAAGCAACCAAAAGTAGTTGTTGCAGCAAGTGGAATGATTACTGGCGGTAGGGTTTTATCTTATTTAGAACATTTAATTGTTAAACCTGAAACAACCGTAACACTGGTAGGTTATCAAGCAGAAGGAACTCGCGGGCGAAAATTATTAGAAGGCGCTCAAGAAATTAAAATTTACGGAAAATATTATCCTGTTAAAGCAAATATTTTATTGATTGAAAGTTTATCTGCACATGGCGATCAAATAGATTTACTCAATTGGTTATCAGAATTAGAAACCAAACCTAAAAAAGTATTTCTAGTTCACGGCGAAAATGAAGCCGCAGATGAACTTCGATTAAAAGTTAATGAGCAATATGGTTTTGATACTCAAGTCCCTTTTTTAGGGCAAGTCATTGAAATTTAGTAAATTTTAATGGATATTTATTTTCTAATTCCTACTTTTGTATCGATGAATTTTAGAAAACACATAAGTATAGTATTAGCGTCTCTTATTTTGCTTGCCAATTTAGGATTGAGTTTTGCTGTGCATTATTGTAAAGATGAAATTGCATCTGTTTCCTTTCAATACCATGAAGACCAAACTTGTGTTGAGAAATCAAAATCATGTTGTGCAAAAGAAGATTCTCATGATTCTTGTTGTTCCAATAAACTAATCAAAGTTGAAAAAAAGACAGATGATATATTGGTTAAAACATTTCAATTAGATTTAATTCAAGAATTTATTAGTTCTAACTGGAATTGTAATATTATTACATTTAACCTCTTAGCTATAACATCAGATAAAGTGGCTTTTTATTGCGATTCTCACGCTCCGCCACTCTACAAACTCTATTGTCAACTGGTTTTTTACTCATAATTTATTGTTTTTTTATTCTGTAAATCAAAGAATCAATAACAATAAATAACTTTATTATGTTTAAAAATTTAGCCTTTTTGCTATTCTTTATTTCCAATTTAATTTACTCTCAAGAAACTCTAAAAGGAATAGTTACAGATGAAAATAATCAGCCATTATTTGGAGCCAATGTGTTTTGGTTCAACTCATCAGTAGGAACAATAACTGATGAAAACGGGAAATTTTCATTAAAAAAATCAATAGAAACTACTGTTTTGGTAGTGAGTTACATTGGGTTTGAAACTCAAAAAATTGAAGCTACAACAAATTCAATCACTGTTGTTTTAAAGGAAACTTCAACATTAAAAGATGTTACGGTTACCAAAACCATAAAAAGTACCGAACAATCACTTTATAAAGTAACCAATGTTCAAGTAATGGGACAAAAAGAGTTGTTAAAAGCAGCTTGTTGTAATTTGTCTGAAAGTTTTAGTACCAATCCATCTATAGATGTGAATTTTTCTGATGCCGTAACAGGGAATCGTCAAATTAAAATGCTGGGTTTAACAAGTCCATATATTTTAATTGCTGAAGAAAACATTCCCTCGGTTCGTGGCGCTTCGCAAGCTTATGGATTGTCATTTGTGCCAGGAACTTGGGTTGAAAGTATTCAAATTACCAAAGGAGCTGGAAGTGTAATTAATGGTTATGAAAGTATTTCGGGTCAAATTAATTATGAAGTTTTAAAACCTGCGAATGATATTCCATTTTTCTTAAATGCTTACGCTTCTCAAGATCAACGTTATGAAATAAATACGCATTTCAATAACAAACTTTCGGATAAATTAAGCTCAACATTGTTTTTACATGGAAACACACGTTTAGGAAAAAATGACATGAACAATGACGGATTTTTAGATGGTCCAATTGGCAAACAAGTCAATATTTTAAACCGTTGGCAATATGGTGATTGTGGAACTGGTTTTGTAAGTTTTTTTAATGTTCGTTATATGAACGATGAAAAACAAGCTGGAGAAATGGAGTTTAATCCTGATACAGACAAGTTAACAACAAATGCTTGGGGAAGCGAAATCAATACAGAAAAAATTGAAATTTCAAATAAAACAGGATATGTTTTTCCAGAAATGCCTTATCAAAGTTTCGGATTCCAAAATTCGTTTCAATCTCACAAGCAAGAGTCGTATTTTGGTTTAAATCAATA
>Ga0209175_10000739_pt1 | contig 17873 bp, 14 predicted proteins | sample JI91814C2DNA_FD_187506 | JGI IMG/M metagenome (GOLD analysis project Ga0209175, IMG submission 187506) | Wastewater effluent complex algal communities from Wisconsin, to seasonally profile nutrient transformation and Carbon sequestration -... | ecosystem: Engineered > WWTP > Effluent > Algae...
AACGTCCCACCGGAGAAAGCCCATGTGTTCCATCCTCGGAGTGTTCGACCTGCGCCCCGGCGTAGACCTGGCCCCGCTGCGGCCGCTGGCCCTGTCGCTGTCGGCGCGCCAGCGCCACCGCGGCCCGGACTGGTCGGGCGTGTACACGCACGCGAACTGCGTGCTGGTGCACGAGCGCCTGGCCATCGTGGACCCGGCCGGCGGCGCCCAGCCGCTGCGCTCGGCCGACGGTGCCCTGGCGCTGGCGGTGAACGGCGAGATCTACAACCACCGCGAGCTGGAGCGCGCGCTCACCCGGCCCTACGATTTCCAGACCGGCTCGGACTGCGAAGTCATCAACGCCCTGTACCGCGAGTGCGGCGCCGACGGCATCGCCCGGCTCAACGGCATCTACGCCTTCGCGCTGTGGGACGCCGCGCACGGCCGCTTCCTGATCGCCCGCGACCCGATGGGCGTGTGCCCGCTGTACTGGGGCCACGACGCCGACGGCCGCCTGTGGCTAGCCTCGGAGATGAAGGCGCTGGCCCGGCACTGCGCCGACGTGGCGCCGTTCCCGCCCGGGCATGTGTTCGACAGCGCGTCGGGCGAACGGGTCGCGTTCCATGACCGGCCCTGGCGCGAGTACGAAGCCACGCAGGGCGTGGCGGTGGCGCCCGAAGCGCTGCGCGCGGGCTTCGAACAGGCCGTGCACCGCCAGCTGATGACCGACGTGCCCTACGGCGTGCTGCTGTCGGGCGGGCTGGACTCGTCGCTGGTGGCGGCCTGCGCCGCGCGCTTCGCCCGCCAGCGCATCGAGGACGACGACCGCGGCGAAGCCTGGTGGCCGCGCCTGCATTCGTTCGCCATCGGCCTGGCGGGCTCGCCCGACCTGGCCGCGGCCGAGGTGGCGGCGCGGGCGCTGGGCACCGTGCACCACGGTTTCACCTACACGTTTGAAGAAGGCCTGGACGCGCTGCCCGACGTCATCCGCCACATCGAAAGCTACGACGTCACCACCGTGCGCGCGTCCACGCCCATGTACCTGCTGGCGCGGCGCATCAAGGCCATGGGCGTGAAGATGGTGCTGTCGGGCGAGGGCGCCGACGAAATCTTCGGCGGCTACCTGTACTTCCACAAGGCGCCCGATGCGCGCGCCTTCCACGAGGAAACGGTGCGCAAGCTCGACGCCCTGCACCTGTACGACTGCCTGCGCGCCAACAAGGCCATGATGGCCTGGGGCGTGGAGGCGCGCGTGCCCTTCCTGGACCTGGCGTTCATGGACCTGGCCATGTCCATGGACGCCGCGCACAAGATGGCCGGCCAGGGCCGCATTGAAAAGGCCGTGCTGCGCGAAGCCTTCGCCGGCGTGCTGCCCGATGAAATCCTGTGGCGTCAGAAGGAACAGTTCAGCGACGGCGTGGGCTACGGCTGGATAGACGGCCTCAAGGCGCACGCCGGGGCCTGCGTGAGCGACGCGATGCTGGCCCAGGCCGAACTGCGATTCCCGGTGAACCCGCCGCAGACCAAGGAAGCGTACTGGTACCGAGAGCTGTTCGAGCGCGAGTTCCCGGGCGAGGCCTGTGCGCGCACCATCCCGGGCGGCAAGTCCATCGCCTGCTCGTCGCCGGCCGCCATTGCCTGGGACCCGGCGTTCGCCGCCGCGGCCGACCCGTCCGGGCGCGCGGTGGCGGGCGTGCACCTGGCCGCCACCTGAGGGTGCGCGGCGCCCTTGTGGCCTGCGCGGTGGCTCGGATAAAGTCGCCGCGCAACGCCACGCACCGTGGCTTGCCCACCGGACAACAGGGGATGCGCCAGGGGATGGTCAGGAACAGAGCGGTCATGGGTTTGCTCGCCATTTCGATGGCTTTCCTCGGCGGATGCGCCACCACTTACACCGACGGCACCAACCCGATCACGGGCATGGCCGGCGGCTACTACGACCTTCCGGGGCCGGGCAAGCTGGTGACCGTGGGCTTTGGTGCCAACGCCTACACCGACGCCGAAACCGTGCGCCGCTACGTGCTGCGCCGCGCCTGCGAAGTCGTGCAGGAACAGGGCAAGACCCACTTCTGGGCCTACGTGAGCCTGGGCGATGCGGCGCGCAACAACGCCGTGGGCGAGGACCTGGGCATCCAGCAGCTGGGCGGCAAGCCCTTCTCGATGATCTACATCCTGCCGCTGGACCAGGCCCGCCCTGGCGCCCTGGATGCCGCCGACGTGCTGTCGCGCGTCACCGTCGAAAAGAAGGACTGAGCGCATGTCCCGCAATCGCCTGCTCGCGCTGCCTGCCGTTTTCGCCCTCCTGGGCGGCTGCATGATCCTGCCCACCTACACGCCCGCCGCCGGCGAGCCGGTGGCCATCATCCAGGCCGACCGCCTGCCGTCGCCGTCGTTCTGCGCCGACGGCGTGGGCTACGACGCCAAGGTGGCGGCCGACGGCACCATCCAGGTGCCGGCCAACAAGCGGGTGTCGCTGTATTCGTACGTGGTGCTGGCCGACTACAACGTCACCTACACCTGCATGCCCGGCGCCAGCTACACCTTCGACGCGGGCAAGCGCTACATCGGCGCGGTGCAGCACGTGCCGGGCGGCTGCGCCATCGACCTCGTGCAGCTGAGCGACGCCACCGACACCGGGCTGGCGCCCGAACCCAGCGAGTCCGGCCCGCACTGCAGCCCCTGGGCCAAGCCCGACAAGAAGAAGAAATAGCGCCGCGGGCGAAGAAGGCGCCGCTTCCGCGCCGGCCTCAGGCGCCGCGGAAGCGCAGCGTCAGGCCCTTGAGGAAGTTGCGCAGCATCTGGTCGCCGCACTGGCGGTAGTTCTTGTGCCCCGGCGCGCGGAACAGCGCCGACAGCTCGGGCTTGGACACCGGGAAGCCCGCGTCTTCGAACGCCTGGTGCATGTCGGCGTCCTTGAACTCGAAGGCCACGCGCAGCTTCTTGAGCACCAGGTTGTTGCTGACGCGCTTTTCCACCGGCCGCTTGTCGGCTTCGCTACCCGGGCCGCGGTAGTGCACCACCAGGCCGTCCAGGAAATGCGACAGCACCAGGTCGGGGCACTCGGCGAAACCGGCTTCGCCTTCCTTCTTCAGGTAGGCCTGGACTTCGGACTTGTCGAGTTCGAAGCCGGCGTTGGCCAGCTGCGCGATCTCGACGATCTTGTTGTCGCCCAGGTCGAGCATGAAGCGGATGCTGCGCAGGACGTCGTTGTTGATCATGGGGATTCCGGGGGCAGGGCCGTTGCGGCGGGGGCGTCCCGGGCTAGGGAGCGTGGGGCGTCACTTTACCGGGTTTGCCCGCGTCGCAGTGCTGGCAAAGCCAGGGCTTGCCCTTGCCGGTGAGCGCGAACAGGCCGTGCTGGCCGCAGGTCTTGCAGCGCAGCCCGTATGGTTTCTGCCGCGTTCAAAAGGCGGATCCGGGCTGCTGGAGGAAGTCGAGCTCTTCGGGCGTCGAGGCGCGGCCCAGGATGGCGTTGCGGTGCGGGTAGCGGCCGAAGCGGTCGATGATGGCCTTGTGCCGCAGCTCGAACTCCAGGTTGCTGGCCGGCGCGTGCTCGCGGTAGAGCAACTCTGCCAGCGCATGGATCGCCCTGGATTCGCTGTGCATGTAGGGCAGCAGCAGGAAACTGCGCTGCACCGGCGTCAGCTCCGCCAGCGCGCCGCAGCGCACGGCTTCCTGCGACAGCACCAGCGCCATCGGGTCGTGCGCGAAGGCCAGGGGCGTGCCGCGATGGATGTTGCGCGGGAACTGGTCCAGCACCAGCACCTCGGCCAGCCGGCCGTGCGCGGTACTACGCCATGCCTGCAGTTCGCCCGCCGCGGCCTGCACCAGCAGCGCCTGGTAACGGGCGCGCAGCCGGTCGTCGAACGCCGGGTCCACCTTCCACCAGGCGGCTTCCGGGGTTTCCTCGAACCAGAAGCGCAGGATGTCGTCCGGTGTGGTCATGGGGTGGCCCGAGTCGAACGCGGTTGCCGGCAGGGCGAGCAGCAAAAGCGAGGCCTTGCCCGGGGGCACGTCAGGGCTGGCCCGCGACCTTCGGCGCGGCGTTGCCGGGCACCACCGGGTAGCCCAGGCTCACCCAGCCCTGGATGCCTTCCCAGAGCACGGCGGTGTTGGTGAGGCCGCCTTCGCGCAGCTTGCGCACCACCGATTCGGCGGCGGCGCGCGGGCACTCGCAGTAGGCCACGATCCAGGTGCCGTCGGTGGGCAGGTTGGCCATCACTTCTTCGCGGCTGGCGTAGTAGGGGCCCGGCACCGCGCCTTCGATGTGCGCGCGCTCCCACATGGAAGTGACGCGGGTGTCGAGCAGCACCATGCGCTTGCGCGCCTTGAGTTCGCGGTCGAGATCGGCGGCGCTGACGTACAGGCCGTCCTTGAGCGTGAACTCGGGCGCGGGCGCATCGGGGTTGATCACGTACGCGTCCAGCGCCGGCGGCGCATGGCGGATGGGGTCGGGCGCGGTCCAGCCGGCGCTGCGGCTGCGGATGTAGGCGGTGACGCCGTCAATCTGCGCGGGGCTGAGCGTGTCGCGGAACGCCACCATGGGCGTGCCGTCGCGGCCGTTCTCGATGGTGTGGCGGATGAAGGCGTCGGGCGTCAGCGCCAGCATCGTGGCATTGCCCAGCGCGGTGCCGGTGCCGCCTTCGCCCTGCGCGCCGTGGCAGCTGGCGCAGCTGTCGGCGTACACCTTCGCACCCAGCGCCACGTCGCCGGTGACGGCGCCGTCGGGCAGGTGGAGCGGCGCGGCGGCGGCCTGCTCGCCCAGCCACAGCGTCAGCTGCACGATGTCCTTGCGCGACAGCGGGCCGCCGACCTCCTGGTGGTAGCCGCCCATCGGCGTGCCCGGGCGGCCGTAGGCGATGGCTTCGCCGATGACAGCGGGGAAGCCCGCCGCGAACAGCTGCGGCGATTTCAGCGAGGGTGCGTGGTCGTTGGCGTAGCCGGCGCGGTCGGGGCCGTGGCACAGGGCGCAGTACTGCTGGTAGCGGGCGGAGGCGGCGGTGACTTCTTCGGGAGTCAGCGGCGGTGGGCCGTTCTGGGCCAGGGCCGGGGCGGTGCCCAGCGCAAGGGCGAACAGGGTGGCCAGGCGAAGCGGCTGGGCGGGAAGGGTCATGCGGGCGTCCTGTCGGGGGTGTCGTGGGTACAACGTAATCCAGCCCCGTGTCCGGCGCCATCCCGGCCAGCGCCCGCCGGCGGCCTTGCCACGAACTGCCCCGTGCCTGCCCGCGAAAAGCCAGATAGGGTGGGCAGGCTTGCCGTCAGCCGCCCCGACCCGGGTGATGGCACCCAGCATGGGAGAAACGAACATGGCATTGAGCCTGCAAAGCAACGAACTGCGGGGGACTTTCTTCCGCCGCGTGGTGTGGGGTGGCGCGGCCTTCCTGATGCTGCTGCCCGCCGTGGCCATGCAGTTCACCGACGAGGTGAACTGGACCGCCGCGGACTTCATCGTCTGGGGCGTGATGCTGGGGGTCGCCTGCGTGTCCTACGAGATCGCCGCGCGCATCGCCCGCAGCAATGCCTACATGGCAGCCGCGGGCATCGCGGTGGCGGGCGCCTTCCTGATGACCTGGGCGAACCTGGCCGTGGGCATCATCGGCAACGAGAACAATCCGGCCAACGAGATGTTCTTCGGGGTGATTGCGGTCGGGATCATCGGCGCCTGCCTGGTGCTGTTCCGTGCCCGCGGCATGGTGTGGGTGATGTCGGCCACGGCCGTCGCACAGCTGGCCGTGTGCCTCTACGCGTGGCTTGCCGGGCTGGGCTGGATCTTCGTCTTCACCGGCGTGATGTGCGCGCTGTGGCTCGCTTCCGCCCGTCTCTTCCACCACGCCGCGAAAACGGGGTCAGGTTCACTTTCCAGGCCGACATGAGGCTTGCGCGCATCCAATGGTTGGCCCTGGCGACGGCGGTGTTACTGCTGGCGGGCTGCGGCGCCGCCGACGCGCCGCCGGCGCAACCGTTGCCCGCGCCAGCGGCGGCCGCCGCAGCGACGGCCTCGGAGACGCGGCACTTCGCGATAGAGTCCACGGCGGACCCGGCCCTGACGGCCCGCGCCGCCAATGCCACGGAGGCCCTGTTCGACGCCTATGCCGAATTCTTCGGCGACGCGCCCGCACCGGCCGCGACGAAGTTCAAGCTGCGCCTGTACGCCACGCGCGCCGAATTCCAGGCCAACAACCGCAGCCGTCCCTGGGCCGAGGCCTACTATCACCGGGGCGTGTCACACGCCTACCTGGACGACACAGGGTCCAACCCCTTCCATTGGCTGCTGCATGAAACGGTGCACCAGCTCAATCGCGAGCTGACGGGCTACGCGAAGGAAAAGTGGATAAACGAGGGCCTTGCCACGTATTTCGGCAGCAGCCAGTTCGCGCAAGGCCGGCTGCTCGCTGGCGTGATGGACCCGGAAGCCTATCCGCTGGGCTGGCTTGACCGCTGGCCGCTGTCGGGCGACTGGGCCACCGACGTGCAGGCGAACCGGGTCATCCCGCTGCGCGCGCTGATCACGGGGCAGGGCGGGCCACCGATCGACGCCACGGTGAACGCCCACTACCTGGGCTACTGGAGCTTGAGCCATTTCCTGGTCCACCACGACCGCGGTCGCCATGCTGCGGCCTACCGCGAGATGCTGCGCAGCGGCGCCTCGCTGGCGGATTTCGAGCGCCTTGTCGGCCCGATCGACGCCATCGAACCCCAGTGGTACGCCTACTTCGTGGAGAAGACGGCTGCGGTGCCGCGTTGAACTATCATGGGTCATCCCCAGCGTGAGCGGCCCTTGAACAACCCTTCGCCGTTTGCTGCCGTTGACGCCAAGGCCTTCGCCGCCGATGTCGAGGCCCTGCACAAGACCCTGAAGGCCGATCTTGGCGCGGCCGACCTGGCGCATCTGCGCAAGATGGCTCTCTGGGCGCGTCTGTGCGGTGTGGCGGGTTATGCAACGGCGTGGATCGTGCCCAATCCGCTGTCGGCGCTGCTGATGGGCCTGGGCAACATGGGCCGCTGGACCTGCGTCACCCATCCGGTGATGCACCGAGGCTACGACGCCGTGCCGGGCGTGCCGCCACGCCTGACCAGCAAGCGTTTCGCGATGGGCTGGCGACGCTACCTGGACTGGCTGGACTGGCTGCATCCGGACGCGTGGGCGCACGAACACAACCAGCTGCACCACTACCACACCGGCCAGCAGCAGGACCCCGACCTGGTGGAGCGCAATGCGGCCTTCATCCGCCATCGCGCGGTGCCGCGCCCGGTGAAGGCGGCGCTGGTGGTGCTGCTGATGATGACGTGGAAGCTGACCTACTACGCGCCCAACACCTTTTTCGCGCTCAAGCAGCATCGCGCGATCCGCGCGCAGTCCACCGCGCAGGCCCGGGCCAAGCCGCTGCCGACGATGGGCGAGGTGGACTGCTTCATCATTCCCGGCGAGCGCGTGATGCTGCCGGTGACGGCCTGGGGCGTCGAGTTCTGGCTGCGCTGCGTGTTGCCCTACGCGGTGGTGCGGTTCGGCCTGGTGCCCGCGCTGTTCCTGCCGCTGGGCACGGGGGCGTGGCTGGCGGTGCTGGTGAACTCGGTGCTGGCCGAGATCGTGGCCAACGTGATCACCTTCGTCACCATCGCGCCCAACCACACTGGCGACGACGTGCATCGCTTCGACAGCGGGCCCGGGAGCCGCGCCGAGTTCTACCTGCAGCAGTGCGCCGGCTCGGTGAATTACCCCGGCGGCAGCGACCTGCGGGATTTCCTGCAGGGCTACCTGAACTACCAGATCGAACACCACGTCTGGCCGGACCTGCCGCTGCTCAAGTACCGGCAGGCCGCCCCGCAGCTCAAGGCCATCTGCCGCCGGCATGGCGTGCCCTACATCGAGGAGAGCGTGTTCCGGCGCTTCGGCAAGCTGTGGGCGATCATGATGGGCGACGCCGACATGCGGCGCGTCGGGCAAGAGCGGCAAGAACGGCAGCAAGAACGGGGTCAGATGGGAACGGGGTCAGATCAACTTATCCGGAGACCACCGCGTGTTCAGGGCGGAACCATTCCCGGATAAGTTGATCTGACCCCGTTCCCATCTGACCCCATTCTTGCCGCTCTTGCTCAGGTGGATTCGACGCGGTCCACCTTGGTGAAGCCGCGCGGCAGCAGGTTGCCGCGGCTGGCGCGCGTGCCTTCGTAGGCCTGCAGGTCGCGCCAGCTCAGCACCAGCTTCTGCTTGCCCGAGTACACCGTGAGTTCGCCGCCGTTGCGCACGCTGGCCAAGGCGATCACCTTTTCCTCGCCGCTCTTGAGCTTGGCCGGCGGGATCTGGATCAGCTTGTTGCCCTTGCCCTTGTCGAGCTCCGGCAGTTCGGTGATGGGGAAGGCCAGCAGGTGGCCGGCGCTGGTGATGCTGACGATCCAGTCGGTCTTGGCATCGGTGACCGGCACCGGCGCGAGGATGTCGGCGGCGTCGTCGGCGTTGATCAGGGCCTTGCCGGCCTTGTTGCGGCCGGTGAAGTTTTCGAACTTCGTGACGAAGCCATAGCCCCAGCTGGAGGCCAGCACGTAGCGCGCTTCGTTCTCGGCGGCGGCCAGGCCCACGAAGGACGCGCCCGCGGGCGGCGAGAATCGGCCGCTCAGCGGGTCGCCGTTGCCGCGCGCGCTGGGCAGCGTGTGCGCCAGCGTGGAATAGCTGCGCCCGGTGGAGTCCAGGAACGCCACCTGCTGCGTGCTGCGCCCGCGCACGGCCTGCAGCAGGCCGTCGCCGTCGCGGTAGCTCAGCGCGGCGGCCTCGACGTCGTGGCCCTTGGCCGAACGGATCCAGCCCTTCTTCGACAGCACCACGGTCACCGGCTCGCTGGGCACCAGCTCGGTTTCGCTGATGGCCTGCGCGGCCTCGCGCTGCACCAGCGGCGAGCGGCGGGCGTCGCCGAACTTCTTGGCGTCGGCCAGCAGCTCGTCCTTCACCTGCTTCTTGAGCTTGGCCTTGGATTCGAGGATGGACTGGATCTTGTCGCGTTCCTTCGCCAGCTCGTCCTGCTCGCCGCGGATCTTCATTTCCTCCAGGCGGGCCAGCTGCTTGAGCTTGGTTTCCAGGATGTATTCGGCCTGGTCGTCGTCCAGGCCGAAGCGCGCCATCAGCACGGCCTTGGGCTCGTCCTCGGTGCGGATGATGCGGATCACTTCGTCCAGGTTCAGGAAGGCCACCAGCAGGCCTTCGAGCATGTGCAGGCGGCGTTCGACGCGCTCCAGGCGGTGGCGCAGGCGGCGGGCCACGGTGGTGTTGCGGAACTCCAGCCATTCGGTGAGGAAGGTCTTGAGGTTCTTTACCTGCGGGCGGCCGTCCAGGCCGATGATGTTGAAGTTCACCCGGAAGCTTTTTTCCAGGTCGGTGGTGGCGAACAGGTGGCCCATCAGGGCTTCGAAGTCCACGCGGTTGCTGCGCGGCACCAGCACCAGGCGCACCGGGTTCTCGTGGTCGGACTCGTCGCGCAGGTCCTCCAGCCAGGGCAGCTTCTTGGCGCGCATCTGCTGCGCCACCTGCTCCATGATCTTCGACGGGGACACCTGGTAGGGCAGGTGGGTGATGACGATGTTGAGGTTTTCGCGCGTCCACGTGGCGCGGGCGCGAACGCTGCCGCCGCCGGTTTCGTAGATCGAAAGCAGGTCGGCGGCGGAGGTGATGATTTCCGCGCCGGTGGGGTAGTCGGGGCCGCGCACGTGTTCGCACAGGTCGCGCACCGTCGCGTCGGGGTCATCGAGCAAACGCACCGCCGCGCTCACCACTTCGTTGAGGTTGTGCGGCGGGATGTCGGTGGCCATGCCCACGGCGATGCCGGTGGTGCCGTTGAGCAGCAGGTGCGGCAGGCGCGCCGGCACCCAGCTGGGCTCCTGCAGGGTGCCGTCGAAGTTGGGCACCCAGTCCACGGTGCCCTGGCCCAGTTCGCCCAGCAGCACTTCGGCGATCGGCGTGAGCTTGGACTCGGTGTAGCGCATGGCCGCGAACGATTTCGGGTCGTCGGTGGAGCCGAAGTTGCCCTGGCCTTCGATCAGCGGATAGCGGTAGGAGAAGGGCTGGGCCATCAGCACCAGCGCTTCGTAGCAGGCGCTGTCGCCGTGCGGGTGGAACTTGCCGATGACGTCGCCGACGGTGCGCGCGGACTTCTTGGGCTTGGCGCCGGCGCCCAGGCCCAGCTCGCTCATGGCGTAGATGATGCGGCGCTGCACGGGCTTGAGGCCGTCGCCCAGGAAGGGCAGGGCGCGGTCCAGCACCACGTACATCGAATAGTCCAGGTACGCGCGCTCGGCGTATTCGCGCAGCGGGATCTGTTCGAAACCGTGGAAGGTGGGGCGGGCGGGCTCGGTCATGAACGGCGGGACTCTGGCGGGTTGCAGGCCCCCATTCTATCGCCCCTGCCGGGCTGGCAAGAACGGGGTCAGATCAACTTCCTGCAGGAAGTTGATCTGACCCCGTTCTTTCAGGCGGGTGACGGGTTTTCTTGCTGCTGCAGGCGCCACATGCTGGCGTAGCGGCCGTTGCGGGCCAGCAGGGCGGCGTGGCTGCCGCGCTCCACCACGCTGCCGCCATCGAGCACCAGGATTTCGTCGGCGTCCATCACCGTGGACAGGCGGTGGGCGATCACCAGCGTGGTGCGGCCCACGGCGATGCGGTCGAGTTCGTCCTGGATGGCCTGTTCGCTGGCCGAGTCCAGCGCCGACGTGGCCTCGTCGAAAATCAGGATGGCCGGATTCTTGAGCAGGGCCCGGGCGATGGCCACGCGCTGCTTCTCGCCGCCGCTGAGCTTGAGGCCGCGCTCGCCCACCTCGCTGTCGTAGCCGTCGGGCAGGGTGAGGATGAAGTCGTGGATGTGGGCCGAGCGGGCGGCGGCCTCCACTTCCTCGTCGCTGGCCTCCGGGCGGCCGTAGCGGATGTTGTAGCGGATGGTGTCGTTGAACAGCACCGTGTCCTGGGGAACGATGCCGATCGCCGCGCGCACCGAGTCCTGGGTAAGCGAGCGCAGGTCCTGGCCGTCGATGGCGATGGACCCCCCGCTGATTTCGTAGAACCGGTACAGCAGCCGCGACAGCGTGGACTTGCCGCTGCCCGAATGCCCCACCACCGCCAGCGTGCCGCCCGGCGGGATGGTGAAGCTGACGCCGTGCAGGATTTCCCGGCGGGCGTCGTAGCCGAAGTGCACGTCGGTGAACTCCACCTTCGGGCGGCGGGCCACCAGCGCGGTGGCGTCCGGGCGATCGCGCACGTCCTGGGTTTCGTCCAGCAGGCCGAACAGGCGTTCGATGTTGGTGATGGCCTGCTTCACCTCGCGGTACACCATGCCCAGGAAGTTCAGCGGCGCCGACAGCTGCAGCAGGTAGGCGTTCACCAGCACCAGGTCGCCGATGGTCATCTCGCCGGCGGCCACGCCGGCGGCGGCGCGCCACATCAGCGCCGTGATGCCGATGGCGACGATGGCGCTCTGGCCCAGGTTGAGCACGGCCAGCGACTTGAGGCTCTTCACCGTGGCGTCTTCCATCTGGCGCAGGTTGTCGTCGTAGCGCCGCGCCTCGTGTTCCTCGTTGTTGAAGTACTTCACCGTCTCGAAGTTCAGCAGTGAATCCACCGCGCGGGCGCTGGCGCGGGTGTCGGCCTCCACCGCGGCGCGGTAGAAGCGGGTGCGCCATTCGGTGACCCGGAAGGTCCAGGCCACGTAGGCGGCGATGGTGCCCAGGGTGATGGCCGCGAAGCCCCAGTCGTAGCTCCACACCAGCACGGCGGTGACCAGCGCTATCTCCAGCAGCGTGGGCAGGATGGTGTAGATGGTCCAGTCCAGCAGGTCGGAGATGGCGGTGCCGCCGCGCTCCACGTCGCGGGCCACGCCGCCCGTGCGACGGTTGAGGTGGAAGCGCAGGCTGAGCGCATGCAGGTGGCGGAACACGCGCAGCATCACCGTGCGTGAGCTGCGGGCCATCACGCGGGCGAAGACGATGGTGCGCAGTTCGGTGAACAGCGTCACCGACAGGCGCGCCGCGCCATAGGCCAGCAGCAGACCCACCGGCAGCACCAGCAGCGACGGCGCCACGTCCAGGCCGTCCACCAGGCCCTTGAGGATCATCGGTACGCCCAGGTTGGCCAGCTTGGCCGCGACCAGGCAGGCCAGGGCCAGCAGGATGCGGCCCAGGTAGGGCCGCAGGAAGGGCACCAGCTCGCGCAGGATGGCGCCGACGCTGCGTTCGGCGACGGGCGGGGCTTCGGGGTTGGCGGCGGCGGTTCGGGTCATCGGAACTCGTTGGGGTCGGGCGCCACGGCTTGCAAGCCGCGGGCAGGGGGGCTTGTTATGCTGGCATGGTTTCCCGCCGTTGACGCCGATGACCCCCGCTCAGCAAATCTCCCGCGCCAGGCTGGCCCTGATCCTCGGCGGGCTGGCCATGTTCGGCCCGTTCTCGATAGAACACCGTGTTCCCGGCCTTCCCGGTGATGGCGCGCGACCTGGGCGTGGGCAAGGCGGCCATGCAGCAGACCATCAGCGTGTACCTGCTCGGGTATGCGGCGATGTCGCTGTTCCATGGCCCGATTTCCGACGCCATCGGCCGCAAGAAGGTGCTGCTGGCCGGCATCGTGCTGTTCACGCTGGCATCCGTGGGCGCGGCGCTGGCCGGGGACATGACCACCATGCTGGCGTTCCGCGCCCTGCAGGGGCTGTCGGCCGGCGTGGGACTGATCGTGGGGCGGGCGGTGGTGCGCGACTGCCGGCAGGGCGACGACGCGCAGCGGCTGATGAGCCAGATCTCGATGATCTTCGGCATCGCGCCGGCCATCGCGCCCGTGATCGGCGGCCTGCTGCTGGGCTGGTCGGACTGGCACGGCATCTTCTGGTTCCTGGCGGTGTTCGGACTGTTGCTGCTGGCGCTCACGGCCTGGGGCCTGCCGGAAACGCATCCGCCGGAGAACCGCGTTCCGCTGCATGTGGCCACGCTGGCGCGCGACTACGGCGGCATGCTGGCCAGCCGCAAGTTCCGGCTGCTGGCGCTGCTGGGCACCGCGAACTTCGGCGCGCTGTTCCTGTACATCGCCTCGGCGCCGGCGTTCGTGCTCGATCTGCTGGGCCTGGGGGAACAGGACTTCGTGTGGTTCTTCGCGCCCACCATTGGCGGCATGATGCTGGGCGCCTTCGTCAGCGGCCGTGCGGCCGGGCGCATGAGCGGGCAGCGGCTGGTGGAGTGGGGCTTCGCCTGCTGCGGCGTCGCGGCGGCCTACAACATCGGCTACAACTATTTCACCGATTCACCCACGCTGCCCTGGGCGGTGTTGCCCACGGCGCTGGGCGCGTTCGGCATCGCGCTGGTGTTCCCGATCGTTACCCTGCTGATCCTGGACAGGTACCCGCGCCAGCGCGGCAGCGCCTCGTCCATGCAGGCCTTCGTCGGACTGGTGTCGAACGCCGCCATCGCCGGCCTGCTGTCGCCGCTGGTCAGCCACAGCGGCCTGGCGCTGGCGCTGACCGCCGCCTGCTTCACCGCGGTGGGCTACGCCCTCTGGCGCTGGTATGTCTCGCACAGCGCGCGTTACCCCGACCCGATACCGGATTCCGACCCTCACATCGCTCGCCACGAACCCACCGGCGATCTCTGACGCGGGGCCGCGTCGCCGCTTCAGGCGCCTGCGGCCGCGAGCAGGCTGATGCGGTCGGCCCAGGCCTGCCGTTCCTCCGCGGTCCAGCGTTCGCCCAACAGGAAGCGCCGTTCGCTCAGGTGCTTCTGGCGCCAGGCGGGATCATCCACCTGCACGGCCAGCCGGCCGTCGGCCACGCTGGCGCTGGCACCGCGCCATTCGCCGCTCCAGGTCTCGTTGCCATCGGCGTGCACGATGATGCCGCGGCCTGAGCGGTTGGCGGCCAGCAGGGCCACGATGCGGCCATCGAGGTCGAACGAGTACTTGCTCCACAGGTCACTGCCGGTGAGGCCCGCCTGGGCCAGCAGGGCCTGCAGGTTGGCGTGGGCATCGAGCCGGGACTGCTCCACGCGCGCCTGGTGTCGCACCGCTTCGTCGGCGTCGTGCTGGCGCTGGGCCGCTTCGGCGTCAATGGCTTGCTGGCGTGCCAGCGCCTCGTCCGCTTCGCGCTGCGCCCGGGCGGCGAGCAGGTCCCGATGCTCCTGCGCCTTGTCGGCGATGTGCAGCGCGGAGACGTAGCGCTTGTACAGCAGATCGATCGTCTTGTTGGCGCCCACCGCCAGGCCGGTCGGCAGTTCCATGGACAGGTCGCCCAGCGTCAGGTGGCTCTTGCCCGTGAATCGGGTGCGGTTCACCCACTGGCCGGGTCCTTCGATGGTGCCGCTGATCTGTTCGCCGCTGAACCGGCCGCGCGCCTCGAAAGTCTGGAAAGTGCGTTCGAACACGCGATCGGTGCGCGACTCGTGCAGGAAGGACGCGAGACGGCGCAGCGGCACGTCGCGGTGATGCCAGCCCTTCTGCTTGCCCTTGCCAAGGAAATGCCATTCCACGGTTTCCTCGCCGGGGCGGTGCCTGAACTTCAGGCGCGTCGAGTAGTAGCCCAGGCCGCGGGTGCGGCGCAGCAGCGCAATCAGCGGCAGCCCGAGCAGGCGGCCCGCGGCCACGCCGATCATCCACAGCGCCCAGGCCATCACCGGCAACATGGCCAGGACCACGGTGCGGTACAGGGCGGGATCGAGCCCGTCGGTGGCCGTGGACGCCAGCAGTTCGGGCAGTTTCCAGAACACCTCCAGCCCGCCGCGCGCGACCAGCGCGGCAGCCAGCCAGCCCAGCACCAGGCTGGCGATGAAGTTCCGGCTGTCCCAGGCGTACCACTGGACACGCCGCCGCAGTGTCCACGCCGCCGCCAGGGCGATTGGCAGCAGCGGCCAGCCGGCAAGCTGCTCCCAGAGGAGGTCGGGGCGCCTGTACGGTGAGAAGAAGAACGCCGGGAGCCAGATCGCCGCCGGTATGGCAACCAGGAAGGCCGGCAGCCAACCCAGGCCGTGTCGCCAGGAAACCACGGCGATCACCAGCGCCACTGCAATCAGAACGGCCGCGACCGGCACCACCAGGTTCATTTCCATTGCCACGATCCCCTGCGATCGATCCTTTGGCTGGAATATCGGGCAGCGGCGGACACAGGGTCAAGCCGCTGCACTGCTGCCCGCCTGCCGGCGAGCGCGTGCCGTGGGATGGCGGCAGGGGTTCCGGGCAGCGCGCGTGGATGCGTCGCGGGAGGGCGTCACGGTGCCGCGCGATAGGCCTCTCGGAGGAGTTCGTGGTAGTGGAAGACGGCGTTCTCGCGCAGGGGGTTCAGGCGGCCGGGGACGTAGGAACCTGAGGCCAGGCCGCGCTGCACGTGTTCGCAGATCTCGATGTCCTCGTCCTGCACCTGGTGGGCGAAGTCGTGGTCGGCCTGCTTGCGGGCCTCGGCGTCGGCGCTGTCGGACGCGGCGTAGTAGTAGTCGAACTCGACGATGCAGCGGTCGGCGCCCAGCGGCAGCACGCGGTTGGTCTGCAGCCGGCCCGGCAGCAGGTTGAGCATGGTGTTGGGGTAGATGAAGTAGTACACCGCGTCGCCGTCGCCATACAGCGCGTCGTCGCTCTGCAGCGGGCTGTACTGGTACGAGAACCAGTCCAGGGTTTCGGTGACGTACTGCCGGTAGTCCAGCAGGCTGTTCAGGCCCGGATGGATGTGCGGCACGTGGTAGCCCTCGAGGTAGTTGTCGCAGTACACCTTCCAGTTGCAGGCCACCTCGTAGCGGAAGCGCTTGTGGAAGACGAAGTGCTTGGGCGACAGCCCGCGCAGCGGCGCATCGAAGCCGGCGCTGAACTCGGCGAACGAAGGCGCGCCGTCGCCGGCCACGAACACCAGGCCCTGCCAGGTGTCCACGCGCAGCTCGGGCAGGCGCACGTCCGAGACTTCGAAGTCCTCGGCCGTCTGCATTTCCGGTGCGCTGCGCAGCACGCCCTCCAGCGTGTAGGTCCAGCCGTGGTACTTGCACCGCAGCACCTTGGCCGCCTTGCCGTCGCAGGTGGCCAGCGGGCCGGCGCGGTGCCGGCAGACGTTGTGGTACGCACGCAGCCGCCCTTCGGTGTCGCGAATCACCACCACCGGCAGGCCGGCGATGTCGGTTACGACGTGGTCGCCGGCGTTCGCCAGCGCCGACTCGTGGCCCACCAGCTGCCAGCTGCGCGCGAACACCGCCGTGCGATCGCGCTCGAGCATTGCTTCGCCCCGGTAGAAATCGGCGTGCAGGGCCAGGGCGTGGTCGAGGGTCTGCGGGGCGAGCGGGTCGGGCAACGGCGGGTTCATCGGGTTGGCCAATCTAAGGGTGACGAACCAGTATCCCGCGCCGGCCGGGCCCGCGGAAGCCCCGGACGAAAGCGGCCGGCGAATCGCTTCGCCGGCCGCGGGTTTCCGCCTGGAACGACCGCTTACGGGGCAGGCGTGGCCGCCACCGCCTCGCCGGACCAGCCGCAGGTCTTGCCCTTGTTCTGCTCCACCAGCCAGGTCTGCAGCGGTGCGAAGTATTCCAGCACCGCCGAGCCATCCATCTGCTCGCCGCCGGTGAGTTCCTTCATCGTCTGCTGCCAGGGCTGGCTGGCGCCGCGCTCCATCATGGCCCAGTAGCGCTTGCCGGCCTCGGGGTTGTTGGCGAAGTTGCAGGTGTACAGCGGGCCTTCGTGGCCGGCGGCATCACACAGCGACTTGTAGAACTGGAACTGCAGGATGTGCGACAGGAAGTAGCGCGTGTACGGCGTGTTGCCCGGCACGTGGTACTTCGCGCCCGGGTCGAAGAACTCCTCGCCGCGCGCACCCACCGGCGCCACGCCCTGGTACTTGGCCTTGAGTTCCCACCAGGCGGCATTGTAGTTCTCGGGCTTGATCGAGCCGTCGAACACGCCCCAGCGCCAGCGGTCGATCATCAGGCCGAACGGCATGAAAGCCACCTTGGCCAGCGCCATGCGCATCTGCGAGTTGATCACCGCTTCCTGGCTGACCGCCGGCTTGTCCACCAGGCCGATCGAGGCCAGGTAGTCGGGCGTCATGGACAGCACGATGGTGTCGCCGATGGCCTCGTGGAAGCCGTCGTGCGCACCGTTCTGGAACATCGGCGGCTGGCCCTTGTAGGCCAGGTAGTAATAGACGTGGCCCAGCTCGTGGTAGATGGTGGTGAGCTCTTCCTCGTTGGCCTTGATGCACATCTTGATGCGCACTTCGCCCTCGGTGTTCATCGGCCAGGCGCTGGCGTGGCAGACCACGTCGCGGTCGCGCGGCTGCACCAGCATCGAGTCGGCGTAGAAAGTGGGCGGCAGCGCCGGCATGCCCAGGCCGGTGTAGAAGCTCTCGGCCAGCTTGGTCATGCGCGTGGCCATTTCGATGTCGGCCTTGCGCTCCAGCTCCACCTGCTCGGCGGCGGTGAGCTTGCCCATGCCGCCGGCGGCGCTGACCATTTCGGCCAGGATGTCGTCGCGCTGCTTCTTCAGCGCGCCGTTGATGTCCAGGCTGCCCACGCCCTTGTACGGCTCCAGGATGGGCCAGAGGTTGCCCCAGTCCTGCTGCCACAGGTTGCCGGTGAGGTGGGCCGGGATCATGCCGTCCACCGAGCCCTGCTCGCCGTACTTCTCCACCAGCTTTTCGCGGGTGTAGCACTGCAGCTGTTCGTACAGCGGCTGCACCTGGCCCCAGAGGCGGTCGGCCTCGGCCTGGAAATCAGCGGCCGGCATGTCGTAACCCGAGCGCCAGACGTCGCCGGTGTTGGCGAAGCCCATCTCGGTGGCGCCTTCGTTGGTCAGCTCGACGAAGCGCTGGTAGTCCTTGCGCATCGGCACCGCGATGGTGTGCCAGCCTTCCCAGGCGGCCTTCATTTCTTCGTAGGTGCTGGCCGGGTTGGCGAGGATTTCCGAGACCTGGCCGATGTCC
>Ga0209175_10000743_pt1 | contig 17820 bp, 18 predicted proteins | sample JI91814C2DNA_FD_187506 | JGI IMG/M metagenome (GOLD analysis project Ga0209175, IMG submission 187506) | Wastewater effluent complex algal communities from Wisconsin, to seasonally profile nutrient transformation and Carbon sequestration -... | ecosystem: Engineered > WWTP > Effluent > Algae...
TCTGTTATTTTCTGCATGTTCAGGGCCTGATGCACCTTCTGAGGAATCTGAGAAAACTATTAAGAGTTCTATTCCCGCTACCGAGGTCACGGTAGTGAAGGCAACCATAAAACCTTTCGAATATTTAATTTCCGCTTCCGGAAAAATTGTGTCTTCAGCGGAAGTCCGAATACAATTCAGACGACCGGGTATTATCGAAAAAATATTGGTAAGCAATGGCCAAACGGTTGTACGTGGTCAGGTTTTAGGCATTCTTACCAGTGAAACGCAGAAGTTAAGTCTATCGAAAGCACAGGTTTCACTAACCGAAAAACAACTAACGTATTCAGACCAGATGATGTATGGCAGTGCGGGCGACACTGCCCGGTATAAAAAAGTCAGTGAAAACGTTCGAATTTTAAGTGGACTGGCGGCTGCGGAAATTGCCTATGAAGAAGCTAAGCTTGAGTACAACAATTCGTTTATACGCGCTGAGATAGCGGGAGTAGTTTCAGGAATTGAAATAAATGTAGGAAGTCCTGTTAATCAGGGTGACTTGTTTTGTTTTGTCCATGATCCTAGCAACTTGCTTGTAAAGGCCGAAGTGTTAGAAGCGGATGCGCTGCAGCTTGCGAAGGGGATGCTTGCCGATGTTCAACCCATGGCCAATGCAAAAGAAACATATTCCGCTAAAGTGGAAAGCATCAATCCCCGTGTAGATGAAAAAACCGGGCTGGTAAAGGTTATGTTAAAGCTTTCCGGAAATTCGCGGGCTTTCCCCGGTATGCACGTTCAGACCATCATGCGCCTGCCATACAGCAAAAACATTATCGTTCCAAAAGAAGCAGTCGTTATCCGATCCGGTAAGGCAGTAGTGTTTACAGCCAAAGAGGGATTAGCCAAGTGGAATTATGTTACTCCCGGTCGGGAGAATGGAAAGGACGTAGAAATAGTAGAAGGACTGAAGGAAGGCGATGAGGTGATTATTACCAATAACCTCCAGCTGGCACATGATGCTCCGGTAACTGTATCTAACTAGTTGATTTCTCCCTGCTCATCATCCAATATACCAACGGAACAAAATACAACGCTGCAAACGTAGCCACGATCAAACCCCCAATTGTGGTAATAGCCACTGGCCGCTGAAGGTCAGCGCCTAACCCAGACGAAAATAATATAGGTGTCAATGCCAGCACGTTTGTACACGTGTTCATCACAATTGGCTTTAACCGGTCAAGCCCGGCCTGCTCAATAGCTTTTTGTAATGATAGGGTTTTACGTAATGTATTTATGCGATCAATTTTCAGGATGGCATCGTTATCGAGAATACCAAGCACAACCACCAATCCAATGCCCGACATGATGTTGATCGTTCCACCGGTTGCCCAAAGTAATATAAGGCTTCCGGCAAAACCTAGCGGGATACTTAACATCACAATCAGTGGCTGCGTGAACGATTCAAACTCCGCAGTAATAATAAAGTACATCAACACAAAAGAAACAATGAGAATGAATAACAGTTGTTTAAGATTCTCTTCGTTTTCAAACCAGGTTCCGTTGAAGTCGCTTCTGAGATTGTGTTGTCGGGCAACCGAAGTCCAATGTGTGCGTAAAGTTTTTTCGTTAGAAACAGAATCAGTCACCAAAGCCTGAAAGATTCCCGATGCATCGGCCGTAATGTTTTTATAGCTCCGCTGGTAAGAAGAAGAAATGAACTCTCTTAGCGGATAACTTTTGCCGTTGGACGAAGTAACTTCCGTAGTCCGGAGGACAGTTTCAAAATCAGTGGCAGATCCTTCAAACAACACCGGAACAACGTCACCGAAATTTTTAAAATCGGTAATCCGGTAATCGCCAAAGACAATCCTCAGCTTGCGGTTCAGCGTTTCAAAGTCAACCCCGTACACCCGCATCTTTATAAAATCCAGTTTTATAAAAACCATGGCTTCGGTTTCAAAGCCTTTGCCCGGTTTTAGGTAGCCGAGGCTATCGGGCCTGAGCATAGGATCGGCTATTTCAATGGGAATGGGTCGCTTGGATTTTACATCCCGGAGGCGAACTTCATATACAGGCTGATTTGAAATAAAGAGCTGTTCAAACGCATTAGGTGCATTGCTGAAGGCTACCGAAGCGGTGGGGTAGGCATTTGAGAAATACTGTCTCATGATTACTTCTCCCGCATGCTTTTTATCCTGCGAATCGAATTTGAGATAAAGCTTAACCTGCTGAACTGAATTTTGCGTAACCGCCAGCACAAATTGCTGATAGCCGACCTCTGCTTCCGCCTGTGAAATGTCTGCTTTGTATTCTTCCAGGAAATTAATTACGCGCTTCCGCGATTCGTGCACATCAATGGGTTCATTCCAGTCGATTTCCACAATCGTCTCGGTCCGTTCAATTTCCGGGAAGCCTTGTTTCGGTAGCGTAATCAATAAGATCACGCAAACCGGAATCAGCAGCGCCATCACAACGAGGCTGATGGCTTTGTGTTTCCACACCCAAAGAAAAGAGGAATGATATGCTGACTTCATCCAAATAAAAAAACGACTGTCTTCACGTGTTCCGAGTGCACGGTTTTTGTTGAGCAGCATGTACAGCAACGGAACGAAAATGAACGTACATACAATGGATACAGACAGGATAGACGCTACGGCAATGGCCTGATCGAAAAACAATGCACCCGTTATTCCGCTCATAAAGATCAGCGGCACAAAAACGGCCAGGTTGGTTAGCGCAGAACTCACAAGTGGAGCAACCACTTCCTGCGTGCCGGTCACACAGCTGTCGATGAGTGCTAAGCCTTCTTTGCGCTTGAGTACGATGTTATCGATCACAACAATCGAGTTATCTACAAGCATACCTAGTCCAAGCGCAAGTCCGCTCAGCGAAATGATGTTTAGCGAAAGATTGAAAAGGTATAATAACGAGAAGCAAAGGATAAGCGAAACGGGCAGAACAATTCCCATCACTACCGGTTCGCGCCAGCCTCCCATGAACAGGAACAATATGGCAAATGCAAACAGTCCGCCCCAAAGCAATGCTTGCGAAAGATTTTGAATGCTTAACGTGAGTAATAACGATTGATCCTGCGTAACGTCAAACGAAACAGTGGGATACTCTGCGCGGAACTGCGCTACTACGTTGTAAATCTTCGGCATCACATCGGGCATTCGGGCCTGGGCCTGTTTGTGCACCGTGATCACAATGCCTTGCTTCGTGTTAAACAGGTGAAAGCCCATCGGCTCATCCGGTTCCGCGTAAATGGAGGCAACCTGTTTTAACTGGATGATTGAGCCTGTCCCCGGAATGCGCACGGGAAGCTTTTCCAGCTCTGCAGGATCACTCAGCCGCGAGGCCATTTTTAGAAAGTAGCGGTAATTGCCGTCACGTACAGCCAGCGAACCTAATTCAAGATTAGCGTTTTCAATAGTTTGCGTGATATCGCTTTCGGTCAGGTTCAGACTACGCAACGCAGCGTAATCGGGCGCTACCCGGATAACAGTTTGCTGCGTACCATTCACATCCACTAACCCGATGCCTTCCAACTGTTCAAGTCTGCGCTTTAAAACATTGAGCGTGAGCTCAGAAATTACTAAGTGATCTTCTTCCCGGGACGGGATAACCTGGATGCGGGCAACTGGAATATCCGAAGTGTTGGTTTTAACAACCTGCGGCCGGTCAAGTGTTGAAGGTAAGGCTGACGTTAATCGGTCAATCTTTTCATTTGCTTCAATGTACGCCAGGTTCATGTCCATACCGTACTGAAGTCTAAGCGAAACTGTTCCGTTTTCCTGGCGTGCAATACTTTCTACCCCCTTTAATCCGTTAAGGGTTAGCATACTTTCACGGATGGGCTTCAGAATATTCTGTTCAATCTCTTCGGGTGGGGCGTTTGGATACTGAACAGATACGGTGATCTCGGGCACATCAATGCCAGGCAGCAGGGATACAGGCAATTGAAAGAATGCCAGCACGCTGATCGCGAGGCACGCGACAAGCACCATGATTACAGCAATGGGGCGGAAGAGGAGAAACCTTAACATGCACGGAACGTCACGGGAAACAAGATAGAGAAATAATTCAAACTGCAGGATTTACAGCTTGGCAAAATGCCAGGCTACGATTTTCGACAATTTTGTATTTTTTCTTACAGGGTATAGGAGTTACTCCTATACCAGCGTGTCACCTCTGTGATAAACTGTTAAATTGATGAACCCCACGAACCCCACATAAGTCTATGCAATTCGAAAAGTATGTTAGCAGAATGAAGTATTTAGAGGAATTAATTGAAAAGCAAGGTACAGGCACTCCCAAGGAGCTGGCTCAGAGGTTGGAAGTCTCCGAGCGGATGCTTTACCGATATATTCAGACTTTAAAGACAAGCGAAAAATCCGTTGAGTTTTGCAGAAAAAGAAAATCATATGTTTTCTCACCACCTATATAATGGCAGTGCAAAATGAAAAGGGAAATATTTTAGGAATTATGTTGTTGACCACCTTCTTAATAGGCTGATCAATTGTTTCAAAAGCTACCGAGGAACCTACGGAAAAGCGAGTGAAATATTGCCAAACTTATTCTAAGTGTTTCTTGTCCAGCGGATTTATCTGATGCAATCGTTCACCTGATTTTTTAATTAAAATATAAGCGGGTGGCTTGGTGCCAGCTGGAACGTACCCTGCAATAAGAGTGGGCAAATTAAATTGTGGGTAGAACATGGTGCCATTTCCTTCGATAATAAAGGCCCAGTTCCGTTGGGATTCTATTGAACCAATGAAAACAGGTCGGGTTTTGCGATGATCAATAAAATCAGGACAGGTTATAAAACTGATGATGTCTTCCGGCTTGTTCCAAAGCACGAGATAAACATTATGGTCCTTGTTATCGGCAATATATTTATCGATGATGGTTTTTGATACCTTTTCCTGATTGGCAGTCTTCTCCGCCAGTATGTGCTGCAAGGAGAATTGTTTTTCCAAATCAATATATATAGAAAGATCTTTTTGTGTTTGAGAGTCGATGGGTTTGTCCTTCCAGTACTCAGGCATATACTGTATGTTTTTAACCGGCTTTGATTTTGTTGTCGCTGCAGGCGTAAAGGTTAAATAATGAAAGGCCTCGACCTGACTTGGTTTGCTCATGGAGTCATATTGAGTTGTCTGCATCAGGAAATGTTCAATGTTCTCCGGAATATAGCTTTCTCCAGCCTTTTGTAATTGAATTTTAAAGAAGCTGTTTTCTGTATGGCGTAGAAATTTTCTCACAGCAAGACTTCGGTAGTTTAACTCGTAGGATTTAATGAAATGCTCCTCTGTAGATTTATTCACGTAAATTTCGTAAGTAATATCAAAAGTCTCCGTGAAGGTCTTATTCGCACTTGATTTATCAAATGCCGAGATCTGGTAGGAGATTTCATGTTCAGATTCCGTAGTTCCTTCCAGAAAGTAATCATAATCGCGCGAAGTCAAGGCATACTTCAATCCATTCTTTAATAAAAAAGCAAAGTCGTTGTGATAGAAGTCAAAATAGGTGCGTTGAAAGTCAGCTCGATCAGTCGCAAGGTCCAGGCTTTCTCTTTTTTGTAGATAGGTAAGTTCTTCCTGAACAAATTCAGGCCGCACATTGCCCTGGTATTTTTTGTCATCCCGAAACGCTAGCTGGGCATCCAGCATTTTAACATATTTGTGATCCTGTTTTACCGTATGCCGAAGGTCAACGTTCGCGGTAAAAGATCCAGTCTGCTTGCTTAAATGTTCAAATGCTTTTTTGACAATTTTTTTTGCCTGTTCAGATGGCTTCGAGGCAAAAACAACCACTTCGTGTATTTCTGTAACGGCAGGCGAAAGGTAGACCGTAATCAGGTCAGTATCATCAGCGCTAAATGATTTAGACTTATATCCTACACAAGAAACAAAAATCTGATTTTTAAGGCCTACAAGAATCTCAAACTCACCCAAAATATTGGCGGCTGAAGTTTTCAGCAATTCAGGGCACCGGACTGTGGCATATGGAATAGGTTGTCGGGTAGCGGAATCGAGCACGATACCTTTTACCGAAGGTTGTTGCGCTAGTAAACATGTCGCCAACATGAAGGTAAAACCAAAGGTTAAGCAGATTTTTTTCATATTACCTGTATACAGATTATATCCCTGAAGCCCGATGGGCAAGCATATCATAATATCTTCTGGAGAGTTCTTTAAAGCTCGAGTTGGCAAGATGGGGTAATGAAATTTTTCCTTCTTTCGTTAACACGAAGCCGTACACGCCAAAATCGTAGGTAAGACCATCCAGAATTTTTCTTTCCTTGCTTGCGTAATAGATTGGTAGTGAAGTTGGATTTGATTTCACATACGCAAAATACTCATTAATGGAATCAAATGAAATGATGATTACAACGGTGTAGGCTGAGCTAATGGTTTGTTGTATAAAATCCATTTCCTGTTTAATACAATCCTGGCAAGCATCCCAGTTAAAGTTCAAAACAAATGTTGGTTTATTTGATAGGCCAACTAAGCTGCTAAGGGAAATGGAATTATTGTTCAGATCAATAAGTTGTGTTTCTGAAGAGATGTGGGCGCCCTCCAGAACCCATTGCATTTCAATCGTGCGGAGGTATGCATTCTCCAGATTTGTGCTTGATTGAAGAAGGTTTTGATTGGTTTGAGAAAGCATGGTATTTTGGTTTCTAAACCAGAAAATAGCGATTGCCCCCAAAATAATAACAATAAGCGGAAGCAGCGTGTTTACAATACTTTTGATGTTAAACCGTGACATGTCAGATCAATTAAAAAGTGTACTGCGAAATTTAAACTTAACCAGAACGGGGTTGCTGGCGTTACCTAAGGTATCCAGCATGTTTTTAACCGAGGCCTCACGGTTTGAATTAGTTTCCTTTTTTAAATCTGTTTTCGTTAATAATTCCGAAGACAAAACGCTGATAAAGTCTTCTCCCTCTGTGCTGATTGGGAAGGAGAATGGTAATCCATCAATGTCATTAATAACTTTCTTGATGGCGTATAGCTTATTTGATGTTTTATTAAAAATGCAAAGCCATCGATCCCGGTCGTCCTTTATTGGAGAGGGTGCATTTTTCTTATCAATCATTATGGAATGAAATGTTAAATAATCTTTGTTCTCACATAGCCGATGGATAGCCGACATGATATCACCGTTAAAAAACAACTCTTCCGCTGCTGACTGATCGGCTTTCATGGTTTCTACATCGATAGGCCAGCGATATTTTCCAAAATCAGCGGTGAAACGGGCTTTGAGTTTTCCCTCCTGATCAATTGTATAGAATTCTGCCAGAACCGGCTTGACGTAGGTGAAGTCCGTTCCGTATTTATTCAATACACCTGAAAGAGGTGCGTCATCCAGTACTTCTTCATATGGAAAGTATGTCGACCCGATATCTTTTAAATCACTTGACAGGATTGAAATTACTCCCATTTCTAGTTTTCCGTCCGGGCTATAATCGGTAGGGCAATAGATGATTTTTTTGGTATCCGAAAACTGATAGGCTTCATTTACCCAGTACGGGATACGATATTCTTCCAGAAACTTCCCATGGTGATCAAATCGGAGCGCGCTGAAATTTGAGCCATCATAAACTTCTATTTGGTTGTTATTAAACAGGATATCCATTAGGCTGCTGTACTCTCCGTTGCCTTCCCCGTATTTTCCAATGGAATGCAGGAATTTTCCGTGCTTATCAAATTTTAAAACAGCTTTGGCAAACCGGGCATCCAGAATGTAGTACGCAGAATCCGTTGAGATGATTTTGTTGATACGGCCAATGAGTGGAGTTGAGATGGTCTGTAACGGTAAATACGCGTAAGTAGAATCTATTAATTCGGAGAGCTTGATTTCAGCAATATATTCCACCTCAATTTTCTCACCGGATTGAACAGCGTTGGAGGTCGGATGGGTATTGCATGAGCTAAAAAATACAGATACAACAATCAGAAGTAGAAGGGATAATTTCATGGTGAAGGAGAATTAAATACATACAAAGGCACTGCTTAACGCTCAAACAGTGCCCTTTTCTATACGATATGTTAAGATAAATTAATGCGGATCTTCGTGGCAATTTCCTCCGAAGCAGCTTTTGTCAACTTTGTGCTTGCAACCCTCTATCCACAAAAAACAATCTTTGCGGTGATTGCCTGATGGTGGTTCCTCTACAGCATAAGCCGCAGGTACAACTGTGTACATAATAACCAGAAGTAATCCTACTGAAAGAAAATTTACAAATTTTTTCATACAAATAAGTTTAGGATAAAAATTATTATTGTCCCTTTGAGCGAAAAGGTTAACCAAATGTAACGTGGCTCACTGCCATTTTATGGCAGTGGACTGTCCAAATAGCTGCGTAGGAATTTTCGGTGAAAAAAATATGTTTTATTCAACACCTTCAGGAGTTTCTCCACAGGCGGCACCGAAACAACTGCGATTGTCCTTTGGCTTACAGCCATGGTGCCAGAAACATTCTTTTCTATGATTGTAACTTGGCTCCTCAGTTGCATGGGCCACGGGTACAATACAGTACACTAACGCGAATATGAACGCCAGGGAAAGATAATTGATTAATTTTTTCATGGTGTAAAATTTAGATTGTGAACATACGTATTCCTTATGCATGAAAGGGTAAGCTAATATAGTTTGCTTCACTGCCATAAAATGGCAGTGAAGCCTAACAATGGAGGCAAAGCAGACCTTATAACAGTGCTTTAAATACATTTATAAAGGCACTTTGCATTTTTGGGGTAAGTTATTAACTTTAGATTCAGCTGAAAATCAGCTGTATTTTGGATACCAAACCATAACCTATGACCCAAATCAAAAAATTCCTTTGTCTGGGGGCGCTTCTAATTGTGACGCTAACCTCGACTGCATTAGAAGATGAAACTGGTGATGCTAAATGGTGCAGGTGTAAAAAAGATCTTCATGGTTGGAACGCCTGCCTTGCTGGAAATCTGATAAGCTTCAGGCCAATCTGTCAACAGGGTGGTGGAGACTGTCAGCAAAGTAATATGAACTGTGGAGGTGACAATCCACTGCCTAAGACGCCTGGACCTACTCAACCCGGTCCAAATGATCCCATTCTCGCTTGATTATTTATAGAGCTCAAAACATCTAAATCCTTGCGATATGAACAAAATGAAACGATTTGGTTTTTTTAGTGCGCTTGTAGTCACTTTATTCATGTCAACAGCTATCGTTTATCAGGAACCACCTGACGATGATGACGGGGAAGGTGCGAAACGTTGTCGTTGTAAAAATCAAAGAAGCGTGATTAGCTGTCTTGCAGCTAATGTGATTAGCTTCAGGCCGATTTGTCAGGTAGGCGGTGGTTATTGTTGGGAATCAGAAGACAACTGCAACTAGCCTAAAACATATTAAATATCCCGGATGAATTCGGGATATTTATTTTTCCAAACTACATACTTACCTTTCCTTCTCATGCATCAAAGACTGCTTATTTTACTAGTCGTTACTGTACTCAGTTGCTCAAAAGAAAACAAGGATCATTTTACACATTCTAAAATTGTTAAGCCTCCCTTATCGAGTATTCAAAGCCTGGTATTTGATACCATCACCGTGGATTTGCCAACGACTTCTTATGTAGGCACGTTTCATATGTATGAGGACAAAATATTTTTCATCGACAACATTTACTGCATGGTGAATGAACTCGATCTCAAAGGGAATTTTAAGAGCTATCATTTAGGCAAAGGTAACGGGCCTTTAGAGATACCCAGACTAATGGACTTTCTCGCTACATCCGAGGGGTACGTTGCCACCCATGACTGGAACTACTATGTATACGACACCAGTTGGACTTTGAAAAAGAAATTTGTCACAAACTGGAATGAAATGGCTTCCAACGATTTGATTGAAAACCCGGATCCTGACAATATGGGCATGTACGAAAATCAGTATTATTATAATGTCCTTAGGTATAATAACAGTAAAAAAGAATTGATCACAAAAGTGGTGACAGAACATCAGACCTTCAACGCCTTTACAACTGCGGGCTTCTATAAGGATTCACGTGTTCTCGGGGCAATTAACCTCGAGCGAGGAAAAATATCTTCCGTGTTCGGTCGCTTTTCACCGGCTTATGAGGGCTATCACTTTATACCCTTCCATAGCTTCATGGATTACGATTTAACAGATGAACGATTTTACGTAACCTATGACCCCGATTCATTGATTTATGTTTTTGATGTTGACTACAAACCCTTGTTCAGTTTTGGTAATGCCGGCAAAAATATCAGCCTGAAGTTTACAGAAACGAACCAACTGGAAGTTTTTGAGGATATTGAAGCTAATCAAAAAGCAAGAGAAGAGGATGGATTTTATCATTCCGTACGAGCCTTTGACGAAACGGGTGTTGTTTTTCGGAAGTATCAGCAAGATGGGGGTGCGCAACGCCTGCAGATTTACAAAAATCTTCAGCTTCTAGGCGATGTTGCCGTATCTAAAATGTTTAGAGTAATCGGGTATAAGTCCCCGTTCTATTATGCTGAAGAGGTTATCGATGAGGAAAATGAAAAATTGGCATTCGTTAAATTTAAGATTGAGTAGTCCTTTTGCGGCATTTTTCGTCCTGCTCGCTCTTCTGGCAGACGCGCAAAATGTTACACTGCAAGGCGTAGTACTTAAATCGGGTACGAAAGAGCCTGTGCCGTATGCATCCATTATTTACAACACTAATAAGAGTGCAATTACAAACGAAGAAGGAAGATTCATCATAGTCGACTCAATCGGTAAAATTGAAAATATTATCATTTCATGTGTTGGCTTTAAATCTATTACACCGGATGTTCATCAACTAAAAGCAACAGAAGACCTGCGCTTCTTTTTAGAAGAAAGTCTTTTGGTATTGCCAGAAGTTACTATTTCAGGGGAAGAACCAGACCCGACAAAACTTATGGCTGAAGTAATTTCATTACTAGAATCTAATTTCATGAATAAACCGTATGAATCAACCTATTTTTATCGAGGCACAATTCGTGAAAATGATAAATATACCAGCCTAATTGAATCTACAGGAGATTGGCATTCCGAAGGATTTAGTCTTAGTCATTATTCAGAAAAGGACTTCGCTTTTTTAAACTTTTACGAATACTTTCACCCGCATCATACACGCGCAGCACTACATCACCCTTGGCCCCAATTAGAAAATGCAAAAATTGCGCGGATGCCATTTCTATTCAGCTTTTACAGATCATTCCGTTATGTGATTCCAACAACTACAGATTTGTATGATTTTGCCCTTAGCAAAGTTTATGATGAACAAAGTGATCTATATGTCATTGAATTCAAGCCAAAAAAAATCAAAGACATGCAAAAGCAGCTCGAAAAGCTTGAGCGAAACCCGGGCTTCAGCTTAAGCACAGGTAAATACTACATTGACTTTGCAACTATGGCAATTACGCAGATCGACTTTGTCTTTGTTACGCAGGGTATATCCTTTTCAGGTACAATTAAATTTACTAAAATCAGTGACCAATATTATAAGCAATACATGCGGGTTAACTCGGTTTTGAATAATGATAAATCAAGCTTTAATACCACCGAAGAGGTCTTTTGGTCAGATTTTGATGCACAGGAATTGGCGAAGAATACAATTGAAAAGAAGTACAACATAAAATTAAGAGATTTAAAATCCCCGTTTCGAAGTTTGCAAGTGTCTAATCACTCGAAAAAAATAAGAGCTTCCTACCCAAACATTCATTTATCAGGACTAGATTGGATTGTCTACTTACCGATGTATGAAAAGAATTTTTGGGATAAAACCATTACACCCCCGAATCCTCAAGAAAAGAAAATTAAAAGTGATCTATTGACTTTTGGCCCGCTTGAAAAACAATTTGAAACGAATAAAATTTCAGAATTATATGAAAAGCAAAAGGAGCGTACTGCTCATGGTAATCGTTAGTCTGATTGCGATCGGTTGTTCCAAAACAACGAAAGAAGGTTCTGGTGAAGCACAACCCGAAGTGTTTTTAGTTTCTGATTTTAAAGAGTTAACAACATTAGGTGTCCCTCAACGAACTATTGATTTTGGAGAGGCCATCCGTGGGGATACGGTTATGATTGATTTCGCGGTTAACAATAGCGGAAAACATCCATTGTTTATTGAAGATGCAATGGTTGATTGTTCTTGTATGAAGCCAATCTACCCTGCTTCACTAGCTGTTGGAGTTTCGGACACAATTACGGTTAGATTTTTGACACATGACTATTTAGGCAAAATAAGGAAGCACGTTGTGATAAAATCCAATATTGAGGGGAAATTCACTAAGCTTTCCTTTTTTGGGAATGTGATAGAATCTGGCCGTTGAACCGCTTCCAGGGTGCTTAGACATGATTTTTTTAAATAGTTGTATTTTGATAAATTAAAATAGTTGTATTTTCATAAACTAAACCTAAAACCTATGAGAAACTTGAGAACCGTTCTTTCGTTGTTTTCGCTTCTGATTATTCTGACGTCTGCGACCGCTCTTGTCGCGCCACCTGAAGGTGATCCTGAGCCTAATGCCAAACGTTGCCGGTGTAAGCCTAAAAGTAACCCACATTATCCTTCAGAAACATATTGTCTTGCAGCGAATTTGATCAGTTTTAGGCCAATTTGCCTGGAGGGTGGAGGTGATTGTGATTCTATGAATACTAATTGCAGGTCTTAATAGTAGAGCAACCTTAAACTCAACTTATATGAAATTCAAAATTAAACTTTTAATTCTTGGGGTAATGGCTTCTATTTCATTAACCGCATTGGAAGCCCCTGAAGATGATGGCGGTCCTGGAGCTCGATGGTGTAGATGCAAACCTAGTTCCCGGCAAGACAGCTATAAAATTTGTGTGGCTGGCAACCTTATAAGTTTTAGAAAGATATGTGTTCCCGGAGGTGGCGATTGTTATGACGGAGATAATTTTTGCATTGATTTGTCAGATAGTCAGCGCTAACGTGTTTTGAGTAATTTTCGAAATGATGTAGTTTGTTAGTACAAACCGATTTAAATAAGCTATGAAAACCATATACAAAAATTTACTTGTGATTGGAGGAATGTTCCTTAGTCTAACATTGATGTCGGTAGCGGCAGTTCCGCCTGATGAAGAAAACCCGGGAGCGAAATATTGTCGATGTAAACCAGCTCCCCGCGGAACTCCAGATTGTTTGGCGGCCCACATGATTAGCTTCAGGCCTATCTGTCAGCAAGGTGGTGGAGATTGCACTGTCGGATGGAGCAATTGTCGTTAACTAAATAGTACTATATGAAAAAAATAAAAATTTTAGGTTTTGCATTTGTTGCATTTATGGCGCTATCAAGTTTGGAGGCTCCTCCTGATGATGGTGAAGTTTCGAAGAGATGCAGATGCAAAAAAGAAAGTTGCTTAGCAGGTAGTCTGGTAAGTTTCAGGCCCATTTGCGAGCGCAACGGAGATTGTGCTGCTGCAGATGATAACTGCTACTCGTAATATTATGTTGTAATTTCAAAAAATCCGTACCGGCTGTACGGATTTTTTTATGCATTCTTTCTTTGGAGAAAGACGGGTAATGATACAAACACTACAAAAACCGAAAAAAGCAGCCCCCCTGTTGTACCTACCGCTAGCGCAAACCAAAATATTTCATTTTGTCCGCCAAGCACAAAGGGCAATAAACCCAGGCATGTTGAAGCGATCGTAAGAAGAATGGGCTTCATTTTACCCGTAACAGCTTTTAATACAGACCGATTGTAATTCTTTCCTGTTGTGTTGTTCAGATCGTTAATGATGTAAATGGATGCGTTTACAACCAACCCTCCCAGCATAATGAACGCTGCGTACCCGCCCTGATCAAAATAGAAGTCAAACAATGAAAAGCTTAGGAACAGCCCGATGAAAGAAAGCGGGATAGTTAGGACTATATAAAAAGGCTCCCTGAGGTTTTCAAATAAGATCGAAGCAATAAAGAATACGCCAATTGCTAATATCAGTGTCAACCCGTATTGTCGTTTTGCTTTATCCCAATTCCAGCTCGAGTAATTCTTTTTTGCAGTATAGCCTGGCTGCATTTCAGTTTTCATTTCTGCAAGCACGGTCTCCAGAAATTCATTGCCAAACTGGCGACTCCCGAAATATTCAAATCCCACCATACGGATATACTGACGATCCTGCTTGTGTATTGCGTTGGACGTTATCTCCTTTCGAATTGATGCGAGCGATGAAAGCTTCACCTGTTGACTATCGCCCATCATCAATGCAGTTTCCATTAAAGAATAGGTCGAAGGAGTTTTATCAATTGGTTGAAGATAAACCGGGTACTGTTGACCTTTTAAATTTATAAAGGTTGAGGGAGTTGATCGTTCAGCTTTTTCTGACAATTGAAAAGTAATGGCGTTGGCGTTCTCATTCTGGTTTTGACCGAAATTCAGCACGAGTTGCTCGGTGTTCTTTTCACTCCAGCTAAGCCGCTCATTAGTGTTTACCTTTTGAATCCGTTTGTGGGTAAGTAATTTTTTAGCCATGCTTTCGGCATATTGCTCGAGTTGATCATAATTGTAGCCCCTCATCTCAACGTTAAAGGCTGCTAGGTTATCGCCTGAACTATTGCTAAATCCCTGGCCTACACCGTAAATATCCCACTGCACCCCGCCCCAGTCCAGTGAACGTGCGATCAGTCTGCTTTTCAGCATGTAGGGCAAAGAAGAGTTTTCTGTCCCCTTGCTGAAACTGATTCCAATGGAAGCATATTGGCCAGAATAAATCTGCGTAATATATTTTTCAATGCCGTCAACAGTCGCCAGGTAACTTTCCATACCCTGCATTACCCGGTTCATGTCTTCAAGTGTATTACCTTGCGGCAGTTCTGCACGCACGTAAAGTTGTGTCCGTTGGGCTTCGCGATATCCGCCCCGTTCATACACATTCCGCACAAATAAACGTAAGGCTCCACCTAGAAATTTATCGGTGTAGGGTCGGATAGTCTCCTGGTACATCGTGCTTCCAACAGTTTTGTTATACCATTCATGACCCTCCCATTTACCAGGCAGCAGGAAAACGGGTAAGCCAAAAGCCAGAATGCAAAGTGTAACAAACGTTTTTCGATACCGCGTAATGAATTGGATGGATCGGTTGTACCGAATGAATAACCACGCCTTTCTACGAAGCCGTGTAATTGAAAGCTTCTTAACGGCTTGCGTGCTGGCAAACGAAGCATTCATGGCGGGTGTATAAAAAACAGCTGTTGCTACGGAGCAGGCAATGGCGACTGATACAATGATGCAGAATTCCGTAAGACTTTGGCGTTCTTCTTCCGGTAGAAACAGCACAAGCATGAGGGCCATAATGGTGGTAAAGGAAGCGCCCATTACAGCCCGCACAATTTTTTTATCACCTTTCGTTCGCAAGTGATCCAGAACCACAATGGAGTTGTCGATGATAATTCCCAATGAAATCGTAATCCCTGCGATGGTGTATAGGTGAATTTGAATTTTCAACAGGAAAGCAGCCAACGCTGTTAAACCGAGACTGATCAAAATTCCTGAAAACAGAATAACAAGATGCCTGAAGTTGCGATAGCTGACCAGTAAAAAGATTAAAAGGATTCCGAACGACAACGCTGATCGATACAGATTTTTATCAATTTCTTTTTTCAGGAATTCGGTGTCGTCATGATCCTCCAGTACACCGAATCCCTGGGGTAAGGCCGCTTCCAGATTTTTTATTCTGCTTTTAAGTTCTTTGGCAAGAGTGAACCTGTTAACGCCCTCATCTGCAAAAATGGTCAGGGTTATTGAATTAAGTCCGTTTATCCTGAAATACTGACGAGGCTTACTTTCTTCCCAAAAAACATTCGCTATTTTTTTGAGCGGGAAATAGTTTCCTGAGGCAGCACGGATCATTACATTTTCTATCGCTTCCAGGTTTTCGGGAGCCTGCCCGCCTTTTATTGTGAACCGCTGTTTTCCCGAGGTGAGCAATGCACCCGGGTAAAACGTTTTGAATTCATTTTGTAGCTGTTGTACAATGGCGGATGATGTGATGCCGAACTGTTTTAGCCTTTCCGCATCGTACGCAATGGTTAACTGAATTTCCTCTGCTCCGCGAACTACTACCTGATTAACGCCTTCGGTTTGGGCAATAACCGGAGCAAGAACATCTTCTGCGGTTTTACGGATTTGAAACGGGGCCAGTCGCGCATTGATACGATAAACGAGCAATGAATTCTTGCTCTCATCTTCGCGGGCCCGCTGCTCTACTGTGGGATAACTAATTTCTGTATTAAGCTTGCTGTAAACGTGTCGGATAATGGAGCTGACTTCAAATTTCTTAAACGCTATATCCGTCTCCCGATCAAATGTTATTTCAATCGTGCCTTGTTCGTAGCCGGAAACCGAATAGATTTTTTTTATCTGCGAAACCTGCGACAACGCATTCTCTAACGGGCCGGTAGCCTGTTGTTCAATAATTTCAGGAGGTGCATCAGCAAGCGAATAGGAAACAGTAAGAACGGGAAGGCTGGTATCGGGCAACAGATCAACCGATAAACGAGAAATGAACAGCATGCCGAGCGCAGCCGCGAGGATAAAAATAAGAATTGTTTTAAAGGATGACATGCGTAAAGCCTCATCCCCAAGATACTGTTAAATGTGAAGTTTACTAACAATCCATGCAGTCTTTTTGGCTCGAAGGATATAAGGAAAGCTTACTAACTTAATAATAGAAATTTGTATTTTTATAGTAACTCCCTACGTGAGTTTCTCATGAAAAAGATCCTGCTGTTCTGTTTGATATTTATAAGTATCGCTACTGATGTATTTGCGCAGGATGTTACGGTACGCATCTCTTTTGACTCTGTCGTTCACGGTACTGGCTCTTCATCAGGACCGAAAAGGCTCCAGCTTCGTGGTTACGATCTTCACCGCGTAATTTCAAGAGTCTTTGATGTGCAGAAGAATCAGATCAGAATCGATCAGGCATTGCTTGGTAAAACAGTATCGCTTACCATCGAAACGAAAAATAGTATCGGGCAGACCGACATTAAACCCTCCTTTACCCGCGCCCTGAAAGATCAGCTTGGCATTACGATAGATAAGGCTTCCGAAGAAGTATCCGTGCAAGTGGCGTATCTTACTAATGAAGATGCTATCAACACAAGCAAATGCCGTGCAGATAAGGGTGTTAGTAAAAGTATTTCAGAAGTTAATGGGCAGTGGAGCGGGGTCTGTGTAACAACGCAGGAGTTGATTGATAAAATTTCTGAATGGTTCGACAAAACCATAATCAACGAAACGCTATCAAAAAGTAGTTACAATCTGTCGGTTAAACGCACAGCTTGGATGGATCTAATTAACGATCTGGAACTTAATTATGGTATCGTGATTACAGAGGAAGCAAGAACCTTAGAAATCCTAACAATACATCCTTAGGCTGCATTACTGACCGTAGATCTGGTTAAGTACTCCTGCCAGCCGGATGCCAGCTTTTGAAATCTGATCCAGAACGGTATTGAAGTTTTTGTAGTTGTAATCGTATCCGAGCTTTGCATCACCATACGCATAAACCTGTGTACGATAAGTCATTGCTTCCTTAGCCATGTCGCGGACCGAAGCGCGTTGCAAAGCTTTGACTCGTGTTGCATCGGCTTTTGGTAACGCATTGGCAAGTTCTGTATAGCTCAGCTTTGAGCCATCGATCATATCGCTGTCCCACACGCGGTGTAGATTGCTGTTCGAACCAAACCAGGTAACCTTAACCTGATTTCCACCTTGATCAGTACCAAAGCCAACATGCAGCGGTTGGTGTATATCGCCAATCAGGTGAATAACCATTTTCAAATACTCAGCTTCT
>Ga0209175_10000744_pt1 | contig 17816 bp, 10 predicted proteins | sample JI91814C2DNA_FD_187506 | JGI IMG/M metagenome (GOLD analysis project Ga0209175, IMG submission 187506) | Wastewater effluent complex algal communities from Wisconsin, to seasonally profile nutrient transformation and Carbon sequestration -... | ecosystem: Engineered > WWTP > Effluent > Algae...
TATCTCTACGACACCAGCAGTAGCTTCTGCCTATCATAAAGATTGGATGCCGCATGCCATCCTTCTGGCTATCGTAAGCATGGTAAGCAGCAACCTTTGGGGTTTGTTATCTATTTATTTGTTCAATTTATATCAGCAGTAGATATTGTTGCAAAAAATACCTTGAAGGTTATTTTCTCCGGTAATCAGTTCTTCTTAAGGGAAATCAATTGTTCTGGAGAGCGGGCGACAACAATGAATCAAAAAACCTACTCCTTGCCGGGATTTGACAAGAATTTCAGATAAAGCAGGTTGCTTTCTCTTTCGTTGAACCGTTTGAATGAAAGCATCTTTTTCTGTTACTTTTCAATTGCCAATAGAGCGAATAGAACAGCTAATACTTATCTTTAGTGATTGGATTCTAGTCAAGGTATTTATGGCAGATGTCAAGAAGAAGAATAATGTTTTTACCAGCACGCTGTTGGTTTGGGTTGTTGTGGTTGCAATCCCTTTTTATGGCAATGGACAACCTCAAACGGTGCCCTTAGACGAATCGGATGCTATAGTATTCAAAACAATCAGCGCCTCACAGCAACAAACGAATCCCGCGGAAGCTATTCTGCCGTTGAAAAAGGTGGCACGCGAAAGAATTGCTCTTAGTGATTCAGCACAGGCGTTGCTTTTTCTCGAACTGGGCATCAATTACGGAAGGCTGTTTTCTGACGACAGTGCCAGGTTGTGCTTATTGAAAAGTAATGCCCTGGCAAAGAAGAACAAATGGACAATATTACAAGCCAGTACCTACAATTATTTTGGCAACCTGTTTCGAAACGGGAGCATGAATGCCAAAGCACTGGCATGTTATGACAGTGGATTGCGTGTTATAGCGCACCTGAGTACAAAAGATAGATATATTATAGAGAGTAAGATTTTGGGAAACATCGGTGGCATTCATTATGATTTGGCCGATTATAAGAAAGCGCTGGAGTATGCTGAAAAAGCGAAAAGTGTTGTTCTGAAGCATAACCTGACCGATCGCTTGACTTACTCCTATATCACAGTTGCATTCGCGGCCCGGGCGTTGGGCATGAATGCGGTGGCTTTAGAAAACAATCAATTGGCGCTTGAGGGAATGTTAGCCGAAAAAGACTCAAGCTTTCTCCACCACACCTATTATAATATAGGGTCGCTGTATCAATTAGAGCGCAATTACGTCAAAGCGCTGGAGAGTTTTGATAAGGCCTTGTTCATAGCCGAGAGATTCAAAGAAGATGAAGTAGCGGTAAGCTGCCTCATTGCAAAAAGTCAAATACTCACACAGCAAAAAAAGTATGCCCCTGCGCTATTGAGTGCTGAAGAAGCATCGGTTCGTTCAAAGGCACACCCTTTCTTGCCTAAAATTGTAGAATCACTTCAGCTGATGCATCAACTATACAAAGTGCAGAACAATTGGAAGGAAGCAGCCCTCGCGTTGGAGCAACAACTTTTTTTTAAAGATTCACTATTTAATATTCAATCGAAAGAAAAAATGGCCACGATTGAGACACGCTACGAAACAGAGAAAAAGGAGCAGCAGATCAAAGACTTGGAACAATCGAACACCATAAAGGATTTGGAAGCCACCACTGCCCGTCAATGGCAAATAGGGTTGATTCTATTTTTGATATTACTCTCGGTAGTTATTGGCGTGCTTTACAATCGGTATCAGCTTAAACAGAAAACGGCAAAGGCTCTTGATGAGAAAAATTCCGAACTTCAAAAATTAAATGGCTTCAAAGATCGCATGTTTGCTGTTATCTCTCATGACTTACGAAATCCCGTTGATGCTTTTAGTACGATTATCGAAAGCCTTAACCAAAACCTGCAGCATGCTTCAAAAGAGGAGCTAAAAGAGTTTTTTGAGAGTACGTTAGACTCAGCAAAAGATTTAAAAAATCTACTCAACAATTTATTGGAATGGTCGCTGGTACAAATCGGTAAACTTCCTTTTAATCCACAGTCTGCATCGCTAAAGGCGATTGTATCGGAGAGTGTAAGTCACCTGGAATCGATGGCATCCTTAAAGAAAATCAGGATTGTCAATTCAGTAAATGGCGAGCATGTGTTGGCAGATCGCGAGATGATCACCATCATTGTTCGGAATTTGGTTTCCAATGCTATTAAATTTTCAACAGCGGGTAAAGTTGTTGAATTAAAATCACAGACTAAGGGCGGTTCAATAATCCTTTCTGTAATAGATGAAGGCGTGGGTATGAAACCGGAGGAGTTAAACAAGCTTTTTAAGCCGGAAGAGAATGTTCGAACAATCGGTTCTTCAGCAGCTAAAGGTGCCGGCATCGGATTATTGCTGTGCAAGGAACTGACTGATAAACACGATGGTAAAATTTATGCCAAAAGTGAGCCCGACAAGGGAAGTACTTTCTATCTTGAGCTTCCGACTGCATGAACCAACCCGTTCGCATATTCTTAGTCGATGACCACAAACTCGTTCGCGATGGTATTCGCGCTATGCTGTTGGGTAATTTGAGTTTTAAGGTGGTGGGCACAGCCGGCAATGCCGAGGAATTCTTCAGCAAACTGGAAGAGGCTGCTCCCGACATTTGTGTATTGGATATTCAGCTACCCGGCCGAAGTGGCATTGACATTGCAGAAGTGCTTAAGCAAAAACATTCAAAAATAAAGATATTGGTACTAACAGCATTAAAAGAAGATGCTCCGGTGAAGCAGTGTCGTGACATAGGAGTAGAGGGCATGATTTCTAAAGACTCCGGAAAGGAAACTTACCTCGAAGCAATGGAAGCATTGAAGGCTGGTCGTACTTTTTATGCAGGTCAGTTCACAGAACTGCTGCTAAAGTCAGCACAGGGCAAAAGCGATAAACTTGCTTCTCTCTCTGATCGTGAAGTTGATTTTGTCAAAGCATTTGCCCGCGGCTTGTCGCACAAAGAGATAGCCGACCACTTAAATATCTCTCCTCGTACGGTAGAAGTTCACAAGAAAAACTGCATGGACAAGCTCGGCTTTCGCAGCGATGCAGACCTGATTAAGTTTGCGATCAAAGAAAGACTCGCTTCTCTTTAGTTGACAGTTGTTAGTTAATAGTTGTTAGCTTTTTAGCTCCTAACAACCATTAACTATCAACCAACAACTAAGTAAAACCCCCCATCACATTTACGGTATTTCCCTAATACCCTTCCGCAGGGTTTAAAGGCACTTTTACATCGCCTTATTCACAAACCCGGTACACCTATGAAAAAGTCAGTTTTTACCTTATCAAAGACATTTTTAGCCGTTGCAATATGTCTTTTAATGTCTGCTTGGATCAATCGAACGTTCGGACAAACGACATGGTCTCTTTATAACCCTGCTCCTTCGGTCATCCGAGATATTGAGCAGGTTCAGATTACAACCGGCCCTAATACCTATCAGATATTTGCGGTAGGCGATGATGGTCTGGTTCAAAAGATAAATGCAGAGGGTGGAGCGTGGACGGTAATTAACAGCGGTGTTACCACCGATTTTAAGTCATTTTCAGCGTATGATAAATTTATCTTCTGGGCTGCGGGAGAGGACAAGGTGCTACGCACAACAAACGGTGGATCAACCTGGAGCACCGCCACTATCGCTGGCCTGCCTGTCCTAAACTCAATCTCTATGTTTGATATCAATGTGGGGTGGGTGGTAGGTGCGAGTGGTAAAATATTTAAAACAACAAATGGAGGTGCCACGTGGACGGCACAGACAAGTAATACAACCAATACGCTTTATAAGATATTGGCAGAAGGCCCATCCGATGCGATTGCGGTTGGTGCGAACGGTACGATTTGCAGAACCAGCAATGGAGGTACTACCTGGACCGTTAGCACCTTTGGTGATGGGACCAAGGATTTGTACTCCATTACGGCTGTCAATCTTGAACTGTATGCCGCGGGAGAAGGGGGCACCATCATTAAGTCGATTGATGGAGGAGGCGCATGGGGTGCCCAGACCAGTGGCACAACGAGCAATCTGCTAGACATAGCTTCCTATGATGTTGCGGGTAATAAAGGTTTCTATGCTTGTGGTAACGCAGGTGCTTTGGTGAGAAGTACAAATGGAGCAGCATGGTCCACCGTTGCAACAGGTCGAACCGATAATTTTCTTACAATAGCTAATATACCGAGCACTCCTTATAATTTTTATTTGGCCACCAGCACCAAAGGATTTATGAGCACCTTTGGTTTTACTACGTGCTCTGCACCCGCCACCACTATGGTATCAAGCAACATCACGGCTTGTTTAGGCGATGACATAACCATCACCACTACTTCCACAGGAACAATGACTGCGCGTTCGTTGAAAAAAGATGGGGTTGCAGTAAATGTCAATGGCAACACATCGGCACTTGGAAACGTGATCACGCTGACTAATGTTCAGCCTTCACAAACGGGAACCTATTTAGTGGAAGTCACCAGCCCATGCGGAAATGCGACTACGGCATCCATCACCATAACGGTAAATGATACACCAGCACAACCATCCACTATCACAATTGATAGCCCTAATCCCAGTCAAAGTATTCAATACAATTTGTCTGTAACAAATGTTGCTGGAACTACCTATACATGGAATGCTGGAACGGGTGGAACCATAACGGGAACCGGAAATGCAGTAAGTGTTTCATGGTCAACTACCGGGGCAAAGACAGTTACGGTTACACCGAGTAACAGTTGCGGCACGGGTACCCCTCGTACAATGGCGATCAATGTGGCGGCACCTTTGGCGGCACCAACACTTTTTCCAGCAGATAACGCAACTAATGTTTCTATATCTGCCAACCTGAATCTTACTTTTTCTGAATCTTTCTTATCATTTATACCTGGGAAAGTCATTACAATAAGGCGCACGGCCGATAACAGCGTTTTCGAAAGCTATACCTTGGCTTCCACCAATGTTACTAAGGTAAATGGCATTGTAACAATCAATCCCACAGCAAATTTCCAAGAATCTACAGGTTATTACGTTCAAATAGAGGGAGGTTCCATTACGATTCCATCTGCTCCATTTAGTGGTTACACGGGTATTTTAACCGCAACGGGTTGGAATTTTACCACCACGGAATCCACTCCACCCGTCATCACAGCCTATTCACCAGTAGACAATGCAACGGGCGTTAATGTAAGCAGTAACCTTGTGGCTACATTTTCAGAAAACATCTTTGCTGTAGCCAGTAAAATAATCACGATAAAAAAACTTTCAGATCACTCAGTGGTTGCCTCTTATACATTGCCTTCAGCAAACGTTGTGGTTTCGGGCAATACGGTTGCGATCAACCCTTCTTCGGACTTAGCGGCCAGTACCGATTACTATGTTAACATGGATGCGGGTTCCTTTGAAGACGCTGCTGGAAACGATTTTGCCGGGATTGTTATTCAGTCAACCTGGAATTTTGTTACGACCGCTGCTGCTGATGTTACGCCACCCACTATCACAACTTTATCACCATTGGATAATGCCACGGGTGTAGCAGTAGCTTCTAATCTGGTAGCTACATTCAGTGAAAACGTAACAGCCGTAGCCACCAAGGTCGTCAGCATCAGGCGTGTTTCCGACAATGCTGTATTTGAATCGTACACCTTACCAAGCACGAACGTAACCGTATCCGGTGCAACCGTGACCATCAACCCCACAGGAAGTTTTGCCAACTCAATTGGCTACTATGTGAATATGGATGCTGGTGCTTTTGAAGATGCAGCTGGAAATGATTTTGTGGGAATTGCCAATACAACTTCTTGGAGTTTTACAACAGAGGCTGCGGCCGATGGTACACCACCCACTATTTCAACTTTATCACCGTTGGATAATGCCACGGGTGTAGCGGTAGCGTCTAACTTAATAGCTACGTTCTCAGAAAATATTACAGCCGTTGCCACCAAAGTGGTCAGCATCAGACGAGCTTCCGACAATGCCGTATTTGAATCGTACACCTTGCCAAGCGGGAACGTGGTAGTATCCGGCACAACCGTAACCATCAATCCAACCGGAAGTCTCGCTAATTCTGTTGGCTATTATGTAAATATGGATGCCGGTGCTTTTGAAGATGCAGCCGGAAATGATTTTGCCGGAATTACCAATACAACTTTCTGGAGTTTTACTACTGTAGCAGGGGGTGATGTTACGCCTCCAACGATTACGTCTTTTTCGCCAACAGATAATGCAACAGTTGTACCGGTAAATACGAATCTTGTTATGACATTTTCTGAAAACGTGAATGTGGTTTCCTCTAAAATTGTTCGAATGTATCGCTTGTCAGATAATCAGGAATTTGAAACGATTGTGTTGCCTGATGCGAGGGTCTCCGCGTCTGGATCAACTGTTACTATCAACCCTTCTACTGACTTTTCGTACTCAACAGGGTATTTTGTCTTTGTGGAAGGTGGTGCTTTTGAGGATGTTGCTGGCAATGACTTTGCTGGCTTTTTTGATAACGCGACTTGGAATTTCACAACCGCGGCCCCAGCCGATGCAACACCTCCAAACCTCATCTCAGTTTCTCCAGTGGACAATGCAACCGGGGTATCGGTATCATCAAATTTTGTTTTGACTTTCTCAGAGAATGTGGCAGCCGGCTCGTCAAAGGCTATCACAATAAGAAGGTCTTCTGATGGTAACCCTTTCGAAAACTACCTTTTGCCTCACGCCAATGTCAGTATCTCGGGTGCAACTGTTACGGTTAATCCATCAGGAACATTGGTTAATTCATTAGGGTATTACATCACCATTGAGCCCGGTGCAATTGAAGATTTGGTAGGAAATGATTTTGCCGGCTTTGCCGATAATGCCACCTGGAATTTTACTACAGAAGCGGTAGCTCTTCAGAATCAGACCATCACCTTCAATGCTTTAGCCGCTAAAACTTTTGGTGATGCAGCATTTGGACTTACGGCAACTGCTTCATCAGGATTGCCGGTAAGTTACACTAGTTCCAATACAGCCGTAGCAACGGTAAGCGGAAGCACGGTTACGATTGTCGGTGCAGGCACAACCACCATCACAGCTTCACAAGCAGGCAACGGAAGTTTTAATCCGGCACCAGCCGTACAACAAACCTTAACAGTCAACAAAGCCAACCAGACTATTACGTTTGGTGCGCTTGCCGCAAAAACTTTTGGTGATGCAAACTTTACTTTGAGCGCAACAGCTAGTTCATCGTTAGGCGTTAGTTATAGCAGTTCTAATACAGCGGTTGCTACCGTGAGCGGCAATACGGTAACGGTAGTAGGAGCGGGCTCAACTACCATCACGGCATCGCAAGCAGGTAATGCTAATTTTAATGCAGCTACCAATGTTCAGCAGACCCTAACCGTCAACAAGGCCAATCAAACCATTACGTTTAGTGCGCTTGCTGCAAAAACTTTTGGTGATGCAAACTTTACTTTGAGCGCAACAGCTAGTTCATCGTTAGGCGTTAGTTATAGCAGTTCAAACACAGCGGTGGCCACCGTAAGTGGCAATTTGGTTACGATTGTAGGTGCAGGCTCTACTTTCATTACCGCATCGCAAGGAGGCAATTCCAACTTCAATGTCGCTGCTGATGTTCAACAAACATTAACTGTTAACAAGGCCAATCAAACTATCACGTTTGGTGCACTTCCTGGCAAGCAAACAGGTGATGCAGCCTTTAGTTTAACAGCTACGGCATCATCAGGATTAACGGTCAGTTATGCCAGCTCGAATACCGCGGTGGCGACCGTCAGCGGAAGCACCGTGACTGTTGTTGGCGCTGGCTCAACCACGATCACGGCAGCACAAAGTGGCAATGCCAATTTCAATGCTGCCACACCTGTTAATCAAATACTCTCGGTAACCAATTCCGATACACAACCACCAACTATAACGTTGCTTTCGCCTCTTGATAATGCAACAGCCGTACCGATAGATGCCAATCTAGTGATCACCTTTAGCGAGAACATCATCGTTGGATCGGGATCCTTACGGATAAGATATGTTAGCGATAATTCACTCTTTAGTCAGATAAGCACAGTAGGCGCGGTAATCTCGGGTAACACATTAACCATTAATACCTCCGATTTTGAATACGGTGCTCAGTACTATGTCGATGTTGATCCAGGTTATGTTAAAGATGCCTCGAACAACCTATTTGCCGGCTTAGTTGGAAATCCTAACTGGACATTTACAACAGTTAAGCTTGATCAAACAATTACGTTTGGATCTCTCGCAACGAAAACTTTCGGAGAAACCGCTTTCAATCTTACCGCGAGCGCAAGCTCTGGGTTGCCTGTGAGCTATTCAAGCTCGAATACGTCTGTGGCAACGATCAGCAGCAACACCGTTGTAATTGTAGGAGCCGGATCAACAATTATTACTGCTTCGCAAGCAGGTAATTCCACTTATAATGCAGCATCAAATGTTCAGCAAACTTTGACCGTTAATAAGGAGAATCAAACGATTACATTTAGTGCACTGCCTTCCAAAACATTTGGCGATGCCAGTTTTACGCTTGGCGCGACAGCGAGTTCGGGTTTGTCTGTGAGTTATACCAGTTCGAACACAGCCGTAGCAACAATTAGTGGGAATACCGTTACAATTGTAGGCGCAGGTTCAACCACCATTACTGCATCACAAGGTGGAAATGCCAACTTCAATGCGGCTACCAATGTTCAGCAAACTTTGACGGTTAATAAAGCGAGTCAGGCCATTACGTTTAGTGCGGTAGCTTCTAAAACATTTGGCGATGCTAGCTTTACGCTTGGCGCGACAGCGAGTTCTGGTTTGCCTGTTAGCTATACCAGTTCAAATACAGCAATTGCTACGATTAGCGGAAACACTGTAACCATTGTAGGTGCGGGTTCAACAACTATAACCGCTTCGCAGGCTGGAAATTCAAATTACAACCCAGCTACCAATGTTCAGCAAATATTAACGGTGAACAAAGCAAATCAAACCGTCACGTTTAGTGCTCTAACGACCAAGACATTTGGTGATGTCAACTTCGCGCTAAGCGCAACAGCTAGTTCCGGGTTATCTGTTAGCTACGTCAGTTCAAATGCGGCAGTTGCTACGATTAGCGGAAACACTGTAACCATCGTAGGTGCAGGTTCAACAACTATAACTGCTTCGCAGGCTGGAAATTCAAATTACAACCCAACTACCAATGTTCAGCAACTATTAACGGTGAACAAAGCAAATCAAACCATCACGTTTAGTGCTCTAACGACCAAGACATTTGGTGATGTCAACTTCGCGCTGAGCGCAACAGCTAGTTCCGGGTTATCTGTTAGCTACGTCAGTTCAAATGCGGCAGTTGCTACGATTAGCGGAAACACTGTAACCATCGTAGGTGCGGGTTCAACAACTATAACTGCTTCGCAAGTAGGTAATGCTAATTATAACACGGCTACTAATGTTGCGCAAATTTTAACGGTGAATAAAGCGGGTCAGACTATTTCGTTTACCGCAATTCCATCTAAGACATTAGGCGATCCGGCTTTTGGTTTGGTAGCAACTGCTTCTTCCGGATTACCACTAACTTTTTCAAGCGGTAATCTTTCAGTCGCAACCATAAGTGGAAGCATACTGACAATAGTGGGCGCTGGAACAAGCACGATTTCGGCTACGCAGGTGGGAAATGCAAACTACAATTCCATTTCGGTAGACCAAATCCTAACGGTCGCAAATCCAATTTTGCAGAACCAAACAATTACCTTCAGTGATTTGCCCACTAAAACATTTGGAAATGCTGCATTTACTCTCTCCGCATCTGCCAGTTCCGGATTAGCGGTAAGCTTCACAAGTTCAAACACTTCAGTGGTAACCATCACAGGTAACACTGCGACTATCGTAGGTGCAGGAAATGCAACCATTAGTGCACAACAGTCAGGAAACGCGGCCTTTAATGCGGCTCCGGTTGTGCAACAACTGCTGACTGTAAATAAAGCTGTTCAGACATTAACATTTGGAACGTTGATCACAAAAACATTTGGAGATGTTCCTTATACGATCACAGCAAGCAGTACTTCAGGGCTACCTGTTTCGTTCAGCAGTAGTAACACATTAATTGCTTCCATAGCAGGAAACACGATAACTGTTGTGGGTGCCGGTTCCACAACGATAACAGCATCACAGGGAGGAGACGCTAACTACCAGGCAGCTTCAACGGTGGTGCAGCCGATCACGGTGAATAAGGCAAATCAAAGCATCACTTTTGGTTCATTGGCAGCTAAAGGAGTAAACGATCCTCCCTTTTCATTAACTGGCACTGCTTCTTCCGGATTAACGGTAACGTACACCAGTTCTAATACAGCAGTAGCTACTGTCAGCGGAAGTACGGTAACCTTGGTGGGCCAGGGAACTACTACCATCACTGCAGTACAAAGTGGCAATACGAATTATAATGCAGCTGCTTCGGTAGGTCAGTCATTGACCGTTAATGCAAAGCAAAGCCAGACTATTTCTTTTGCTGCATTGCCTTCCAAGACACTTAATGATGCAGCTTTTGGCCTTTCGGCAACAGCGTCTTCGGGATTAGCGGTAAACTACACGAGTTCTAATACAGCAGTCGCTACTATCAGCGGGTCAACGGTAACTATTGTGGGTGCAGGTGCGACTACTATCACAGCAGCTCAGGCAGGCGATGGCACGTTCAATGCTGCGCCATCGGTGCAGCAAACCTTGAATGTTAATAAATTGGATCAGACTATTTTCTTCACCGCCCTGGGAAGTAAACAACTGAGTGAAGGCACGATTACCCTTGCTGCAACTGCCACCTCTGGTCTTGCCGTAACCTATACAAGTTCTAATCCTACTGTAGCAACTGTATCGGGATCAACTTTAACGCTGCTCTCTGCCGGCAATACAACTATTACCGCTATTCAATCCGGTAACGACAACTACAATGCCGCTACCAACATCAATAATGAGTTGGTGGTAAGTGACAAACAAGCTCAGACTATTACGTTTGCTGCTTTGGCCAGCAAAACAATTGGTGATGCTGCCTTTACTCTTAATGCCACTGCTTCGTCCGGGTTGACTGTAAGTTATACCAGCTCCAACTCAGCTGTGGCAACGATTAGTGGTAACACAGTAACATTAGTAGGTGCAGGTAGTGTAACTATTCATGCTAATCAAGCGGGCAGCGCAACGTTTAGTGCCGCTACGCAAGTGAGCCAGTCTTTCTGTGTGAATCCGACTAAGCCTGTAATTGCAGCTACCGGGTTAAACACCAACGCACCTGTACTGAAATCAAGCAGTGCTACCGGTAATCAATGGTTTAAAAACACCGAATTGCTACCTGGAGCAACCAATGAGGCATTGAGTATCACTGGGCCCGGTGTCTATAAAGTTCGCGTGAGCGCAGGTAGCTGTATCAGTGCATTTTCAGATGACTTTGCTGTTATTGTAACGGGTGATTTGAGCACACAAGCGCAAGTATCGATTTATCCGAACCCTGCCACTCACCTTTTGCAAGTAAGCTTGCCGGAAGATGGTCAGGTGCATGAGGTCTCTGTCTTTAACCTGCAAGGGCAACGCCTTGAGGCGCACCAAGTACAGAGTACCAGCGTGCAAGTAGATGTGCAACCTTATGCACCTGGCCCTTACCTGCTACAGGTGAGTACTGGCAGACAACAGCAAATAATCCGATTCATCAAAAAATAAAACTTACCAATTATGAAACTCCAATCCATAAAACATACACTGTCCTTTACCGTACTGGTTGCTTGTCTGTTTTTGATAGCCTGCGGAAATGATGATCCAACTGAAGCGACTCCAGCCGAACAAGTAAGTGCATTGCTGGTGGCCAGCGAATGGCGTATGCAAAGTGTTCAAGTTGACGGCATTGATAAGTCAGATGTGTACAGTGGCCTTACACTTCAGTTCACAGCAAACGGATTTACCTCTGCTGCTGGCCAGGCTATCTGGCCGGCCTCAGGAACCTGGAACTTTACCGATGATGCTGCCACTAAATTCAAACGTGACGATGGTTTGGAAATAACAATCAGCAGTATAACCGCTACACAGCTTGATCTGGAACTGAGTTGGACAGAGACGACTCTGGGTTCGGGCAGAGTAAGTTCTGTTGGCGGCAAGCATCGATTCGTATTTATAAAGTAGATTCCGTTAAGCAGATAGGAGGGATGTTCATTCTAATTGGAGGTTTGCGCAGCAATGCGTCAAACCTCGATAGCAAAACTCATGAACATACATATGGCCTGGGTGCCTATTGCCAGTATGGCTAATGTGGGAGGTATCTCTACGACACCCGCAGTAGCTTCTGCCTATCATAAAGATTGGATGCCGCATGCCATCCTTCTGGCTATCGTAAGCATGGTAAGCAGCAACCTTTGGGGTTTGTTATCTATTTACCTTTTCAATTTATATCAGCAGTAGATGTTGTTGCATTACGCGCTTCTAAGGACCTTCTCCATCTTCTTACCTTTTGCCAGTTCATCTACTAGCTTATCCAGGTATCTGACTTGTCTTGTTAACGGATTTTCGATTTCTTCAATACGATAGCCGCAGATTAACCCGGTGATAAGGCTGGCATTCGGATTCAATCTTGCTTTCTCAAAAAAGGTCTTGAAGGTTACTTTCTCTGCAATCAGTTCTTTTAGTTTTTTATCATCAAAGCCGGTCAGCCACTCGATTACCTGATGCAATTCTTCCTTTGTTCTGCCTTTCTTCTCCACCTTAGCCACGTAATGAGGATAAACGGAAGCGAATGTCATTGTGGCCATACGCTGATCATGTTCTGGTGTGGTGTTCATGCTAAATAGATTGTTCTAGTCGTTCAATAGTTTTCGAGTTACTTTACTTACCCATACAAAATGAGCTCGCAAGATAAACTAATGTGTTAGGCGAGTCTTTGTCTATCTTCAATGTAAGGTTCTTTCTCTTCATCGGGTCAATCATTGATCCTGATAACTCGGTGTCTGCCAAGCTCCATGCTTCGGTGAATTTCTTTTTTGTCTCCGCGGCTTCTTCGGCTTTACCCTGCCCGAGTAGACTTTCATATAATCCGCTCAATGCGAAACCATTTTTTGGCCAATAGGAAAGATCTTCCCGATAAATTTTTTCGGCCGCTGCATAATCGTTGATCTTTAACAGCACATTGCCCAGTATGTGGCGCACGGAAAAAAACCAGTCGGGTGGTTCGTTGTAATTGAGATTGTCTTCTATTTCAATGGCCTCTGAAAGCAAACGGATGGCCTCTTTGTCTTTTCCAGTCTTTGCATTGATTTCTGCTTCCAGGACTTTTGATGATAACTGACAAACATCGGGCACTCTGTTGATTCCCCAGACAAGCTGCCCGGCAATGGATGGTGACTCGCGGAGCTTATTTACTTGCGCCAGCTCTTCGTTTGCTTCCGCTATTTTACCCGTATTGGCCTGCGCCATTCCTCTGGCATAGTGCCAGATGACAGTTGGATAAATCAAGTCATCTGTTGGCTGGGGGAGTGCCAGTATTTTTTCCCACTGACCAAACTTTATCAATGTATGATAGGGTATGGTGAGGTAGTGCTGGACGGTTTCGTAACCAGCCTCGTGATGATACTTCTTATCGATAAGACTTGCTGTCTTATACGCTGCTTCAATAGAGCGGGCACCTCTTCCTTCCAGCGCAGCTGTGGCAGCAAGGAAGTGATAGTTGTGAGGATAATACAGTTGCGGATAGTATCCCTGCGATTGGCATTCGGCAATGTAAATGCTATCGGCTATTACTGCTTTTTCATTGGCGACAGAGCCCTCATGATAGTCGCCTGTATTGATGTAGATGTGTGAGGGCATGTGCACGAGATGTCCTGCGGAAGGAACTAAGGTCTTTAATCGCTCTGCGCTTAGCAATGCATTTGTGAGATCGGGACTTGCTTCGGTAGCGTGAACATAAAGATGATTTGCCAGGGGATTCTGAGGATCAATGGCAATAATTTTTTCAAGAAGGGAGACAACCTCGGGCGTCCAGGGGCGAGGCTCTCCGCCTTTGCGGGTATAAAAGTCCCACGGGTGCAGGTTCATAACTGACTCTGCGTACAATGTGGAGACAAATGAGTTGTCGGGAAATTTTGTGAATGCTTCTTTCATGGCATTTGCAAATCCTTCGGCATCCGTAGCGATTGTATCCATCGGGAATTTTATTTCAATGGCTTTGATCAGCGCTTTCTCCCAATCGGTGACGTCTTCGCTCAGTGCCACTGCCTTTGTAACGGATCTTCTTATTTCGTTGACGTTGCCCATGTTGTCAACTGAATTGAAATTGGGGCCTAACACGTAGGCGATTCCCCAATAGCCCATGGCGAAGGAAGAGTCTTGCCGGACTGCTTCGCGAAAAGATCGTTCTGCCTCGGCATGATTGAAACCGTTGGCCATGATTATGCCCTGGTTAAAGAACACCTGAGAATACGTTGAATTGGTAGTGACGGGTACTGAATAATCTCCGATGTTCTTCAGCAGGGGAGCATCAAACGATGGCTTGTTTTCCTTGCAGGCGATGGTACACATCAGCGCACACAGGGAGATGACAAACAATTTGGGAATCTTCATAGCGGTAGGGTTTGGATACGTTCAGTTTCTGGTTGCCCCGTTGCACAGGGCATCCATGGAAAATTAAATCTACGCATTTAACATGAACTCTTTTTTTGAATAAACATGCCTCCCTCTCTTTCAAATCCGAAGATGGATGAGAGAATCTATGTGACGGGAGCAAGAATTGAAGTCGCGGGTGTGAGAATTAAAGTGGCGGGTGCGGGAATTGAAGTTGCGGAAGCAAGAATTGCAGGCGCGAGAGCAAGAATTGAAATTGTGGAAGGGAGAATTGAAAAGCCGGTCAGGAGATTTATAGATCCTCCTGCCTACTTTATAAATCAGGTTGCTTGTTTTTTACTCAATGGTTGATCTTGTGAACTTCAGGCCGCTTACCTGCTTGTATTGCGGGCTCGATGCGCCAAAGAGGGACTTTATATACTGTTTTACATCCTGGGCTACATCTGAAATGCCGGTGGTTTCTGCGTAGAGGGCTTTGTCTCTCGCAATGCGGGCGTTGCTCAGCGCTGTGGTGGCGGAGATTACGGCTGTGTTCTTTGCCCGCAGGTCGGTAAGCAAGGTATTGAGTGTTGCCACTTTCAATTCATTTTCGTTGGGGAGGTATTTTGGCTCGGCTGTGAGTGTTGCAATGAGTTGCGCGAAGTGATCTATCAACTTATCATAACTCTGCTGCGAAGTGGATGCTGTTTTTACGGGCTCGGCTCCGGCCGCTATTGCTGCGGCTGTTGGCTTCTCTACTGTCTTTGCGCGCCTGCCCTGAATTTTGTTGTTCGTTGTTTTTACATCGTCTACGGTTTGCGCTGCTGCTTCTGTTGCTGCCAACCCATTTACGATTTTTGTCGCCAGCGGCTTGAGCGGCTTGAATGCCAACTCGCGTGCGTTGGTTGCATTGTCATAGGCCGTCTTCGCCACTTTTACTGCCTGCAGTGCGGCCATGGCCGCAGTGTTTTGCGTTGTCAGCGCGGGTAGTTTTAATGCTGCTTTGCTCGGATTGTAGGTGGCTCCATAGCCAGTGCAAAAGCTGATGAGGTCCTCGAAGGTCGCTACATTTTTAGCATGACCTGTTTCGGTTGTAGATGCCATACGTGTGTTGTTTAGAGGGTTTAAACTAATTGAGAACGATACCTTAAGTTACCGATAACGACCCTGAGGCGTGATGTGTAAGGGATGTTCTTTTAGTATGATTTTTTGCAAGAAACCTTTAGCGCAATTTTGGGGAGGGGAGAAGTGCGTGATGCGGTTTGTGGTGCTTTGTTAGGGGAGATGATGACGTTAGTGCATGAGGCGTGGCGGGACTTTGAAATGCTTCACTGTCCTACGAAACCAAACGTAAGTTGAAAAACTAAACTACAAATTTAAACCAAACCCCGCCATTGGTTATAGCTTTTGTTGCCAGCCGTTTCTATTCCCTGATTCTGAGTCCAACTCTGTCGTTGTCAATGTACGTATAGTCATTCGAGTCGGTCGCTTGATAATTGAACGGTTCTGTTTGATTAGTAATCCCATTACTCGCCATATCCAATATTTTTATCGGAAGTATGAGTCGTGGTCGATAGAACTCGAATATCTCATGGTGCCAGAATGGTCTAAACGGAAACTCGTCTGGGAAAATCTTTTCGAAACTTCGATATCCTAATTCGATTTCGTAGAACGACTCACCTTGAATTTGAACTTCTCGATACTGAAAATATTTTTTGTTCAAGAAGGTGCTTAATCCTGAATAATACTTTTTTGTCAATGCTTGAAGCGATTCATTATCGTATTGAACATTCTCGTTAAAAGGGTCATGATAGTTACAAGTGACTCTATTGAATATATTGTACGATATACAGGCGACCGAAAAATTAACACCGATCGGACCTGATTGAGCCTGTGTTTTATGCTCAGTCATATCTCCCGGGTTATTTTCATGTCGGCCTTTAGCTTCAATTGAAAACATTCCGATAGGAGAATATGCAACTAGGTCGGGTCGTTCTCCCTTAATCTTATGTTTCTTTAATCTCATAACCGCCTCATAATTCACCGTGTATAGAGATTTGTCAATTCTTTTTGATAAGAAGTCAGCAATAGCTTTTCCAGTTAAATTTGAAAATTGTCCTTTCTCCGTTGGATCTGATAATCCGGTTGGCGGCTCAGAAAATCTATTATCATAAAAAGCCTTTCGCTGGATGTAATAGCTGTAGTGGAAAAACATTCCAATTGTTCGGAGGAACTTTCTTGCATTAGGTGCATATCCCTGCCCGGCTATGGCAAGATGTTTTGCAAAAGCCACTCTCGTCATCTTAAAACTTCGGTTGGACAACGTGCCTTTGACGTCCTTGTATTCTACTGAAATATTCATTCATTAATAATGCTTGATAATTCCTCGTCTTTATAGTTCTCTTTGATTCCTCGCTTGTCTCTTAAGTATTCAAAGATTGTTTTATCATCGAATTTGTGTGATTCCCTTATGCCTTGGCAAATTGTCTTGAGATAGCTTTTACTAGGCTTTGTCGAGGTTTGTAGGTCATTCTCATTTGTCAGCGTGAAGATTGGATAGTCACCTTGTTGTCCCAAGTATAACAAATTACCATACCAAGATGGTCTTTTAAAGATATAAGAACCGTCCTTAATTGCGCTGTCAAAATCTATCGTCAATTCAGTCGTTGTCTTCGTCTCTTGTCTTGCGATGTCAATGAGTTGTCCTTTTGTTATTAAAAATATTCTTCCAATTGTCGAAGCTTGTGGTTCAAACAAAGTCCTAATAAATGCAACGCCTCCATTGTCCCAATTACTCGACTCTCTGGCAAAATATAACTCAGAACATATATAAAAATCTTCGTTGTCAGATGGCAGAGTCTTGTCTGCACATCCTTTGTATTTTGTCTGCGCTCCTTTGGGTTGTCCGCCCTTGATGTAACAAATGATACGTTCTTCTAAAATGTTTGAACCATAACAAGCGTACCAAATTTTGTCTTGAAGATTGTTCATTGCTCAATTGTCTTAAGAAATGGCTGGCAACGTTGGGCTATAACCAGTGGCGGCTTTTGAAACCGTCATTATCCACCATGACCAAACGTACTATCGAAGATAAAACTTTATACTTACTCATCACCCGCCATTGGTTATAGCTTTTGTTGTGGGCAGTTGAGTTTCTAGTCTTCAACTTTGTCCAACATATTGGGTGTAAAACATGCTGACTCAAGTTTATTGTTGACACTAAACCATTGGCAATAAACTTCTCCTTTTTCATGGCCAGCTAAAATAAGTCCTGTGTTTTCGTTACTAGTAAGTGGACTTTCTTTACTACCAACTATTCC
>Ga0209175_10000748_pt1 | contig 17721 bp, 20 predicted proteins | sample JI91814C2DNA_FD_187506 | JGI IMG/M metagenome (GOLD analysis project Ga0209175, IMG submission 187506) | Wastewater effluent complex algal communities from Wisconsin, to seasonally profile nutrient transformation and Carbon sequestration -... | ecosystem: Engineered > WWTP > Effluent > Algae...
CCGTATTTAATTTTTCTAATTTCTTGCTATCCTGGATTGATGTCTGAATTGCGCAAGGCAAATACTGATTATACATACTTCTTACGCTCACATGCGTGATGTCACCGCTGAAAGTTTTGCCAACGTATGACCTGGGGTCTTGAAGATAGTGGTCACTCGGCACAGCCGAGCGACTAAGAGAGTGACAGCTATTAACCGGCATCTTGCCGTATTTAATTTTTCTAATTTCTTGCTATCCTGGATTGATGTCTGAATTGCGCAAGGCAAATACTGATTATACATACTTCTTACGCTCACATGCGTGATGTCACCGCTGAAAGTTTTGCCAACGTAAGACCTGAGGTCTTGAAGATAGTGGTCACTCGGCACAGCCGAGCGACTAAGAGAGAGTTGTGGTAACGGTTGACTATTGAAGACAGAATTCATATGCCTTGCAGGGAGTTGTGTATGCGGTGAATAATAACGTTATTTACCGCATATTTTGCGGAGAATGAGTAAATACATTCATTTATTAAAGGATTGGCCGGCTTTCAAATGGGACGATGAGAAAATTATATTGCCGCTTGCTACAGTAAGGCATAAGCAAGGCAGACTTCTTGGAAAACTTGAAGGATTAGGCTTTCGGTTGAGGGAAGAAGCTACGCTTGAAACGTTAACGCAGGATGTAATTAAGTCTAGCGAAATTGAAGGAGAAAAATTGCCATCCGATCAGGTACGGTCGTCAATTGCAAAGCGTCTCGGAATTGAAATCGCGGGTGAAGTTTCAATCAATAGAAATGTTGATGGTGTAGTCGGGATGATGCTTGATGCAACTCAACGATACGATTCACTACTCACGAAGGAGCGCCTATTCGGATGGCATGCATCACTATTTCCAACAGGGAGAAGTGGCATGTATAAAATACAGGTTGGCCGTTGGCGGGATGATGCAAAAGGTCCGATGCAAGTTGTGTCAGGTGCCATGGGAAGAGAGAAGATACACTATGAGGCTCCCGCAGCGGAAAGGACTGATGGTGAAATAAAAAAGTTTCTTGCGTGGTTTAATGAGACGGCAAGCGTGGATGCAGTTCTCAAGGCAGCGATAGCACATCTGTGGTTTGTTACCATTCACCCATTTGATGACGGTAACGGCCGTATGGCCAGAGCAATTGCCGATATGCAATTGGCAAGAGCTGATGCAAATCGCCAACGCTTCTACAGTATGTCAGCACAGATTCAGCGAGAACGAACTGTTTATTACGACATCCTGGAGAAAACACAAAAGGGAAATCTGGATATTACCCAATGGTTGTTGTGGTTTATCGAATGCCTTAACAGAGCAATTTCATTGTCAGAAGAAAATTTATCAGGGGTGACGCAGAAAGCAAAGTTCTGGGAAGTGCATCAACATGTTATTTTAAATGAAAGGCAGCGAAAAATGCTCAATAAGTTGATGGACGGATTTGATGGTAAATTAACATCCTCCCGGTGGGCCAAGATCGGAAAGTGTTCTACGGATACTGCGCTGAGAGATATACAAGATTTAATTGATAAAAGAATTCTGGTTAAGGAAGAAGGTGGCGGGAGAAGTACGAGTTATCGAATTAAACTTCATTCCGGCTCCTAGACCCTAATTGCGCTGCGCGCTCCTTTAGCGCGAGCTAGGGCCGTGAAGTGTATGATCGTGCAGCAGCGAAGCAGCGTGATTGCTTACCCCTTCTTCACGTAAATAGATTTTAACGCCATGGCGCCAAAGCCATCTATTTTACAATCGATGTTGTGATCGCCACTGGTGAGCTTAATGTTCTTCACTTTCGTGCCGGCTTTAATCGGTTTAGGTGCGCCTTTCACGGGCAGGTCTTTGATCAGTACAACCGTATCGCCATCCACCAGCACATTGCCGTTGGCATCTTTCACAACCGAGGAATCGGTTTCCGCTTGTATAGACTCTGTGACTTCTTCGGGGTTCCACTCATGGCCGCATTCGGGGCACATCATGGAAGTACCGGTTGGGTAGCCGTAGGGTGAGCTGCACTTGGGGCATTTAGAGGATTCAGGCATGGTTGACAATTTCTTATTCTATGCGCAAAGCTATCAATTAAGCGCGTCATTGCGCTGCGCCCGCCTTTGGCGGGAGGGAGTAATTCGCAGAATTTAAATCGTCCACAGCATCACGACCGAAGTAATCCCGAAGAAGAGTGCATGAACGAATGAGCAGCAGAAGCCTGTGTGCGCTCTATTCCGGGATTGCCACGCTCGATCATCAACTCGCTCACCATAGATATTTCACTACTCGCTCGCAATGACGGTAACGATTAAGTTGAGATTCTAGAATAAGATTTGTGGCAATAAATTAAAAAATCAATACCCTTGTCATCCCCACATGCCAACTGCACCATTCAGGACAAGGGTATCAAAGCAATGGTGTTATTTTTTGAATAACCTGCCTCCAAGTACCAACACCAGGACAAACCCGATCAGGAAAATGAAGAACAGCACTTTAGCAATTCCTGCGGCACCTTCCGAAATTCCTCCGAATCCGAAAATAGCCGCTACAATTGCGATGATGGCGAAGATGACAGCCCAGCGTAACATAATTTTATGAGTTTAGTTTTACCGGACGCATAACAATTCGGTGCCAGAAAAAGAAAACCTGATTTGCCCGTCAATCCGGGCCCCGGCATTCACATCGTTCTCAAAAATGGGGTAGCGCCAGCATTTTGTGTGTATTAAATCCCCAGCGAACAAGAATGGCCGGGGGTACGTTATAGTGACGGGAAGCTTATCCATGGTAATACTGTACGTGCACACTGGCACGCTTTTGTTAACAAAGGCATACGCTATACAGTACGGTGTCTGGATGAGCTCTAATAGAACAAACTATAGTATTAAAATGACGAACGTTGAAAAATCAAATGCACGTGAAATGGGGTTTCAGCTTCAACGTGATTTTAAATTTCACCTGGCTCAGGAAATCGATCTTAGCCGGTTAACAAAATTCATTGAAACGGGAGATTCTGCTGCCGTTGACCACGAGCTCGCTCAACTTACGATCCTGTACTCGGATAAGATTAAGGAAAGGTCCGGGTCAACTCACTGTTAAACTTGCAGATGTTTTAGAAGCAGGTATTATGCTAATCCGGAAAATCATTGGGTGCAGCACACCTGCGCCAGTATTCCATGATGGAGAAGATCGTCTTCTCCAACTCAACCTGTGATGATTGCTTCACAAAGAAGCCCTGAACAGATAAACTATATGCATCAATAACGGATTTCTGATTCATAGCCGTAGAAAAAAACAAGTAGGGGATACACTTGATATTCAGCTTCTCGTCAAGTTTTAATTTTTCACGCAGCTCAAAGCCGTTAAGCTTAGGCATATTGATATCCGACAGAATCAGGAAAGGAGGTTCATCGGAGGTGTTGATAAAATCAAGCGCCTCCTGGCCATCGAAAAAGAACAGGATCTTATTTGGATAATTCAGCTTGGTGAAGATCTCTGTTAAAAAATGCTGGTCATCGGCATCGTCTTCGATAATAATTACGGGGCCATTCTTATTCACAATAGACGCCTTTTTGGTTTCTATTGCATCGTTATTGGGTTTCATCGGGCAAGGGTTATAGGAAAGACACCGCCTTTCCATGAATACATAAATTATACTATAACCGCGTTAGGCTGCGGCTTCAATGGCTTTAAGAATGTCACGGATAACGTGAGAAGGTGTTAAAAGCAACGGATAGTTGAAAGAGGCTAAGAAAAGGAGCAGTAGATGAAGCTTCCTCAGGACTGTTGCTATCTGACTGTCAAAGATACCCTTATTAAGAATGGCTTCCTATATAAAGCAGGTATAATCCATTGCTAAAACAGGGTAATGAGGTATTTCGCCATGGCATCATAGTCATGGATGGAGCTGGGCTTTTGCCAATACCGGTCACAGCCTAATACCATGCATTTCGCTTCATCGTCCTTGTTGGATGATCCCGACAGGATAATTACCGGAATTCCAGCTAGTGCCCGGCTGGCTTTCATGTCAGTCAATACTTCGAAGCCCGTTTTGCTATGCATGTTGAGGTCAAGGATGATAACTGCCGGAAGGCTCTTCCGCGGTGAACTCTTGAGCAGGTCCATGAGCAACGCTCCATCGCTTACATACCGGGTTTCCCCTGAATATCCATTTCGTTGAAGCGCGTCCTGGAACATTTCCAGATCTTCATTGTCATCGTCTGTCAGCCAGATCATAAATTCTTTTTACAGCTATAGCATTTTTGTGTCCACGTAATTTAAACTGACCGTTGGTCTCCTGTTCAACAGACACTATCCCAGGGGATGTAATACTGCGATTCAAGTAGGGGGAAGGGAGTCATGCTTGGTATAACGATGGTTGATAAGGGAATTAAATCTCCAGTTTGAGGAAATTAATGGTGATGGCAGATGTTCAATCACAAAATTGTGGTTGGGCGTGGGGGTAAATAAGCAAAGATTAATTCGTCAGGTTGCCCGGAGGCAGAAGGCTATTCCTGTTTTCGATATTGCCTCGCATAAGTACAGCCAAAGCCGTACCTTTGCCACCCTATGAAGAGAATAGTCGCGGCCCGGAAACTATTGGGCGTAGAGAAGGGAGCAACCTTACAGGAATTGAAGACCATTTACAGGACCTTCATGAAGGAATGGCACCCGGATAAAATCCAGGATAATCCTGACGCCAAGCTGGAAGCAGAAGAAAAAAGCAAAAGCTTTATTGAATCGTATCATTTGCTGGTGAGCGTGGCACCCGAGACGCACGAGCTGCAGCGTGAGCAATACGAACAGACGATGAATTCCTCGCGCCTTATCGACTTTCAGTACAAAGGCACCACCTTACAAATCAGTTTTGCAGACGGCAGCAGTTACGAGTACTTCGGTTTGCCGAAGAGTGTGTATAACAACCTCGTGAATTCAAATACACCCGATCGTTTCGCCCGCAGACACATCTACCACAGCTATGTGTACCGGCAGGCAAGCAAGGCCATGGCAGTTGCGTAACACTGTCAATTAACAATTATCAATATTCAATTGAAAATTGTTAATTGCTAATTGTTAATTGTTAGTTGCTAATTGCTTGCTACTTTACCCTATGGCAAAAATCATTCGTAGTACATACCCGAAAGAAATAAGCATCGGCCTCCTGCTCCTTGTTCTGGTGATTACGGCTTTTTTATCACTCCGGATATTTGACGGACATGCTGCCAGGCTGAATGAAGGGAAAAATATATACCTGGCTGCAGCGATGGTGGGCAGCGCGGTTGTAATCATGATGCTGGTGCTGTGGGAGGAATTTTTATTTCCGATTCGGGTGAAGCTCGATGGAGATGTAGTTGTTTTTCAAAATCACCGGTCGAAATTGAAAAAGCAGGCGATGATCTTCTGTCTGATCCCGCTTATTTTTATTGCGGTGTATACGCTGTATGCTGTTAACCTGTTGGCCTTTAGTATCTGGGCAGCCATTTGTATTATTTCACCCATAGCCGGAAAACTGATCTCAGGCATTAAAAACTACAACGACTTTCTGAAGCTGACGGACGATAGGCTCGAATACAAGAACAACGAGAAGGAGGGTGGCTTCGAATTGAAGCATGTACAGCAAATCGTACTTCTCAAAGACGAAACAAAAGTTCTTCATAAGATACAATTGATCCTGACCAACGGCCAGTCCGTACTGATCGACCTGGATGAGATGGAACTCGAAGACTACTGCGTTTCCATTGATGAATACCTCAACACGCATTATAAAACGCTGGTAAAGGAAGCTAACGCTGCCGAGTAACCGGATAACCGTACCTTTACCCGATGGATACCTCTGGCATCATCGCACAACTTGAACGGCATCTTTCGCTCGAAGAAAAAGAAAAACTCTCTTTCACCTCGGCATTGATTGCTGCACGCCTCAAACAGGGAGACTTTGCCGAAGTTGCCGGAAAAATTACTTCGAGCTTTATCTACGTAAATTCCGGTTGCCTGATGTCGTACTTCACCGATGCAGACGGGAGCGACCACGTAATTCAGTTTGCGGTATCCGGCTGGTGGACCGGTGATCTTCACAGCTTCACAAGTGCTGAGCCTTCTATTTATTCAACCCGCGCATTGACTGACAGCGAAGTTTTCTATCTCCCGAAGGATGACATGGAAACGCTGCTGGAGAAATTCCCCAGGCTTGAACGCTATTTCCGGATCCTTTTTCAAAACTCCATTGTATCGCACCAGCACCGGTTGATCCAGAACCTCTCCGTTACAGCGGATCAGCGCTATGAAAACTTCAGCAAGCGGTACCCCACACTTGAGCAATATGTTCCGCTGAAATATATCGCATCCTACCTCGGCATTACGCCCGAGTTCCTCAGCAAGATCAGGCGAAAACGCTCCGGTAATTAAGATCTTAACCTGGTTCAAGGCACCTTCACGCCTTTCTTAACCTGGTTCAAGTCCAAACGGCTAACCCGGCCTTACTTTTGTCGTGTAATCAATCACAACTAAAAACAAATTTTATGACAACAGCAGCCGTACAAACCAAATGGGCCATTGACCCTACACATACTGAAGTGCAGTTTAAAGTAAAGCACCTCGTGATCGCTACCGTGACCGGATTCTTCAAGAAATTCAGCGGGAGCGTTGAATCAAACGGAGATGATTTTGACGGTGCATCCGTAGCGTTCAGCTTAGACGTTAACAGTATCGACACCAACCAGCCTGATCGTGACGGCCACCTGAAATCAGCTGACTTTTTTGCAGCCGAGCAATTTCCAACCCTAGATTTTAACGGCACGTTGGTAAAGCAATCCGGTGACGAATACAAACTAACCGGTGACCTGACCATCCGCGGCACAACCAAGCCAATTGAGTTTGCCGTTGAGTTTGGCGGAACGATGGTTGATCCGTGGGGTAACACCAAAGCGGGCTTTGAGATTAACGGCAAAATCAGCCGCAAGGAATATGGCTTAACCTGGAACGCACTGACAGAATCAGGCGGCATGGTAGTAAGCGAAGACGTTAGAATTCATATCAATGCCGAGTTGGCAAAAGGTTAACAACTGTTAATCTTCATAAAAGTCCTGTATACACGTGTATGCAGGACTTTTTATTTTTCAACCAACCGCTTTCAGGCATGAGAATTGCAAAAGCTTGTTGCGAAACCTATGTTTTATTCAGAACTTGTTTACGCAAACCCGGAATCCAATAAATTTCCAGTTTAACCCATAATCAGGTTACTACAACAAATGAATTGCTACATGAACGTTCTGAAAACAGGTGTACGAAGTTTGTTGTGCATTGCATTCATCCTGGTTTTTTCAACGAAGCTTTTCAGTCAGCTTTCATTTTATAATACCTCAACCGAAGACATTTATATCGCAATCCGGTTTGTTGAGAAGGGCGTTTGGAAAACGCAAGGGTGGTTTAAGGTTGGTCCGCTGCAGGCAGAAGAAGTTCTCCCGAAAATTACGAGCCGGTACTACTATTTCCATGCGCGTTCGGGCGATGAAAAGATGATGTGGTCGGGTACCGAGGCATCTGGATGGGTACATAAAATAAATTTCTCCACAACGATTGACGGGAAAAATTATTCAGGCGATAGCGGATATGAGCAAGTAGGAATGAAAAAACTTGACGTCAACACGTCTACCACCTACACACACAGACTGGATTTCAGAACCAAATTAGTGATGGAGCTGGAAAAGTATTTCTCAAAACCCAATCTTGATCCGGTTGAAGGAATGTATTCCATATCGGATGACATAACAACGCAAACCAATGGAGGTGCCGGTGCTGTATTCACCACGAACGAAAAAAGAGATCACTGGGCTAAAGTGGCGATTGTAAAAGATACGCTTTCGGTGTCCAGAAACTATATTGAGTTTGTGCTGGAAGCGGAGAATTTTAATGAGGGTGAAGTGCGGGCTGAGTTTCTTAAGACCAATCAGAGCTCAACTATATTTATGAGTGAGCAGCGGGCAAAGTCGAAAGAGTCTACCCGGTCGGTTGTGCTTGAGTTCAATCCCGGCACAGGAATCCTGGAGGGTAAATTCGAATACACAGGTCCGCGCAAAAAATATACAGTAGCAAGGTCGTACCTGAAGTACTTCCCGAAATAGCTCCCGGCCCTGTGCCGGGATCCCCTGATCCGATTCGCGGAATGGATTTGATGGCTCGAATTTTCTATTTTATTGAAAGCATGGATTTTAGATGCGCATTAATCTTCGTTTCTTATAAGGGGATGCCGGAACAGGTCCAACAAAGAGTTCTTAAAAATACTAAGTCAACCCTTCAAAACTATATCGCGCATTCTCCCAGAAACTGTCGAGTGCAATGATCCTCGGTTTAAAAAATGAAATCAGGTCGGGCCATTGATCTTTATTGAAGATAGAAACATCAGTTAATTCTTTACCGATCCGGCTGATTACGCGGCCATCCGGTAACGTTACAGTTGGCTGCCACGCCCATTCTTCTTCGAGGGTGCTGTGAAGAAGTTCTTTTAATTCTAAAAACTGTTCAAAAAATAATTCGCGGATTTCAGCATCCCGGTGCTCAAGCGTGATGGAAATGAAAGCGCCTTTCGGACCGGCATCCATGCGGAAGTGTACATCGCGGATGCGGGTGTGATAGTTGATCCAGTTTACGTTGACCCCTTCAGCCGATGGCACTGGATTCATGTACCTACCGAAGGCTGTCCAGAATTCCTGCCGGATGGTTGATGCTTCTCCACGTGAATACATGATGGCAAGGTAACAGAAACAAATCACCCTTCGACAGGGTCAGGTGACATAGCGCAGTTGTCAGGCTGAGCTTGTCGAAGCCTGAGGCAAAAGTCGAAGCTAAATCACGTTAACACCTGATTTTAATCATATCTTTTTCCTCTCGTTTTTTTGTTATTTTAGAACATTAAAATAACCCTTAATTTTTATGAAAAGAATCCTCGTTCCCACCGATTTTTCCAAGCCTGCTCAAATTGCGGTTGAAGTCGCGAGTGACATCGCTAAAAAATCAGGTGCTGAGCTTTTACTTCTACATGTTATCGAAGAAGCAACTGGCGGCTCGTTTAATGTGGAGGGCCAGGTGAGCCTGGAAGGAAACATGGAAGAAAAGATGTTTACGCTTGCGCTGATCAAGAAGGCAAGAAAGCAAATGGAAACATTACTCAACAGCAGTGTGCTGGAAGGTGTAAAGGTAAAATCTGCGCTGCGGATGGGAACTCCGTTTCATGGAATGCGAACCATCATTACAGACAGTAAGGTTGACCTGGTGGTGATGGGAACAGCAGGCCACACCAAGGTGGAGGAGATGATCATTGGAACCAATACCGAAAAAGTAGTACGTCACTCAAAATGTCCTGTATTAACGGTTCAGAAAAAACCCGCTAAAACAGACGTTAAAAATATTGTTTACGCTACCGCACTCAGCAAAGACGAGGAGCCGTTTGCCAATGTGGTGAAGCAGTTTCAGGGTTTATACGATGACTCCATTGTACACCTGGTTCGGATCAACACTCCGGGAAATTTTCAGCGTGACGTGGTGGTAAGAAAATACATGCAGGATTTCGCCAAGAAGCAAATGCTTAAAAAATATACCATTAACATCTTCAACGACCTGAGTGAAGAAGAAGGCATCATCTATTTTGCCGACAGCATCAATGCCGATATGATAGCGATGGCTACGCATGGCCGCACCGGGTTTGCACATGTGCTTGCCGGAAGTATTGCCGAGGATGTGGTGAGCCACAGTAAACGCCCGGTGTTAACGTATGTAGTGAAGAAATAGGCTTGGTACTGACCCTTCGACAAGCTCAGGGTGACATAGCGTAATTGTCAGGCTGAGCTTGTCGAAGCCTGGGCCTGACTCTACCACAGTGTGAAAGATTACTATTCCATCCTTCGCGTTAGCCGGAGTGCTGATATCCGAACAATTAAGCGGTCGTACCGGCTGCTTGTTCAGCGATATCATCCGGATATTAATCCAGATCCCCAGGCCGCGGAACTTATCAAAGAAATCAACGAGGCGTATGATGTGCTGAGTGATCCGGTAAAGAAGCAGGAGTATGATTTCCGCCTCATCAACCCATCGTATCAACGTCCGGTTTATCAGGAGACCCCGCATCGCGATCCGCGATATAGAAGACCATCCAGACCTGTAAAAAAAGAAAATCGTCAGCTGGAGCTTATGAAGAACTATGTTCACCTGGCCGTAAAAGTGAGCTGGGTTGGATGCTTCGTTTGCCTTTTCCTGTTAATAGATTTTTGCATTCCGCGCAACGTAGTGAAAGACACCGTGATCGGACTGTATACCAATAGTTCGGGCAGATCGAGAAGTCATGTTGTTGTGTCAGCGTCAGGTCAACGAATCAAAATCGGCTTTGAAGATCTGCGCACCATGACAGAGGGCAGTACGATTGAGATTACAAAGACCGCCATCACGTCCACCGCCATTAAAATTTATGTACCTGAAAAAGCACATACGATAATCAGTATGGCCACGCTTTACCGCACATACGTATTTGTGCCGCTACTGTTGGTGGTGACGTCCGTGTTGGGGCTTTTGATGCGGAACTGGATTGAACTTCAGTTTAATTTTGGAATTGTAAGCTTCGTTCTGCTTATCTTTACACTCATTCTGATGTTTAAGTAATGGCCAAGAAAAACGACTGGAAGAACCGCGAAGGCGTGGTGTTCTCAACGAGCAGCGATTTTAACTATCAATATCAGCAGGAAGAGAGTCAGACAACGTTGCCCGCCCAGCAGCAAAATCTTAAAGTGCAGCTCGATAAAAGCATGCGTGCCGGTAAGCAGGTAACGCTTGTAACCGGTTTTACCGGGAAGACGGGTGACATTGAAATCCTCGGAAAGCTGTTGAAAACCAAATGCGGTGTAGGCGGTTCCGTGAAAGATCGTGAAATTATTATTCAGGGTGATCACCGCGATAAGATCGTTCAGATCCTGATCAAGGAAGGCTACAAAGCTAAGCGAGTGGGATAGAATAAAATTATTAATGACGAATGTCGATTGACGAATAAATTTTGTCGTTCATTCACATTCTAAATTCGTCATTCGTCAATTTCTAATGACTTCCATCAAACCATTCTTTAAAAGGAGCAACTTTTTCGCGGCTGACGATGATCTCCTTATCAAACTCCTGCGTTAACGTGATCTTCAGCCGGCTGTTGGAATAAACAATCACGTCTTTAATGGAGTTGATGTTGAGAATGTACGTGCGGTTGATACGGGAAAAGAGTTTAGGTTCGAGCAGATCTTCCAGGGTTTCCAGCGTATAATCGATAATGAACTTACGGGTTTGCGTAGTGACCAGATACACATCCCGGCCATCGGCATAAAACAATGCAATCTGATCGCTGGTGATCGAGCGGATATGATCCCCCAGCTTTACCATAAACCGGTTTTTATACGCAGCAGTTTTAGGCGTAACAAACACTTCCTGGAGCTGTTCAGTTTTTTGTGAGTTCCACTGTAACTGCTCGCGAAGATTCTCAAGTTTTTTCAGACTGGCTGATAAGTCGGAAAACGTAATGGGCTTCAGCAAATAATCGATGCTGTTAACCTTGAAGGCATCTAATGCAAATTCATTGAAAGCTGTAATGAAGATCACCGGCTTTTTAATCATCACCTGTTGAAAGATCTGAAAGCTTAATCCGTCTGTGAGCTGGATATCCATAAAGATCAGGTCAATGGACTCCTGCTTTTCCTGAAGCCAGCTAACTGCATCTTTAACCGAAGTAAGATGCGCAGCCACCTGGATGGAGCCATCGTACTTCACCAGATAACGGCTCAGCTTTTCAGCAGCAGGAATTTCGTCTTCAATGATTATTACCTTCATGGTCAATGCGTCAGCGCTTCCTCTGCGAGACGCAGCACGGGCAATTTAATATAATTCTCTTCGTAAGCTTTCACCTGGATCAGCGGCTTCTCACTGTAAAGGGTGTAGGATTTTTGCAGCCGCGAAAGCGCAGTGGTACTTTCAGCGTGTTTTACCAGACGATCGTTCAACTTGCTTTGTAAAATTAAATATTCATCATCCTCCATGGAGCAGCGGATTGTTAAAGGTTCCTGCTTGGAGATGATCGTATTCCGGACAATGGATTCAATGGCAACAGGTAATGATCCCGGAATCAACTGCAAGTTTAAATCAGTCGGGGAAACGGAGATTTCCAGCTTAATCTGACCGAAATATTTTTCATTCAGTAAGCGCACAATGTTTTTTGCCGCATCAATTTCTGCCTGCAGCGAGATTAATTCCTGCTGCCGGTTGCTGAGCACGTACCGGTACGCGCTGGCGAGATAATCAATGTATTCTTCCGCATCACTGTTTCTCCGGTTGATCAGGCTGATTACGTTCTCCAGACTTTCATACAGCAGATCAGGGTTAATATCGTTCCGGAATTCATCCATCTCCATTTCCAGTACTTCACGCTGCTGACGTTCAGCTGTAAGCTTTAACGTGTTTTCGCGAAGCTGGTAATCGTTACTTACATAGAGGAGGTTATAAAGAACTGCCGTAAACCCATAAAGCACACCAAACAGAATCAAATCCCTAAGCGCAATGCTAAAGCCGATTACATAGGTAAAGTATAACGAGATAGCAAGCATCACCAAGGCTGTTGGAACAACAGTGCCAGCGATCAGTTGAATTAACAATCTTGCTTTGGCGTATTTACCTTTTAAAAATCTGTTCAGCAACAAAATGATAACCCGGGCCGATTCAAAACTTAAAAACGTAAGGCCAATGCACATGTATACCTCGTTGCCGCTGAAGAGCTCATTTACCTGCAAGAGGGAGTTGTTGATTAGTAGAATGATCAGATAGATCAACACGCCATACACCGGTGGCGCCAGAAGCCTGAAAAATGCGTTGTGGATAAAGTACTTTTTCATTAGGCAATGGATTTTTGAAGTACAGCTTCCTTCAACCGAAGCACCGGCAGTGAAACGATAAATTTTTCGTCATCCTTCACTTCGATCTTTTTAGCAGTAAAGAACTCATACCGCTTGCGAATGTTTTCGATGCCGATCCGGAACGATGCAGAGGATTGAACAGACTCATTTTTCGTATTCGTCACTTTCAATTGCGTATTGTCAACGGAGCTGATGTAGATCAGCAAGGGTTTCTCCGGAGTAATGGTGTTATGCTTCACGGCATTTTCAACGAGCAACTGAAGCGTTAGCGGAGGAATCGGACTGGTCATAATCGATTTGGGAAGATTCACTTCCAGCGTTAGCGATTGCTGAAACCGGATTCTGAGTAAATAATAGTACGACTGCACAAAGTCCAGCTCTTCCGACAGCGATACATATTTTTTTTGCTGCGTGGAAAGTATGTATTGATAGGTGAGTGCCAGCCTGCGAATGAATTGCTCGGCCGTCTGCGGATCGTTATAGATCAACGATGAAATGGTATTCAAACTATTAAACAAATAATGCGGACTAAGCTGACTCTTCAACGCCTCGAACTGCAACTCAAGCTGCTTGCGTTCATTCTGAACAGTTTCAATCTGTGTTACCGCATACTGCTTATACGAAAATAGAATTGTATAGATAACCTTGTAAATGAAAACCGTTACGACAACCAGAATAAGAAACTTCCACGCAAGGTCCGCATCCGTTGTGCTGAGCCCGCTCCAAAAAATTCCAGGCTTAAAAATTTCGATAAAGAGAACCGCAAGTCCACCGGCAATAAGGGAAATACAGAGCACCTGCGCGATGTACCCCAACAAAAATCTTCCCGCAAAGCCCGAATGCCACGGAAAGATCCGATCCAGAAGCTTGTTTAAATATGTCGCGGCAAAACCGGTAGCACTTCCGATAACCAGGCTTAACAAAATCCCGGGAATAGTTTTGCTGACCGTAAGGATAGTTCCGGTTTCACTGTACTGCAGATAAAAGAAGAAGAACAGACCAAGGCCTGAAGATACTGCGGTTATCAGCGCTATTCTGCGGATTGGGTAGCCCATATAATAGGAAAGCGATGAAGCCATAGTAACCTTACTGTACTGCTGTTCAGCACTAAAGTTACTATGGCTTTTTCAGATTATTCAATAGCCTTTAATGCGCGGCCGTAATACGTTTCAGAGGATATGTTCTTGGCGGCTGCACGGTAAGCAGTCTGGACCGCAGCGCTTGCGGATTTAACCTTGGGCGCAGCATGCGTCAGCACGTCTGTGATGTAATGATCCGAATCCATGGTATTGGTCATCTGGAGCACTTTTATCAGCTTGGCCTCGGTCACGTTTCCGGATATCATTGCCTGTTGCAGCACCACGTTCTTGTAATGATCGCTGTCCATGCGGTCGAATGATAGCATCAGCTTGTCGAACTGTTCTTCTTTCAAATCCTGACGTCTGAGCAACGTGGTGAACACCTCGGTTTTATAGTGGTCGGATTCGATGGAAGGCAGAATGGTCAGCAACGTATTCAGCACGTCATCCGTAAGCTTGTTCTCCAGCAGATTTTCAAGAACCTGGGTAATGTAATGATCAGACTCAATCGTCTTCACTGCTTCGACCACTCTTCCATAGGAGGTTGCTGAAAGTCCTGGCTTGGCCATCGCGGAGGTAAGTACAACAGTTTTATAATGATCCGATTCAATGGATTGCGTAGTATTAATAATTTCTGCAACAATGCCGTCCGTTAGATTATTTTGATTCAGCAACGAGCTCAGCACTTCGGTGACATAATGATCCGATTCCATCTGGCTTGCAGCTTGCAAAATGACCTTCACATTTTCGAGCGAAGCAGTTTGACCTTTTAAGGCTTGTTTAATCACAACGGTTTTGTAATGATCCGAATCCATTTTGCGCGTAGCGGAAAACAACGCGGTTGTCGCTTCCTTGTTCAACAAAAATTTATCGGTGTGATTCTTCAAAAATTCAGTCATGTAATGATCTGAATCGGTTTTCTCGGCAAGCTTGTTAATAATGGCTGCGTAATCTTTCGCCTGAACAGGCTGCTTCATCAAAAGATTCGCATAGCCAGTACGAACGTAATCGCTTTCAATTTTATCGATTTCGTTCAGCACAGCTGTTGTTCCGCCTTGCTTAAAGAATCGGCTCACGCGGCTTTCCGCGCAAAGTGTTGTAGTGCGAACAACTTCGGGAAGAATTTCGGCTAACCATGTTTTCCCACCTGGCTCCCACGCAACTTCCGTACGACCTTCATAATATTCTTTTTTGATCTTTCCGTTTCCCTGACCTTCAATAATGATGGAGCGCTTGCTGCCGAACACCGTTTTACTGATCTCCAGATAGCCGTCATCCGACATGCTTTTGATGTCTTTGTCATCATCGGTGATCTCGATCTTGCCACGGTACTCCACATTGAAATTGTCGAACCCTCTGCTAGTCTTGAACCGTTGCGTCTCGCTCCGTGAATCGGTAGTGACGCTTACCGAGGATGACGTTGAAGTCGATTTGGTGCCGGAGGCAACCTGCCGCGCAGCCAGCGGCTGTACCAGTAAAATCAGGGCCGCAATCCCTGCAGCAATCCGTTTGGTGAATGAGAAAGTCATAACAAGTTAGTTTTTGTACTCTTTTACGATACAAACATGCGGGAAGGATACACCCTGTCAAAGGGTATTGTAATGAACCGTAGGATGGATGTATCGAACTGCAGGAATGTATGAAATTGGTGGATTGGTGTTCAGTTCCGGCCAAAAAGCGGACATCTGTTTTTGCTGAGTATCCCCGGTTGTGTCAGATCATGGATTTTTTCGTGGCATCTTATTCGAGAAGTATCCTGATGTGAAGAAAATACTTATTCTGCTAGTTGTGTCTGTAGTAAGCGGATTCTTGATTCTGCAGGTAGTATTCTACTATAGTCCAAAGAGTTGCTGGCCTACACGCTACAGGGTAACAATTGCCACAATAGGCAATGGCATTTTTATGGAATACATCCCGCAAACAGGGATTGTTAAACGCGACTCAGTAACAGACTCGTTATTCGTTGAAGCGGAGATAGATCAGATTTATCTTAGCCGTATGTTTTCGGGTCTAAAAGCAACCAGTACGTTTGATAACCGGGAATACCACCTGATTGTTTCTAAAGTTTTACCTACAGTAACGAAGGGTCGTTTTACGATCACATTGACAGCGGATTCGTTAAAGAATCTTGAATCCAAAAGTATCCGACTCAGGATTGAATTAGGTCAACCGAAAGATGCATTACTTCTTGCTGTTGGAGGTTTTTATAAAGATACCGGTGGCAAATGGGTATTTGTGGTGGAGGGTGATAAAGCAATGAAGCGGATCGTGAAACTGGGCCGCAAGAATACGGAGAATTTCGAAGTGTTGGCCGGTCTGAAGGCCGGAGAAAAAGTAATTACTTCTTCGTATGAAAATTTTGCGGAACGTGATTCAATACTGCTATCGGAGATTTCCTCTGATTAAGCTTGCGCTGGGATTTTTCCATCTTTTTTCCTGTAATGTACCCATTCAACCTTCTGTGTATTTCGGTTGATTGTCTCCCCTAAACGTGGTTATATTACTCCCTTTAAAATTCTACCTAAACCTTTCTTTCATGAAGAGATTATTCAGTATAGCACTGCTGAAAAAGAGCTTGTTGGCCCTTACATTTTGCTGGCCGGCAGCGCTTTTCGCGCAGGATGAGCTGGCGCCTGTTACCCGAACGTACGCCATCACAAACGTCAACATTGTTCAGGCCCCTGGGCGAAAGATCGATATGGGAACCGTTGTGATGAAAGACGGTCTCATCGTTGCCGTTGGCAAAAATGTATCTATTCCACCCGAAGCAATTATTATTAAGGCTGACAGCATGTATCTGTATGCCGGATTTATCGATGGCCTTTCGCGTGCAGGTATTGTAAAACCAAAAGAGGAGGAGCGTGGTGCACGTCCAAAGGATCCGGGCAATCCAAAACCGGAAGAAGCTGGCATTACTCCTCAGAATGATGTACGTGCTTCGCTTAACCCTGCTGAAAAATCAATTGAAGAACTTCGTAACCTCGGGTTTACGGCAGCGCATGTTGTTCCCTATGGCGGAATGATGCCAGGAAATGGTTCAATTATTTTATTAGGCGGAAAATCCGCTGACGAAATGGTGCTGGTGAATAAGTCTTCTTTCTACTCAGAGCTTTCACCTGCACGGGGCGTGTATCCCGGAACGGTGATGGGTGTTATGGCAAAGTATCGTGAGCTCTATCGTCAAGCTACGTTAAGCAGAGCATACGAGAATACATACGCGTCAAACCGGGCCGGTATTCAGCGTCCTGCATCTGACCGTGTGCTGGAGGCATTGTATCCAGTAGTGGACAAACGCCAGGCAGTCTTGTTCAAAGCTGAACGCGTGGTTGACGCGCAGCGTGTACTCACCTTACAGAATGATTTAGGATTTTCACTGATGCTTGCTGAGCTCAAAGAAGGCTGGGATATCATGAATAAGCTCAAAGCAGCTAATGCGAAAGTTTTCTTAAGTCTTGATTTACCGGAAGACAAGGACAAGAAAGACGATGCTAAAAAAGACGACAAGAAGAAAGACAACCCGATAGCTATCGGGTCTAAAAAAGAAGAGCCTAAGAAGGACGAACCTAAAAAAGAAGAGCCGAAGAAAGATGAGGAACTGAAAACAGCTACCAAGGAAGAAAAGGCAGCGCTTGAAAAAAGAAAGGCTGAGTTCATGGCTAAGTATGTAGGTCAGGCAGCAAGCTTTCAAAAGGCTGGGATGAAGTTTGGCTTCTCGACCCTCAGCGTAAAGCCC
>Ga0209175_10000750_pt1 | contig 17679 bp, 19 predicted proteins | sample JI91814C2DNA_FD_187506 | JGI IMG/M metagenome (GOLD analysis project Ga0209175, IMG submission 187506) | Wastewater effluent complex algal communities from Wisconsin, to seasonally profile nutrient transformation and Carbon sequestration -... | ecosystem: Engineered > WWTP > Effluent > Algae...
AAAGATAAATACGCCTTTGTGCAGGATGTCCATAAAGTAAAGCTGATAGAACGAAAAGAAAAACAGATGTACGAAACATTGGCACTCTTAGCCGATGTAAAAAAAGCAATGATGTACAGGCACTTTAAAAGGTAGCCGTATTGGCTGCCATAACCTGGGGAAATGCTTTTGCACCATAAAAAATTTATATGCAAAAGTAGCAAGGGGGGCAGACGCACAAAGCCAACACTAAAAAAACCAAAAGACTACGGCATAAACACAGACCCACCGCACAAGGCTATCATTTATTCCGTTTCCTTTTGGTTTTTTTATCCCCCTTGCTGTGAGAAGCATATAAATTATTTCATTATGCAAAATCATCCACGTATTTCAGCAGGCAGCCAGTTAGGCATTTGTCCTTTTACTCCGCAGGTTCTCCATCAGCACTTGCAGCTTTCACCTTTTGCTTATCAGCGTTACATCCGCAGGTCTCGGTTAGCCCATCAGCCAGTTTTTGGCATCAAGGTTTATCAGCTTCCTTGTGGTTGTTTCGTTTGGTGCTATCCATCAGGTGTTCGTGAGCTTTCAGCATTGCCCTTTTAGGGCTTTGCTATTGCTTTAAAACAAGAAGCCCCACCACAATGGCAGGGTTTCTATTTAACCGATAAGAAAGAAATTTCACTTACACACCTTCAACTTTCACAATGGCTAATGGGTTGAAAACACCATTTTTCAATGGGTACATTTGACCGTTTACCTCTTGGTAAAATTCAATTCCCAGCACCAAAAACAAAGGACTTGTACTGTTGGCAGTAACCGAATTTGTCAAAGTCAATGCTGCAGTAGCTGTGTTATTCCAGGCGATGATGGCACTATCGTTATTGTCAATCACAAAAGTTTCATTTTCAAAATCCACTTCTGCACCAGCACTTTCAATTTTAAAGTGGGTAGTGCCACTTGGTGCTGCTATCATATTCGCAGGAATGAATGAAGGAATTGAAACTTCTAATGTTCCAGCCACTCTATTAATAGCACTCGAAAAAGGTGCATATAAGGCATTTCCAAGCTTTCCTTTGATGTTAAATTCAAAGCCTTCTAATAGTTCGGCTTCGCCATCAATCACATTTCTTTGACCTCTTGGATTGGTTAAATCGGCTTGTATAACCTTAACCATTTCAGAAGTCAAACGGCCAACCATTCGGTTGTCGGCAGAATTTTGCAAAATTGTTCTTAATGAAGTTCGTAAAAGCTTACCAGCTTTTCCAGCAGCACCAAATTCAGCACCGTTTTCCCTTGTTCTTTGAAAGTTAGGGTCTGTTGCTATTCGTGAAGCTTCAACACCTCCTTTTTCTCTTGCAAGATGTCCATCTTGCGTTTTGTAGAATGTAATACCACCAAGTGTACCATTCAATTTTATCAAACCTGATTGTCTTGCCATTTTTATAAAATTTTAATTGTTCAAGGCAAAAATATTATGGCTTATAAGTGTTTCAAAACTTCCACTTCCGACATTTCCGTTATTGCCACATTATGCCAACAAACACACTTTTACCACTCTAAAATTTTAATTATCTTTGCAACAGTAATACTATATCCGAAGTATGGATAGAGTATAGAAATAGTATTAAGTAAATGAATAGACTGTGTATTTATCCGAAAGACATTCAGATAATCACAGGCAAAAGCGACAGATATGGTAGATACCTTATTAAGAGGATTAAAGAGTACTTCAACAAAGAGCAACACCAAGTTGTTACCGTTGAAGAGTTCTGCCAGTATATGGGCTTACAATTTGATACAGTTGCCAAGCAACTGAGATAATGTAAAACCTTATCTTCGCTTTCGCTTATGATAAGGACAAACACACTCTACAAGGAACAGCATATTTTCTTTTATTTGCACTGCACTTTCCTTTGATATTATAGGTTTTGTTGCCCTATTGTTGCCATAAATAATATCAATCATTTGAAACCCTTTATTATTAAGGGTTTATCTTTGTAGCATACAATTTGTATCGGGAAATGAGCTTTGCAATAAACAAAGGATGCCGGAAATGACATCCTTTATTTAGTGCTGGTTAAATAAATCAAAGCACAATTACTTTTTGTCCAACCGTTTTATCACTTGCCAGTTTAATATAATAGGTGCCACCCGGTAATCCGCTAACCTGCTGCTGAGCATTGTTTTGTATTGCAAACTGTTTTACCAGCCTTCCACTCATGTCCAGCACCTGTATCATATCTGTTTTATTTAAGCCACTTACACTTACATTAAAGAAACCTACAGCAGGTACCGGCCACACTTGCATCGTTAACTGTTTGCTAACATCGCTTTTCACTATTCTTATTATGGAGTAAGCTGTTCTGCCATCAATATCCTCCTGTTTTATTCTGTAATAAGTGATGCCGGCAAAATTATTGTTGTCCATTTTTTGATACTCCAATGGCAAACTGCTGTTGCCTCCAATGCCTGCCTTACTGTTTACAAAATCAACAGCATTAAATGCCCCTTCGTTTTCTTTCTTCCGTTCTATATGAAAACCTTTGTTGTTTATTTCCTGTACCGTTTTCCAGTCGAGCTGAACGGTGGTATTGTTTATTCTTTTTGCATAAAACTCCAGGCCTGTTACAGGCAATACATTGCCAATAGTAAAGGGTTGTAAAATACCCTGGGTAAGCAGGTTGTTGCCATCGCCCAATGTTTTGCTGGCCACTTCACCCACGGTAAACTCAAGCATAATACCACCATTAATAAAAGTAGTACCTGCGTTATCTATTCCTGCACCGCTGTTCAATACCACATCATTGATTGGCGGAACGATGGTAGTCGTGCCGGCATCTGGTTGTATAAAACCCTGTGTATATATAAATGTGGGTGTACTGATCGTACTAACCATTATACCACCCAAATTATCTTCCAGTAAAACATTGCCTGCTGATCTGCTGCTGCCTCCGCTACTAACGGTAGCGGGAGTGAGCTGTTGTGCTGACAAAAGGCCGCAAACAGAAAAGGTAATTATTGCTGTTAAAAGAAGTTTTTTCATGTCATTTGTTTATTTCAACATACATTTCTTTATAAACCGGATCAATATCTTACTTCAATTAACCCAGTAATAATATCATTCCAATCAAGAGTTGGTGTGCCTGAACCAGGGCTGGGTACATGACGTATGGCCATACCAATTTGGTATGTTCCTGCCGGCAATACAATTGAATTGACAAGTGGTACTATGGATTTTGATGTCAGTAAATAAATACTTTGCTGTCCGTCTGGGCCATCAAAATTTACAATTGAACCGTTATTTACATTCCGGTAACAAACAGATACATCAAAGTAACCGTTTTGCTGAGCTGAAGTATGGCCGATCACTGCCGTAAAGTTTGCTACGATAGTTTCTGTGCCAGTTACGGTAACGGTGGCTGTTGGGCCTACCCACTGCCAGGGATGACCAGAAATTACTCCGATCTGCGGAATCTGACCAGCAACTTTAATCAGGGCATCTTTTTTCACCGGTGTCCAACTGCTTCCATTCCAGCTAAGACGGTTGCCAACGGCCGGTGTGGTAACCAGGTCCAGCGGACGACCTGCTAATTTCAACGTATTTTCAGCGTCAACTGCTGTTTTAGCAGCCATAGCAAAAGGTACCGAGCTAAATGCCTGGAAGCCCATATCGGTAAATACATTCGTGTTGTTGATATCCAGCTCTATTTTCAACTGCATGTTAGGTGTATTATTCTTCCAGTCAATTGCCGTAAAACTGCCGGTAGTAGATAAGGCCCCTGCGCTGCCGATTTGTACATTAAATAAACCAAGTACGTTTGTGGTAACCTGCCTGGTTTCGCTGTATTGTGATACAGCATTTCGTGAAATGGTAAAACGAACTTTAATGGTTTGGTTGGCCAATGCGGCGCCGGCATTATTACGGGCCACTGCCTGGTAATTGATAGATTCAGATACCTGGGCTATACCTGTTAAGGAAATAAGCAAGGCTGCAATAACGAAGAAGAATAATTTTTTCATGATGTTTTTGTTTTATGCTGTAAAAATGAAAGCAAAAAAAACGATGAAATAATTTTAGTATTCCGGCGGGGCAGATTTTAAAATAGAGCAGGGAAAAATTAAATTGAACCGTTGGCAAAAGACTGCTGGTAAATTATTCAACAGAACTGTTTAATTGTTTTACGCCTTAATTGTCTATTGATACGTTTCATTTTAAAAACACACTCCTCAGTGCAATTAAGTTTTATGCACTATTTATATATTGCCAATTTTGGGTAATGAGATTTAATTCAGTTTTTGCATGGGTAGGCCGGCTGATTGGCAGCGAAAGAAAAGGCGGGCAATTGCGCCTGCTTAAACAGCAACGGTATTTGCTGCACCAGGGACTGGAAACATCCGCAGAAGTTATGGGTACATCGCTCACTGACGATAAGGTAGGTAGCCTGTTGCCTGTACGACTCTGGTTGAAACTACGCAAAACAGATGGCAGTTTTATTTACACGCATACACAGACCTTAGTGCCGCTTAACCATATACCAGGCAAGGGACAAAGACTCCGCATTAAGTACCTGCCGGAAAACCTCTCTCACATTTTAATTTTATAGAAACAGCATTTTCCTTTTTTTCATGCAATGAAATATCAGTGCAGTAAATGCCTGTAGCTTATTATTATTATCAATAAAAATATTACACTCAATTATTTCCTGCTCCCGCCCAACGGTTGATTTTAAAATTTACCCGCTTCATTTCATTGTAAGGGTTACTGGCTGTGTTAAACTTTTTTTACCCCCTGCACTACTACATCTTTACATCGTCTTTAAAAAACAAAAACAAAAAATAAAAAAATGAAACAGTTAAAATTTATCGTATCGTCCCTTATTGTAATGCTGGCTGCCAGCTCATGTAAAAAAGAAAGCACACCTGCTCCGGTAGTACTTACTACTCCCAAAATTTCGAAAATAGATGTAGTTGGAAGTACATGGAGCACCAGCTATTCTTATAATGCACAGGGGCGTTTAGCAGAGGTAAAGGATAATTCATTTACATCTAAGTATGATTATGCCACCGGTACTCCGGTTATTACTACTTATTACACGGCAACGGGTATTAAGAGTAATATACTTTCAGAAATGGTACTAAACAGCAGCAACAGGGCCTTACAATTCAAATACACATGGTTCGATGCCCTGGGGCAGCCAAACGGTTCTTATCCTATAAACTATGAGTATGAGGCAAATGGCTTTCAGGTAAAAAAATCGTATCCGGGATTCGATTACATCACAGAATTAACAAACGGCAATATGACAAAACTTTCAATACGTAATAGTACTACTGGTGCCGTGGAAAGAACTTTAACTTTCGAGTTTTATGCTGATAAATTGGATAAGCTGAACCTTAACATATTTGAAGCCTGGTATGATAATATTATCATCGACAAGAGCCTGACAGGCACTAAGAATACCAACCTCTTCAAAAAGATAACCTATCAATCGGCTACCCGTACGGAGGTTACTGATTTTACATATGTAACCAATGCTGATGGCCTTTTAACGGAGTACACTACTAATTGGTCGCTCAATGGAGCCGTCCCTACACCTACTACTTACAAAATAGCCTACCAGTAAAAACGGTTCGTTTCGTTTTTACTACGCTTCATTATAAAAACACCCTGCCCAATAGCGGGGTGTTTTGCTTATAGCCTTTTTCTGGTTATTTTACACTATGCTCCGTTTCTGGTCTTTTACCTTTTTATTATTTACACAGTTACTTGCTAATTGCCAGGATAATCCATTTATTTTTTCAAGCCTGAAGGAAGAGGATGGCTTGAGCAATAATGTAGTAAACTGTTTTTTAAAAGACAAACGCGGAATATTATGGATAGGCACTTATAATGGCTTTAGCAGGTTTGATGGCTCAAATATTTATACCTATAAAAAGCGAAAAGGAAATAACTCTCCTGCCAATGAAGTAGTACACAGCCTCTGCGAAGATGGCAATGGGAATATATGGGCAGCTACTGATAATGGGGTGTTTAGCTATAATCCTGCAACTGACCATTACAGTAATTATAATTTAAAAAGCCTTGGCATTTCACCCAACTTTTATAATATACTTTGTGATGCATCGGGAAATATCTGGGCAGCCGGAGCATGGTCGGTATTTAAATATAACAGGGCACAATATAAGTTTGAAGAACTAATAAAGCCCGGTGGTAATACAGATTCGTTAAAAAGTTTTGTAATCAGAAAAAATGGCTTGCTTGCAGACCCTGCAGGTAAAGGCCTGTGGATGGCGACCAGCCTGGGGCTGGTGTTTTACAATACAACAACACAAGCAATAAGCAATTGCCACACACAGCCCCACGATTCATTGTTTAAAAAAAGAAATACCAGTGCTTTAAGCAAATCACCTTCTGGAAATTTTTGGTTTTTTGATAATGGCCAGAAAACTGCAATATCATTTGACCCGGTTAACCGAAAGGTAGGGCAACGTATTTTCATTGGCACAGCCATGCCACTGGCAAGCGGGGGCACTTTGTTTGAAGATAAAAACAGGCGTTTGTGGTTTAGCAGCTGGAGTTATGAAATGCTGGTGATAGATCTTGCAGCCAATAATAAAATAGCAAAAATTAGTAACCGCCCTGGCGACAACCGCTCGATTGCAGGACAATTTTTTTGGGCAGGCTACCAGGATGCAGATAACACGGTATGGCTGGGAACCATATCTGGCATCAGCAAGTGCAATCCCGAAAAAAGCCTGTACAAACAATACCGTATTTATGAGATGATACCTGAATTGAAAAATACTTCAATTGTTTTGGCAGAAGAAGACCCGGCAGGTAAAAATATATGGATAATAACCGGCACGGGATTATTAATAAAGTACAAAGCAGAAAACGGCAGCTATGATAAATATGATATTAATAAAGCCCTGCCTGCTGCAAGCGGATTGATGCCATCTGCCATTACCGGACTAAAATATTTCAGAGAGTCTGTTATAGTAACTACTTTAAGCGGTGCATGGCAATTAAATAATCAAAGTAACCGGTTTATCCCATTTGCCTTTCTTCCAAAAGAATACTCCGGCTTTAAATGTTCAGAAATTGTTTTCAATGGAGACTCAGTTGTTTATTTCAACAATGGAAAAGAAATACTTTATTGGAACTATCTTCTTGATAGAAAGGAACTGGTTACATTCCCTGAAGCCTTTTTCGCAGCCAATGCCCGTAACTATATTGCCAGCACGATGCCTGGGCAAAGCAACCGGTTATGGTTTATTTTACCAGGCTCTTACATTGGCTACCTTAACAGTGAAAGAAAACCTGAGAGAATAAATATTGCACCGAACACCGATGTAAGCAACGGCACCATAGTAAACCTGGAACAAGACAGTAAAGGGAATATTTGGATTTTGTACAAAGGGATAGGACTTTACTGTTATTACCCTGCCACAGGGGAAACTAAGAAATGGGATGAAACTGACGGATTAGCCGGTAACAGGATTCATAAAATTATAGTTGACAAAGACGACAGGGTTTGGTGTATGCTTTACAATAAGGTAAGTGTTTATTCTCCTGTGTCGAATAATTTTTTCAATTTCAAAATTCCTTACAGTGAAAGTAACCTGGATTATTATAATCATCTTTCACAATTGGGCAATGGTAATATCAGCGGGACAATTAATAATGAAATAGTAGAGTTTTACCCGGGTCGCCTGCTCGATGTTCCCTCTGTAGCAGCTCCACAAATAAGCCAGCTGATAGCTGGGGGCAAAATAGTTTCCCTCTTTGATGGTAAATCAATTTTATTGCAACCCGGTGATAACACTATCCGCCTGCGTTTTGGCACTCTTATCAATAAGGATATATTTCCCTGTGATATGGAATACAAATTGAAAGGTGCCGAGGATGAATGGACCCTTGCCGGTGATAAACATGAGGCATTGTATAATAACCTGAACCCCGGTACTTACCAATTTATGGTAAGGGTAAGAGGGAAGAACAGCAGTTGGCAAACAAGTGAGGCTGTGGTGAAGTTTACTATCAAAGCCCCTTTTTACAAAACCACCTGGTTTCTTGCGGCTATTGCATTGCTGGTGGCGGGTATTTTGTACTTTATTTATCGCTACCGGATATACCAAAAAGAAAAAATGATGAACCTGGAAAATAAAGCGAATGCACTGGAAAAGGAAAAAGCACTGGTCATGTATGAAGGGCTAAAGCAGCAGTTGAACCCTCACTTTCTTTTCAATTCGCTTACTTCTCTCAACAGCCTTATTATTGCAGACCCCAAAACTGCCAGTTCGTTTTTAGATAGTCTCAGCAAAACATACCGGTATATTTTAAAAAGCCGTGATAGCGAAACGGTAGCATTGGGGGATGAACTGAAGTTTGCAGAAAACTATGTAAAACTGCAGCAGACAAGATTTGAAAAAGGATTTGATGTAAAAATGGATGTGCCCGAAGAGTATCACCATAATAAAATAGTACCTGTTACTTTGCAAAATCTTATTGAAAATGCTATTAAGCATAATATTATTGATGAAGACAGTCCACTGTTAATTGAAGTGTATGTAGCAGATGATTATTTAATTGTTCAAAACAATCTGCAAAAGAAAAACTTCGTGGAAACAAGTAACAAGCAGGGTTTATCAAACCTGTTATCTTTATACAGTTATTTAAGCAGCCGCTCCTTTGAAATTAAAGAGGAAAACAATTTGTTTATCGTTAAAATACCATTGATATGAAGTGAGCCAAAAAATTAATGAGCAATTTGCAAAGCATAGCGATATTAATTTTTTATGGCGAATTCCATGTGGCAATTCTTACAAAATAAAAATATGCACATGACTGCAGTAATTATAGAGGACGAGAGCCTCATTGCCCGGGAGCTGAAAAGCAAAATAGCTGAAGTGGCTCCGGATATAAATATAGTGGAAACATTGCCGAGCCTTAAAACAAGCAGGAAATGGTTTATGGAAAATGCCGAACCTGATTTGATTTTCGCCGACATACAACTAAGTGATGGAGTGAGTTTTGAATTGTTCGAAGGATATGAACTTAAGTGCCCGGTGATATTTACTACGGCGTATGATGAATATGCCATCAGGGCATTTAAAGTAAATGGCGTTGATTATTTATTGAAACCTGTTGACATTGATGAATTAAAAAGGGCGGTTGACAAATGCCGCAACATGGTGCACCAAATACCAGCTTTGCCCACCAATATCCAGGAGCTGATGCAGGTGTTACAAAACCCATCTGCAAATGCTAAACTGTATAAAGAAAAATTTGTGGTGAAAGTGCGGCATAATTGGTTGCCCATACTTACAAAAGATATTGCCTGTTTTTACCGTGAAAATCTGAATTATCTTATCACCTTCTCCGGCGAAAAACATATGCTTGATTTCGTAACATTGGAAGAAATTGAAGAATTGCTTGACCCGACTCTTTTTTATCGGGCTAACCGGCAAAGTATTGTACATATTAATGCCATACAAAGTATCAGACCTCATGAAAGCCAGAAACTGACGGTAACACTGAAAGCACCCATAAAAATGGATCAGGATGTGAGCCGGGAAAAGGCACCTGGGTTTAAAAAATGGTTTGAGAGGTAAATGAATAGATTCTTTTTTCGTTTACACTGCAATTACACTTGCTTTTTAAAATCTTGTTGGGTATTTGTTGCCCAATCGGCTTAAACCCTTGCTGGTAATGATTTGGCAATTATTGTATTGTCAAGTTATTCTTTACACTGTTTTGATTTCAAGTCCCCCTTTTAGACAGGCGTATTCCATTATAGTTATTGCTTCTTTAGTTTCCGGATTTTCAACAATTTCTGATTGTTTACCCGGGGATTTTTCAAAACATTTAACACCAAATTGTACTGATGTCCTTTCGGATGGGAAAAAATATTTGGAACGTACGTTTTATATCGTACCTTAGATTGATGAAAGAACGTAAAGCTGATAAAAACCAGGAGCAGATTCCAACGAGAACAGAGATGGAAGTGCTCCAGGTGCTCTGGAAAAAGGGACCTTCCACCGTGCGGTTTGTCCACGATTTTCTTAATTCCCAAAGAGAGGCAGTACAATATACCTCCACACTCAAGCTGATGCAGGTGATGACAGAGAAAGGCATGCTTGCGCGGGACGAATCAAGCATGAAGCATATTTACAGTGCCATACTGAAAGAAGAAAAGACAAAGGGATTTATGCTCGGACGTTTCCTGGATACGATGTACGATGGTTCTGTGAGCGATCTCGTGATGGCATTATTGGACAATGAGAAAACATCGAAAAAGGAACTGCAGGTGTTAAAGGAATTGGCTAAAAAACTCTCGGATCAGAATAAAAAATAAAGCACTACGCCATGCAACAGACTTTCGCCGGGCAATTGTTCCATGCACTCAGCTGGACGTTCATGCACTCCCTGTGGCAGGGCCTGTTGCTGACTATTCTTGCAGGTACCATTGTATCTGCTACCAAAAGATCTTCACCATCTTTACGATATTCATTGCTGACGGCATTACTGTTTTGTTTTATAGGCGCCATATTGGTCACCTTTTCATGGCAATGGCAAATGAATGGGGATGCAATGGCAGCACAATGGAACAATGCGCCAACCGTATCAGCACAGGAAACAGTGCCACAGTATAATTGGTGGACTGGCTTCACCCAATTCATGAACCAGTACTCCGGTTGGATCATACCCGCCTGGGCCGTGGTTGTATTGTTGAAACTTGTTCGCATGCTGGTCGATATCTATTATGTGAACCGTTTGCGAACAGCCTATATCAATGAACCGGGAAAAACCTGGACAATCCGCTTGCAACAACTCACCCGGGCAATGGGTATTCGTAAACAGGTTGTACTGCTCGAATCAGGGCTTGTTAATATTCCGCTTGTTGCCGGACATTTTAAACCTGTGATCCTTGTACCGCTTGGCATTCTTACCCGCTTGTCAGCAGCTGAAGTGGAAGCGTTTTTATTGCATGAACTGGCACATATCCGCCGGCATGATTATCTCGTTAACCTGATACAACGAGTGACCAGCATCCTCTTCTTTTTCAATCCGGGTGTCCTGTGGTTATCCTCACTTATCAGCGCTGAGCGGGAAAACTGCTGCGATGATATGGCCATTACACATACAGATGATAAAGTGAAGTTTGTAGAAGCATTGATCAGCGTGAAGCAACATGCCCAGTCTTCCCCGGCATTGGCCATGAATTTCCTCGGACAGAAAAACCTCTTGCTGCACAGGGTGCAAAGGATCGTCTACAGCCGGAATAAGTCGCTTAACATGGCAGAATTGCTGTTTGTTGTTTGTAGCGTGGTATGTTCGATGCTGTTATTTCTTAGTGCCGGTCCAACTGTCACCAGCAAAACTCACCATTACGCTCAAGTGCATCGGGTTCAGTCGGCGAAGTATTTGTCAAATGCCATTCCTCCATCGAAGCAAGAGCAACAACAAAGATCAAAGCCGGCAACCAGGATTATTTACCAGGGGCAGGTAGCGGCAAACAAGTCAGTTACCGGGAGCGGAACAAAAATAAAGCAGCCTGTCAGCGGTAATACAGCCATGACAGAACCTGTCAGGACACAATATCCAACAGTATCAGCGGAAAGCGACCAGGTAATTGCAATATCGGAGTATCGTCAGCATCTAAAAGACCTGACCAACGCGGAGCTTGACCGTATCCAGGCAGAAAAGGACCGCCTTGCTGCTGACCGTGACCGAATACAGGCGGAGAAGGATCGGGTACAGGCGGAACTGGATCGCAAGCAGGCAGTGCTGGATCGTATACAAGCAGATAAGGATCGGGCACAGGCAGATCTCGATCGTAAACAGGCAGACAAGGACAGGGAGCAGGCCATACGTGACGCAAGAGCCGCAGCCGCGAATAATTAAGTGAATTGAAAAACCAATCCGATACAGGATACCATTTGAAACATTAACCCTCCATATTCATCCATCGGATCAGGCAGGATGCGCACCTGTCAGAACCGGTAAGGATTTCTCATTCAGCATATCGTTTTTTTTGAACGCATAATGTATGTGGAAGGAAGAAGTATGCCCAATTTTTAATCATTAAAAAAGTAGTCATGAAAAACAAATTTTTTGTCTTCGCCTTTGTAGTGATGTGCACATTGATAACAGTTCCGTCGATTGCACAAAAACCCGAAAATAATTCCGGGACCCGTATCAGCAGCTCTAACAATAATGAGTCGTTTATCAATATGACGGAAGACGGGCATTCCTATAAAATCCGGCTCAATGGAACTACCGTCACTGAAATGGAAATAGACGGTAAAAAAATTCCCGAGTCTGAATTCAGTAAGTATGATGCGCTGATCAAAAAGATCCTTAAGCAGGTAGAGGAAGACCGCAAGCAGGCAGCATTAGACAGGAAGCAGGCGGAAAAAGACAGGGCACAGGCTGAACTCGATCGTAAACAAGCGGAAAAAGACCGGGAGCAGGCTGACAAAGACCGGGCACAGGCTGAACTTGATCGTAAACAGGCAGAGAAAGACCGGGTCCAGGCTGATAAAGACCGCAAACAGGCAGAACTTGACCGTGTACAAGCTGAAAAAGATCGTTTAACAGCTGAAGAGGACAGTAAACAGGCGGAGAAAGACCGGGCACAGGCTGAACTCGATCGCAAACAGGCGGAGAAAGATCAGGCACAGGCAGCAATAGACCGGAAGCTGGCAGAAGAAGACCGGAAGCTTTATGATCAAATAGTAGCCGAAGTTGTCAGTGAAAAACTGGTTGAAAGCCGCAGTGCCCTGACTTCACTTACCCTGGATAGCAAGGAATTTACGATTAATGGTGTCAAACAATCTGATGCGATGCACCAAAAATTCGCAGCAAAATACCTGAAGGATAAGAACAGCAGTATGCGGGTCAAAGTTCGTAATTAGTCTGTTGAGGACCAGATTCAAAAGGCTGCCAATCGGCGGCCTTTTTTTATCGTGAACATTTTGTTCTTATTTGTCTTTGTTTCATTTTTCTTGATGCAAATTTGTTGCCCGAATTGTAGAAGGGATTGAAAGTCAAGTTAAAGGAGTTTCTGTATTGGGAAGTAGGAATTACTTCTCTTCACGAAACCTTATAATCAGTAATTTTAAAGATGTTATATGGAGTTCTCGCCTTTATCACTGTCCTGATCGCTGGTTCCCTTATTTACCTGCTTTACCGCAGAACCCTGGCTAAGAAAATAAAGGAAACCGGCATTCGGGTCAGGGGTATCATGGTCGAAGTAGTAGAGAAGCCGGCTCTTGCCAGGGATAAACTGGCCGGCCGCATCTATTTACCTACGATCAGCTTTTTTACAACAGCGGGCCAGGCTATCGTTGGCACACCGGTCATGGGTTTTAAAAGCTTTGACGAAGTAGTGGTCCCCAGGAATGTTACTGTGATATATGATCCCAAAAAGCCCAGCATGTTTTGTGTGGAGATCGAATAGGGTAAAATTCGCTTTTCACCATTCCTTTACCAATGAGGTCACAGTAATGTACTGAGTTGTACATTCAGGACAATTGAATGATTATAGGAGTATTACGAAATACCGGTGCAGCTGACAGTGATTGAAAATACCCTATTTACTATTATAGGCGTATCTTTGTACATTGATGAGCCAAATGGAAAAGCGGGAAAAACATACCCTTCATCCATCAATAAATAATTTACTAACCTAAAATTTAATTCTAATGGCAAAAAAGAACGCTGAACCCAGAAAAAATAAGCCTACCAAAAGGAAAAGCTCAGCGCAGAAGAAAGCGGCTAAACAGAGAAAGCCACGCTGAGTTCAAAACGAATTGAGCCCGGTTAAGAAACGGGTAAAAAGCAAAAAAGAGCTGCCGTTGGGTGGCTTTTTTTATGGAGGAGAGTCCTTCCAAGAGTATCTAGCAGTGTACTCGTAGAAACTCAACCCCTACCTCCCATAACTATAATAATACGCTTCCCTCGCCCAAAACGCCCCCGTCTCCGTAATCACATTCGCCGTCATTTTTTTCGGCAGGCCCGTTCCATAGTATTCCGTTTGATAATTGTAAGTACCTACGTAAAATCCGGAGACCTGCAGGAGCAATTTTGAAGCCTGTTTGGTGGATTGGAAGAGGATAGCAGGGACCAGGAATTCTGTGTTGGAGCTGACATCGGCATGTTTGGCAACATAGTCCCAGAAAATAGCTTCATTGCCCAGGGCTATGGCGGCCGGACTACCGGTTAATGTGTATTTGTAGGATTGCACCAATGACCAAAAAACACCCTGAGTACGGATATGATCAATCTGGGTGATATCGCCCGAGGGGTTGTACTTATAGGCTTCCTTTTCTGCATCTGTACTAAAGTAATAGATGGGGTTAATCACGGAATCAATCCGGTTGCCGGTTGTTTTAATAAAGAAACTATCCACATCGTTAAGCGGATCATTCAGCATGGATGTTCTCATTAAAATGGGATTGCCAGCGCCATTGTATTTTATCTCCAGATCTAATTGGGATATATCCGTAACCGAATCAGTGGATACCGCCCAGCTCCTGCAATGAATGGCCGTCAGCTGATTATTATTTCTTTCAAATAAAAAATCATGCATGAAGAAATCGTTGTGGTTTAAACGGATCCGTTTGATTTTCCCCAATGAATCATAGGCAAAACGAATGATACTGGAGTCCATCTTGGGCGGATAGGTTAAATCAACCGCCCTCCGGTCATACACATAGGTAACCGAACGGGGTTTGGTTCCGGTATTGTCTTCCACTATCTCAGGAAAAGGGAAGGGATCGGTATACGGCACTGGTCCTGTATCCGGCTCACAGCCAGTGAAGGCTAGTGAGGTGATAATAAGAAAACAGTATAAAATTGAACAGCCTGATTTTGAAAAATGCATAGTATCAAATATAAGCAATAATATTTGGCTGGCAGCCCGCCACGATTCTCACAGCAGGAGCAGATCGCAATCATTTTTTTCGGTAACTTCATCAGTAACCCAAAAAATGATGGAATGAAAATGATCAACCACCGGATTTTTCTTTTTGGAGTCATGGCCCTTCTTTTGCTAAGCGGCTGCCAATCAAAACCCAAGTCCCAACCTGAATCCTGGGAACCACTTTTCAATAACAGAGATCTCTCAGGCTGGGATATCAAGATCAAAGACTTCCCCCTCAACGATAATTACAAAAACAATTTTCGTGTGGCCGATAGTATGATCCGGGTAGTGTACAGCGACTATGAAAAGTTCGATAGCCATTTCGGGCATCTCTATACAAAAGCTCCCTATTCTTATTATAAACTCCGGATGCAATACCGCTTTACCGGCGATCACCTGGCCGATGCCCCTTCCTGGGCCGATCGCAATAGCGGGGTGATGCTGCATTCGCAGTCGGCGGCATCCATGGGATTGAACCAGGACTTCCCCATCTCCCTGGAATTTCAGTTCCTCTGTGGCAATGGAAAAGATACCGTGAGTACGGGGAATGTCTGTACACCGGGTACCGTGATTGATGTGAATGGTAAACGCTATACCGCGCATATTCAGAAATCAAATAGCAAGACCTATCTGAAAGATGAATGGGTTTCAGTGATTGCAGAAGTATATGGCGATTCACTGATCCGGCATATCGTGAACGGAGATACCGTATTGACTTATACCAATGCACAAATAGGAGAGGGACTGATCGCTTCCGACTTTGGCTGGAAAAGAGGGAATGTGCCCGATAGTATGTACTGGATCAGTCGGGCGAATACACCGCTCAAAGAAGGCTATATCGCCCTGCAGGCCGAAAGCCAGCCGGTGGATTTTCGGAGGATTGAGATATTGAACCTGGTGGGTTGCATGGATCAGAAGGCAAAGAATTACAAGAGCTATTATGTGAAGGCGGATAATAAGCAGTGTGAGTATTAGGTTTTTTTTCACCGCGGAGAAAAGAGGACGCGGAGTTTTCGCAGAGAGATTTAACCCTGCCTACCGGCTGGCAGGCGCGAAGACGCAAAGGCGCAAAGATTCGCAAGGATTTTCCATTCGCTGCAATTTATCATTAACGCCCTTTAAGAAACCCCCACTAGCCACTAGCTACTCGCCACTAGCCACTCGCATAATAATATTCCCCTCCCGACTATTCAACGTCACCCTCACCGCCTTTCTTTTTTTATTCGCATCTTTCAGCAGCGATAAATATTCTTTAAACTTCGGATTCGATTTTTCAATCTTATAAAACCGCGCCGATTCGTAAAATGTTACCTGTACAGAGCCGGGGTCGCTGTATTTTTCCGGGTAGACTTTCGCCACGGTAAAAACACGCTGCAATGAATCCTGCGGAGTGGCCATCGTTGTTTGGCTTAAAAGGGATAAAATAAAGACAAAGATCAACCTGAAGCGCCAGGCTGGTCTTTGCAGATACTTTGTTTCATTCATACTGATTGTATGATGTTAATTGCAGGTGATACCGTTGGCATAATTAATCAACATGGCATTTGTTTGTACATAATTCGGATCAGTGGCATAGGGTGTTCCGCCAGGATAACTGGGTGTATAAGCCGATGAAGGCTGGATGCTGTAACTGTCAACAGTGGCATTGGCATTACAAGTCGTTGATTTCTGTGCATTCAGCCAGGTAGATAGCAGCACTGGTTGGTTAAACATTCCCGGATCGATGACATAAGCCAGTATCAGCGACTTTCTTCCGAATTGTGTCTTTACCCGGATCAGCGGGGTTACATGGTACCACCACTCTACACAGCATCCTCCCCATTTATCGGCTTTTACTGCCAGTTTATGGTTGGCCACCGTGGCAAAACTGAATACTTTTTCACTGCAGTAACCAAAATGTTTTTCTATTATCCAGCGCATTTTATGGGCCCTTGCATAACAGCCATCATGAACGTATTGAAAAGGGATACAAGGGGTCACCTGTTTAGGCCCCACTATGTGACAGGATTGTGCAGCACAATAATCAAATATCTCTTTAGCCTTGGCAAAACTGGGCACTACCGTCATGCAAAGATTGAATACCGGCCATTTCAGGTATTCATCCACGATATTAAAAGTAGCCGTATCAATTTTTGAGAGTTCTATTTTTCGGGCCGGCTCACCAGTTAGTATTTCTTTTCGCATTTCACGGAAAAAAGCCAGTTCTTTCGGACTGGGCTCTGCTACCTGCAACAGATTACCTTTGATTCCATCAGTGATCACCCGAACTGGACCTTTTGATTTTAGGGAAGCTTCGAACAACCGGTTATAAACTGTAAAATCTTTCTCTTCCCTGGAGAGACGAAGCACATGTGCCCGCTCATTAAAAATTACTTCCAGGCTCCTGCCATCAGCATTAGGCAGGATAGCACCCACGGTTACAAGTGCTGTATCATTAAATGATTTTTGTGGCGGTTTACCCGAACCCTGGTTTTGATGACTGCTGAAATGAATGGTAGCGAGGAAAAACAAGGCCAGCGGGGCCATCATTTTTTTTCCGGCAAAGCGGAGTGTAAGCATGTGGATAGGTTTAATGGTTATACCTTAAAGTTAATTGAATAGCCAGACATCTGAAAGAGCGATAAAACCACCTCCCCGGGTGATTGCCCGCTCCCACCGAATCCCCTAATTTTATAAAAAATCAACCGTGGGAACAATCCGGGTCAGCATCATCGAGGACAATAAAGTGATTCGCGATAATGTATCGAAATTCATCAGCTTTCATGATGAT
>Ga0209175_10000752_pt1 | contig 17663 bp, 17 predicted proteins | sample JI91814C2DNA_FD_187506 | JGI IMG/M metagenome (GOLD analysis project Ga0209175, IMG submission 187506) | Wastewater effluent complex algal communities from Wisconsin, to seasonally profile nutrient transformation and Carbon sequestration -... | ecosystem: Engineered > WWTP > Effluent > Algae...
TTCTGCTTTCACCCCGCTACGCAAAGTCTCCCGACTTTGAGCTACTAACTTAAATACTTATCGAAGGATGATTTTTTAAGTACATCTACTATTTTGTTATCTACTAATGTAATTTCAACTAATCCCTTACCTTCTGAATAATTACTAGCACTTGAATAAATGTAATCCTCTGTTTTACTTACTATTCCTGCTCGTACAGGATTGAAATGTATATAATCTAATTTAGACCACAAAAAATCGCTTGTATAAACTTCTTCTGCATGATTTCCATATTGCCAAAACTGATAATTTTTATTTCTTGAGTGGCTTTCAATTGCTTTTTGAAACCTTTCGAGCATCCACTCTCTTCTGCTTTCTGGTTCGTTTTGAATTTTTTCTAAAATAGTTCTAGCTGTAAATTTTTTAAAATCACGAACTAAATCTGACAATTTTCCTTCTTCTGATTGTATAATCATGTGTATATGATTACTCATTATTACATAACCATAAAGAATCATACCTTTTTTTGTTATACAATAGTTAAGACAATCAATTATACAATCTCTATAAGATTGTCTTGTAAAAACATCAATCCAATCTACTACTGTGGCTGTTATAAAATGTGCTTTTTCTTGATCTCTTATGATATAGCCTTCTTTCATTTCATTGTTTTTTATTTTATTCCTCCTTTATATCTTATTGCTCAAAGTCGGGAGACTTTGCGGAGCTGGGGGATGAGTGTTTTTTTCATTGAACAATTTAATTTTAAAGACCACACGAAAGGATTCGTGCGGGAGCGGGGGGTATATTTTTAATATATTTTAATTGGAATATCAAAAAAAATAATCCTTTCATCATAATCTAAATTTTTATATTTAGCAATTTCTTTGATAAAACCTCTAAAGTTTTTTTTGCCTTTTTTGGAATAAATAAGATTGATATGAAACGTGTTTTTAAGAAAAAAAGCAGTGTCAAATTTAACAGTATTCATGTTACAAAAGTTATTTTTCAAATCATCACTACTTAGTAAAATAACATTTGATTTTTCGCTTATCAATGGCTTATAATAAATCATAAACTTAATTGTATCATTTGCTTTATAATGCTTATTTTTTAACCCTTTAACGTTATAATAATTACTATATTCTGATAAAGTATCACCTTTTTCATTAAAAGTCCAACCTTGATTTGTATATTGTGAACCGCAAGAATCTATGTATTCAAATCTGCTTTTTAAATAGCCTTTTTGGTGGTAATAATTCCAGACATTTACTTTTTTACCTTTATAAAATTTTCCCTCAAACCCGCTACGCAAAGTCTCCCGACTTTGGGCTACTAACTTAAATACTTATCGAAGGATGATTTTTTAAGTACATCTACTATTTTGTTATCTACTAATGTAATTTCAACCGCTACGCAAAGTCTCCCGACTTTGAGCTACTAACTTAAATACTTATCGAAGGATGATTTTTTAAGTACATCTACTATTTTGTTATCTACTAATGTAATTTCAACTAATTCCCCGCTCACGCGCGAACAATGCCATTAAGTTAAGAGAATAAGCAGTCCCTTTTGTCATACCGATACAACAAGGAATCTCATTAGTTGGTCAAATTATGGGATATCTCCATTTGTTCGAAATGATAAAATAATCCTAAACTTAATGGCATTGTTTATGCGGGAGCGTAGTTCACTAAAAATTTCCACATTTTCAGACAAGAATAAAGCTATGTTTTAAATAATTTTTTAAGTTAAGAACGTTTTGATTTTTCAAATATAAAAAAATATAAAAGGTGGTTACAAATTTTTTTGGTTTTCAATCTTATTATCTATGTTACTAACGACTTTTTTTTTAGTTTATACCTAAAAACGGCAAGAAAAAAAGAGCTTTTTATTGATGAAATTTAAATGTAAAAAATATTATGCCTTTTTAAAATCAAAAAATGTAACAATATTTAGATATTGCGACATATATAATTATTCAACAAATTAATAACGTATGAAAAAATTTTTAATGGCTTTAGGAACTGCACTGATGCTGGGCGGAACTGCTTCAGCTCAAAAAGTTACATTCGAAGAGTTTGATTTAGACAACGGACTTCATGTTGTGCTACATCAAGATAATTCGGCACCAGTTGTAATCACATCGGTTATGTATCACGTTGGGGCAAAAGATGAACAACCAAACCGTACTGGTTTTGCTCACTTTTTTGAACACCTATTATTCGAAGGAACAAAAAATATTGGTCGTGGCGACTGGTTTAAATTAGTTACCGCAAACGGAGGAAACAATAATGCAAATACAACAGATGATAGAACTTATTATTATGAAGTATTCCCTTCTAATAATTTAGAATTGGCAATATGGATGGAATCTGAACGTTTAATGCATCCTGTAATCAATCAAATTGGTGTAGATACACAAAACGAAGTAGTTAAAGAAGAAAAAAGACTTCGCGTTGACAATCAACCTTATGGTAATTTGATTAAAGCGGTTAAACAAAACATGTTCAAGGAACATCCATATAAATGGACTACTATTGGCGAAATGGAGCATTTAGATGCTGCAACATTAGAAGAGTTTTTAGCTTTTAATAAAAAATTCTATGTGCCTAATAATGCTGTTTTAGTGATTGCAGGCCAATTTGACAAAGCACAAGCAAAAGAATGGATTGCGAAGTACTTTAGTCCAATACCAAAAGGAGCTCCTGTAACACGTCAAAAAATAGAAGAAGCGCCAATCACACAAGAATTTAGAGCATCTTGGGAAGACCCAAATATTCAAATTCCAATGCTTGTAGCTTCATACAGAACACCTTCAATGAAATCTCGTGATGCTCGAATTTTGGATATGATTTCTACCTATTTATCAGATGGAAAAAGTTCAAAACTTTACAAGAAAATTGTAGATGATAAAAAAATGGCTTTACAAATCGGAGCTTTCAACTACAGTCAAGAAGATTATGGCATGTATTTAATATATGGTTTGCCAATGGGTGACAATTCTACAGCATCAATCTTAAAAGAAATTGACGAAGAAATTGTAAAAATGCAAACTGAGTTAATTTCTGAAAACGATTACCAAAAACTTCAAAATAAATTTGAAAGTAATTATGTAAGTAATAATGCTTCAGTAGAAGGAATTGCCGATAATTTAGCAACGTATTATATGTTATATGGCGATATCAACTTGATTAATACAGAAATTGATATTTATCGTTCAATTACAAGAGAAGAAATCAGAGAAACAGCAAAAAAATACCTAAATTCAAACCAACGAATGATTTTAGACTATGTTCCTGCCAAAGACAAAGCTCAAAACTAAGATCGAAAACATATGAAAAAATTTATATACATCGCAGCCAGTTTATTTTTAACAATAACTATGCAAGCACAAGACAGACCACAACCAAAACCAGGACCAGCGCCTATTATAAATATTAATAAGCCACAAAGCTTTGTTCTCAAAAATGGTTTAAAAGTTTTAGTCGTTGAAAACCACAAATTACCTAGAGTTTCCTTTAATTTAACTCTAGACAATCCGCCGTATGTTGAGGCTTCAAAAAAAGGAGTTTCTGATATCTTAAGCTCGATGATTGGAAATGGAACACAAACCTTAACAAAAGATGCTTTTAATGAAGAAATCGATTTTTTAGGTGCAAACATAAATTTTTACTCATCAGGTGCATCTGCGAACGGACTTTCACGATATTCAAAACGAATTTTGGAATTAATGGTGGACGGCGCTTTAAATCCATTATTTGTTCAAGAAGAATTTGACAAAGAAAAAGCTAAACTAATAGAAGGCTTAAAATCTGAAGAAAAAAGTGTTACTGCAATTGCAAGAAGAGTTGAAAACGTATTAACTTACGGTAAAGAGCATTATAAAGGTGAATTTACTAGCGAAGAAACACTGAACAATGTTACTTTAAATGATGTAATTAACAACTATAATACCTATTTTGTGCCTTCAAATGCGTACTTGGTAATTGTTGGTGATGTGAAATTTAAAGAGGTAAAAAAGGACGTTGAAAAACTATTTGGAAAATGGAAAAAAGCAACTGCTCCTCAATTAACTTATTCTGACCCAAAAGATGTTCAATATAGTCAAATTAACTTTATCGATGCGCCAAATGCGGTACAATCTGAAATTGCGTTAGTGAATTTGTCAAATCTTAAAATGACAGATAAAGAATACTTCGCTGTTTTATTAGCCAATCAAGTTCTTGGTGGTGGTGGCGAAGGAAGATTATTTCTAAACCTTCGCGAAAAACATGGATGGACTTATGGCGCTTATTCATCAATAGGATCTGGAAAATATATCAACAAATTTCGTTCAAGTTCTTCTGTAAGAAATGTCGTAACAGATAGCGCTGTTGTAGAGGTATTTAACGAACTAAAAAGAATTAGAACCGAATTAGTTTCAGAAGAAGATTTAAGAAATGCAAAAGCAAAATATATTGGAAACTTTGTAATGCAAATTGAAAAACCTTCTACAATAGCAGGTTATGCTTTAAATAAAGAAACACAAGGGTTACCAGAAGATTTTTACGAAAATTACATCAAAAATATTAATGCAGTAACTGCGGAAGATATTAAAAATGCTGCTAATAAATACTTTTTAGCCGATAATACGAGAGTTGTAATTGTTGGAAAAGCTGGCGATGTTCTACCAGGATTAGAGGCAATGAGTAAAGCCCAAAAGTTACCAATTTTCTATTTTGATAAGTATGGTAACCCTACTGAAAAACCTGAAGTTAAGAAACCTATTCCTGCAGGTGTAACAGCTCAAACAGTTTTAACCAACTATATAAGTGCTATTGGAGGCGAAAAAGCAGTTAAAAGTGTAAAAACTTTAGCTACATTTTCATCAGGAACTGTGCAAGGAATGCCTTTAGAATTAGTTGTAAAAACAGCTCCTAATAAATTAGGTGTTGAAATGAAAGCCATGGGTTCTACTATGATGAAACAAGTAGTAAATGAAAAAGAAGCTTACATGGTACAACAAGGTCAAAGAAAAGATATTACAGGAGATGACTTAAAAGACATGCAAGCTGATGCTACAACTTTTAAAGAATTAGCATTATTGACCAATAAAGAGGTACTATTAACAGGAATTGAAAACATTAATGGTTCGGATGCTTATGCAATCAAAAACGGAAAATCAACATTTTATTACGATGTAAAATCAGGATTTAAAGTTGCTGAAGCTAAAGATGTTGAACAAGGTGGTCAAAAAATGACACAAACAACTTACTACCAAGATTATAAAGATGTAAAAGGATTAAAATTCCCATACAAAACTATTATGAATGTTGGTATTGAAATCGAATTAACAACATCAGAAGTTAAAATTAACGAAGGTGTTACGGATGCAGATTTTAAATAATATCAGATACAAATTTTTTAATAGCACTCAAGAAATTGGGTGCTTTTTTTATTTTCTACTCGAAAGATAAACCCCAACTAAAACAACCAAAGCACCTATTACCTGAACAATTGATAAAGACTCATTCATAAATAAATAACCCAGCATAATTGCAACCACAGGAATTATATAAGTAACAGAAGAAGCAAAAACGGGCGATGAAAGTTGAATTAGTCTAAAAAATAAAATATTAGAAAATCCTGTACCAACAATTCCTAAAACAACAATAAAGCCAAGCGAAGTTTGGACTTTTTCTTGATGTACAATATCAAAAAAACCTGAAAAATAAAGCACTAACAAAGCAGGAACAAACATCACTACAAAATTTCCTGTACTAATGGCTAAAGGTTTTAAATCAGATAAATATTTTTTAATTAAATTGACATTAATTCCGTAAAAGATTGAAGCAGTAACAATCAAAATAGCATAATAATAATTTTCAGTTGTATTTCCTCCTTCACCAAATAATACCAACAGTACACAACCAATAAATCCAATGACTACTCCAAAAATTTGTCTTCGTTGAACGTTTAATCCAAAAAAGAATAAACCCACAAGCAAGGTATTCAATGGCGTGAGCGAATTTAGTATAGCACTCACAGAGCCATCAATTTTGGATAATGCAATAGCAAACAAATAAGCGGGCACAAATGTTCCAAAAATAGAAGTCAATGCAATATATTTCCATTTATATAACGGAATCTTTGCAATTTGCTTACAACCTACAAGCATTAAAAACAAAGCAGCAAATACTATGCGTAAACTCCCCAATTGAATTGAATTAACACCTTGCAAACCCAATTGCATCAATATGAAAGAACTTCCCCAAACACAACCTAAAAAGCCTAATAAGTACCACTTTGTTGAATTATTTTCCATAGCATAATTTTCTACCCCAAAATTCAGGCTTTATTTTGAAAATTACACTATGAATTTTTGTAAATTTGTAACAACTTAAAAACGAGTTATTTTATAAATTTTATTTCCATGAAAAATATCAAAAACATAGCTTTTGCAGCATTAATTACGCTTTTTGTAATAAGTTGTAAAAAAGAAGCAACTCCAGAAACTAAAGAAGTTGCAACTCCTAAAACAGAAATTGCTACAGAAAATTTAGAAACTGCAAGTTTATCAATTGATGGAATGACGTGCGAAATTGGTTGCGCAAAGTTAATAGAAGGAAAACTTTCTGGAGCTGATGGAGTAAGCGAAGCTAAAGTAGATTTTGAAACAAAAATGGCTACTGTAAAATTCGATAAAACTATGCAAAGCATCGAATCATTAACAAAAATAATTGAAAAAGCAGGTGGTGGCGATTTGTATAAAGTTACAAAATCTGAAAAAAGTACGGACAAAGTTTAATTGTCAAAAAATATCCATTAAAAAATCCGCGAAATTCAGCGGATTTTTTTATTTCCATTCTAATGTTTCCATAATTCGTCGCATATCATCTTGAAGATATTTTGCAGCAGGTAATATAGAATCAAAATTTGGTTTTGCATAAAAATATACACTTCCAGTCACAAAATTTTTAGTACTATCTGTTACGTAAAACTGTGCATTTGTTGCTGCATTTCCACCAACTTGATAAAACATTCCATAAACCTTCTTGTTAGTATTAATAAAGGGTTGTTCTAAAATATCATCTGCTTTGATAACGTGTTCATAAGTGAGCTTTTGTGCATCTCTAAGCAAATCTTTAATATTATTATTAACTGATTTATGCGTTAAATAAATGGTTGCTTTCATCTTTGGATAATTGATTTCAAATGAACAATTTTTATCTTTAACTTGCCCAGATTTGTTCACATCAAACTGATAAGCACAATTATTTTTTAAAGTTGTGTAAGTTGCAATTGGATATTCTAATCTCAAATGACCTTTAGGCTTTGGAACGGATTCATCTCCACAAGAAAACAATGCAAACACAAGAATCAGCGCAACATACTTTGTTATTTTTTCTTTCATAATAATCAAACGAGTCTTACAAGGATTTATTTTAGTAAAGTCAAATAAATCTTTAATAAGAAGAATCATCTGGCGCACTACCAGTAGGAAGGGATGATTTACTCAAATCGGTTTCTTTTTTGGTGGTTAAAAATGTAAATTCAGTTACTTGAATTTCAGTTGTGTACTTGGTAGCGCCATCTTCAGCTTGCCATTGACGCGATTTAATTCGTCCTTCTATGTAAATTTTATCTCCTTTTGAAAGATATTTTTCACAGATTTCTGCAGCTTTATTACGAACTACAATATTATGCCATTCCGTTGAAGTGATTTTTTCACCCGTTGTTTTATTAATATATACTTCATTAGTAGCTAGAGGAAACCTTCCTATGCAGTTACCTCCTTCGAAATAATGCATTTTAATTTCATCCCCAAGATGTCCTATCAAAATGACTTTGTTTAATGTACCGTTCATGGCTTATAATTTTTATTAGGTTAATCAAAAGTAATAATTTAAAGCGAATTAAAATAATTTGAAGTCATAAAATTGTGAATCACAATTGGAAAAGGTAATTTTTTTATTTCTGTAAGCGTTTTTGAATTAGGTAATTTTACATCAAAATTAAGTTGATAAAACCGTATGTATAAATTTTGGTGCGATAATTTATGCTGAATTATTTGAGGGTTTAACACAAAAATTTCAAAAGGCTTTTGATGTAAGAAATCCATTTCAGCCAAATGATTCATAAAATCGAGTTCCGAAACTAATTCCTCTGTTTCAATCAACGGAAATTCATATAAATTTTCCCAAATCCCTTTTCCTTCACGCTTTTTAACCACAAAATTTCCCATACTATCTTTTAAAACTAAATAATTAAAAAACTTATTACTGATTTTGGTTTTTTTAGACTTTACAGGTAATTTTGCTACTTTATTATGTTGTAAAGCTTCACATGAAGATGAAAAAATACAACCCTCACAATTTGGACTCTTTGGAACACATTGTAACGCACCAAACTCCATAATTGCCTGATTAAAAAGTGCTGGATTATCTAACGGTAAAACTTCTTGTGCTAAATTTTGAAATTCCTTTTTAGTTTTTCCTTCCGAAATATCGCTATCAAGATTAAAATACCGGCTCAACACCCTAAAAACATTTCCGTCAACAACAGCAACAGGTTCGTTATAAGAAAATGAAGCAATAGCAGCAGCAGTGTATTCGCCTACTCCTTTTAACTGTAACAAATTTTTATAATTATCTGGGAAATTTCCATTTAATTCTATTGAAATATATTTTGCCGTGGCATGTAAATTTCTAGCTCTTGAATAATAACCTAGTCCTTGCCACAATTTTAAAACTTGTTCTTCATCGGCTTTTGCTAAATCAAAAACTGTTGGAAAAGCCTCTTTAAAAGCAAAAAAATAGGACAAACCCTGTGCAATTCGCGTTTGTTGTAGTATAATTTCAGAAAGCCAAATTAGGTACGGATTTGTAGTATTACGCCAAGGTAAATCGCGTTTGTTTTGTAAATACCAATGAATTAATGAGTTAGAAAATTCCATATTTTTATTTTGGACAACAAAAATAAATCAATAGTTAATAAAATTTAATCAATTATGATTGATTTATTCTTTTTTTAATTCTTATATTTGCAAACTCAAAAAAATACACAATATATAAAATTCGAAAGAAAATGACGAAAGCAGATATCGTAGCAAAAATTTCAGAAAAATTAGGTCTTGAAAAAGGTGATGTTTTAGCAACTGTTGAGACTTTTATGGAAGAAGTAAAAAATGCATTGGAAACTGGTGACAATGTTTATTTAAGAGGTTTTGGTAGTTTTATCATCAAAACAAGAGCTGAAAAAACAGGAAGAAACATTTCTAAAAACATTACAATGAAAATTCCTGCACACAATATTCCAGCATTTAAACCCGCAAAAGTGTTTGTTGAAAACGTTAAAGATAAAACACAAGTTACAGTATAAAATAAATTATTAATTTAAACACCAACATGTTATGCCAAGTGGTAAGAAAAGAAAAAGACATAAGGTAGCAACTCACAAACGTAAGAAAAGAGCGAGAGCAAACCGTCATAAAAAGAAAAAGTAGTTTAAAACTACTTTTATTTTTTAGAAAAAAAGTTCATTGAAATTAATCAATTCAACATTGATTATCGGGAAAAATCCTGTAAAATTATTATTTAATCCATCTGTGAAAATGTTGGATGAAGGATGTTAGATGAGGGATGAAACAAATCACCCTGCATCAAAACATAAAACATCAGCACAAACAGATAAAAATGTACCGCATGAACAAAGAATTAATTATTCGATCAGGTTCAGACGCTATAGATTTTGCCTTATTAAAAGATGGAAAACTAATTGAATTACACAAAGAAGAAGAAAAAAAAAGCGATTTCGCGGTTGGTGATATTTTTATTGCGAAAATTCGTAAACCTGTTGCCGGTTTAAATGCTGCTTTTGTATTCTTAGGTTATGAAAAAGATGCCTTTTTGCATTATCATGATTTAGGACCAAATCTTCCTTCCTTGATGAAATTTATTAAACTTGTAAGCGCAGGTAAAATAAAAGATTATTCACTCAAAAATTTTCCTTTTGAAGCTGAAATTAACAAAGACGGATCAATTATGGATATTTTAAGTCCAAATCAGTCGATTTTAGTACAAGTGGTAAAAGAGCCTATTTCTACAAAGGGTCCCAGAATTAGTTCTGAAATTTCTTTAGCAGGAAGATATGTCGTTTTAGTTCCTTTTTCAGACCGTGTTTCTGTTTCTCAAAAAATAGAATCTAAAGAAGAAAAAGACAGATTAAAAAGACTGGTTAAATCCATAAAGCCAAAAGGATTCGGTGTTATTGTAAGAACAGTAGCCGAAGGCAAAAAAGTAGCCGAACTTGATAAAGATCTACAAACCCTTTTAGAAAGATGGATGTCGATGAGTAAACGATTACAAACTGCAAATCATCCATCAAAAGTTTTAGGGGAATTAAACAAAGCTTCATCTATATTAAGAGATGTGTTTAATGATACATTTTCTTGTATTCATATAGATGACGAAGATTTGTATCTAGGAACAAAGGAGTATTTGCAAGAGATAGCTCCTGATAAAGTGTCTATCGTAAAACACTATCAGTCAAAAGACACGCCTCTTTTTGAAAAATATCATATTGAACGACAAATAAAAACATCTTTTGGAAAAACAGTTTCCATGAGCAAAGGCGCTTATTTAATTATTGAACACACAGAAGCGTTACACGTTATTGACGTGAACAGCGGAAACCGTTCAAGCAAAGCAACCAGCCAAGAAGATACTGCACTTGAAGTTAATATGATTGCCGCAGCTGAAATAGCTCGTCAATTGAGACTAAGAGACATGGGTGGAATTATTGTGGTGGATTTTATTGATATGCAAAATCCAGAAAACCGCAAAGTTTTATATGATTTCTTAAGAGAAGAAATGAGTGACGATAAGGCCAAGCACAAAATCTTGCCTCCTAGCAAATTTGGATTAATTCAAATAACTAGACAAAGAGTCAGACCAGAAGTTAATATTAAGACAAGAGAAGAAGACCCTAATAATGAACATGGGGAAATTGAAGCTCCTATTTTAATTGTTGACAAAATTGCAACTGACCTTGAACGCATCATAAAAGACCATAAAAAAGTTGTACTTAACGTACATCCGTTTGTGGCAGCATACCTTACTAAAGGTTTTCCATCATTACGTTCGAAATGGTTTTTCGAATATAAAAAATGGGTGAAAATTATACCTCGTGACGCTTACACGTATCTAGAGTTTCATTTCTTTGACAAAGAAGGCAATGAAATTATAGTAAAATAATATGGGATGTATCCTGTAAAAACAAAAACCGCTAGTCGAAAGATTAGCGGTTTTTTTGTGTTTATATGTATGCAAAGTTCAACTAATAAATGCAACTTTTAAGATAATTTTTTAAATATTTATCGTTTCGTTTCAATATTTGCCTAATAACTTTTTTGTTTTAATACCTTACTATATTGTAACATACTAATTTTAGTCAACCTATTTTAGTTTATTGTGGGTTTGCAATGGTTTTATATAAGCTAATTAATGCATTCAAATACCGATTTTCTAAAGCAATTTCATTGAGCTGGGAACTTACTAATGAATTTTCTCGCGAATTAATAATAAACAAAGAACTTTCTCCCATTTCAAATAAACGGTCTTCGGCATTAAGCAGGGTTGTAAAATCTTTTACTAACTTATCGTTGAAATCTTGTTGTTTTTCAAGCGAAATAATTTCTTGTTGTTGCGCTTTGAGTTTGTTTTCCAAGTTTTTGCGTTCAAACTGTAATCCAAATTCTGAATCCTGTATTTTTAAATCGGCTAATTTTAAGCTTCCACGCTCTTTTCGTAAAAATATTGGAAAGACAAAATTCAATCCAATTTTATAATCTTCAAATCGATAATTATCAAAATAACTTGGTTCCGATAAATAATTATAGCTCAAATCTAACTTGGGTAATAGAGCATTTGCTTTTAATTTTCGATCTACTTTTAACATCGAAATTTTAGCGTCTAATACTTGAATTTTTGGGTGATTGTCTAAATCAATTGTTCCCAATTCATTAATTTGAAGCGTTTCTTTTATTGATTTTAAAAGTAAATCTTCAGGTAGTAAACTATCATTTAATTCTAAAGGAATATTATTTTCTAACCACAAATAGTTTGATAATTCTAATTTAGCTTTAGTAAATTTTAGTTTTGCTTCTTCTAAATTTAATCTACGGGTTTTAACCGCAATTCCAGCCTCTACACTATCTATTGCGGGCTTGTCGCCTTCGATAATTAATTTTGAAATACCATTGTATCGCAGTAGGGCATTTTCTAAATAGTTTTCATATAATTTTACTTCATCAAAACTTCTTTTCCAATTTACATAACTTACAGAAGCTTCATAGATTACTTCAACGGCTTGCAAATTCCTTTCAGCAACGTTTAAATTTCGAACAATTTTTGCTTTTCTAATATCTGCCATTCGTTGATTTATAAATAAACCTTGTCCTAAAGGAATCGAAATTCCTAATGAAGTTAATCCACTATTTGGCAATGTGTTTTCAGGATTTACATAAATTCCTTCGGCATTGTCAAAACCCGCTTTTAACTCAATTCCGTACCAAGTTGGGATTTTAAAACTACTGTTTAAAATCGAATAATATTCTCCATCTTTAAATTGCTTTTCACTGAAATCGACTTCTATTTTTGGATCAAATGCACCTCTGGCTTGCATTAAATTGGCTTGCGCTTCGTTTAGTTTTAAATTGGCTTGTTTTACAAGTGGATGATATTTTTTTACAAAACCCAAAAATTCGTTGAAACTGAATTCAGTTGTCTCATTTTGTCCAAAAGAGTTCATTGAAATGCAGATGAGAAAGAAGATAAAAAATAGTTTCGAGCTCATTATTTCTTTATATTTTCTGTTGTTGTGGGTTGGTAAAAATTTGGTGGAAAACCATTGAGCGTACGCCAAATTTCAAACCAAATTGGTACATTTTCTAATAATGCTATAGTTTGTGTTCCTGCTCCAATACTTAATTGAGTTGGCCATACTTTATCTGATTTATCAGGAGCAATTAGAACACGATATTTTCCATTTTCACTAATAAAATTTTCTTTAGCTACAATAACACCTCCAAATGTTCCATATGAAGCACCTGGCCAACCACTAAATACAATTGAAGGCCAACCGTCAAACCAAACTCTGACCTTTTCTCCTTTATGAATTAATGGAAAATCTACAGGATTAATATATGTTTCTACCGCAATATCAAAACTTGCGGGCATTATACTTACAATTGCAGTACCTTCTTTAATAGTTTCGCCAATTCCACTTTGTAATGCACGGTTAACATAACCATTTTGCGGTGCTACTATGTAGTACATTCCATTTCTAATTTGATAGTTTCGGAATTGATTTTTTAATTTATTAACTTGAGCTTCAGTATCAAACTGTGTACTTAAAGCAGTTTGTCTGTCGCTACTAGCTTTTGCATTCTTTTCATCATATTCAGCTCTAATTCTATTCAGTTCCATTATGGCATTAAGCACCTCGTTTTTGCTGGCAATATATTTGTTTTCTTGTGTTATGATTTTTGCTTCAGTTTCTTGTAATTTTGATCTTTTTTCTTCAACATCTGTCATCGCTTTTAATCCCTCTTTTTCTAAACTAACGGAACGATTGTATTGGGTTTGTGCAATTTTAAGTAGGGTTTTACTTGCTTCAAAATCGATACTATCACTCTGTACTTTCAAATACGATTGTTTAAGTTTGTTTTGAGCTTGTTTTAATTTCAGGCCTTTTTCGTTTTGAATAGCACCCATTTGATTTTCTAATGCCTTTACTTTATCTGCATAAGATATTACCGCACTTTCTTTTGCGTCTAGTTGTTTACCCGTATTTTCAACTAAATTTGGATCTAAATAATCTTCTTTAATTTCCGAAATAAATAAAATAGTGTCGCCTTTTTTTACATAATCGCCTTCATTTACATACCATTTTTCTATTCTTCCTGCAATTGCAGATTGAACTGTTTGTGGTCTTTGATTTGGCTTCAAAGTAGTCACCGAGCCTGCACCAGAAACATTTTGAGTCCAGGGCAGAAATAAAAAAAGGACTAAACAAATACTTAATACCCATATTGTTTTTTTAACTTTAAGGTATCCTTTGTTGTCTTCAAATATTTTAGTTGATTTGAATTGAGTGATATCAACCCATTTTTCAACGCCATTTTCTGTAATTTTTAACATTTTATTTTATGGATTTAATTTTACCTTTTTCAATTGTAATTATTTTAGTACATTTTTCTTTCCAATAATTTGCTTTTGCAATAACAACAAGTGTCCACGGTTGTTCAGGGTCTGTTAACCATTCAATAATCTCTCCAGCAGCATATTTGTCAAGTTTATCCACGGGTTCTTCAAAAAGTAATATTTTAGGTTTCGTAATAATAGATCTAGCAATTAATATTTTTTGAATGGATGCTGAGTTAATTCTCTTTCCTTCAGAAAGCATTGGTGTATCAAGACCCTGTGGTAAAGATTTAATTATTTCGGTTAATTTTAATTTATCTAAAACTTCTGTAACTTCTTTTTTTGTTATTGCCGGATTATTGCAAGTTATGTTTTCTAAAATTGTTCCTTCAAATGGACTATCATCAATTGTTATAACTGAAATTTTTGATCTAAAGTCTTCAATAGAATATTTTTTATAATTTACATCGTTAATAAAAACACTACCAACTGATGGCTCTAAAAGTCTTGAAAGTATTCTAAGTAAAGTTGTTTTTCCAGAACCGTTTTCTCCTTGTATTAAAATTCTATCTTTATTATTTATAATTAAATCGATTCCATTAATTACGGGCTTATCATTATCAGGAAATTGAAAATATATATTTTTAGCTTCAATGTTTACTTCGTCATTTTCAATGAAATATTCTGATTCTGATGACACAACTCTGTCTCTTTCAAGTTCTAAGTCTACAACAGTGCCTAATTTTTCTAAGGAAGTAGTTACGTCATAAAAAAGCTCTATTCCATAAAATAATTTTTCAACAGCGTTTATAATTGTGATAATTATAATTTCTGCAGCAACAAATTGACCTATATTCATTTGTTGTTTTAGTACAAGAATCCCTCCAATAATTAACAAACCTGCAGCTATAAGTATTTTAAAACCAGTTAATTGAATAAATTGTTTTTTCAATACATTAAAATGGCTTTCACGGTTTATTAGGTATTCACTAACAAGTCTGTCATTTTTATGCATCGAAAAATTAAACAATGAACTGTTTTTAAAGCTTAAATGATTTCTTGCAATTTCCTGAAGCCAGTGTGCTACTTTGTATTTGTATTTTGACTCTTTTAAACTTGTTTCTAGCCCTTCTTTAAAATTTATTTTAAAAATAAAATATAGTAATGTTAATAAAATTATTCCAAAAAAGATAAAAAACGGATGATATAAAGATAAAAGCAAGATTCCGAAAATAATTTGCAACGCAGCGGTTGAAACTTCTAAAATTAATTTGGAAAAACCTTTTTGAACAGAAATTGTGTCAAAAAAACGATTGGCTAATTCAGGTGGTGAAAAATCGTAAAGTTGGTTGAATTTTATATTAGGAAAACGAAAAGCAAATTCAAAAGAAGATCTTACAAATATTTTTTGCTGCAAGTTTTCAGTAATTCTAAACTGCATAATTTTAAGTATTCCAACAAATGCAACTCCTATAACAACTCCAAATACCAATACAACCCAAGATGTACTCACTTGTCCTGCTTGGATAAAATTTACAATAGATTGAATGCCTAAGGGAATGGATAAACTAATTAACCCTGCTAAAACAGCATAAATAAGTAATTGATAAATATCTTTTTTATCTGCTATTAATAATTTTTTAAAACGTTCTATTGGGTTCATGCTAATATTTTTTTTGCCATATCTGTGTAGAATTCAGTTGCACATTCTTTTTCAGATAAATTGGTGATGGTTTTTAAATGATTTTTTAAAAAATGTTGGTGAAGCGATCCCTCAACAATGCTTGATGCTAAACTTTTGGCATAAGGATAGTCTGGATTAACTTCTTTTATAATGTCAATTATTCGATTGATAACTCTTTTGTAAACTATAAAAAAGCCTTCTTTATTTTCGTTGTCAACTTCTTTTGTCATTAAGGTTTTAGTGAATTCTCCTACTATTATTCGGTTTAGAATTTCTTCATTGATGTGAGGAGTTGCATGGTCGTCAGTTACATTTTCAGTTACCAATTTAATTGCTTTTTCTAATTTTTCAACTGGATTTGAAACATTTGTAGTAGCAAAAGCCATACGATACTCCATCCAAGACCAATACCAGGATGTTAAATAAATTAGTAGTTTGTGTTTATTTTCAAAGTAACGATAAATGGAACTTTCGTTCGATTGAATTTTTTCGCCCAATTTTTTAAAAGTAAATGCTTCAAAACCAATTTCATCAATTAGGATAATACTATTTTTTAGAATATTATGCCCTAATTCTGAAGATTCAGGATCTTTAACATATAGTTTTTCGTTAATAGTAATTTTTAAATTTGAAAGTAAATTTACCATGATAATATAAGTTATAATAAAATTTTAAATCCAAAATTTAATTTTTTTTGATCCAATAATTCTGGTTTGATTTCATTTTCTCTCAAATCGAGAATTTTTAAATGATCCAAAGGTTTTAAGTTTGGGATTGTTTTAAAATTATTTTTATTTAAATATAAATTCTCTAACGATTTTAGTTTTTTGATTTCGCTTGGTAAATTGTTTAGATTGTCGTTTTCAAGATGTAATGAACTTAGTCTAGGTAGTTTTGATAATGTTTCCAGTGTTTCAGGTAATTTCAGGTTTTTTTCGTCATTCAAAAACAATTCTTCTAAATTAATTAAATTAGAAAATTCTTTTGGTAAAGCGACAAAATCATTACCACTTAAATCTAATATTTTTAAGTTTTTTAAACTAAATATTTCTTTTGGAATGTCTTTAAGATGGTCATTTTTTAAGTTTAAATATTCTAAATTTATAAATAACTTCCATTGTTCATTAGTTATTTTGATTTCTTGATTACTTAAGTTTAATTTATATACCTTTTCTGGGTTTTTTAAAGCTTCGCTACTATTCGTATATTCAATATCTTTATCATTATTTTGTCCAAATAATGCAATCCCAAAGAAAAAGAGTAAAGTAGAGAGTTGAATTGTTTTTTTCATAATTAACTATTTTAGTTTAAATTTAAAACCATTTGCAAATATAATAGTAATACTATTGATATTTAAAAGTTTAACTTTTATTTTAGAATTGTTGCAAAAAAAATCCCGACGAATCGGGATGAATAAACTTATACTTTTATGCCTATTGTTGTGTTTTTACTTTGTCCATTTTTGCCATCTTCACCATCTTTTCCTTTTTGTTCAGTTCCTGGCTTTCCATCCTCTCCTGGTTTTCCATCTTCTCCATTTGTTCCTTTTAAAGTTGTTGCACATCCAAAAAATGATAAACTAATTATGATAAATAAAATACGTTTCATTACAATAGAGATTTACAAGTCATTACTGCAGGTTTTTCAATTTTCATTAAATCTAAAATAGTAGGAGCAATGTCGCCCAAAACACCATCGTGAATATTTTTCAAATCTTTATCTACTAAAATAATTGGAACAGGATTCGTTGTATGAGCAGTATTAGGTGAGCCATCTGGGTTAATCATCGTTTCACAATTTCCGTGGTCGGCGAT
>Ga0209175_10000753_pt1 | contig 17644 bp, 17 predicted proteins | sample JI91814C2DNA_FD_187506 | JGI IMG/M metagenome (GOLD analysis project Ga0209175, IMG submission 187506) | Wastewater effluent complex algal communities from Wisconsin, to seasonally profile nutrient transformation and Carbon sequestration -... | ecosystem: Engineered > WWTP > Effluent > Algae...
GCGCGAAGTATCATGCTGAGGAAGCGAAAGCGCGGGGAGAGAAGATCGCGGGTGTGTTGAGCAATGACATCATCGGGGATCCGACGCCCGCGCCCGGGGTTGAAGCGAAGCGGCGGGATCGCGAGGTGCGCGTGTTCAGTGAAGGAATCCCGCGTAATCCGAGTGCGGAGGAGTTGGCGCAGATCCGGACGCTGGCAATGGAGAACGATTCCCCGAGCCGTCAGTTGGCGCGGTTTGTGGCGGAGGTTGGTGATCGCGAGGGATTGGCGGTGCGTGGTGTGATGGTGTTTCGCCCGGATCGATTCCTGCGTGGCGGGGATCACTCGGCGTTTCTGGAAGCGGGTTTCGCGGCGGTGCGGTTCACGGAGTTTGATGAGAACTATGACCGGCAGCACCAGAACGTGACAGAAGTGAAGGATGCGGACAGGACGGTTCGTCGCGAGGGAGATGTGCCGGAGTATGTGGATGCGGAGTACGTTGCGAACGTGGCACGGCTGAATGCGGCGGTGCTGGTGCATCTGGCGAACGCGCCAGAGGGACCCAAGAACGTGCGTGTGCTCACGGCGCAGTTGTCGAATGATACCGAAGTTGCCTGGGAAGCGAGCGACGGCGCGGCTGGTTATGAAGTGCTGACGCGGGCGACGACGAGTGCGGCGTGGAAAACGTCGCGCGATGTCGGGAACGTGACGCGGGCGAAACTCGGCGTGAGCAAGGATGACGTTTTCGTGGGCGTGCGGGCGTATAGCAAGGATGGTTGGAAGAGCCCGGTGGTGTTCGCGACCGCGGCGAAGGAGTGAATGCGATGAACTTCGACGGAGCGAAGGTCGCGGTGATGGGTCTTGGTCGCTTTGGTGGCGGCGTGGGCGTCACGAAGTGGCTGGTGGCGCAGGGTGCGCAGGTGCTGGTGACTGACCTCGAGAAGGCCGACGCGCTCAAGGACTCGGTCGCGCACATCGATGCGCTGGTGCGAAACGGAAGCGTCACGCTGCGTCTTGGGGAGCACAACGTAAGCGACTTCACGACGTGTGATGTCGTGGTCGCGAATCCGGCGGTGCCCAAGCCCTGGGACAATCGCTTTCTTCGGGCGGCGACCGCGGCGGGCGTCCGCGTGACGACGGAGATCGGATTGCTTGTGAATCACCTGCCGAAGGGCGCGATGTCGATCGGCATCACGGGGAGTGCTGGAAAGAGCACCACTTCGGCGATGGTGCACCACATCTTGAAGAGCACTGGGCGGCGCGTGGTGCTTGGCGGGAACATTGGCGGCTCGCTGCTTGGCGCGATCGGGACAGAGATTGTGGATGGGACGTTCGTGGTTTTGGAAGTGTCGAGCGCGATGCTGCACTGGATGGATGTGGAGAGGGTGGCGTGGCGGCCGCGCGTTGGCGTGCTGACGAACATCACGAACAACCATTCGGATTGGCATGGGACGTTTGAGCATTACAAGGCGAGCAAGATGCACATGGTTGGGCGGGCATCGCAAACGCTTGTGACGGGTGAGCAGGACGAGGGCGTGTTGGCGGAAGTGTCAGAGCATCTACGAGCCCGAGGCGCAAGCGAGGGACTTCCAAGCCTGGTTCATCTCACGCTCAAGGACGGAGTCTCAGGACTTCGACTGCCCGGCGCGCACAACCGCCATAACGCGGCGATGGCGGTGGCGGCGGCGTGTGCGTCTGATCCGACGCTGTCCCGCGCGGACGCGATCAACGCTGTGCGTACGTTCGGTGGATTGCCTCACCGCTTGCAGTTCGTGAAGGAAGTGAAGGGTGCGAGGTGGCTCAACGACAGCAAATGCACGACGCCCGAGGCGGCCTTGCTCGCGGTCGCGGCGTTTGAAGAGGCGGGCGAGTGCGGGGCGTCGCGGGTGCATCTGATCGCGGGCGGGTATGACAAGGGATCGGACTTGTCGCCGGTGGCGAACCTAGCGAAGAGAGTCGCGGGGTTGTACACAATCGGAAAAACCGGGCCGACGGTTGCGGCGAAGGCCAACGTTGCGGCCAAGGGAAATGTGTTTGAGTGCGGGGAACTGGATGTCGCAGTGAAGACGATCGCGGGACGCGTGAAGCCCGGGGATGTGGTGCTGCTCAGCACGGCGTGTGCGTCGTGGGATCAGTTCGAGAACTATGAGAAGCGAGGCGAGTTGTTCTGTCGCCTCGTGGAAGGGATGGGGACATGAGCCTCGCAAAGAAACTGGTGACTGCGGTGGTGTCGAGTGCTCTGGTGCTCGCGTCGTGCGCGTCGAAGCCGATTCGCGATGACGAGGCGGCGCTTGCAGGGAAGAAGGTGGACGATGCGAGTGCGGTCAAGGTGTGGCATGAGGGGGAGCAGGAAGCGGGCGTGAAGAGTGAGCCGGCGGCGGCACCGATGAGCGATGTAGGAAGGCACGCGTCGAAGGAAGTTGCGAGCGAGAGCGCAACACCGTCTGCGGCCTCCGTCGCAACCGGTTGGAAGGAGGTCTTTCCTTTCGTTCGTGTCGATGCGGCGAAGCACGAGGTGGAGTTCGACGCGGAAGTGCCCGCGTACGCGTATGTCGGCAAGGATGGCGTGGTGTACCTGGAGGTGCTGGTGTGCACGCGTGACACGCGTGAGCATGAGGCGTTGCTGGTGACGGGGGCGAAGGCGTCGGACGTGCATGCGGCGCTCTTGATGGCGGGGCTGGTGCCCGGCGCGCCGGGCGGTTGGGAGTGGAAGGAGAAGGAACTGCTTCCGATTGCGCCGAAGGGTGAGAGTGTGGAAGTCGTGTCGGTGCTGGATCGGGCGGGCGTGAGAGCCGAAGAGTCGATCGGGCGATGGGTGAAGAATTTGGCGACGGGCGCGTTGCTTGATTCGCGGGCGGCCGAGGGAGAGGGGTTTGTGTTTGCGGGTTCGGGCTTTGTGACGCGAGGCGGCGGGGAGCGTTACGCGGCGGACGGTGCGGGCACGCTCGTCGGCCTCGCGACCTTCGGCACGGAGACGATCGCGTGGAAGCGAGTGTTCAGCCCTGAGAGCAGCGTGGATGAGCCCGTGTGGGCGGTCGATCGCAGCGTGCAGCCCGAGGCGGGGACGAAGGTAAAGGTGTTAGTGCGGCGGGCGAAGACCGCGGGCGACGCGAAGTGACTACTTGATCGTGACGCATCGCCCCGTCATGCGGTCGCGCGAGTAGCGGGGGACATTGGCGTCGACAGCGAGGGACCAGAGTTCAATTCCGCCGAAGATGGAGACGACGTTCTTGTGCCCGAGTTGTTTGAGGGCGAGTGCGGCCTTGAGAGAGCGCACGCCGTGGTGGCAGAGGATGCCGACCAGCGGCGCTTCGTCGATCTCGTCGTGGCGTTCTTCGATCTCGTCGAGCGGGATGAGTGTGGAGCCCGGGACATGGCTGACGTCCCATTCTGAGGGCGTGCGCACGTCGATAAAGACGACGCTTGACGGGTCGTTCTTGAGTTTGGCGGCAAAGTCGCGCGGCGAGATCTCGTCGGGGCGGAGCGTGGCGCCGGTGGGCAGGCCGCGATGGTCGAGTGCGCTGTTCATGGTTTGCTCGTCGGGGCAGCAGTCTGCTGCGTGTCCTGCGGCGTGCGAGGCATCGTGACTGATTCGAGGCTGGCATCGCGAGCCGGGGCGCGCCAATAGGACATAATCGGGCTCGCCTGCGTTCCCTTCCATGGCGCCTGCTTGTACATTCGCCATGGCATCATGACGAGGTCGCCCAGCGCCTGCACGGGGGAGTAGAAGGATTCGCGGTAAAACGTGCCACGGCTGGTGTCCGAGAGTTCCAGGGCGCTGCGGGGAGAGGGGTGGTCACCCCGCTGGCGTGCGGTGTTGGCTGGCGTGGTGGAGTGATCAGCGTAGATGCCGCGCGTCTGGAGTCCATCGGGATGGATGGTGACGTCGGTGCTCGCCCAGTTCTCCCGCGCGAGAGAGAGGGTGGATGGGGCGTCGTGCGGGCGCGCGGTGGCGTCTTGGGAGGGCGCGCTCGTGAACATCGGGAGCGTGACGCCTGGGCCTGTGGTTGTACGCGTGTTCTCTGCGACACAGCCCGTGAGGAGCATCGCGAGGGCGGGGGCGGCCACAAGTGCGGCGGCCCGCGCGGGGCGGGGGGTTGTCATCAGGAGAAGCGTAGACCGGTTTCGGGGGGTGCGACTTTATCGGTCGGGAAGGTGGGGTTCATAGTGGGGCTGGAGCGGGAGAGTTGGCGTCGGGCGAAGGGCAAACGTGAACTTGTGGGTGCGGGATTCCGATGCCATGGGTAACCCCGTTTGAGGAGCCTTTGCATGCCCGCCAATCGATCACGCACCGAACGCTGGCTCGACTGCCTTTATCAGTTGTACGAGCGTGGTGGCGCCATCGAGATGGCGTTGTCTGAACAGGGGGCGCACAACGGCGTTCGTGCGGACGCCGGCAGCGACGTCGCCTGGCGTGTGAAGATTTTGCGCATGAGCGATACCGAGATGCTGGTGGAGCGTCCCAGCGCGTTCGGGCATGCGCTGCCGATGGACTCGGGCTTGGGTGTGGTGGGCGTGATGTCGATCGGGCAGAACCGCTGGATGTTCCGCACGAAGGTGGTCGGGATTGACCTCAAGTATCCGGGCGGAGCGGTTCGGTTGGCCATGCCGACATCGGTGGAGCGATGTCGGCGGCGTGAGTTTTATCGCGTGTCGGCCACGTCGTTGCGGTTGCCGAAGGTGATGTGCTGGCCTTTGCTGGACCCCATGAGCGTGGTGGTCGCGGAACTGGCGAACAAGGCGACGATTCTGGATCTGCAGAATGGCGGACAGCCACGGGGAGAGGCCGAGTTGCTGCCCGAAGTCGGGCCCGGCTTCATGGCGACGCTGATGAACTTGGGGGGCGGCGGGATTGGACTGCTTGTGGACAAGGACGAGGCCAGCCGCGTGGACTCTTCGCGGTTGCTGTGGATGCGCCTGGATCTGACGCCACAAATAGCGGCGCCGATTGGAGTTACGGCGAGAATCGCGCACGTTCACCGTGACAGCGAGCAGAACCTGTACGTGGGCGGTGCGTTCGATTTCTCGTTCCACCCGGCGCACAAGGAGTTTGTGGTGTCGCAGATGACGCGCTATGTGCAGACTTTGCTTGGCGAGCGCCGGGCGGCGGCGTGATCGGCTGAGTTCTCGGACGTCGCTGGCATTCATGCCTTGCGCGAAATCTGGTCGAAGGTGTGTGCTCGGGCGCAAAGACGTTCCACGTCTGAGCGATGTCGCGCATGGAATGCGCGTTGCGAGGCAGGAGGCCGTGCATGGACCAGATTCGACGGATGATCGCGATGATCCAGAAGTATCTGGGTCAGTTGCAGACGAGCCAGAAACTGCTGATGGGCAGCATGGGCGTGATCGTGCTCATGGGGATGCTGCTGGTCTGGATCTGGTCGAGCCAGAGGCGGTTGGTGGAGTTGTTGCCCGGCGTCGCGGTTGAGAACCAGCAGACGTCCTCGGCGTTCTTGACGTCCGCCGGCATTCCCAATGAGATGAGGAACGGGAAGTTGATGGTCCCCGCCGAGAAGGAGGGGAATGCGCGGGCGATGCTTGCCGAGAACGGGAAGTTGCCCAGCGACAAGACGATCATGTTCAACAACCTGATCGACCGGCAGAGTTGGATCAACTCGCGTCAGCAGAATGAGCAGTTGGCAACGATCGCGCTGCAGAACCAGTTGGCGGCGGACATCTCGAACTTCAAGGGCGTGCGGACGGCGTCGGTGATCTTGGACATTCCCGAGGCGAGCGGGATCGGGCGTGCGGTGCGCAAGCCAACAGCGTCGGCGACGGTGACGTCGCGGGATGGGAACGCGTTGCCTCAGTCGACAGTGGATGCGATCGCGGGGTACATCGCGGGCAGCCGGGCGGGGCTGGAGATTGACCGCGTCCGCGTGATTGATGCGGCGGTGGGGAAGCAGCGGCGCGCGACGAACGAGTCGGACATGATCTCCTCGACGTACTGGGAGCATGCACTGAAAGTCGAGGCGGGGACGCGGGACAAGATCTCAGAGAGCCTCGCGTACATCCCGGGTGTGAACGTGATCGTGACGGCGACTGTGGACGTGACGCGCGTGAACTCTGAGACGATGATGAACCTGCCGGTAGGGCAAGGCACCTTGTCGGAGATCAGGCGCACGACCGAAGATGAGACAAAGAGCACGCAGGCGAGCGTCGGGAAGGAACCGGGCTTTGGTGCAAACGTGGCGGCGGACGTGAACAAGGGAAGCACAACACCTGGCAATACGTCGTCGACCACGAAGACGGAGAGCGAGTTTGATACGAAGCCGGGGACAAAGACCGAGACGGTGTCCGACCCGCGCGGGATGCCGACGTCTGTCGCGGTGTCGGTGAGCGTGCCCTACGGATTTGTTGAAGCGGTGGCGGCGAAGTCGGCGGGGAACGCCGCGGGCGGCGCGACGCCAGCCACGCCGGGCGCAGCGCCGACGGTCTCCGAAGCGGATGTGAACAAGGCGTTTGACCAGTCGATCAAGCCCAAGATCGAGGCGATGATCAGGCCACACGTGCTGGCGATGACGACTTCGGCGAAGGGCGCGAGTGCGGCGGACGTTGAAAAGATGATTCAGCAGGCAATTTCGGTGCAGTTGGTGCCGATGGATCTGCCGGTGATGGCGTCGGGTCAGTCGGCCGGGCTGTTTGGCGGGGGTGGCGCAGGCGGGATGCTGTCCCTGGGTGGTGGGTTGATCGACAAGGCAGTGCTGGGCGTGCTCGCGGTTGCGGCTCTGGGCATGATGTTCATGCTGATCAGGAAGTCGGGTAAGCGACCCGAGATGCCGACGGTCGAGGAGTTGGTGGGAATGCCGCCCGAGTTGGAGACGCCCTCGGACGTGATCGGCGATGCGCTCGAGGGCGAAGCGCCGCTCGCGGGTATCGAGGTTGGCGAGGACGAGGTTCAATCGCAGAAGATGCTGGAGCAGGTCTCGGAGATGGTCAAGGAACACCCCGAGGTCGCGGCCAAGTTGCTCAACCGCTGGATCCAGACGCAGGATTGAGTTGGGTTTGGTCGAGAGTTGATCTAGGCTGGGAGAGAACACGATGGCACGGAAGCCCAACGAGAAACTGCCCGAGACGGCGGACGATCTGCCCGGCCTGACGAAGGCGGCGATCGTGCTGCTGACGGTTGGCCCTGAGAAGGCGTCGACGATCCTGAAGCGCATGGCGCCTGAGGTTGTCGAGGAAGTGACGCGCGAGTTGGCGGGGCTGGGGCGCGTGCCACAGGCGCTTGGGCAGCAGGTGATCGAGGAGTTCTACAACCACACGATCGCGAGCCGGTATGTTGCGGAGGGTGGGCTCGACTACGCGAAGCAGATCCTGCAGAACTCGATGGATGGAAAATCAGCGGATCGGATGTTGCAGCAGATCCAGACGCAGGTGCAGAAGAAGCCGTTCTCGTTCCTGCAGCGGGCGGAGAGCGAGAACCTTCTGACTTTCATCCAGGACGAGCATCCGCAGACGATCGCGTTGATTGTGTGCCACATGCCACACCACAAGGCGAGCGAGATCCTCGTTGGGTTGCCCATGCAGAAGCAACTCGAGGTGATCAAGCGCGTTGCGAACATGGAGCAGACGAATCCAGAGGTGATCCGCGAGGTGGAGCGCGGGCTGGAGAGCCGCCTTGCGAACATGCTGGTGCAGAGCATGGAAGAGACGGGCGGCGTGGAGGCTGTCGCGGAGATTTTGAACCTTGCGGATCGCGCGAGTGAGAAGGCGATCATGGAAGGGCTGGAGGCGGACGATCCGGACCTGGTCGAGCAGATCAGGCGATTGATGTTCGTGTTCGAGGACGTCTTGCGCGTCAACGACAAGGGCATCCAGGCGGTGCTCAAGGAGGTCGAGAACAGCGAGTTGGCCCTCTCGCTCAAGACGGCGAGCGAGGAACTGCGTCAGAAGATCTTCAAGAACATGTCGGAGCGTGCGGCTCAGTTGGTTAAGGAGGACATGGAGTTCATGGGGCCGGTGCGTGTGGCGGACGTCGAGGCGTCGCAGCAACGGGTCGTGGACATCGTGCGCCGGCTCGAAGAGGCGGGCGAGGTCGTGATCGAAGGGCGTGGCGGCGAGTCGGACATGATGGTGTAAGAGGGCACTAGGCACTGGGCACTAAGCAATGGGCAATGGGGAAGAGAGAACTCTCGGCAGTTGACGTATGGCAGTGATCAAGCGCATCGATCTTGAGCGGGTGGGGCACCGGGCGGTGGTGCTCAATCTTGGCGACATTGCGGCTCAGGGTGAGCGCATGAAGGCCGCGGCGCGCGCGGAGGCGGAGGAGATTCGTCGTGCGGCGGCCGCCGCGAGGCAGTCGCAGTTTGATGACGCGCGAGCGCAGGGGCATGCGGAGGGATTGAAGAAGGGACACGCCGAGGGATTGAAGGCGGGGCACGCAGAAGGGCATGCGGCGGCATTGGCGGCGGCGAAGGAGAAGTTGAAGGCTCTGGAAGCGGCATGGGCGACGGCGCTGGACTCGTTCCTCGCGCAGCGGAACACCATGCTGGATGCGGCGAAGTTGGACTGCCTCAAACTTGCGATTGTGGCGATGGAGAAGATCACCAAGAGAAGGCTTGAGGTGGATCCCACGCTTGTCGCGGACCAGATGGCGGCGGCGGTTACCGAGGCTGGCAGGGGAACATCGCTCGTGGTGCGTGTGGGACCTGATGACCTTGGATTTGCGCAGCAGACGCTGCCGGGGATCGTGCGTCGGCTCGGGGGAGTGTCCGCGGAGATTCGTGAGGACACGTCGCTTTCACGCGGCTCGTGCGTCGTGGGCATGCAGGGCGGTGGCATGGTCGACGCGACAATCGAAACGCAGATGAGACGGATCGCGGAGAGTCTGCTGCCGGGTGCTGGAGAGAGCGGTGCGAGCGAAGTCGCGAAGAGCGATGATGCCGGGGGTGGTGCATGATCGAAGCACCAGGTGCCGGTTTTCAAGCCAAGCCCTTTGATGCGTCGTACTCGATCCTGCGAGGCGTGCAGCCGATGCGGCTGGTCGGGCGCGTGGCGGCCGTGCGTGGACTGTCTTTGCTGGTGGAGGAGTTGATTGCGCCCATGGGAACGCTCGTGGCGATCGGTGCGCCGGGTACGTGGACGCGTCATCGCGGCGGGGGCAGGGGTGCACAGAGTGGCATTCGCACACTTGGAGAAGTCGTCGGGTTCTCGAAGCACCAGGCGGTTGTGATGCTGCTTGGGCAGACGCTTGGCATCTCGCCTGGCGATGAAGTGGCGGTGGAGCAGGTCGTGCAGGTGGCGCCCGCGTCGTGGCGCATGCTGGGGCGCGTGCTGGATGGACTGGGACGCCCGATTGATGAGAAGGGGCCGATCGCGGAAGTGATGCCGACGCCCTTGAGCCCGGATCCGCTGTCGGCGCTGAATCGCAAGCGAATCGGGACACCCATGCTGACGGGGGTGCGGGCGCTGGATCTGATGACAACGCTGGGGCGCGGGCAGCGCCTAGGCATTTTCGCGGGTCCCGGCGTGGGCAAGAGCACGCTGCTCGGCACGATCGCCCGGCGGAGCGACGCGGACGTCAACGTGATCGCGCTGATCGGCGAGCGTGGACGCGAAGTGAAGGACTTCATCGCGCACTCGCTCGGTGAAGAGGGATTGAAGCGCAGCGTGCTGATTGTGGCGACGGGCGATGAGTCACCCTTGATGCGAATTCGTGCGGCACGACTAGCATGCTGCGTGTCGGAGTTCTTCCGTGATCACGGCAGAGACGTGCTGTTGATGATGGACTCGATCACGCGATTTGCGCACGCGCAGCGGCAGATTGGTTTGTCGGTGGGCGAGCCACCCGCGACGAAGGGGTATACGCCGAGCGTCTTTGCGAACATGGCTCTGCTGCTGGAGCGGGCGGGCTCGATCGAGGGGAAGGGTGGCGGCTCGATCACAGGCCTGTACACGATCCTCGTCGAGGGCGACGACATGACCGAGCCCGTGTCCGACGCGGCACGCGGTATCCTGGACGGGCACGTGATCTTGTCGCGCAAGTTGGCACAGAAGGCTCATTACCCGGCGGTGGACGTGCTCGATTCGATCAGCCGTGTGGCGGATGACGTCACGGACAAGGAACACCAAGAAGCGAGGCGCAAGGTGCTGCGCCTGATGGCGATCTATCGCGAGATCGAGGATCTGGTGAATATCGGTGCCTATGCGCGTGGGAGCAATCCGGAGGCGGATGTGGCGATCGAGTTGCAGCCACAGATCGTGCAGTTGCTGAGGCAGGGACGCGAGGATGCGACGCCGTTTCCTGCGGCGAGAGAGGCGCTCATCCGTCTGGCGGCGTTGGCAGATGTGAAACGAGCGCCGGCGGCGACTGGAAATGCAAGAGGGACGAAGAAGTCGGCGGCGTAGGTGATGACGTGAGAAGACCGGGTGCTTGCGCACCTCGGCACCGAAAGATGGCGGCGGGGCACGAGAGTACTCGACAAAGACCCCACTCGGAGAGTGGGGGTACCCAGAGGTGTGTGAATGGCACGGTTTGTGTTCGAGTTTGAAGCGGTGTTGAAGCAGCGGCTGGCCGAAGAGCGGGAGAAGCAACTCGCGATGGCGGTCGTTGAGCGAGAGCGAATCGCGATCGAGGACCAGTTGCGCGGTACGCAGCAGGAGATCGAGAGCGAGAAGGGTGAGTTGCGGGCGGCTCTGGGCACTGGCGCGTCGGTCGATCTCTCGACGGTTCGTCAGCAGGCTGGCGCGGCTCTTGGACGGGTGAAGCGGGCGCAGCAACTGGTGCTCAAACTCGCGGGCGTGCACAAAAGGCTCGACGCGGCGCGTCTTGAGTTGCTCCTCGCGACGACGCGGCGCAAGGCGATGGACACACTCAAGGAAAAACGGCTTGAAGCGTGGAACGCCGAGCGCAATCGCCTTGAGGCGAACGCGATGGACGAGATCACGATCATGCGTGCGGCACGGATGCGCGAGGGTGGGATCGAGCCGGCATTCACCGGCGGTGAGGAGGCGGCATGAAGACTCTGTGGCTGGCGTTGTCGGTGATTGCGATCTCGAACTTGCTTGCCTTGCTTGGCTTTGTGGGGTGGCTCAAGATGTCGGATCGGCTGGATAGCGAGCGGTTGAAGGCGGTGCGCACAATCCTCGCGAAGACCATCACGGAAGAAAAGTCCGAAACGGACGAGGCGGCTCGCAAGGAGGCCGCCGCAAAGGCCGAGGCGGAGGAAGCCGAACGCAAGGGTCGCCCGCCGCTGACGGCGACGGAGCAGTTGTACGCACGGCTGGAAGCGACCGAGATCGACGAGCAGAAGATCAAGGCCATGATCGCGAGCATCGAGACGTTGCGGGCACCGCTGCAGGCCGAGCGTGATTCGCTCGGGCGCGAACGTGCGGCGCTCGAGCGAGACAAGGTCGAGTTCCAGGCGGTGGTTGACGCCGCGAACCTCAAGACGAAGGACGAGCAGTTCAAGAAGACGGTTGCCGTGATGGACTCGCTCAAGGCGATTGACGCGCGGCTGGTGTTGAGTGAAATCATGCGCGGTGCGGATGCGGCAATGGCGGCGAAGAACGCGGCCGACAGGGCTGCGAGCGCGGATCTCCTGGCCAATTCGGGTGCGGAAACGACTCCCCCGCCTGCGGTTTCCGGCGGCCCGTCGCCTGCGGGGATCGATCGCGCGCTCGACTACCTCAACGCGATGAGTCCGCGGACCCGGTCCAAAGTTGTTGCCGAGTTCGTGAAAGAGGATCCGAGTTTGGCAGGGGAGTTGCTTGAGCGTCTCCGAGCCTATGGGCAGGTGCCCATCGGCGCGGAGAAGCCCACCCTTGTCGGAAGCACTCAGCAATAACCACACGATCGAACGCAGTTCCGGCGCAGTGCGAGCGCAGGAATCGCGTCGGAACGCTCCTCAGGACGTCACCATTGACTATGCGGCGATCGCCGGACTTGTGCAGGGCGCGGGAGAAATCTCCGCGCTCGCGCGGACCGGTGCCGGCGTGAGTGTCAAAGCCTCAGACGCGAATCTGCCTGGCATGGCAGGGCGAGATCGCGGGACGTCGTCGCGCCTTCTGCCCGGGCGTGGCTCTGCGGTGCAGGCTCTTGGCTCGTCAGGCGATGCGACGTCCCTCGCGGCGCAAGAACTGAAGCAGATGTCGTCGCGCCACGATCCTGAGGCACGTCTCGCTGGGCAAGTGCCCGGGGAAACTGTGCCAGATGCGAGTCCCGGCGGATCCGAATCGGCAGATCGCGGCACCAAGGCGACGTCACGCGGTGACGCCGGGGCTTTGAACAAAGCCACAACGGGTGCAGGAAGTGCTGCTTCGCAGGTGAACCAAACGAATGGCTCGGCTGCAACGAACGCTGTTTCCCATGCGGCAAGTGCGATGTCGTTGAATGGCACAACCCAGAATGCCAGTCGCACGGCAACACCGGATGCGAAGCCCGCGACGAGCGGCATTTCGGCAACGCAAGCCACCCGCTCGACAATCGCCGCGAACGCTGCGGGTGCGAAGACCGGTCAGCAAGGAACTGGTTCAACTGGAACAAACACGAACGGTGCCGCGACTGCGAAGGGCGTCGTCGCTGGTCGAGGTGTGACCTTCAGCGTCGAAGCACGAGCGACGGGCTTGAAGGCAAAGGCTGCCGACTTGGAGGCGCAAGGAAAGCCGGTTGAGGCGCAGGCCGTGCGTGGATTGGCGGCGGTGCTGAGGCAGAAGGGCGGCAACGTCACGATGCGACTTGCCCCTGAAACACTGGGCGATCTGAAGGTCACGATGAAGTTGGACGGTGCCCAGGTGTGGGCGAGCATCGAGGCGACGACCGAGTCGGCACGCCAGTTGCTTGAAGGACAACGGGATTCGCTCCGTGAAGCGCTGGAAGCGCATGGCTTGAAGGTGGAGCGGCTGGAAGTGTCAGCCGTGAAGCAAGAGAGCGGGAGCGAGCCGAGGCGAACAGGCGTGAAGGATCATGCCCAGGCGTCTCAAGAAGGCCTTTCTTCGGGGATGAATAACTCATCCCACGCCGGCGAGGATCGCCGGAGCGAGGAAGGCTGGGGCAGGACGCCCCGCGAGTTTGCGATCGGCGGGAGCGCTCGAGTCGCAGACGAGATGGATGCCGGAGGAGCCGGCGAGATGTTGGTAACGGTGCGCGGAGCGCCCGTGAGAGTGTGGACGGAGCCACAGGGACAGACGATGCGGCTGCGTGTTGACGCGGTCGTGTGACGATTCGCCGCGGTTGCGGCGCGATCGTGTCATGGTGCGAGGGTGACACCTCTGTGCTGTGGTGCGGACGCGAGCGAACGTGTGCGAGTGGTTGGGGTGCGCGGACGCTTCGTTCGCGGGAGGACTTCGCATGGCCACGGTCGACGCACTGAGTGGGACGACATCGAATACGGTGTCGGCGAGCGCGGGCGGGTTGAGCGCCCTGACGAGCGAGGACTTTGCGAAGATCATCTTTGCGGAACTGGGCAAGCAGGACCCGCTCCAGCCGAGCGATACCAAGGCGCTGCTCGAACAAATCTCATCGCTGCGGTCGATCCAGTCCAACATGGACCTGTCGAGCGACTTGCAGTCACTGGTCTCGCAGAATGAGTTCTCGTCGGCGGCGACGCTGATCGGCAAGCAGGTCGCGGGCGTGGACGAGGGCAATGAGCGTGCGTCGGGTGTTGTCAAGTCGGTGCTGCGGACCAGGGATGGCGCGGTCGTGCAACTCGAGAGTGGCGAGCGGCTGAGGGTCTCGAACCTCGATGAGATTGTGAACCAGGCCTCGACGACGAACACAACGGGCAACAACTCAACCGGGAGCGGCACGTGAGCAACGCGGCAGACATGCTCCGCTCACTCGCGGGGACGCACTCGATCGGGCGAACGGGCATGGGCCCGGCGAGCGCGATCTCGAACAGCCAGAACTTGCAGGGGGCCGACTTTGGTGCGCTGCTTGAGCAGGCGCGGAATGGGCAGGTCGAGAGTGGCGCGCCGGTGCGCGTGCCGCAGCATCTGGGCTTGCAGTTGGATCAGAGCCAGAACGAGCGATTGATGAGGGCGATGGACCAGGCCGACGTGCAGGGCGCGGGGCGCGCACTCGTGCTGATGGATGGAATGGCCCTGACGATGGACGTCGGGACTCGGACGGTGACGGGCGTTGTGGATGCGAAGTCGCCGGGCGTGCTCGACGGGATCGACACGGTGGTCGTCGCCTCGCAGGATCCAAGCGCGAAGACGGACGAGACGAAAGACGCCGTGCCCTTCACAGGGTTTGTTGGAATGCCCAAGGCGTCGCCCGGGCTGCAGCCAAATCTGCTCAAGGCGCTTGGGCGTGAGGACGAATCGCAAGCCGTGGCTTGAGTGACGCGTGTGTGCGACCGGGAGGTCGCGAAGTGCGGGCAGGGACGCCCAGGTTCAACAGTCAACGCTCCTGCCTGTGCGGGAGATTCTTCAGGGTGAATATCCATGGCGTCTTTCGCCGCACTTCACACGGGACTGACGGGGCTCAACGCGAACTCGCGGAACCTCGACGTCATCGGCAACAACGTTGCGAACTCGAACACGACGGCGTACAAGTCGTCGCGGCTCAACTTCTCGACGATGTTCTCTCGCACTTTCAGCGCCGGGTCCGCGCCCGAGGAGACGACGGGCGGCACCAATCCGTTCCAGGTCGGCATGGGTGTTCAGGTCTCGGGCACGCAGCGCAATTTCACGAATGGAACCATCTCCGCGACGGGCAACCCCAACGATCTCGCGATCGATGGCGAGGGGTTCTTTGTCGTGAATCGAGGCGACCGCTCGTACTTCACGCGAGCGGGGGACTTCAGGACCGACGGCAATCAGAATCTCGTGACGGCGACTGGCGAGATCCTTCAGGGCTTTGGCGTTGATGACAACTTCCAGATCGTGCCCGGCGCGCTGCAGAACATGCGGATTCCGACGGGCTCGCTCACGATCGCTGAGGCGACGGAGAACGTGCGCTTTCGTGGCAATCTGAATGCGGCGGGCGCGCTGCCGACGACTGGTGCGAGTATCCAGATTCTCGGCGATGCGACGACTGGCCTGCGTGCGGTATCAACGGCGGATCCCGCACCGGGTGCGGGCAATCGACTCGAGACGAACACGCGCCTTGTGGACATCGAAGACCCGATTCTTCCTGGCACTGGGGCGAGGTTGTTCACGGCGGGGCAGTTGGTCGAGATGCGCAACGCCGAGCGCGGTGGGCGCAGTCTCCCGGCGATGTCCCTGAGCGTGACGTCGACGACGACGGTGGCAGATCTCAACGAGTTTCTGTCATTGGCAATGGGCATCAACACGGACGCACCGGCCAACCCGGGCGGAGCGGTGCCCGGTGCGGCGTTGGATCCGGCAACAGGGATCATCACCGTCAACGGGAACGCCGGTTCTATCAACAACCTGGGCATCGACGCTTCGGACCTGCGCATTCTTGATTCGGCCGGGAACCTGGTCAGGCAGCCCTTTGTCACCGATCGGATCGCGGAAGCGGATGGCGAGGGGATTCGTACCGCGTTCATTGCGTACGACTCGCTGGGCAACACGATGGAAGTGAAACTCGGCCTGACCATGGAGTCTCGCAGCAGTCTGGGGACGACGTGGAGGTACTTCGTCGAATCCGACGACAACATGGGCGCGTCGACGCAGATGGGAACAGGGACGCTGAGTTTCGACACGGAAGGGAACTTGCTGACGACGACGCCGATCGAGGTATCGATCGATCGGACTGGCACGGGTGCCAACTCGCCACAGTCGATCACACTGCGATTCTCAGAGGGCGCGGACAAGGTGACGTCGCTTTCGGATTCGGTGAGCAGCGTTCAGACGTCGTTCCGCGATGGAGCGCCGATCGGAACCTTGACAAGTTTCTTGATCAACGCGGACGGAGTCATTTCAGGGAGTTTCGACAACGGCCTCGTTCGCACTCTCGGCCAAGTCGCCATCGCCACCTTCACCAATAACGGCGGTCTCGTTGACAATGGCAACAACCTCTTCACCGTCGGAGCCAACAGTGGCTCGCCCGTGGTGACGACGGCTCGCACCCTGGGTGCGGGGCAGTTCGCCGGAAGTTCTCTTGAACTCTCCAACGTGGACATCGGCGAGGAGTTCATCAAGATGATCCTTTCCTCGACCGGCTATTCGGCGTCGTCGCGGGTGATCAGGACCGCCGACGAGTTGATGCAGCAGTTGATGGTCCTGGGTCGTTGAATCAGGGTTCTGGCCCACAGGGTCATCGCGCACGTTCCAATAATCATGGGCGGCTGGCTGGCCGGTAACGCGCGGCTGGGCGCGGTCGGTGCGGCCTGTTCGTTTGATGCCGGTGGGACAGGTTGCCCTGTTCTGAGGGTCGTTTCACGCGCTGACCAAGTTGGTCGATGGTCGGTGTGCGAGCAGGACTCCACGGAGGGGTGCCCTGCTTTGCAGCGTGGAGAGACCACATGGCCGAGGACAAGAAGAAGGAAGCCCCAGCAGCCGAGGCGGCACCAGCCGAGGGAGCGGCCCCCAAAAAGGGCAAGCCCATGAAGTTGGTGGCGATCGTGGGGGGCGTCATGGTCCTCGAGGCCGTGGCTCTGTTCATGGTATTGGGAGCGACGTCCAGCAAGCCTCAGGGCGCGAACGCCGCCGAACTGCATGGCAAGGACGTCGTCGCGGACGAGCGGACGATTGAGGTGCAACTTCTGGAGGAGGAGTTCCAGACCATGCAGGGGTCGCAGATCTGGATCTGGGACACGAACATCGTTCTGCAGGTCAAGAAGAAGAACGAGACGCATGTGAACCAGGTCTTGGAGGAGCGGGCGGCGGAGATCAGTGAGGCGATCGCCCAGATGTTCCGTCGGGCGTCTCCGAATCAGTTGCGCGAGCCGGGTATGGAGACCCTGAACCGCCAAGTCACGGCGTTCATGGCGAAGTTGCTGGGCAAGGACTCCGAGGGCAAGGAGCGCCTGGAAAAAGTCTTGATCCCGAAGTGTCGCGGGTTCTTCGCGAACTGACCTGGCTGGAGTGGTCGGCAAAGGTTGCGCGATAGTTGGTTGAATCGGCGGAAGCCGCGCGACGTTCTCGGACGTGTGCGCAGAGTCCGCCGTTTTCTATTGGTGGGAGGCTGTTGGGGCCGATCCTCGGATCACACTGCGGTGGAACGCTGAGGATCGGCGCGCCCAGTGGTCAGCGGAAGCGCCGGCAAGGCCGGCAGGTGAGGGCCAGGATGGCCGACGAGACCCCAACCAATCAAGGACAGTCCGCGCCCGACGAGTCGCCTGAGGGCGTCTTGGAGGACGCCGCTCAGCAGGTGGCGGACCTTTCCGCGATGGCGTCCAGTGCCGCGGCCAGTTCGACGGGCAGTGCGGCGGGGGCGGCACCGTTCCCGTTGCCAAAGTTCGGCGGCGAGATCAGTTCCCAAGATGCCCGCACGCTCGATCTCCTAGGCGACGTGAACCTGAACGTGAAGATCGAACTGGGTCGCACGCGGATGCTCGTCGAGGACGTCTTGCGTCTCTCGTCGGGCTCGGTGGTTGAACTAGACAAACTCGCGGGCGACCCGGTAGACATCTACGTGAACGACCGGTTCGTGGCGCGTGGAGAGGTGCTCGTGCTCAACGACAACTTCTGCGTGCGCGTCAACGAGATCGTTCGGCCCATGGTCGAGGCGGATGCGGGGGCGAAAGCCGGTTGATGGGAACGAGTTGAACGAGGCGAGTTCGGCGGAGCCGAACTGAGAGAGGACGTGCGGA
>Ga0209175_10000760_pt1 | contig 17543 bp, 14 predicted proteins | sample JI91814C2DNA_FD_187506 | JGI IMG/M metagenome (GOLD analysis project Ga0209175, IMG submission 187506) | Wastewater effluent complex algal communities from Wisconsin, to seasonally profile nutrient transformation and Carbon sequestration -... | ecosystem: Engineered > WWTP > Effluent > Algae...
ACCGCAAGCAGCCGCTCGCCGAACTGCTCTGCTTTCTTCGCCGCGATCCCCTTCACACGTGACAGCGCTTCCATCGTCGTCGGCCTTCGCGCCGCCAGTTCTTCCAGCGTCGTGTCGTGCAGAATCGTGAAGGGCGGCACGCCACGCTCCGCCGCCAATGCCTTGCGAAAAGCCCGCAGCGCTTCAAACACGCGCTTCTCCGCCGCCGACAGTGTGAGCGACTCCTTCCCATCCGCCCCGCGCGTCCGCCGTCGCTCGTCGTGCACGTTCGCTTCAAACAGGGACACGGGAATCTGATTCTTCAGCACCGCCATCGCCGTCGTGCCCATCATCAACACCGGATACTCGCCCTCGGCCCGCACCAAGTGCCCAAGGTCCACCAACTGATCGATGTATCCGACAATCCTGTTCTTCTCAATCCCGCGCAAGAGCCCAAACGTCGACAACTGATCGTGCCCCTTCTCTCTGATCTTTGCGGTGTCGCTTCCACGCAGGACCTCTGCGACGTGCCCCGCTCCAAACGCTTGCTGGCACCGCGCCACGCACGAGATGATCTTCCGCGCGGTATCGTGCGAATCCGCCACTTCGCGCAACTCGCCCAGACACGCGTCGCATGCCGCACAACCGTTCGGCCCCGGCGGCGGCGTGTACACCTCCCCAAAGTGCCTGCACAGCGCCCCGTGCCGACATTCCTTCGTCGACACCAAGCGGTGCATGTCGTTGAGCATCGCGAACTGGGCCTTCAGGTTCGCATCGCTCGCATCCGACCCCTCGAGCACGCGCTTCCAGCGCGAGACATCGCCAGCCGTATACAGCATCACGCACTCGCTGGGCAATCCATCCCGCCCCGCGCGCCCCGTTTCCTGTTGGTAGTGCTCGATGCTCTTGGGCATCGCCGCATGGATCACGCAGCGCACGTCCGACCGATCAATCCCCATCCCGAACGCCACCGTCGCGCACACGACACGCAGCGTCTCATTCTTGAAATCACGACTGATCTTCGACCGATCCCGCGCATCCATCCCGGCGTGGTACGCCGCAGCATTGACCCGCTTGGCTTGCAAAGCCCCCGCGATCTTCTCCGTGTCTTTGCGGCTGATGCAATACACAATCGCCGCCCGGTCCTCATGCCGCGCCAGCGCCTCCACAATCTGCCCGATCTCATCCACCCGCGGCAGGATCCTGTACGTCAGGTTGGGCCGATCCGCCGAACCGACCGTGATGACGGGATCGCGCAGATGCAACTGGCGCACGATGTCCTCGCGCACGCGTGGCGTCGCCGTCGCGGTGTACGCCCCCATGGGCACGCCGGGCAGCGCTTCACGCAACTCCGCCAATCGTCGATACTCGGGGCGAAAGTCATGTCCCCACTGGCTGATGCAGTGGGCCTCATCAATCGCGATCGCGCCGATGCGCTGCTTCACGACCCACGCCATGAACCCCGGCGTGAGCAGCCGTTCGGGCGCGACGAGCAGCACTCGCAACTCCCCCGACGCCATTCCGTCCCGCAGTTCCGCGGATTCCTTGGTGGAGAGATTCCCGTGCGCCGCCGCCGCCGGCACGCCCGCCATCTTTAGCCCCGCCACCTGGTCCTGCATCAGCGAGATCAGCGGCGACACCACCAGCGTGAGCGTTCCCGTCACAAGCGGAGGCACCTGATAGCACAACGACTTTCCGCCACCCGTCGCCAACACCGTCAACGAATCCCGCTTGGCAAGCGTCGCGCGGATCGAGTCCGCCTGCAACGGTCGCAGCGCCTCAAATCCCCAGTAGCGGCGCAGGACACCTGCGATCGCGCTCTCGATCGAGACGTCAACCATGACGGGGCGCGAAGGCGCGTGGGCGGTGTGGGCAATCCGTTGCACTCGGGGCGATGGTATCGCCGGCCGCCCGCGCGTGCTTCAACCGTCAGAACCCGGCCTTGCCCTTCGCGACCATCTTTCCGTCCGCGAATGTCGCCGTGATCTCTTTGGTCCCGTCCGTCCACACATAAGTGACCTGGCTGTTCTGGCTCGCCCCACCCGCGATGCCAGACGCGGAAATGCCGACGCCGCCGACGTCCTGCTTCTTCCCCTTGCCCATGATCTTCTCGACTTCGACCTGGGACATGCCCGTGTTGATCTTGTCGAACTTGTCGGAGAACTTCGTGGACGTCCCCTGCTCGCACGCGGCGAGGAACAGGCACAACGCCGCAACAACAACAGTGGACGCACGCTTCATGACAAGTTCTCCGGGGTGGCAATCTGGGTGGCACGACGCTCCGCGACGTGTCTTCCTTTCCCGCTCTCATCCTATCAGACTCTCGCCCATCCCACAACACAACTCCTCACCCAACAATCGCCCCCGCAAACCCCACAATCGCCCCTCGCAACACCTCAATTGCCTTTTCAAACTCCCCCAGATCGATGTGCTCGTCGGGGGTGTGGTCCAGCGACGAATCCCCCGGGCCATACGCCACGACCGGGCACTTCCAGCCCGTCTTGGTCGCGCCCACCACGTTCATGTCGCTGGTGCCAGTCTTCAAGACAAACCCCGGCCTGCCTCCTTGAGCACGGATGCCCATCGTGAGCGCCCGCGCCAACGCACTTGTTCGGCTCGCCACGATCGCTTCCTCGGCTCCGGAAAACTCCAACACCGCCTCGCCGCAGTGACGCCGACATCGTTCCTCAACCGCCTCAGGATGCACATCCGACGGCAGGCGAAACGCAACCACGCCCTCGCACCGCTCGACCAACCCATCACTCACCGTCGTCATCCCGCGAATCGTCGCCTGCACCTGTTGGAAAGGCCCGACTCGCCCCGCGTTCGTTGCGAGCACAAAGTCCAGCACGTCCTGCCACCATCGATGGAACGAATCCGCCGCAGACAACGCAGGCCCAGCCGTATGCGACATCGATCGCTCAACAGCGTACCGAACGACCAGCCGCCCCTTGTATCCGATCGTCACGCTGTCCCAGCGACTTGGCTCGCCAATCACGCAAGCCTCCGGCGTATACCGCGACACCACCGCCCGCACTCCCTTGCTCGTCGCAATCTCCTCTTCTACCGCGCCGATCACCACCACACGCACGCCCGCGGGCAACTGCTCCCTCACCGCCGCCGCCACCACAAGGAACGTCGCGAGGGGCCCTTTCGCATCCACAGTGCCACGCCCGTAAAGGAGGTCGCCAACCTGCCGAACCTCCACCACGCCCGGCACGACATCCATGTGCCCCAGCAACACGATGTCCTTCACGCCTTCAGCCGTCCGCAGCGGTTCACCACTCGTCGCTGCCACGAAGTTCCCTGCCCCATCAATCCCAGCCGAAAGCCCCATCTCCCGCGCCCGCCCGACGAGATACGCCGCAAGCCGCCCCTCATCACCCGACAGACTCGGCGTCTCCACCATCTCGCGCAGTAACACACGCGCGCTCACGGGCGAGTTCTCTTCGATTCCCCTCCAGGAGTCTGGAGGGGGTGCCGCTTCCGAGCGGCGGGGAAGGTTCTTCTCTTCCGTCGGCGCTCCCGCCGAACCCGGCACCCGAAACACTCGTCCTTCACTCACGAGAACACCGTCCCAACTCCCGCAAGCGCTCGGCTCAGGGGCCGCTCCACCCGCGCATCTCCGATCACCACGCGCTTCACGCCGCCATTGAGCGCCTCTTCCGCACCCATCACCTTCTTCTTCATGCGCCCCTGCGCAATCTCCGCCGCCTCCGCGATTCCCTGGCGAGACACGCTCGCGACCAGACTCGTCTCATCCGGATACGCCCGCAGCAACCCCGCGACATTCGACAGCAAGAGAAGCGACTCCGCGCCAAGCGCCGCCGCCGTCTGCGCCGCCGCCCGGTCCGCATCCACATTGATCGGCTCAGAATCCACGCTGATCGCGGGCGGCGAAACCACCGGCACAAACCCACCCGCAATCAAGGACCTCAGCAATCCCACATTCACCGTCTCCACCGTCCCCGTGAAATCATCGCGGATGATCACCGTCCGCCCATCCTCCACCGCACGAATCGCGGGCTTTCGCGTCCCTTCCCACGTCCGTCCATCCATCCCCGACAAACCCACCGCGTTCACGCCCAACTTCTGGAGGCCTTCCACCAGCCGCTGATTCATGACGCCGCGGCACGCCATCTGAAAAATCTCGAGCGTCCGCCGATCCGTCCGCCGACTCGTGTGCCCCGAGGGCGACATGATGAACTTCGCCGGATGCCCAAGTTGCTCCGACAATGCGTTGGTCGCCTCAGACCCGCCATGCACGATCACCAGCCGCTCCCCGCGCGCGACAATCTCCGCCGCATCCCTGCACACGGCATGTAAGTCCACACCCTGCGACCCGCCAATCTTCGCGACGATCATCACAACTCCAATCAGAGGCTCGGGCGCAAGCCCGAGCGCGCTTCGTGCCGTGCAACGCATTCACAAACGAGAGGCAAAGGAGTGGCGGCGCGTGTCTTCACCGCCACCCCGGGGAGAGAGAACTCCGTCAAATCGGGTGCAAACCCGAAAAAGTCAAACCAGTCGTCTCGGGCCAATCCATCATCAGGTTCAGGCACTGCACCGCCGAGCCGGCCGCACCCTTCATGAGGTTGTCAATCGCCGACATCACCACCACGCGCTTCCCGCCATCCTCCACCGCGAATCCAACATCCGCGTAGTTCGTCCCCGCCAGAATCTTCGGCTCCGGGAACCGATACACACCCACGCGGTCCTTCACCAGCCGCACGAAAGGCTCCTTCCCATACGCCTCGCGGTACACCTTCCACAGTTCCTTCTCATCCAAAGGCCGCTTCGGGAACACGTGCGCCGTGCACAAGACGCCACGCACCAGTTCCACCGACGTGATCGACACATGCAGGTCAAACGTGCCCCCACCCTGTCCTAGATCGTTCATTAACTCCTGCTCGACTTCCGCCGCATGCCGATGCCCCGCCGGTGCATACGACCGCACCGCGCCCGCGCGCTCCGGGTGATGGCTCCCCGGGCTCACCGCGTTCCCCGCCTCGCTGCTGCCCACCTTGATGTCGCAAATCGCCCGCTCGATCAACCCCGCCTTCGCCAGCGGCAACAGCGCCATGTTCATCGCCGTCGCGTTGCAGCCGACGCCACTCGCCAACTTCGCGCCACGCAACTGATTCCGCCGCAACTCGGGCAAGCCATACACGAAACGGTCCAGCCACGCCGGTGCCGGGTGCGCTTCCTCGTACCACTTCTGGTAACTCGCGCGATCCCGCAAACGAAAGTCCGCCGACAAATCCACGATCCGCGGTGCCAACGCCGTGTACTTCTCGATCTGCTTGCTCGCCTCACCATGCGGCAGGCACAGGAAAATGGCATCGCACGCCTGCAACTCATCAGGCCGCACAAACTGCAGCGACGTCCGCCCGCGCAGGTTCGGATGGATCGAGTGCACGAACACCCCCGCCTGCTGGCGGCTCGTCACCTGCGCCACTTCCACATGCGGATGGTCCAACAGCAAGCGAAGCACCTCGCCCCCGCCATACCCCGATCCGCCGACGATCGACACGCGAGCCCGCGAGGCCACGCCGCGAGCACTTCCTGAAGCAGCGGGGGACTCGCTCATCGCGACACACCCCCCGCAATCGCCTCACGCGTCGCCGCCTTCGCCGTCTCCACCACAAAGTCAATGATCCGCCCCGGGATATTCACGCCCGTCGGCTCGATGCTGTTGCGGAACTCCATCGTGTGGTTGATCTCCGACACGAGCAGCCCGCGCTCCGGACACTCAAGCAGGTCAATCGCCAAGATCCCGCCACCCACCGCCCGCGACGCACGACGGCACAACTCCTGCGTCTCTCCATCCACCCCATACACGCTCGCCTTCCCGCCCCGCGCCGTGTTTGTGATCCAGTGCTCGCTTGCTCGCGCGATCCCGCACAGCGCCTCATCACCCGCCATGAACACGCGCAGGTCGCGCATCGGCTTGTTCACGTACTCCTGCACATAGAACACCGAGTGCGACACCGAGCCCAAGGTCGCCTTGTGCTCCAGGATCGCCTCCGCCGCGTCGCGATCGTTCACGCGAGCGAGCAACCTTCCCCAGGAGCCGACCGTGGGCTTCAGCACGCACGGGTACCCCATCTCTTCAATCGCCCCGAGCGCACTCTCCACGCCCACCGCCACCATCGTCCGTGGCGTCGCGACATTGTCCCGCGCAAGCGCCAGGCTCGTCGCCAACTTGTCGCTGCACGCATCGATCACCGCGGACCGGTTCACGCATGGCACACCAAATCGCTCGAAGATTCGGATCGCCGTCGTCGCTTGCGTCTGGCTCAGGCACCGATCCAGAATCACGTCGAACCGATCGAATCCGCGTGCATCGTGGATGTCCCACGTTGCCGTCTCGGCATCAATCAACTCATACGCGATCCCGCGCCGCTCGATCTCCTCGATCAAGAGCCGCTCTTCCACACGCACGCGAGAATGCAACAGTCCCAGCAACATCCACAAACTCCTTCAACGCTCTTCTCTTCTTCCCTCTTCTCTTCCCGATGCCCAATGCCTGATGCCTTCCTCACTCCCCCCAATCCTCCCTCACCTCCGGTGCCACCTCGAGCGTCAGCGGCACCACGCTCGTCACTTCCAACTCCGCCGAACACTGCGAGCACCGGCACACCTCGCCCGCGATCGGCCGCCGAGCAAACGAAACCTCCGCCGCACACTCAGGACACGCCGCACTCATCACTGCCGTTTCCATTCCAAATCTCCTTCTGTCACTGGTTCTGTCACACGTTCAAAGACACGTTTCAAACTGGACCAAAAACACAACCGCCGGCCTCAGGGGACCGGCGGACTTCAGCGTTCGAGTTGTACCTGTTCGTCAGGCCAATCGAGTGCGGAAGACAACCGGGCCCCGGGGGCCTTTGCCTTTCTGCACTTTGGCTTTCGACGCGAGCGACACCACGCCCAGCACGTTCGTGCAGGCGGCGGCGTTCAACTTGGGCTCGCGGTTCTTCATGGGATCGATCTAAACCTATCCGACCACCCTTCCTAAGTCAACTCGGCCATTTTCGCCTTCAACCTTGAGCCAATCTCCCCGAAATCACGCCACTTCTCGTCCGAGACGAACCAGTTGCCGCACACGTCGAGTAGACTCGAAGCCGACGCTTCTTCGCGTCTGTCCCCGTATTTGAGGGAGGAACCCATGCCCAACATCGCCCCAAACCAATCAACCACCCCCTCTATCTCCTTCTTTGGCGCCGCCGGCGAAGTCACAGGCTCCTGCTACATCGTCACCCAGGGCAAGACCCGCGTCATGGTGGACATGGGCATGCACCAGGGTGAGAAGGAAGCGGACGAACACAACCGCCGCCTTCCCGATGGCGACCTCTCCACGCTCGACGCCGTCGTCCTCACCCACGCCCACCTCGACCACTGTGGCCGTCTCCCGCTGCTCATCAAGGCTGGCTACAAAGGCCCGATCTTCTGCACGCCCGCGACCGCCGAAGTCACCGGCATCATCCTGCGCGACGCCGCGTTCCTCCAAAAGGAAGACTGCGACCGCTACAACCGCAAACTCCGCCAGGGGCAAGAGCCTTGCGAAGAGCCGCTGTACGACGACGCCGATGTCGATCTCACACTGCGCCTGCTGCGCCCGCTGCCATACTCCACCCCCAAGACCATCGCGCCCAACATCGAGATCGAGTTCGCCGACGCGGGGCACATCCTCGGTGCCGCCAGCGTGCGCATGACTCTCGCATCCCAAGACCGCCCGCGCACGATCCTCTTCTCGGGCGATGTGGGCGCCACCGGTTCGCCCATCCTCCGCGATCCATCCCTTCCGTCCCATGGCGACATCGACGCCGTCATCCTCGAATCAACCTATGGCGACCGCGACCACCGCCCCCTCGGAGAGACCAAGGCCGAGTTCCTCGACATCCTCAAGGACGTCCAAGCGAAACGAGCGCGCGTCCTCATCCCCGCCTTCGCCGTGGGCCGCACGCAGGACATCGTCTTCCACATCGGTGAGTTCTTCCGCAATGGCCAACTCAAGCGCATGCCCATCATCGTCGACTCGCCCATGGCATCGTCGGTCTCCACTCTCTACACCAAGCACAAAGACGTCTACGACGAACGCGCCAAAGAACTCCTCGCCGACGGCATGAAGCCCCTCGCCTACGAAGGCCTCTCCTACACACGCTCCCCAGATGAATCCAAGTTGCTCAACGACCGCGAAGGTCCCCTCGTCATCATCTCCGCCAGCGGCATGGCCACCGGCGGGCGCATCATGCACCATCTCGTCCGAGGCCTCCCAGACCCCAACACCCACGTCGTCATCGTCGGCTTCCAAGGGCACGGCACCCTCGGCCGCCGCCTCGTCGACCGCGCCGAAACCGTCCGCATCTACGGCATGGAGATCAACGTCAACGCCAAGGTCCACACCCTCGGCGGCTTCTCCGCCCACGCGGGGCAGACCGGCCTCCTCAACTGGGCCAAACCACTCGCCAGCGCCAGCAAGAAGCCACATTTCTACCTCACCCACGGCGAAGACCACCCGCGCAGCGTCCTCGCGAATCTCCTCCGCGAACGCTTCAATGTCAAAGTCGATCTGCCGTATTACGCGGACACGGTGACGTTGCATTGAGACTTCTTCAGAGTCTTCATTGCCACATCCGCACGGCGAAGCCGTGGAGGTGAGTAGCCGTGGGTCGCCGCGCAGCGGCACCCACGGAAAGTCGTTCATCTATCGAGTTGCACCGCGCAGCGGTGCGGGTAAACAGGTGCGGATCAGGCCAAGAGCCTTCTTACCCCCGCGCACCCGCCCCGACCGTGATCTTCACCGGCACAAACGTCGGCTTCACGCGCCGCTCGAACTCTTCCCAGTACTTGTTCATGATCGTCCGGATCGCCCAGTTGTTGCCGTCGGCAAGGCCGCAGATAGTGGTGCCGGGCATCGAGCCCATGCTCGTCGCGATCTCGAGCGCGAGGTCGAGGTCCCGCGTCTTCGCGTTCCCACCCTCGATGCGCGTCATCAACTGGTACAGCCACCCCGACCCCTCACGGCACGGCGTGCACTGCCCGCAACTCTCGTGCTTGAAGAACCGCGCGATGTTCCGCGCCACCGCCACCATGTCCGTGTCCTCGTCGAAGACGGTGGGGCAGGCGGTGCCAAGCCCCAGCACGTTGTACTTGCGGCCGATGTCGAAATCGAGTTCCGCCTCGTACTGATCCGGGCCCAGGATCCCCATCGAGATCCCGCCCGCGATCGCGCCCTTGAACTTCTTCCCGCCACGCATCCCCTGGCAGTAGTCCTTGCTCTCTACCAGCGTCTTGAGCGGAATGCCAAGGTCGCACTCGAACACGCCGGGGCGATTCACATGCCCCGACACACCCATGAGTTTCGTGCCATACGACGGCTGCCCGTTCGGCAAGGACGACACCGTCCCCTGCTTCATGAACCAGTCCGCGCCAAACTCCACGATGCTCGGCAGGTGCGCCAGCGTTTCGACGTTGTTGATGATCGTCGGCTTGCCAAACAACCCCTTGATCGCCGGGAAAGGCGGCTTGATGCGGGGCCACCCGCGCTTGCCCTCGAGTGCTTCGAGCAAACCAGTTTCCTCGCCACAGATATACGCGCCCGCGCCGCGGTGCACATGGCACTCAACCGCAAACGACCCGCCGCGCCCCGTCGCCGCACCCTTCATCAAGCCCTGCTTGCCGAAGACGCCATGGGCATACGCCTCCTTGATGGCTTCCTCGAGCACGTGCGCCTGGTGGTGGTACTCGCCGCGAATGAAGATGAACGCCGTCTTGATGCGGCAGGCATAGCAGCAAATCGCAATCCCCTCCAAGAGGAGATGCGGATCAAAGTCCATCAGCAACCGATCCTTGAACGTGCCCGGCTCCGACTCGTCGGCATTGATCGCCAGGTACCGCTGCCCCGGGTCCGCCTCATTTCCATTGGCGTCCACCGCCAACTTGGGGAGGAACGTCCACTTGAGCCCGGTCGGGAAACCCGCCCCGCCCCGCCCGCGCAGGGTGGATTTCTTGACCTCGTCAGTCACGGCATCGGGCTTCATCGCCAGAGCCTTCTGCAGGCCGACGTACCCGCCGGTCTTGAGGTACTCGTCGATCTTCACGACATGCCTCTTGGCCGGGTCGGCCCAGGGCCAGGTCGGGATGCGCTTGGTCAGGATGGGGAAGTCTGTCTTGGGGGTCCACGCCATAGGACGCCACTGTAGGGTCGCAGGAACAAGGTTTGGAACGGCGCCAACCGCCTCTTCGATCCCCCTCCAGGCCCATGGAGGGGGTGCCGCTTCCGAGCGGCGTGGGAGGATCGACCTCTCTGCTTCGAGCGTCACCGCCTCTGTTCGCCCGCCCTCACCGACCCCTTCCGCACCACCCACATTGCAGGCCGAATCGGTCCAGACAGCAGTTTGTTCCCCTCGCGCTGCCGTGCGAGAAACGCCTCGATCGTGCGGCTCAACTTCGGCTCGCGTTTCGCTAACCTCTGCGCATTGCGATCAATCGTGTGGTACAGGTCGCGATTGAGTTCCCGCACCGCTCGCCGCGTCGGCACGATCTCCTCGACCACCTCATCCCCATACCCCTCAAACACCGCTCGGCTTTCCCGCAGCGTCGGCACGCTCAGGTAAAGCTCGCGCATCGGATCGCGCTTCTTCCCTCGCTCGCTTGCTCGCTGGCTCGCTCGTCCCCTCATCTCTTCCCGAAACGCATCATCAACCACATACACCCCGCCCGGCTTCACAAACCGCCGCAGCAGTGGTGCGGCCTTCTCGACCCCAAACAACCCCAGCATCATCGCGACGTCCCACGTGGGCGAGGGTTTCACATCGCGCACGGCCCCAACTCTGAACATGCAGCGCACCCCCCGTTTCTTTGCCAGTGTCCGCGCTGCCCTCACGAACTCGGGGCACGCATCAACCCCCGTCACCCGCAGCCGACGCCCCAGCGCAACCGCCACCCCACCCTTCCCACACGCAAGGTCGATCGCGCACGCGCCCGAGGGAATCCCTGTCAACGCTCGCGCGACCATCGCGGGATCACTGCCCAGAGAGTCCAGCCCATCGAACAGTGCACCCACAAAGGGGAGCAGCGACACCGGAAGATCGAGCGACCGGGCGACACTGGCGGGACTGGGAGTTTTCTTTGGAGGCATCGCGCATCTTTGGCGCGATTCAATGCCTTGCGGGGTTGGGGGCTTTCAGCCCCCAACAACACTCTTCTTCCGGGGTTCCGGAGAACATGTGAGGGGTTGGAAGCCCCTCGCCCCGCGAGACCAATGATCTCAACTGCCACCTTGGCAGCCTCGGTCGTGCTTCCTCCCCACACCCCTCTGCTTCTTCCCGTTTCTCAGGTCACAGTTCCCTATTCCCCGTTCCCAACGCAAATCAGCGTCTGGCACACCTCTTGCAACCTACGGTGAGTCAGCATTTCGATAGGGAGCATCACATGGCATCCAAAATCATCGGCATCGACCTCGGCACCACCAACTCATGCGTCGCCGTGATGGAAGGAGGACAGCCCAAGGTCCTCATCAACAGCACCGGCAACCGCATCACCCCCTCCGTCGTCGGCTTCACCGACAAGGGCGAACGCCTGGTCGGCCAACCCGCCAAGCACCAGCAGGTCACCAACCCCAAGAACACCGTCTACTCCGTGAAGCGCTTCATGGGGCGTCGCCACACCGAAGTCGTCAGCGAAGAGAAACTCGTCCCCTACACCGTCAAGGGCGGGGCCGAGGAGTTCGTGAAGGTCGGCGTCAACCAGGGCGAGTTCACGCCCCAGCAGATCTCCGCGTTCATCCTGCAGGACCTCAAGAAGACCGCCGAGGACTACCTCGGTGAAAAGGTCGATCGCGCCGTCATCACCGTCCCCGCCTACTTCAACGACGCCCAGCGTCAGGCCACCAAGGACGCGGGCGAGATCGCGGGCCTCAAGGTCGAGCGCATCATCAACGAGCCCACGGCCGCCGCCCTCGCCTACGGCCTCGAAAAAAAGAAGAACGAGAAGATCGCCGTCTTCGACCTTGGCGGCGGCACCTTTGACGTGTCGATCCTCGACGTCGGCGACGGCGTCTTCGAAGTCCTCAGCACCAACGGCGACACGCACCTCGGCGGCGACGACTGGGACCAGAAACTCATCGACTTCATCGCCGAGGAGTTCAGGAAGAAGGAAGGCATCGACATCCGCAAGGACGCGATGGCCCTCCAGCGCCTCAAGGAAGCCGCCGAGAAGACCAAGATCGAACTCTCGACCTCGCAGGAATCAACGGTGAACCTGCCGTTTATCACCGCCGACGCCAGCGGCCCCAAGCACCTGCAGGTCTCCATTACCCGCGCAAAGTTCGAGGCACTCACCGGCGACCTCTTCGAGCGGCTCAAGGCCCCGTGCCTCCAGGCGATCAAGGACGCGAAGATCGACGCGAGCAAGATCGATGAGGTGGTCCTCGTCGGCGGCTCGACGCGCATGCCCAAGGCCGCCCAGATCGCTAAGGAGATCTTCGGCAAGGAACCCAATCGCTCCGTCAATCCCGACGAGGTCGTCGCCATCGGCGCGGCCATCCAGGGCGGCGTCCTCATGGGCGAGGTCAAAGACGTCCTCCTCCTCGACGTCACGCCACTCAGCCTGGGTGTCGAGACCCTCGGCGGCGTCATGACCAAACTCATCGAGAAGAACACGACCATCCCCACGAGCAAGAAGGAAACCTTCTCGACCGCGGCGGACAGCCAGACGAGCGTCATGATCCACGTCCTCCAGGGCGAACGCGAGTTCGCCAAGGACAACCGCACGCTCGGCCAGTTCGAACTCACCGGCATTCCGCCCGCGCCCCGCGGCACGCCGCAGATCGAGGTCGAGTTCGCCATCGACGCCAACGGCATCTTGACCGTCGTCGCCACCGATAAGGCCAGCAGCAAGAAGGCCGACATCAAGATCACCAACAGCGGCGGCATCGACAAGTCCGAGATCGAGCGCATGAAACGCGATGCCGAGGCCCACGCCGCAGAGGACAAGGCCCGCCGCGAAACCGTGGACCTCAAGAACCGCGGCGACGCGCAGGTCATCCAGATCCGCAAGGCCCTCGAAGAGCACGGCGGCAAGGTCAGCCCCGAGATCCGTGGCAAGGTCGAGAGCGCCCTCTCCAACCTCGAAGGCAAACTCAAGACCGACGACAAGGCCGCGATCCAGGCCGCCATCAGCGAACTGGATAAGGCGAGCATGGAACTCGGGAAGGTGATGTACGAGGCCGCGGGTGCAGGTGCCGCAGGCGCAGCCCCCGGCGGCGCGGCCGGCGACGCTGGTGGCGGGGGCGGCGCGAAGAAGGACGACGTCATCGATGCCGAGTTCAAGGTGAAGGACGAGAAGTAAGCAAAGGCTGCTCGGCTCGCATCGCCTGAAGTGAAACGTACTTCGAAAGCCCCGACCTCGGTCGGGGCTGTTTGTTTCTACGATGCACCATGTCCTACACCCGCCCGGCCGATCTTCCACCCCCCCTCGCCCACGACGCGTCCGTGCGCCCGCTGCACGTCCATCTCCACGGCAAACTCTGCGATCCCGCCGCGCTCTCCGGCGGCGTGGTCATCGTCATCGATGCTCTTCGTGCCAGCGTCACGATTACCCAGGCCCTCGCCAGCGGCGCGACGCGCATCATCCCAGCACTCAGCGTCGAAGACGCCAAGGCCGCAGCCCCACGCCACCTCGGCGCCCTCCTCGGCGGCGAACGCGGCGGCGTCCTCATCCCCGGCTTTGATCTCGACAACTCGCCCCTCTCCTACACACGTGAGCGCGTTGCGGGCAAGACCATCATCTTCACCACGTCCAACGGCACCGCCGCACTCCTGCACGCCAAGAACGCCGCAGAAATCCTCGTTGGTTCCTTCGCCAACGTCTCCGCGATTTGCCAGCGCGTCGCGAACGACCCACGCCCAGTCCACATCCTCTGCGCCGGCACGCGCGATGAGATCAGTCTGGACGACATCCTCCCAGCGGGCGCGATGGTCGATCAACTGCTCGTCGCCGGACGAAAACTCATCTCCGACGACTCGGGCCGACTCGCCCACGCGGCGTTCCAGCACGCCAAGTCCATCGGCCTGCGCGAAGCAATGCGCTCCTCCCGCGGCGGCCGCCCCCTCGTCACCATGGGCCTCGGCGCCGACGTCGACTTCTGCAGCACGCCCGACACGCTCCCGATCGTTCCGAGATTCGATGTCGCGAAGGGCGATATCACAGCCTGATTTCCGCAGTTGTGCCTGCATCTACGATCAACGCTGAACACGCAACCACTTCGCCACCCCGCGCAGCGCCATTCCCCGATGGCTCAGCCGGTTCTTCTCGTCGGGCGAGAGTTCTGCACCAGCCCTCTTGAACCCATCCGCCGCCACCAGAAACAGCGGGTCGTACCCAAACCCATTCGCCCCACGCGGCACATCCCCCGGCAATCCAATTCGCCCCTCGAACGTGCCGCGTGAACAGTGCAGGACCTTGCCCCTGTCCGCCACCACCATCACACACACAAACCGCGCCGTCCGCTTTTCCGCCGCTACTCCCTCCAACTCGCGCAACACCCGCTCGTTGTTCTTCACATCGCGCTCAGCACGCGACATCCCAACCTCGCGGCCGTCCGTGCAGTAGTGCGACGAGATCACGCCGGGCCTTCCACCCAACGCATCAACCTCCAGCCCCGAATCATCCGCAAGGCACAATCGCCCGGTCTGCTCCGCGTACGACAACGCCTTGATCGTCGCGTTCTGCTCGAACGTCGTGCCGATCTCTTCGGGCTCCTTCAGGACCAAGCCCGACTTCTCGCGCACCACATCATCGAGCCCCAGCACGCGCAATCCATCCACGCCATCGAGCACGGCCCGGATCTCCTCGACCTTGTGCGGATTGGATGTCGCGACCACCAGTTCGAGCATGGGGCAACATAGGCACGTCGCAGCCGTTCTGCCCCTCCAACAATCCGCCCATGCCCAGCCGTGAACTGTCCGCCAGCGCCGCAGCCGACGCCATTGCTTCCGCCACCTTCCCAAAGGCCCTCGTCGGCTTCGATGGCTTCATCGACTCCATCGTCCACATGGTCGATCGCCGCGACGACATGTCCCCCAACGGCTATCAGCGCCTGCAGACCATCCCCGCGTTCGCCCAGCGCTGCGCCGCCGCCGCCGGACGAAGCACCAACATCGAGCAAGTCCTCCTGCAAGACCGCTTCGGCGGCAACGGCCCCCTCCTCGCCGGTGCCTTCGCACGCCTGGGCCTCAACACCACCTTCATTGGCGCCATCGCCGACCCCGGTAATCCCAAGCACATCCACCCCGTCTTCCGCGAGTTTGCATCGTGGTGCGAGAAGGCCATCGCCATCGCCCCACCCTCCAGCACCCTCTGCGCCGAGTTTGACGATGGCAAGTTGATGTTCAACGAAACGTCAGCCGTGCAGCAGGTCACGTGGGATCGCCTCGTCGAGGTCGTCGGCCTCGATCAACTCATTGCGCTCGTACAGGCCTCGCCGCTTGTTGGCATGAACAACTGGTCGCTGTTGGGGGGCATTCCCGGGATCTGGCGTGGCCTCATCAAGCACGTACTCCCCAAAGTGACTGGCACACGCCGCATATTCATCGACCTCTCCGACCCTGCCAAGCGCACCGACGCTGACATCACAAGTGCCATGTGCCTCCTGGGCGACCTCGCCAAGACCAGGGGCACCTCGCTGACGTTGGGCCTCAATCTCGCCGAGGCTGAGCGCGTCGCGAGAGCCGTGGGCCTGCGCGTGCCAAGACTTCTCCCGGATGTCTTCGCCGACGACCTGCCCAACGTCGCTTCGCAACTGCGGGCGATGTTGCATGTGGACACGGTCGTCATCCACCCACGCGAGGGTGCCGCCGCCGCCACGCGTGAGCACGCCGCGTGGTTCGACGGCCCTTCGACCACCACGCCCCGCCTGTCGACCGGCGCGGGTGACCACTTCAACGCCGGCTTCGCCCTGGCGCAGGCACTTTCACTCCCGCTCGAACAATGCCTCGCCACCGGCACCGCCACCAGCGGCGTCTACGTCCGCGACGCCGCCAGCCCGACCCGCGAGCGACTGGTTTCCTTCCTCCGGGCCCTCCCCGAGCCGGAACTGGAGTAGTCCCAACGCCTAGAGTCCACCCCATGTCCCACGATTGCCTCACGAAACTCGGTCTGGACGCACACCCCCGTGTCTTGCTGGGCGAGCACGCCGCAGTCGAGGGGGACCCCCTCATCAGCGTCGTCCGCAACCCAACCACGGGTCGGCCTTTCGCCGCCGTCAAACTCGACGACGAACGCTCCTACGAGAAGGTCCTGACCACCAGCGTCGACGCGTTCAAGAAATGGCGCGACGTTCCCGCCCCGCAGCGTGGGCAGATCGTCCGCGCTATCGGCGAGGAGTTCCGCACGCACAAGGACGCGCTGGGCGAACTCGTCAGCCTCGAGGTCGGCAAGATCCGCCAAGAAGGTCTGGGCGAGGTCCAGGAAACCATCGACATCGCCGACTTCGCCGTGGGCCTCTCTCGCCAGATGTACGGCCTCACCATGCCCAGCGAGCGCCCCAAACACCGCATGTTCGAGCAGTGGCTCCCGCTCGGTCCCATCGGCGTCATCAGCGCGTTCAACTTCCCCAACGCCGTCTGGGCGTGGAACGCAATGCTCGCCGCCGTCTGTGGCGACACGGTCATCTGGAAGCCCAGCCTCTTCGCGCCGCTGACCGCCCTCGCCAGCAACGCGATCGCGGACAAAGTCGCGACCGCGATGGGCCACCCGGGCGTCTTCCAGGTGGTCATGGGCAGCGACCAACTCATCGGCGAGCGCTTCATCGCCGACAAACGACTCCCGCTCATCAGCGCGACGGGTTCCAGCCGCATGGGCAAGCGCGTCGGCCAGGTCGTCGCGCAGCGCTTCGGCCGCTGCCTGCTCGAACTGGGCGGCAACAACGCCGTCATCGTCAATCGCGATGCGGACCTCAATCTCGCCCTCAAGGCCGTGGTCTTCGCCGCCGTCGGCACCGCCGGCCAACGCTGCACGACCACTCGTCGCCTGATCCTGCACGAGGACATCGCCGACGCCTTCCTCATCAAACTCGTCAACGCCTACCGCACGATCCGCTTGGGCGACCCCCTCGCCGACGGCACGCTCGTCGGGCCATTGATCTCCGCGCGGGCCGTCGAGCAGTTCCACCATGCTCTTCGCGAGGCCAAGGCCCAGGGCGGCCAGGTCATCGTCGGCGGCAACGCCACCAAGCCCAACGGCCTCGATGGCTTCTTCGTCGAGCCCACCATCGTCCGCGTCCCCAAGAGCAACCAACTCCCCATCGCGGTAGATGAGACGTTCGCGCCCATCCTCTACGTCTTCACCTTCCGCGACCTCGACCAAGCAATCGCGATGAACAACGACGTGCCCCAGGGCCTCTCCTCCGCCATCTTCACCGACAGCGTCCGCGCGAGCGACGCGTTCCTCTCCCCCGCAGGCAGCGGCAGCGATTGCGGCATCGCCAACGTCAACATCGGCACCAGCGGCGCCGAAATCGGCGGCGCGTTCGGCGGCGAGAAAGAAACCGGCGGCGG
>Ga0209175_10000764_pt1 | contig 17502 bp, 19 predicted proteins | sample JI91814C2DNA_FD_187506 | JGI IMG/M metagenome (GOLD analysis project Ga0209175, IMG submission 187506) | Wastewater effluent complex algal communities from Wisconsin, to seasonally profile nutrient transformation and Carbon sequestration -... | ecosystem: Engineered > WWTP > Effluent > Algae...
CAGCGTTAGTTCGGTTTCGGTGACGGCCGCGTTGCCCGTGCGGTCGTGGAACAGGAAGCCGCTGCCGTTGCTGGAAAAGACAAAGGGAATGTCGAGGGTTTCGGCGTAGTCGAGGCCTTGCTGCATGCCGGCGCCGAGACCATGCGTAAGGTCCTTCGCCTCTATCAGGGCAATCGGCTGATTGGGCTTGTAGTACAGCACGTAGTCAGCCCGTTTGCCCTTGCCCCGGCTGTGCAGCTTGCCGCGAACGATGATGCGGCCCTTGGTGAAACTGACTTCCTCGCGGATCTGGGTTTGCAGGTTCCAGCCGGCGGATATCAGGGCTGGGGTGATGAATTTGCTGCAAACGTCGCGTTCGGAAAGCTTGGACATGGCTGCTTGTTCGGGCTGCAGGAGACAGCGGGCATGATAAGGGAATTGAATGCGCGAAGAGAGGCCGAAGCAAGGCATCCGTTATATTGAGAGCAGCATATTGTCACTGGGGACTCAAGAAGTCCGCACTCCTCCCACCAGCAACGCCCCCCCCCACAACACGAGGCAAAGCCGACCTTTCAGGCGTCATTATTCCTGCTTATCCATCAACAACGCAGCCCCCAAACGCTCTGATGTCTGACCGAGACGGTCAGCTCATCCACCCCGCCATCAAGGAGCGCAGAGCAGGATACGCTCCAGCGAGGCCGGCTCCGCCGAGCAGGGCCACGACCAGCACGATGCGAACGTCGCGAGACATCAACGCGAAGAGGCGGTGACGATCGTTCTTGAAGCACTCATAGGGGTTGCGTCCGCGCGACATCACTTCACTCCCTTCTTACTTTCCACCACCCCATCCAAAGCTTCCGACTTGGCATCGACAACTTTCTCGGCAGCTTCCAACGCCTCCTGATACGCGGCCCAGTCCCCGGCCGCGCCCACGTCGGCGACGCGCTCGATGAATCGCCCGTACAGGCCATCTTGAACTAGGCCCTTGCGACGCATCATCTCTACAGCGATGTTGGGGTTCAGCAGCAGGATGAAGTGGAACTCGCCCGACGGGCCGAGCTTGGTGCGGATGAACCCGAGGTCCCGCAGGCGGCGCATGCGCTTGCGCCAGGTATCGGTCGCGCGCTCGCCGGTGAAGCCGGTCTCGGCGGCAAAAGTCGCCGGATTCTCCACGATCACCAGTGGGTTGTCCGGCGCACGCGCCCATAAGCAGAACAGGGCGTGGCCGGCTGGCGCACCTTTGGAGGTCTCGTCGATGGCCTGCATCGCGATGGGCAGGGGACGCGGTACCGTGGTGAAGCCGTCGTTGCTCTTACGCCGCCACAACAGCGTCTCCGGCACTTCCGGGAAATGCAGCGCTAACTGCTGCTGCGCGCGCTCGGACATTTTGAGACGCCGAGTCTGGGATTGTTTTGAGTTGGCCATGCAGGACTCCGTTTCTGATAGCGGAAGTTTGCTTGTGTCGACGAGCCACTGCAATGATTCAATTGGCACAAACTCAGCGCTACTCAAGTACCTGAATCAGCCTCTCGCTGTAGTTTAAGTTGCGTATTAACCACGGAACTCAACCCTCTTAACTGCGCCATATCCTGCGATAAATTCAGAAAAAGTCACGTGCAATCAACAGCATAAGATGGAACTGCGGTGCTCAGCGTACTCGATGTGCTCCGTGTGCTGCTGTGCTGCAGGTGGGGTTTGCGAAGGGGAGGGCCGCACGCCCTTCGTGCGACAACTGCGCACGCAGTCTGGCAGCCGTGCGTGGAATGTCGTCTCTCCGGCCGATGAGCAGCCGCATGGAACTAGCCCTTTCATCAAAGCCCCGCCAGCAACCTCTCCAACTCCGCCCCCGGAAACTCCCCCTGCAGCCGCCCAAACAGCGCCATGACGTCCTCGGTCCGCGGCACGCAGCCCAGCACCACCTTCTGTGACTTGGCGCTGCGCGGCTCGGACACCTTGGTCGGATGCCCCAGATCGGTCAGCCAGCGCGCCAGCGCCGGGTAGCTGTAGGTCTTGGTCAGCCCCAGCGCCTCGTGGGCGTAGGCCCGCAGGAAAGCCCGACGCAGCAGATCACTCGCCGGCATACCCTCGCGGACATTGAGCGTCGCCTTCCCCTCGGTGCGCAGCCGGGAACGGATCAGGTTGAGCGCGATCGCCTCGTCGAGCGACCGCCAGTCCGCCATCGTCTTTAAGCAGCGCTTACGCCGCCACGCATCGAGCGTGGCCCGCGCCGAGTCGAATTCCTCGACGGTGGCCCACGGCCGCGTGTCCAGGCTGATGTGAGCCCGCTGGCGGCTCGCCACCTCGATCATCCGGGGAGTACACGGCGCCCGCTTCAGGTCCGGCTCCAGGCTCAGCACGAGCCGCTTCTCGAACTTGAAGAGATCGACGCCCTTCTCCCATTGGTCCCGGATCGCCGGGAACTGCTTGAGGAGGATCTTCTTGCCCGGGCGACGATCGAGGTACAGGTTCAGCATCTTCTCGTTCTGCAGGCGCTTGTAGGCCTCGCCATCGAGATCGTTCGACGCCTTGACCGTAACCTGCACGCCGGCCTTGGCAAGCACGATCTTCTCCTTCGACAGTTTCTTCCTTGTCCCCGCTTCGTCCGGCTCGACTTCCGGCACCTCGAACGCCAGGCCAGTCAGCTGCCCGCGCGTCTTCATGCACACAACCTGGGCAACCTCGTGCTTGATCTCCAGCATCTTCGAGCCCGGCACGATCTCGTCGCACAGGGCCTGGAAGCGCCGGCACAGCGGGCCATCCAGAAAGGTGGCCATATCCTCTTCGGCAAGATCGCAGAGGAAACCATCGGTCGTCACAGACAGTACGGTGCAATCCCGCGGGATGCGGTTCAGGATCTCAGCCAGAATGGCGCGGATGAAGCCGGTCACGTAGGCGCCGATCGCCGGGTTGGTGATCGGCGAGGGTTTCAGCCGTACAGACGACACCTTGCGCGTATCGAAGACATTCTTCGGGCGCAGTGACTGGCAGACCTTGCCGTAGACGCCATTGGCGTAGAGCTTTGCCGCCAGCGCCTCCGGCGAGTCCTTGCCCTCGAACTTTTCCTGCTCGGTGCGCAGTGCCCGCGCGGCCTTCACGAAGGGCCCGAACAGGCGCGTCGTCGGCACGCCATCGACCAGCGTGTCGCCCGGCAGCTGGCGCCAAGGGTAAATGACGCCCCAGCGGATCTTGATCTGGCACCCGAGATCATGGGCGACACGGATCTCCGCCGCCGTCGCGTAGGCCGTACCCTTGAGCGGGAAGATCAGGCCCCTGCCACCGCGGGAGACGGCGAACACCGGGAAGCGGGTGTCGTCCGGGTGAGCGAATTCGACAAGGGCATAGCCGGCGACATGGCCGAGGTAATCCTCGACCTGGAGGCTTGCCCGCGGATTCTCGAAGTCGATCAGCGGCATGTCCACGAGGCCGGTCGAGTAGGCCCCGGCCAGGTCGTAGTCGCGCCATACGCCCACTGGGCTCGGGCCGATGAAGAAGGACTCGTTGCGCCCGCCCGCATAGCAGTCGGTCAGGAACGCTTCCAGGGCCATCGCATTCAAAAGTCATAACGGATGAATCCCGAGCATTTTCATACGGATATCGTCATCCCAGGCCGCCCGTTTGCGCTTGAGTCGCAGGCTCGTCTTGGCGGTGTCGGTTTTGTCCGCACGGATCAGGTTCAGCACGATCTTCTTGAGCAGGGAGAGGTTCTGCGGGGCGTGGTCCTTGCGGATCATGCAGTCATCCTCGCCGAAGCAGACGTCGAGCATCCAGTGCAGGCGGTTCTCGATGGCCCAGTGCGCGCGCACGGTCTTGGCCAAGGCCTCGGCACTGAGGCTGCGCGAGCTGATGTAGTAGCGCGCCTCCAGCTCAGCGACCTTGTCGCCGACCACCCGCTGCGAGACGACGCAGCCGACCGTCTTGCAGCCGGGCCACAGCTCGGGGTCGATCTCCGCGCCGCTGGCGGCGACCCCGCTGAGCTGCAGCACCGTTCTGCCGTGGGCGGTGTCCACGTGCTTGAAGCCGTCGTTGGCCCGCTGGGCATCGCTGATGAGATCGCGCACCTGCTGGTGCAGCGTGGGTTGGTTACCCTTGACGGCCAGCAGGTAATCGCCCCCCTTCTCGACGATCTTGGCGGCGATCTCGCGCTGGCAGCCCATGGCGTCGATGCTCACCAGCAAGCCCTTGATGTGCAAGGCTTCGAGCAGCTCGGGGATGGCGGTGATCTCGTTGCTCTTGCCCGCAACTTTCTCCTGGCCGAGCACCAGCCCCAATTCGGTCGAGAAGGCGCTGACCATGTGGACCGGTGGGGCATCACCGTCGGCCGAACGGCGCAGTGTCTTGCCATCGACGGCGAGCACGCCATCGAGTGCGCCAACGATCCCGCCCACCCAGCGCCGGAACACCGTCTCGAACTGCTTCGGGTCGAGCACCCGGAACACGCGAAGGAAGGTGTCCTGGGAGGGGCGAATCGCAAACGACGCATCCGGCACGATGCCTGCAAGTCACTCATCTGCGGGTGCAAGCCCGCCCAACTGTCGACATTCTTTACACCACGCGTTCATATTTCTGCAACATCCATGACAGGTGGCTGATCTCAATGGATATTTCAAAGACGGTACGCTTTATGCGTCGATTCTTCGTTACATAGTTCCTTGCATTTAATCATTTCGCCAAGGAGCAATGTGCCAAGGCACTAACGTTTGGCCCACAGACTCTACGAGGAGATTTTCATGATCCGTTTCTTAAAGATTGCAGTCTTTGTCACGTTGGTTTTGCCAGCTCAGGTCTGGGCGTCGTTCATGACGTTTGAAGGCTCGGGCAGCGATGCGGCATCGATTACCGCCGTGCGGGACGCTTTCCGCAGCGCAGTCGGCGGCGGAGTAGCTGCGGGGGCCAATGGCTCTTTCGGTGGTCTTCGGCGCGAGATCAACTGGGATGGGGTGCCGGCCACCGCCTCCGACCCCAACAACCTGGCCGGCAATTTCTTTAATAGCAACTCGCCGCGCGGCCTCGAGTTGAGCACGCCGGGCACGGGTTTCATGGTGAGCGCCAATGCGGGAACGGCGTCACCGGTGTTGTTCGGGTTCGGAAGCGACCTCCAGGCCTTCAGCGCGCAGAAACTGTTCACCGCGGTCAATAGCAACATTACCGACGTGTCGTTTTTTCTGCCCGGCACATCGGTCGCGGCGACCACAAGTGCCTTCGGCCTGATTTTCGTCGACGTAGAAGCATCGGATACAACGCGGCTCGAGTTCTTCGACCAGAACGGTGCACTGATCTATTCGCGCTTCGCTAGTGCGGCCGGCAACCAAGGCTTGAGCTTTCTGGGCGGGATAGCGGGTTCGGGCGAGACGATCGGCCGTGTGCGTATCACCTCTGGGCTCAACACCATTGTGAGCAATGGTGTACTCGGCAATCCTAACGACGATCTCGTGGTGATGGACGACTTCCTCTATGCCGAACCGGGCTTGGCCCGCACCGTGCCGGAGCCATCGACGTTGCCGCTGGCGGCGTTCGGCATTTGCTTTTTAGTCATTGCGGTGCAGCGTCGCGCATGGCAAGGCACTGAAGGTTATAAAGGATAGAAATTTAATGCCGCTTCGATCTCACGCCTCGGCAAACGACTTGCCAGCACCGCCATGTGGTGACGGAGATCAATATCAATGTTCGGTATTCGGCGAGCATTCTGTCGTACTCACTGCCTCGACCCGGCCATGACCGGCCAGTCGAGGCAGTCATCCAATTTAAATACTGAAAGCTTCGTCGGATATTGCTCAATGTCCGCTATTCGGCGAGCAATTTGACGCCCTCGCTGCCTCGATCCGGCCATCAGCTGCCGGGTTCGAGGTCCAGAGATCGCCTTCTGACGGAACACCGGCGCGAGCGTTGACCATCTTCTTGCCGGTCGCCAGCGCACGCGTCTCGAACCGCCCCATGCGCTCTGCCAGGGAATCAACGAAGGCGTCGAGTTCGGCGTCTGGGATAGACCGATTCACGAAACCGTACCGCTCTCCGATATCCGCGCTGAAAGAGCAGTGGACGACGGCCTGGAGTCTTGTATCTGCAGGTTCTCTCCTTACCGCACTGCCTTCGGTACTCATGTTCTTTGCCATGCAGAAGCATTTTGTCGCCGGACTGACATTTGGCCCTGCCCAATAAGTGGCAGATTCTGATGTGTCGTGGTGAAGGACCAGGCAATTCAGCTCAAGTGCCGCAACCATCGACATTGCGAAACAATTCAGTATTGCGTTCAGCGATATCTGCCTGCCTGAACAGCCAGTCCTGGAAGGCCTGTGGGTCGCCCAGATAGGCAGCAATATCGATGCTGTGCAAGACACCATCGATATTGAGCACGAAGCTTGGAAAGCCGCGGGCGGCGACCTGGGCCATCAGGCGGCGGGTGGCCTGGATATGGTGGTTCACTGCTTCGCCCTGCTGGCTATCCAGTGCCACAGCGAAGGCACTGGCACCGAGGCCGAGTTTGGCGGCGACTTCGATCAACACGCTGCGTTCGGCAATCCGGCGCCCATCAACGTAATGTGCGGTCTGCAACTGCGTCAGCATATCCAGTCCACGTCCTGCGATGGCATCGGCGGCCAACACGGCGGCGGTGGGTGGTTCGGAGTCAAGTACGGCATCGGTGTCGTGCAGCAGGCCGTCGTTATATGCCTGGCCGAATGGTTGGCCGGTCAACTGGGCGATCCGTGTGTCGTGCTGCTGGACGTAGGCGCGTAGCTGCGGCGTGACCCGCTGGCGGTTTGCACCGATCATCATGCCGCCACCGTGAGCCTGGACGTCGAGCACCTGGCGAGCCGCCTTGAGCAGTGGGGCGGCACCGTAGCACCAGCCGCAGAGCGGGTCGTAGATGTAATGCAGGGTGATCATGGTCAGGGTTCCGGTTGAATGGTCCTTGGATGCGTGCAAAGTGCTTTCGGTTTCCCGCAACGCCCTTATTCGGGGCGAAGTTGGTTTAGTCGATTACCACTTCATCTCGCCTTTGTTGACCTTGGCACCGATGTCCAGCGCGATACCCAGGCCGGCCTGCGGGTAGGCCTTCTTCATTGCTTCGATCAGCTCGGCGGCGTTTTTGGCTTTGGCGGCTTCGCTGTCAAAACGCTGCAGGTAGTCACGGGTGTAGCGAATCGAGCTGGAGTCCAGAGGCGTGCCGGGGGCCATGTGTCCAGGCACGACGGTGACAGGTTTGAGGGCTTCAATTTCGTCCAGTTGGGCAAACCAGGCTTGGCGTTCGCTCGGCTTCTGGGTGTCGGCGGTCCATACATGCAGGTTGCCAAAAATGGCAATATTGCCGGCGACCGTCTTGATCGACGGAATCCACACGTAGGGGCGGTGGGCGAGCTCGCCGCCAGTACCACGGACCTCGATGGTTTCGCCATCAACGCTCAGCGTGGTACCACTCAGCAGGTCGGGCAAGACCGGCTGCTGCGGTGCGTTGGCACCCATCTTTGGCCCCCAGAAGGCGACCTTGGCGGCCAGCTTGGCCTGAATTTTTTCGCGCACAGCCGGAGTGGTCAGCACCTGGGCCTGCGGGAAGAGGCCCTTGAGCACTTCTGCACCAAAGTAGAAGTCGGGGTCGGCGTTGCTGATGAAGATGGCTTTCAGCGTCTTGCCGCTATCAAGCACATTGGCGGCAACGCGCAATGCATCAGCGCGCGTAAAGCCAGTGTCGATGACGACGGCTTCGCGCTTGCCACTGACGACCACGGCATTGACGTGAAAGCTGTTGCCATCGGCGTTATAGGTCTTGATGCTCAACGCTGCGGCAGGCTCGGCGCCAGCGCCGGTCGATGCCACAATGCCCAGTGTCATCAGGGCGGGAAGGATGAGGCGTGAAAATTTGCGTGATGTGGTCATGGTGGTCTCCGTAAAAAGATAGGCAATCAGAACGGAGCGAACTTTATATTTTGCAAAGTGGTTGATAAAGTTCGATCTGATTGATTGTTTATTGCATGGATCGATGGAATGGATCGCCTCACCGCCGTACGTGTCTTTGTCGAAGTCGCCGACCGAGGCAGCCTGACTCTGGCTGCCGAGCATCTCGACATGTCGGCGGCCATGGTCAGCCGCTATCTCGCCGCTGCCGAGGACTGGTTTGATGCCCGGCTGTTGCATCGAACCACCCGCAAGCTCAGCCTGACCGATGCCGGCCTAGCGGCATTGCCCGCTTGCCGGCAGATGCTCGAGCTAGCTGAAGAAGCACGCTTCATCGCCGCCGAGCGCAGCCGCGAACCCGCCGGTGTGCTGAGGGTGACCACCACGGCGTCCTTTGCCGATGCCCAGTTAACGCCGGTGTTGATCGACTTCCAGCGGCAGTACCCGCAAGTGGAGATCATGCTTTCGGTGGGTGACAAACCAACCGATCTGGTTGCCGATCGTGTCGATCTGGCGGTTCGCATCACGAATACGCTCGACCCGGCGATGATCGCACGGCCCCTGGCACGCTGTCGCTCGATGCTGTGCGCCTCGCCCGATTACCTGCAACGCCACGGCCTGCCGCGCACTGCCGACGATCTGCGGCAGCATTGCTGCATCGCGCACGCTTTCGGCATTGGCAAACAATATCGCCTGAGCCGCAATGGAGCGACACTCACTGTGCCGGTCAATTGGAGCTTCCACACTAACGAGACCGCCGTGTTGCGTCGAGCCGTGCTATCCGGCGCCGGTATCGGCATGCTGCCAACCTACTACCTGGACGACGGCCTGGGGGCCGGCCGGCTGGTACATCTGCTGCCCGACTACGAACCGGAGGTGCTGGGCATACACGCCATCTATCTGTCACGCCAGCATCAACCATTGGCGCTTCGCCTGCTGGTTGATTTCCTGGCAGCCCGCTTTGGCGGTGAACTGGCGCCGTGGGATCTGGCACTCAATGAGAAACTCGTAAGCGCGGTTGCAGGCTAATTAGCCGGATTTGGCCGTTGATCACCAGGCTACATCAAGTCCAGGCCCTTCAAGATGACGATTCCAGCGCTGGTAGAGATCAAAGAACCCACGGTGGTCAGGGCCACAATATTTGCGGCAAGTGCAGAGTTTCCACCCATCGCACGAACCATGGCATATCCCGATGCTGCGCTTGGCGCGGACGACATCAGCAGTACGATTCCAAGATCCATGCCACGAAAGCCCACCGCGATTGCGGCCAGTGTCGATACCAACGGCATGAACAGCAGCTTCCCTGTCGTAGCAATCAAGGTGTCACGAGGATCATGGCGCAAACTGCGAAAATCCAATGCCCCACCAGTGCATAGCAAGGCGAGAGGCAAGGTCATATTTGCGAAGTATTCACCTGACTGGAGCAGGATCCTGGGTAATTGGATGCCTGATATGGAAATCGGGAGTGCCAACACGATCCCGATGATCAGGGGATTCAATGCAATGGCGCGAAGAAGCCGGCCCACGCTTTGACGACCGTGCAGCGACCTATTCAAGGAAACCACTGACAATATGTTGTAAACAATAGTCACCAGACCGACATAGAGCGATGCTGCAACCAGGCCGGTGTTGCCATAAGCATTAACACAGTACGCCAGACCAATGATCCCGAGATTTGAACGGAACACACCTTGCACCACGACGCCTCGGTCGCGTGGCTCACGCACGACCAGACGTGCAATCAACTCACTCGCGACCCATACCGCGACCGTGGAGAGCAATCCGAAACCGATCAAGGAAAAATTGACCGATGCATCCAGCCTGGTCTTGCTGACGCTGATAAACAGGAGCGCAGGTAGCGTAACCATGAACACCAGGCGAGAACCAACCTCGATAAAAGCGTCATTGATCATTCCAATCCGCTTCAGCCACGCGCCGAGGCCAAGAATGACAAAAATCGGGCCGGTAACTGAAAACGAGAATTCCAGTGTGGATAAAAACTCGGAGATCATGAAGGACTCATCTGTTGGGATTTCGGGATATCTACACTGGAGCGTCCGCCGACAAATAGCCGGCCATGATCTTGATCAACTGCAACTATTCGGCAGCCTCGGTCGAGACCGAAGCCGCCAATGAAAATCAATTGTCATCGATCACGGTCAGCGCCGTCATATTGACGATACGGCGCACCGTTACCGTCGGCGTCAGTATATTAACCGGCTTGGCCGCACCGAGCAGCACGGGCAGGGCCATCGCACTCGAACGGCATGCTTCATCTGCGAATTTCAAAAAACTCCTTTCCTCTTCAATAAGTTACGCAATCATCTTGTGAACCCTCTCAAAAGCGCGTCTACTCTCGTCTTTTGGGTGACGGAAATGCGTGGAGCGGGAGTCAGTCTGATGGAGAAACTCAGTGAGCTTGAAGATCCGCGTCAGCCGAGCAACGGGACTCGCCACGACTTCCGGGAGATCCTGGTGATTCCGGTGTGCGCCATGCACACTGCGCCGTTCGGCCGACGGTGACGCCCCACCGGTCCACATGGTCAGCGCCTTTTCGACCGAATTGGGGCTGGTGCTCGGCCAGGAGAAAGTTGCGGGCAAGAGCAACGAGATCACCGCCATCCCCGAGCTGTGGCCCGGCAGCAAGACGGTTGGCTGCGTCGTCGGTCAGAAGTTTGCTCGACTTTCTTGCCGAGCAACTCCCAGCAATAATTCAGGCACGCAGTGTCATCGTTGATACGGCGCAAGCAAACTTCAGCTTGCTTCAATCAACAGCCACCTGAGTATCCGGCCCAAAATTCGCCATCACAAACTCGATGAAGCTGCGTAGCTTTGGCGTCATCCGCCGGTCGGGCGCGTACAGAATGTGCATGGGCCGTGTCGGGGCGCTGTATTCGGGGAGTAGCCTCACCAACTTCCCGGATGCGAGGTAGGGCTCAACAATTTCGAAGGGTTGCAGCAATACGCCCACGCCGGCGACAGCCGCAGCCATCAAGGCTTCGCCGCTATCCACCATCAAACGGCCGAAAACCGGGACGGTCACCGCACCCTCTGGCCCGATCAAGGTCCACCGCTTGCTCAATTCAGGGTGCAGGAAACCCAGACACTCCTGTCGAGCGAGATCCTGCGGCGTGTTGATGGGCCCTCGCGCCGCCAGATAGCTGGGGGCCGCACATAGAATTAGGCGATAGGGGGCCAGCGGGCGGGCAATCAAGCCGCTATCGGTGAGTTGACCGATCCGGAAGACCAGGTCGTAGCCTTCGTCGATGACATCAACGCCGCGATTGGTCATTGATAGCTCCAGTGTTACCTCGGGATAGGCTGCCAAATATTCAGGTAGCTTGGGTGAGAGCGCGTGGATACCAAAGGTCACCGGGGCGTTGATCCGCAAACGCCCACGGGGAGTTGCCCGGGTTTCCGCCGCCAGACCTTCAGCCGCCTCGACTTCGGCCAGAATGCTCTTCGTGCGTTCATAGAACTCCCGGCCAATGTCGGTCAGGTGTTGCCGGCGCGTGGTCCGATTGAGCAGGCGAACTCCCAGATGCTGCTCCAGCATCTGTACATGTTTGCCGACTAACTGTGATGACATTTCCAGGGCGTTCCCCGCCGCAGAAAAAGAGCCGAGTTCAACCGCCTTGGCGAATACCGTCATGCTTAACAATCGATCCATTGCAAACCCGGCGTTTCAAGTGATGGTGTATTTTGATAATTTATCTCAATACCTTTCAAATCGTACAGTGGCAACACCTGATCTGCACACCCACAAGGAGTTACGAAATGAAAGTTGCCATCATCGGTACGGGAAACATGGCCAGCGGTCTGGCACATACGCTGGCTGGCGCCAAGCATGAAGTCATCATCGGTAGCCGTGATCCGGCTAAAGCTGCAGCGCTCGCTGAGAAAGTCGGGCAGGGGGCACAAGGTGGCGGTATTGCCGCAGCCGCCAAACTGGCCGAAGTCGTGATCCTGGCTATTCCTTTCGGCGCCGCCGCCGATGCCATCAAGGATGCGGGTGATCTGGCCGGCAAGGTTCTGGTCGATATCAGCAACCCGATCAGTGCCGACTACAAGACGCTGGTGATCGGTCACACCACTTCGGCTGCCGAGGAAATCCAGGCCCTGGCGCCCGAAGCCATCGTCGTGAAGGCGTTCAACACCATCTTTGCCCAACTGCTCCCGGCCGAGGCCCGCCAAGGCAAGACTCTCCAAGTGTTTGTCGCCAGTGATGACGAGGCTGCCAAAGGCCAGGTATCTGGGCTGGCTCAATCGGTCGGCTTCGAAGCGGTCAATGCCGGCTCCCTGAGCAATAGCCGCTTCATCGAGCCGATCGGTGAAATGAACATTCACTTTGGCTACTTCCTCGGCAAAGGCCCGGTCGTCGCACCGGCTTGGGTGCAGGTATAAATCACGCATCTGGATGCAATGGCCAGTTCAAAGCTGGCCACGGCATCCCGGCAAGGATCATCATGAGAAGCCTCATCCGTTCTGCGCTGTTTGCGCTGCCATTGCTCGCCTTGCACGGTTCGGTCAGTGCAGCCCCGGCCATCGAGGTGCTGGGCAAGGACTACACGTTCCCCCACAAGCTGGGTGGTTTGCCGGCCAAGCTATCGGACTTCCAGGATTTGCAGATCAACACATTCACCACCGGTGACGGGGTAAAACTGAGCTACTGGGAGGCAGGTTCCGGCAAACCCTTGGTGTTCATTCCCGGTTGGTCGGCCAACGGCGCGGAATACATCAACGTACTCTATCTGCTCAGCAAGCACTATCACGTCTATGTGCTCGATCCCCGCAACCAGGGACTTTCGCAGCATGTCGATTACGGCAGCCGCATCACGCGCTTCTCGGCCGACCTCAAGGAATTCTCGGAACACCTGGGCTTGGAGACTGCCGACTACTGCGGCTGGTCGATGGGTGCTGCCGTTCTCTGGGGTTATATCGACCTCTTCGGCACGAAAGGCATTCGCAAGCTGGTCTTCGTCGATGAACCGGTCTCGATCTATGCCCATACCGACTGGAGCGAGCAGGAGCGGCTCGACGCCGGCGGCATGACCTCCTCGGTCGAGCGGATGGTGGCGGCCTTCACGACCGGCGCTCCGACCAACCAACTGGTCGTCGATATGAAGGTCGTCGAGCGTGCGCTGGCCAAGGATTCGCCGTACTACGAGAATTCGACCGCCTTCGCGAACGCGTTTGTCAAAGACGATCCGAAATACACCGCCAAGGTGCTTTTCGACCACGCCACGAACGACTGGCGCGATGTGATTCGCCACAAGATCAACGTGCCGACAGCGATCTTCTCCGGTGAATACAGCAACAACCTACCCAGTCAGCGCTGGATGGCTTCGGTCATTCCCAATGCGAAGTTGCATGCCTACACCCGGCCCGAACAAGGCGACCACTTCCTCATGTTCAAGAACCCGTTCAAGTTCACGGAAGATCTGCGTGCCTTTCTTGAGCATTAAGAAAATCGCTACCCGCCAACGCATCAGGCGGGCGGCACAGTCTGCAAACATCCATTTTTCAACGTAAGGAGATTCTTATGCCCGTCGTACGCGTTACCTGGTTTGAAGGTAAGGAAACCGCCACCAAGCAAGCTGTCGCTGCCGAAATCACGGAAAGCATTGTTCGCAATACCGGAACGGACCCGAAGTACATCTACGTGATTTTCGAAGACGTTGCGCCTTCTGATTGGGCCGGGGAAGGGAAACTGTTCGGCGGTTGAAGCCGAACAGTTTCAGGTGGAATCGGGCGGTGCGATCCCAGGGCCATCGCACTCGAATGCCATAAACCTCCCGAAATCCGCCAGAAAAATCGTTCATGCTCAACAGGTTAGGCCGCCATCTTGTGAACCCTCTCAAAAACGCGTCTACTCGCGTCTTTTGGGCGACGGAAATGCGTGGAGCGGGAGTCAGTCTGATGGAGAAACTCAGTGAGCTTGAAGACCCGCGTCAGCCGAGCAACGGGACCCGCCACGACTTCCGGGAGATCCTGGTGATTGCGCGGTTCGGCCGACGGTGACGCCCCACTGGTCCACATGGTCAGCGCCTTCTCGACCGAATTGGGGCTGGTGCTCGGCCAGGAGAAAGTCGCGGGCAAGAGCAATGAGATCACCGCCATCCCCGAGCTGCTCGAAGCCTTGCACATCAAGGGCTTGCTGGTGAGCATCGACGCCATGGGCTGCCAGCGCGAGATCGCCGCCAGGATCGTGCGCGCGCACTGGGCCATCGAGAACCGCTTGCACTGGATGCTCGCCGTCTGCTTCGGCGAGGATGACTGCATGATCCGCAAGGACCACGCCCCGCAGAACCTCTCTTTGCTCAAGAAGATCGCGCTGAACCTGATTCGTGCGGACAAAACCGACACACCGGGCGGCCTGGGATGACGATATCCGTATGAAAATGCTCGGGATTCATCTGTTATGACTTTTGAATGCGATGGCCCTGGTCCTACATCCGAGCAGGCGCACTCAATCTGGTACTGCTTCAGCACATGACGGACCACATGGGGGTCTATCTCTACTACGGAAGTCGGCGGTCTCAACCGGCTCGAGTTCGTAGCTTCATCGAATTCGCAATTGAGCGCCTAGGAAGCCAATCAGAGTTTTTGCTGACCTCTGAAGAGATCGAGGAAATCCAAACCAAAGCGTCGGGTATTCGGCAATGAACTGCCGTTAGCTGCTTGTAATTGGGACGTCCGTTGGCCTTATAACGCCATTGGCACTTTCATGGGCTTGCAGGGTTTGGCAGATCATTTAGTACGGTATGCTGGCTCACGGCGTACGCAAATGTTATTTTTAGACAATGGGTTGCACCAATGGATACTGATTGGTTAGTATGCACAGAAGCATTTTGTGGCGCGATCACACAAAGCCGTCAATTCAAATGACCAATGGCGCTCGAGCAAGTATTGTCGTTGCCTGCGTTGCGTTGATACTTAGCGCAATAGCCGTAGCCATCGTGAAAGTCGGCTCGTCAAACCCTCTCACCCATCTGCTATGGCACGCGGCCGAATCCTTTGCCGGTCCTGGTGAGTTTCTCTGGTGGGCAACTCTCGGAGGTGTCTTCGCGGGTTACCCATCCGGTATCTCAGGCTACTTTCTCTGGATAGTTGGTACTGCACTGTTCTGGTTCGTCGTCATACAACTGTTCCTTGCAGCGATTACCGGCCTACGGGCCCGCCGCAAGCCAAAACGGTAGTTGCTTACACAACCTGAGGTTGCAAGCCAAACTGGCTACGACTCAGCATCCGTCATAACTGCTTCATTGCGACGCTTGAAATCCTGACCAGCGAAACGCGACGATAAACCGGCGATATGGCGCTGACACTTCGGCTAAGCTGGCAACACATCTGAAACCAACCGTGCGTTTGCCCATGACTTCCAGTATGAATATCCGCTTAGCCGTTGAATCCGACTTTGGGGCCATGTGGCCCATATTTCAGCAGGTTGTCCGTGACGAGACCACTTATGTGTTTGCCTCGGATACCCCCTACGAAGAGGCTTTCACTTACTGGTTCGGCCCCGGAGTTGTCTCCTATGTTGCGGAAGAGGATGGGCAAATCGTTGGCATGTACAAACTGATTCCCAACCAGCGAGACTTGGGCAGCCATGTTGCCAACGCCTCGTTCATGGTCGCTCCTGGACACAGCGGCAAGGGTATCGGCCAAAGATTGGGACTTCACTGTTTGCGTGAGGCCAAGAAAGCTGGTTACGAGGCGATGCAATTCAACTTTGTCATTAGCACCAATGAGGCGGCAGTCGCTCTATGGCAAAAACTGGGGTTTTCGATTGTGGGCAAACTGCCCAAGGTTTTTCGCCATCATAAATTGGGCTACGTGGATGCCTACGTGATGCATCGCTTCCTGATCGATTAAGACGGAGACCGGCCTGATGACAATAAAATGCCTGCTGGCCGGGCTACTCGGCTTTCTATGGCTCACTTTATCTTGGCCGCATGGAAGACATTGGCATTATGGGCCGAACTTATTCGTCATTCTATGGCGACAAATAAGCTGCACAGACAATTAATTCATTGCAACGAGCAATCGGGCAGTGTGCTTGTCGGAAAATCTTACACCACCCGTATCAAACACCTACAAAAAACATATCACTTATTTTTTTAAATAATCATTTAATCAGTAGCTTGCATTACTTGGCTGCATGCTTGGTACGAATCGTGCTCTTTGGTCAGAATGCTAGAGGGAGCTCATCTTTGGCCGTCTTGAGTGAATATTCATCCGCAAGCAAAACAACCACCAAACAAGCCGAGGGAAGTAACATGATCATCCGTAACACGCTTATCGCGTCTAGCCTTGTCGCTGCCAGCCTGCTCTCTTCCGTAGCGCATGCCATGCCGATGACCTATACCTACACAGCGCCGATTACTTCTTGGTATGACGCTACTGGGCACAATTGGGCGCTTTATGCTGGCCTCAACGCACCAATCAAGTTCGAATTCACAACGGCGGCGCCGCTGGTAAGCGTGGGTTGCATCGGCGTAAATTGTGCTCCGGTCGACGTGCTGTCACAAGTGCAGTCATGGAGTTACAACGGAGGTAGTGCGTTCATGAATCTGAGTTCGGCTACGCACGGCACACTTTCTGGCCTAGTTTTGAGTACGGATGCAAACGGTCAAATCATCAGCGGACAAGACCGCTTCTACGCAAGTGGATCCACGGTGATTACCGGTCTTGAATACTATAATTCAACCTTCACCATTGCGCATGACGGCTACGATCAGCAGGTGCTGTACAGTGACTACGCACGCTTCGTGACCTATGGTTACATGTATGCTCCGATCTACGGTGGGCTTGTCGAAGGCATGTCGAATATGCGTAATAGCGGCCAATGGACATCCGCACCTACGGCTACTGGCGCATCCAGCATCCCCGAACCTGCCTCCCTTGCTCTTCTCTGTCTCGGACTTGCTAGCCTCGGGTTTATCCGCCGCAGGAAAGCATAAGCAACTCTGCACAAACATTACTCGGTTCCGAATGGCGTGCTGTTTGTGCAATCCCACGCCAGCGGGGCAAGTATTTAAGTATCCTTTCTTTTGCGACGGATAAGAGTTAGTCAAACTGCCGGCTGACTCAATAGGGCGCCCCACAGCACCGTGTGCCATTAGCAGGGCGTTGAAAAACTCAGCGTTCCTCGCGGCTTTTTCCCCTGTCCGAAGAATCAAACTCCAATGAACGCGTCAGATCCGCAGCGCTGCCGCTTTGACGCGTTCATTCTGCTGCCGCCCACACCGCCATTGCGCCGTAATTGCGCCGCGGCCACGACAAGGTTTCTACCCCGCCAAATACGTCCCCCTATTCAGCGGCACGGTGCCAGCAAATTGCCCAGCCGAGTCAGGTTATACGCGGGGCAGCAGGGCGCGAAGAAGGCGCTCGGGGGCAATCGACGGGCGCCCGCCTTCGGCATAAAGGGAATCGAAGCTCGGCGACATCGCATGCAAAACCATATCGGCCATCACTTTGATCCTGCGCAGCGGGTGATCCGTGGCAATCCGGTCTTCGATATGGGTGTAGCTGAAAAGGCTGCTCTGCTTATGGTCGGGGCCGCGCATGGGAATTGGATGTCGTGAATGCCTTATGAATTGTAATTCAGCCGAAACCCTTGCTGGTGCTGGGGAT